>Ga0208015_1000052_pt1 | contig 85555 bp, 67 predicted proteins | sample 26BtaG_FD_184101 | JGI IMG/M metagenome (GOLD analysis project Ga0208015, IMG submission 184101) | Marine viral communities from Cariaco Basin, Caribbean Sea - 26B_WHOI_OMZ_CsCl (SPAdes) (version 2) | ecosystem: Environmental > Aquatic > Marine > Oceanic | place: Caribbean Sea: Cariaco Basin... | reverse complement strand
AGTTTTCGCCAGCACCCTGACAAACAAAGCCTTGTGGATCCATTAAGATCGCTTCATCATAGCCACTACGAGTGACTTCTTGGTTTGCCATGATAGACACAGGATAGTTACTAGATGCTTTCGCCTTGCACATAGTCACGTTTGGCATGTGATGTGTATAAGATGACGTTTTTACACGGATGCCGTTTTTGATACCTTCTTCACCAAGATAAGCACCCCAATGCCAAGCAGCAACCATTGCATTGATGCTGTTATCACGTGAAGACAATCCAAGTTTTTCTGCACCTACCCAAATGAGCGGACGAATATAAGCTTCTGCCAAGTTGTTTTGCTTGACCACATCCTTGTGTGCTTGCTCTAGAGTGGCAGCATCAAAAGATACGTCCATTTGGAAGATTTTGGCTGAGCCAAGGAGACGCTCGGTATGTTCTTTTAAGCGGAAAATAGCAGTACGATTATCCGCGGTTTGGTAAGCGCGTACGCCTTCAAACACAGCCATACCGTAATGCAAGCTATGTGTAAGCACATGAACTTTAGCATCTGGCTGTTCGATCATCGTGCCATTCATCCAAAGCTTACCATCTTGTGTTGCCATATTCATTTTATTGTCCTTATGCTAGCACTGACGTCTAACTTTTTTTAGGTAGGTTTTATTTAACAGTATTGATCAACATCGTATGATAACACCGCAGCGTCAATTTTTATTGCCTAAACAACAGCTTCATTATGACAAACGACTGACAGTATTATGATGATGTGTGACCGATTATATCACTGGCCGTGTTGGCAAATGAAATCTTTTGGTTTGGCACTATATGGTTTTTAATTATATCGTTTCCAGCTACCAATTCTATCCATAGTTTTTGTTGAGGGCCTTTATTCATAGCTTCTATTTATCGTAACGCATTACAGTTTAAGCGTCTCTTGGACTATCGGCAAGACCTGAATCATACAAGTTTAGATATTACTCGTCGTCTGTCTCCACACCCATGAGATGCTGCCATTGTGACTGTACTAACGCTCGCGTCTCCTGCCACAATGACTCATCAACGAGCAAAGACTGCTCTGATAGTGCCAACTGATGCGTGGCAGCACGAATCCTTAGATAGGCATCGGTCAAATCCTGACAGACTTGGTCATTCCAAATACCAAGCAAAGCAACTTCTGCAAAAATTCGTACATTATCGCTCCATTTGGTCAAACTTGGATATTCATGTGAGTAAGCCAATACGGCAAATTGTGCTAAGAACTCAATGTCTACAATCCCGCCTGCATCTTGTTTAAGATGAAACTTACCCGCCTCCTGCTGCCATTGGCTCGTGCCTAGATGCTTTTGCATTTTGATACGCATGCTGGTGACTTCACTACGTACTTGATCCAATGTCCGTGGCAATGATAATACGTCGCGGCGAATATCGCAAAAGCGTGCAGTGACTCGTCTGTCTCCGCAAATTGCACGAGCACGTACCAACGCTTGATGCTCCCATGACCATGCTTTATCCATTTGATAGGTTTCAAAGGCATGACAAGACACCACCATCATGCCAGCATTTCCTGAAGGTCGTAGACGCATATCAATCTCATAGGCACGGCCATCACGTGTTTGAGTATTGAGATAATTCATCAGCTTTTGTACAAGACGCGCGGCAAACTTCATACCACTGACTGATTTTTCACCAGTGGTCATGCCTTGCTCTTTTATCTTGTGTAGGAATACCAAGTCCAAATCTGAAGAATACGACAACTCTAAACCACCAAGCTTGCCATAACCGATAATCGCAAAGCCGCAGTCCGCTTCAGTGACTGGGTCGCCATCTTGGCCAATAGGATACCCATAACGATTAACAATCTCTGCAAAAGCGCGCTCTAATGCTGCTTCTAGTACGACTTCAGCGATATAAGTCAATGAATCCGACACTTTCATTATCGGACGCTCAGCCAATACATCACTAGCAGCGACCGCCAACACCTGATTCTTTTTGAACAGGCGTAGGACGCTCAATAGCTCTTCTTCATCGTTTGGCTCGACGCGTAGTAATTGTTGGCGCAAGATATCACGTAGCTCACGCTTATCTGGCAGATGGCGATAACGCTGCTGCAGAAAAGTATCCAATAATACAGGATACTGAGCCAACTCTTTTGCGATCCACGGGCTGGCAGATAGCATTGGAATCAGCTCAATCGTTGCATTAGGGTTTTCAGCAATCATGACCAAGTAGATAGAACGGCGACAAATCGCTTCAAGCAGTGAGATCAATCTTGGTAAAGCAGTATTGGCAAGTTGCTGCTGTTCTTGATGCGCTAACAACGCATGGACAATAACAGGATACGCATCGTCTAAACGCTCTCTGGCCTCATCACTTAAGTTAGCCACCATTTTTGATTGCCAAAAGTTCTGTAGTAACTTGCGATTTTCTTCTGTCAGCACTTCATTTAAACGAGCAATTTGCTCATCTAAGTGCTCTGGTTCTAGATCGGTATCTTCATTATCAGGTATTTGACGTTCAGTGACCATACGCTCAAACGGCACATTGACACTGTCGCGATGAAGATTAAGCTGATCTAATAACGCATGCCAGTTTTCAAAATTCAGCGTCACTGCTAGATTATGCTGCCACTGCTCATCGTGTGGTAAGCGCTGGGTCTGTTGGTCATTAATCGCTTGAATAGCGTGCTCAAGCCGACGTAAAAACCGATACGCGGCCTGTAGCTGCTCATAAGTTGAATGCTCCAGATAGCCAAGCTCACACAATACTTGCATCGCTTGTAAGCAAGGTTTGATTTGCAGCTGTGGATGCCGGCCGCCATAGATCAACTGAAAGGCTTGTACGATAAACTCAATATCTCTAATACCACCCGCACCAAGCTTGATATTGTCCAAATCTTCACGCTGTGCAACTTGGTTTTGAATAAGAGATTTCATCTCTCTCAATGCCGAAAACGCACTGTAGTCCACGTAATAACGAAAGACAAATGGCTTAATCAGCGCTTGTATCTCTTCATAAAATGGCTGGTCTATTTGTCCGACTACGCGCGCTTTTAACCAAGCAAAACGCTCCCATGCACGCCCATGCATCGTAAAGTATTTTTGTAATGCGGACAGATGAATGGCTAAATCACTTCCATCACCCCATGGACGTAAGCGCATATCTACTCGAAAGACAAAACCGTCAGCGGTCTTGTTATCAAGCAGTTTAATAATGCCTTGACCCAATCTGGTCATAAAGCGTTTGTTGTCTATACTGCGGGTGCCTTTTGCCTTATTGCCATTGGTCTCGCCGCGTGCTTGATGCACAAATATTAGGTCAATATCACTTGATAAATTCAGCTCTTGCGCACCAAGTTTACCCATGGCCATGATTGCCATATCATCGATTTGTATATTGCCTTGTTCATTGATAAAGGTCGGCTCGCCATATTTAGCAACCAAGTGCTGATAGGTATAATCCTTAGCAAAAGAGATACAACCATCTGCAAATTCAGACAACTCATCGGTCAGCTGCTCTAGACTGATCGCTTGCAAGGCGTCTTGCCAAATCCAGCGCATCATTAGTAGCGTGCGCAAGTGACGCAGACCACTCATGACCTTGATTTCATCAGCAAGTTGATAGTTCTCATCTAGCGTATAATCTTGTATCAGATCATCGATTTGCTGACGGGTCAGCGTACTATTCAATGGATAGCTACGCAAAAACGTCTGACATGAGACGGTCCGACTCTCCCAAATCTGATAAGCAAATTCGCTCGCTGTCTGCAGGACTTGCAGTTGTTCTACGGTAGGCTGATAATCTGTACCATTGTTCACACGTGAGGGCATAGCAGGTAACATAGTGACAAAAACTCCTTACATAGAATGGTAAGACTACGTGAACCTAGCTCATAAGTTTATTGTTTTTTCTTACGAGGCAGTCACAGCATCAAATAATAATACTCAATGTGCCTACACTTGAGATAAAACCACGTTAAATAACAGTGACTCTACTTGGTTTGCGGCGCTTTATGTTAGCATAAACAACTTTGATAGAGACGACGCGCCGCTCTTTTATGACATAACGATATTTGATGTGACAGTATGATCCGCTGCATGTCTCATTATCAGTATAAATTCTGTTTTCTGTCACGCAAATTTGCACACAAGCACTATAATAATAACGACCAAATGACTTTATACAAAGCATTTATAGCAACTCGGCCATAATTTCTAAACTCTTATTTATAATATGTGATACTGCGCCTTATGACGACCACTCCCCCGTTACTACTGATTACTGCTGACCCTAGTCACCCACTGGCACACTTGGCATTACGCTATGCACGCGCTTACCTGAATGGCGCAGCGGATAGTCATGATATTGATAACAATGACACTAATAGTACAGGCAGCAGCGATAATACTACCTCTGAACAACCATTGCTCAATGTCTTCTTTTATGGCGACTCGGCTCACATAGCCAATCGCTTGCGTTGGCAGTCAGCCGATCAATTAGATTTGACCAAAGAATGGCAGTCTTTGGCTGAGCAGTATCAATTACCCCTGCCTGTCTGTGTCAGTACAGCCCTTGGCCGCGGTGTGAGTGATGTAGACAACAGCTCACGCCATCAGCTTGACGGTGCCAATCTTGCAACAGGGTTTACCTTAGTGGGACTCAGTGAGCTTGCGATGATGATGCAGGACGACTGTCGTTTGATACAGTTTTGATAGCATGTCGTTTGATAGTTTGTCTATTGAGATCACTGGTAGCGGTAACTATTTTTAGGAATACATAATGAGATTATTAATTCAGCTGCACACGCCCACTGAAGCAGCAAGCTACGAAGGTTGTGCGCTTGCGCTAACTTTAGCGACATTTGGTCATGAGGTGCAATTGTTCTTAGATGCGCCTGTCTTTGGCTTATTGATGCAATCTGACTCGCGGCTGCATGGCATGATGCAGTCACTTGAGCTTTACGATATGCCCGCAGCTTGGCTACCTGATGATGTCTTTAGTGGCTGGGTCACCGGTATGTTGCCGACAGATCTGGCATCACAGCTCACACTCGTGCCAGAGGTCATCAACTCACAAGACTTTGAGCAGATACTTACCTTTTAAATCGCTATATAACTTAGATTTATAAAATAATAAAGCACGTAATCGGACACTTTTATGGCAACTTTATATCAATTGCATAGCACGATGGATACCCTTAGACGCAGTACTGAAGAGATGTCTCACACTTGGCGCACAGGTGATAGTATCCTTCTGCTTGGCGCCACCCCTGCTTTTATCGACTGGCTCAATGCTTATTTAAATGATAGCGATATAGATGGTATTGCTGGTATTTACGCATTAGCAGATGACATCGCCCAGCTCACAACAAATACAACTGGCAAACTTAATTTAGAGACTAAGTTGACTGCTGTTTTAACCGACGCAGAATGGGTCAACCTGACTCAGAGCAGTCAGTTTGATAAAGTGGTGACGATTGCCTTATGAATAATGACATGACCAATCACAACGCTACATTATCAGCGGCTAATATCGAATTGGATCAAGACGGCCATCTATGTGACCATACGATTTGGACACCTGTTATCGCGCAGCAATTGGCAGACACACTAGAGGTTAATCTGAGCGATGAGCATTTAGAAGTTTTGCAACAAGTGCGCGCGTTTTTTGACAAATTTAATCACGCGCCAGCAACCCGTCCATTAATCAAATGGCTACAAAAGACTTTACCAGAACTTGATATTAGCAATCAAAAGCTACAGCAATTGTTTAATACAGGTTTAGTCGCGCGTCATGTCAATCGCTTATCAGGACTACCAAAACCACCAAACTGTTTATAAGTACTTTATAGACGATAAGATACAATCGATGGCGCACTAGAAAATTATCATACGTGCATGAGCAGTATCTAATATTTTACTGCTCATTTAGTACGCAAATACTTTTAAGTCTACAGTTATTGCTTTGTAGAATCGCTATTTTGGGTCGTAGACTGTCAATGTCTCATAACCAACGCTACGACCTTCATCGCCCATAAACCCTTGCTTTCGCCATATCTCGTACAAACAGATGGCTACGCTATTTGATAAGTTCAAACTGCGTGAGTCAGCTAGCATGGGCAATCTTAGCCAGTTATCAGCACCGATATCTTCACGTATATCGTCTGCCAGACCTGCTGTCTCAGAACCGAAAACCAGCGCAATATTAGGCATAACAGAATTATCAGATGCGTCAGAGTCCGAGTTTTTGCCAAAGTCATAATCGTAAAACGGTTTGCTTAGCTTGGTCGTCAATGCCGTAACGACATGGCAGTCAGCAGCTTGTAGTGCTTGCCTTGCAGCTGCCCAATCATCATGCACCTGTAAATGAGCATATTCATGATAATCAAGGCCTGCGCGGCGTAGCTTTTTGTCATCAAGCTCAAATCCTAACGGTCTGACTAAATGTAGCTGTGCCCCGCTATTGGCACACAGTCGAATAATATTGCCAGTGTTACTCGGCATTTTTGGTGCTACTAGCACAATATGGATGGTCATTCTTACTCCACAAATATTCAGCGCTCTATTATTTAAATTTATGAGCGGTAGGTAATCGAAAGTTACAGTTTACTGCCAATAATTACATTTTGATACTGTGCAGCGTTTTTAACTTTCATTATGATGTCTGTAATGGATAGCGCGATAGCATTTATGTATGACTGTCTCATCCAATACCCCTTCAGTGAAGCTTGAGCACACGCTTAGCGTCACTGTTGTTATTTATAACCATTCATTTATCTTTGAGGATACTATTATGAAAAAAGTAATCATCGCATCTTTAACTGCTATGTTCGTTCTAACTGGTTGCAACACGTTTAAAGGCCTTGGCCAAGACGTATCAAGCGCCGGAAATGCTGTAACTGGCGGCGCACAAGACGTACAAGATAAAATCTAAGGTCTGCTTTTTTTAGATTTTCAAAAGGGCTTATCATTCATTTGATAAGTCTTTTTTGTGTTCTTACTTCGCTGCTGTTAAACAATTACTCAAGCACGATTTTATAAAAACGCGCGTAATATCTGATTGAGATAACGCTGACCTAATACCGTCGGTTGCAACTGCGTATCACTATCTACCAACAACCCTTGTTTGACAAGACTGTTCACTTGTTCAGCAATACTATCAAGGGTTAATCCAGTTCTCTTTTCAAACAGTGACCAAGCGACGCCGCCATGTAAGCGCAGCGCGTTTAGCATAAACTCGCTCACTAACTCCTCTTGATCAATCACTTGCCAGCCAACCATCTTTGGCGTGATTTGGCGTATACCAGACATCTCAGTGACATCTGGATTCATTACTACATAATCTTTTGGCAAACGTGATTTGCTAAAGCGATAGATGCCTGACGCTATTAACAAGTCATCTTCCATTTTGTCTTTTACGTCTGATGAATGACCACCATTGCTATCGTTACGACCAATCGTCACTTTACCATGTGCTCCCGCGCCGATTGCTAGATAGTCGCCAAACTGCCAATAGTTGATATTATGGCGGCATGGTTTGTCTGACGCACCTGCCCATGCCGACACCTCATAATTGCTATAACCTAATTGCTGCAATAGTGACTGACCTGCTTGTTCGATATCTGCCAAATTGTCTTCATCGGGTAAAATAGGCTGGCTGCGGTAAAACACGGTATTTGGCTCAATAGTCAGTTGATACCAAGAGATATGCGTTGCGCCAGCATTATGCGCCATTTGGATATCTTCTAGCGCTTCATTCATAGTTTGCTGCGGTAGACCGTGCATCAGGTCGACGTTGACCCGTACAAATCCAGCCGCTTTGGCAGCGCGAATTGCTGATAACGCTTGCACAGGATCATGGATACGTCCAAGTACCTTTAGCTTATCAGCAGCGAAACTCTGTACACCGATAGACAGACGATTGATACCAACCTCTAAATACTGCGCAAATGGTGCATGCTCAAGCGTGCCAGGATTGGCCTCCATGGTCACTTCGATGTCTTCTGCAAATTCAAAACACGTACGTAACCCAGTAAACAATCGCTGATACTGAGCAATAGGTAGCAAAGACGGCGTACCACCACCGATAAATATCGAACCAATCTCTCGGCCCTGAGTTAAAGGTTGCTGCATTGCGGCGTCTAACAGTAATGCATCGACATATTCTTCATACATGGATAGCTCACTGTCTATCGGTAGCTCATGCGAATTAAAATCGCAATAAGGACACTTCTTCACACACCACGGAATGTGGATGTAAAGAGACAATGGAATGTCGTTCACGTCTACCGCGATAGTATCCGTCGTTGGTTCAGTAAGACTTAACGTATTCAGGTCGTTTGGCATGCTGTCTGTATTTACTTTGGGCATAAATAAACTTATTTTGTAGTGAGCAATAATGATCGATATCAAAAGTAACGCTAGGTTGACATACTCCCACCACTTTCGCGAAGCTCAAGAGGGGGATTCTAAAAGCAGATGCTCTTAGGCGACTTTCTCACGAAGGTCGCTTGCTTTCTGTTTCAACGGGCGATTTTTACTGCATCCTCCCTCCACAGACAAAACGGCATGTCCTGCCGCTAATATATTACGAGCCGCATTAAAATCAGCGTTCGCAACATACCTACATTTGACGCACTCAAATTTTGACTGAGTTTGTCTGTTATCGACAGCGATATGCTGGCATTCAGAGCAGGTTTGGCTAGTGTATCGTGGGTTTACCTTAATCAGTAACCCACCGCGCCATTGCTGCTTGTACTTAAGCATATTGACCATCATGCCCCAGCCTTGATCTAGGATGGATTTATTCAATCCTGACTTGGCTTTGACATGACGACCTTTATTCTCCACCGTACCACTGGCTGATTTCGACATATTGGCGACTTTTAAATCTTCACAAGCAATCATGGCGTGGCTTTTGCTGATGCTGGTGGTGACTTTGTGCAAGTAGTCATGTCTGATATTGGCAATGTGGCTGTGGAGTTTTTGAATCTTGCGGTTTTGCTTTTTCCAGTTTTCACTGAATTTTACTTTTTTCGCCAATCCACGTTGCAGTTTGGCAAGTTTGAGTTGATTGGTTTTAAAGCTGTTTTTGGGTTTAATATATTCACCGTTTGAGGTGGTGAGTAGTTTACTGATGCCCACGTCCAAGCCAATAGCGCTTTTAGAGGGGTGACGAGGGTTCTCTGTCAGCTCGTGCTCTGTGCCAAACGACACATACCAGCGACCTGATTTCTTGCTAATGGTGACATTTTTAATCGTGCCAATAATGTCTTGCGATTTTCTAAACTTCACCAAGCCCACGCCATTCGGTAGTTTTACTCGATTGCCCTTAACACGGCAGTATTTATCAAACTGAACTAACCGAATTGAGTCACGCCCATCGGATTTGCGCTTAAATTGTGGCATCAACGGGCGTAGCTGGATTTCTGTGCCATCAGCCAGTTTAAAAAACTTGGGTTTACGAGGTTTCTTTTTATTTTCTTTCAATCTGGCATGTACTTTAGGATTAAAGAAACGTGACCAAGCCGATGCAAGATCACGTACTTTTTGTTGTAAAGAGACAGCGTTTGAGCTGCTTTTTAAGAACTCGAAATCAGGATTGCTCTTTAGATCCATGATTTTATTAACGAGGTTCGTGGCATTGATAAACTCATCTTTAGCAAACATCTCAAATGAGATCACTAGCATTTGATTCCAAACAAAACGTGCAGAGCCGACAAGATTATTTAGAACAATCTCCTGCTCTGCATTAGGCTCAAGCCTAAATTTATACGCTTTGTTGATTTTCATAAATGCGTTCTTTATTAATGAGTGTGTGTTTGATATTATGCTTATAATACTAGCATTTAAGAGTTTTTATTACAATGAGTGAGATATATAAAAACCGCCATGCTGCCTTTAATCTCCACGTTCATTTGGTTTTTATTACTAAGTACCGAAAAAAAGTTTTAGGTGAGCTGCATCATAAGTATTTCAGTGAGTGTGTCACTGAGGTATGCAAGAGCTTTGATGCTGAATTAAAAGAATGTAACGGTGGAGCAGATCATATCCACATGCTTATCCAGTACCCGCCAACGGTGCAATTAAGCAAATTGGTTAATAACTTGAAGTCAGTCACCAGTAGACGAATGAGGGCTGATTTTATTGATTTAAGAGCAGCTTATTCCAAGCCTGTGCTTTGGTCACGCTCCTACTTTGCAAGCTCTTGTGGCGGTGCGCCACTAGATATTATTAAGCAATACATTCAGAACCAGCGAGGTTAGCCAGTGATGCGAAATTCACCTCCACCCTAATGTCAGGTGGAGCCCTCTTTGCTTTTTTAAGATAAACTATTCAAGACAAGTTTGAAAGTGAGTTAATAAAAACCTCGATAATTTTAAGAACGAATTGAAGAATAAATAAAAAATAAAAGGACAGATATATGGCATATTGGTTAATGAAATCCAACCCTAAATTTTTTGGTATTGAAGATTTGCAGCGTTTGGACACCGACGGATGGGACGGCGTTCGCAACTATCGTGCACGTAATTTTATGCGTGATGATATGAAAGTTGGTGACAAGGTATTCTTTTATCACTCTAGCGCCAAGCCATCTGGAGTCGCTGGTACTATGACAGTCACTACAGCAGGGTATCCTGATCCTACTCAGTTTCACCCTGAGCATCGTCATTATGATCCTATTGCGACCGAAGAAGAACCTCGCTGGTATATGGTCGATCTCACTTTTGAGCAAGCTTTTACAGAAGTGTTACCACTATCAGAACTGAAATTTTTGCCAGCTTTAGAAGACTCATTATTACTAAGAAAAGGATGTCAGCAGTTAACAGTGATTCCATTAGAGCCTAAACACTGGCGAGCGATTATGGGTATGGCGGAGACGCTTGAGTTGTTACCAGAGTAAACTTATCAAATCATTTCTTTGCTATTTTCTGTGCAAAAGGGTACAAAAAACCTAAGATTAATATCTGCATAGCGGCGCTAAAACGTTGACATCATAGTGTGGCTTCTTTACCATCTTACTATGTATATGACCTGTCAATCCACTACTTGGATCGACGGGTTATTTTTATTTTAGTGTCTTTACTTTTATTTTCATACTCTGCCTATCTAATCATGCAACATTATAAGCTTGCTCATATTATTTATCGGAGTATTATCGTCGGCACTACGCTCTCCTCGCTGCGTCAACCTTAGTCGATTGATAGCAGTGTTTGTTTATTAATAATAACTACCTTAATAACAATTACCGCAAAGAATAAAAAGTTGCTTACCATGGTTTTTCCATTGTCTTTCAAAGATTTTAAAAGCTACAGCTTACGTTTAGGCATACTTGCCCTCCCTATTTTAATTACCCAGTTTTGCCAAGCCGCACTTGGCGTGGTTGATGCCATCATGGCAGGCCAAGTATCTGCGCTTGATTTGGCTGCGGTAGCCGTTGGCTCTGGTATTTGGCTACCACTGTTTTTATTGGCCACAGGTGTGCTTATCGCAACCACACCTCTAATTGGTGAAGCAATTGGTCAAGACCAGCACGGCCAAATACCGCATATCACGCAGCAGTCCTTATGGACCGCAGGTGTCATTGGCATTATTGGTTTTATCATTGTCAATTTGGCTCCCAATGTCCTTGGCATCATGGGTGTCCCAGAAAATATTCAGCCGATAGCGACACAGTATTTACATGGTGTCTCATTTGGTTTCCCAGCGCTCGCCGTATATGCCGTTCTACGCAGTTATTGTGAGGCATTGGGTCGTCCTGAGCCTGTGACTGTCATTAGTATCATTGGCCTGCTCGCAGATATTCCCTTGAACTATATTTTTATTCATGGGTTATTTGGCATGCCAGAAATGGGCGGTGCAGGCTGCGGGGTGGCAACAGCATTGGTGTTATGGATAAATGTCCTATTGCTTGCGGCCTATACTAGCTTCACGAAACGTCGCGAATTTGTAAGTACGCGATTTTTTTATGGCTTCTCTAGCCCTAGTCGAACACAGATTAAAAAGCTGTTAAAACTTGGTATTCCTATTGGTATCTCTATCTTCTTTGAAGCCAGTTTATTTAGCTTAGGCGCACTCGTTATCAGTCCATTGGGTGAGCTGGCAACAGCATCGCATCAAGTGGCGCTGTCAGTGACCTCACAACTATTTATGATACCGATATCTGTCGCCATGGCGCTCACTATCATGGTCTCCAATCGATTTGGTCAAAAAAACCTATTAGCACTGCGCCAAGTGCAAGCTACTGGACTGGTATGGACCGTATTGATCGCTTTGACCTGCATGCTTGGGATATGGCTATTCAGACCAGAACTGGCAGCAGCATTCACTGATAACCCAGATGTTAGAGCCCAGTCTATGCACTTGCTTATCTTTGCGCTTGCCTATCAGTTATTTGATGGCTGGCAGGTTAACGTTGCTGGTATATTGCGCGGCATGCAAGATACCACTATACCGATGTGGGTAACACTGTTTTGCTATTGGTTAGTTGCCCTACCACTTGGCGTTTATCTAGTACGTTTCACTGACGTTGGTGCGCAAGGATTTTGGATGGCGTTAATTACAGGTTTGTTCTTATCATCTATTTTACTTACTTTGCGTCTACGCTATCAGCAAAAACGCTTAACTATACTATGGGGTTGAGCCAATTGCTTATGGATTGCATTTTATAATCATTGTTAGCGTTATTTGATCATACAGACTATGAAAAATCGTAGATATTTTCTTACTAAAAAGATGGCTTACGTCAAAATATGTAAAAATTCTCAGTTAACAACTGTACATTGATTGCTCATTGCCCTGAATCTAGGTATCATTAGCAATTAATTAGACAATATTTAGTTACACTATTTCTCGAATTTAGTACAAGGCCAGATAAAAACTATGGATATTGAAAAAATACGCACCCTCATCGCCCTTATGGAAGAAAGTGAACTGGTTAATTTAGAAATCAGTTCTGACGACGAGCATATTAGCTTAACTCGTCACTATGACGCGCCTGCGCCAACTATGATGGCTGCGAGCGCTGCTCCTGCTGCCGCTGTTGAAGGCAAACCTGCAGAAAAAGCGGGTAGCGTTGAGTCTTCACCAATGGTTGGTGTTTTCTATTCAGCACCAAGCCCTAATGACCCACCATTTGTGAAAGTCGGTCAAAAGGTTCAGGCAGGTGATACTTTAGGTATTATCGAAGCCATGAAAATCATGAACCCGCTTGAAGCGACTCAAAGTGGTATTGTTGACGAAATCTTGGTAGATAACTCTGAAGTCGTACAGTTCGGTCAACCTGTCATACGCTATAAAGCGTAACGATATTTGCCATACTTTATTTCATTATGGCTGACTTTTGGTATATATACCGCGTCACTGCTAAATAACCTGATGCTATGTATCGAAACTCAGTCAATGACTGACGCTTCGACAAGGATGAACCCATGATAAAAAAATTGCTCATTGCCAACAGAGGTGAAATTGCCCTGCGCATCGTCCGCGCCTGTAAAGCGCTAGGTATCGAAACGGTAGGTGTCTACTCTACTGCTGATGCCAACTTGATGCACTTGCGCTTTGTTGATGAGGCAATTTGTATTGGCAAGCCTAATGCTAACCAAAGCTACCTTGATATCAATACCATCTTAACTGCTGCTGAAATCACTGGTGCAGATGCTATCCATCCCGGTTACGGCTTTTTGTCTGAGAATGCTGAATTTGCTGAACAAGTAGAAGAAGCAGGATTGACCTTCGTTGGTCCTAATGCTGATCATATTCGCCTTATGGGCAACAAAGTTTCTGCCATCAACGCTATGAAAAAAGCTGGCGTTCCAACAGTACCTGGTTCAGTTGGCGCTGTGACTCTGCATAATGCTGAAGAGCAAGCCCGCAATATCGGCTTCCCACTATTGATTAAAGCGGCTTCTGGCGGCGGTGGACGCGGTATGCGTGTGGTTGAACGCTTTGATGAACTAATTGGTCAGGTACAAGCGGCCAAGCAAGAAGCTGAGCTCTGGTTCGGTGACGACACTGTCTATATGGAGCGCTATCTACAGAACCCGCGCCACGTAGAAGTACAGGTGTTGGGTGACGGTAATGGTAATGCTATCCATCTATATGATCGTGATTGCTCATTGCAGCGTCGCCATCAAAAAGTACTAGAAGAAGCACCTGCGCCTGACATCCCAGATGATGTACGTGAGCCAATCTTAAAGGCGTGTGTAAAAGCTTGCGAGCTTGTTAAGTATCGCGGTGCCGGCACATTTGAGTTCTTGTTTGAAAATAACGAATTTTTCTTTATTGAAATGAACACTCGTGTACAGGTTGAGCATCCAGTGACTGAGATGATTACTGGTATTGATGTTGTTGTCGAACAGCTCAAAATTGCTGCCGGTTACGGCCTGTCTTATCGTCAGAGTGAGATTGAGATTCAGGGTCATGCGATCGAATGTCGTATCAATGCCGAAGATGCAGCGACTTTCGTACCTTGCCCAGGTACTATCAGTCAATTGTTCACGCCAAGTGGTTCTGGTATCCGTTTTGACTCTCATCTATACCCTGGCTATGAGATACCGACCTATTACGATTCATTGATTGGTAAGCTTATATGTCACGGTCAAACTCGTCAGCAAGCCATTGCTAAGACAGTACATGCCCTTGATGAGCTGATTATCGAAGGTATCAAAACCAATATACCTTTGCATCGTGATGTGATTTTGGCGGATGAGAACTTCACTCGTGAAGCGCAAAACATTCATTACCTCGAAAGAGAGCTGCTGACTGCGAATAAAGCTAAAAAAGACTCGTAAGCTGAAATACTTATAGAGTTCGCTAAGTTTATTAAATTTAGTCGCAACTTTAATTAAAACAGCACATAAAAAAGCCGCTATTAATATAGCGGTTTTTTTATGTCATCAATAAGCTGTCAATCATACGTAAAATACAACGAGCATATCTAATTATGGCAACACTCTATTGAAGTTCATAAAGCATTCGTTACCATCAGGATCAGCACACCATTGCATTTGGTTGCCATCATGATTGATAAATGCAATTAACGCTTCATCAGTCTGGTCGATCTGATTGCCTGAGCAATCCACTTCATTATTATCATAAACAGTCTTGATCGCAATAACTGGCAGCCCTTCTTCACGATGAGTAACCAGATATCGGCCGTATGTCCACTCTTTGCCACTGACAGACCACATCTCATTATCCGCACTAAAGTTATATAGCTCGCGGCACTGGTTAGACTTACCAACTGATGCAAGTAAGTTTTTGCTAGTAGTTGGTTGAATGTTTAGAACCCGCTCTTCACTTTGAGTCAGTACGCCGCCGTCCATGCCTGTTATCACCTTGGGCTCTACACTGCTAGGCTGTGGCGCAGTATTTGCCGACTGGTTAGCTTCCGCTTCCTTGGTCATCATGGCGTGAGTAGAATGAGCGCTGCTGTCCAAGTCTATTTCCCACTGTCCGGCAATGGCTGGACTAATATGAGTGGTAATGGTCGGCTTGGTAGCCTCACCGTTCGCGGGCAACGAAGACAAAATAGATGCTAGCGTGAATGAAGCAAATGAGATAGGTTCCATAATTAACCTTTTATTTATAATATTTTAATATATACATTAGCGTAAGTCTTAGACACTAAAAACACAAGTAACATTATGCTATTGCTCATAAACCTGTAGTTGGCATTTCATAGGTATTTATAGCAAAAAATAACGCCATCGCTTTACTTGCTAGAGACAAGGAGCGATGGCGTTATTAGCATACAGAATTCTGCGTGATATTAATGACTACTTAATATTAAGCAGCTTCTGTGTTTAGCGCTTGAGCAAAAGCCGATAATGCCCCTTTTAGCATGGCTGATACCGTACTGCTACAAGTACCGATACCTGAATATACCTCGCCATCGACATTTAACTGAATATAAGCAGCAGCGTTGGCATTAGTTTTGTTATCACTATTGGTATCATCATCGATACCATTACCACTGTTATGATGCGGGTTAATCGCATGCTCTGCATAGTTAATAATATGTAGTGATTTGCCCGTATGCTGCGCAAGTCCGTCAATAAACGATGATAATGGGCCGTTACCCGTGCCATCAATATCAATGGTATCGCTATTCATCTGTACTTGACCACTAAAGTAAACCGCGCCGCCTTTATTGTTGACGCTATAGTCTAGTAGTTCAAACTTGCCCTGCTGCAAGTAAGTATCTTCAAAGGTCTGCAAGATTTCATCATTCTGCAGCTCGCGTGCCGCCGCTTCGGCTTGCTTTTGTACCACACGGCTAAAGTCGATCTGCATCCAACGTGGTAAGTTGAAACCATAGTTACGCTGCAAGATATATGCGACGCCACCTTTACCCGACTGGCTATTGATACGTACCACATCTTGATAGCTACGACCAATGTGCGCAGGATCAATGGGTAGATAAGCCACGTCCCAGACATTGTCTGTTTCGCTCTGATTACTTTCATTGTAGTCGAGAGATTTTTTGATAGCATCTTGATGTGAGCCACTAAAGGCCGTAAAGACCAACTCGCCTACATAAGGATGACGAGGGTGCAATGGTAAATTATTGCATTCGCTCACCACCTGTACGATTTCACTCATGTTGCTAAAATCAAGCTCAGGATCGATACCTTGGCTAAACAAGTTCATGGCCATGACCATGATATCCATGTTACCTGTACGCTCACCGTTACCAAGCAATGTGCCTTCGATACGATCCGCGCCCGCAAGCACGCCCAATTCGGCGGCAGCTACCGCACAGCCACGGTCATTATGAGTATGCAAGCTCACAATCACATGCTCGCGCTGGGCCAGATTGCGGCAGAAGTACTCTACTTGATCAGCAAAGACATTAGGCATAGAGGCCTCAACAGTCGCTGGTAAGTTAAAAATAACTTCCTGACCCTGCTGTGGTTGCCACACGTCACACACTGCATCGCAAACCTCTACAGCATATTCAGTCTCTGTCTGGCTAAAGCTCTCTGGCGAGTACTGAAACACCCAATCTGTCTCAGGGTACTTTGCAGCATACTCTTGCAATAGCTTGGCGCCTGCAATAGCAATCTCTTTAATTTCAGCTTTATCTTTGCCATAGACTTTTTCGCGTTGTACACGGCTGGTTGAGTTATAGACATGGACGACCGCACGTTTAGCGCCTTTTAATGATTCAAAAGTACGGGCAATTAAATGCTCGCGCGCTTGTACCAATACTTGGAGCGTCACATCTTCAGGTACATGATTCTCTTCGATAAGCTTACGTGCAAAGTCAAACTCTACCTGCGCCGCTGATGGAAAACCAATCTCAATCTCTTTAAAACCAACATCTACTAAGGTCTTAAAGAAGCGCATTTTTTGTTCAATCGTCATCGGATCAATCAGTGCTTGGTTACCATCACGCAGATCTACACTTGCCCATATCGGTGACTTCTCAATCGTTTTACTTGGCCAAGTACGATCTGGCAGCGATGGCGCAAATGCAAATGGACGGTATTTACGGAAGTCAAAAGCAGCACTTTTTGGTGTGATCTTTGCAGTCCCTGTGGCTGCAGTGTGCGTGGCTTGGTCAGACATAATCAATCCTTAGATGACTTGGTTGTTTATATATTTAGCTAGGCGATTAACTGTTGATTAAATCAGTATTTATCATACGAGATAACTAGTGTTCATACCATAATAATATCAAAGTTTAACGGAGAGAAACCTGCTTTCTTTTACTTTATTTTCTGTTATTTTAGTGGAAAAACACAATTTAGACATTATAATCGAATAAATCCACTATTAAGGCTTAAGAAATGCCAGACAATTATATTGATAGTACAAGAACTGCAGATATAGACGAGATAGATAGACAGTTACTACACTTATTGCAAACGCAGGCACGCATGAGTATTACTGAACTCGCTGAACGCGTCAACCTGTCTGCCACCCCTTGCGCACGTCGTATCAAACGCTTAGAAGATGCGAACATAATCACTGGCTACCATACCAAAACCGATGCGCAAAAACTTGGCTATCCGCTAGCCGTGTTTATCGCTATTAGTATGGATCAACATACAGCAGAACGTTTTGAGCAGTTTGAACGCAAAGTTCAGAGCTTTGAGGAAGTCATTAGCTGTAGTATTGTCACAGGACGCACGGAAGACTATCTGATTAAGGTCAGGGTACGTGATATGACACATTACGAAGAGTTTTTATTGCATCGCCTCAATCGTATCGAAGGCGTGGCCCAAGTTCATACCAGTTTTGAATTACGAGAAGTATTTAGCCGTAGCGTGGTTTAGACGAGCTTAGCTGTCTTTGGCGACTGTCGACGAAACCATACCAATAGTACAAATCCGATCATTAATCCGATAGCAGCGACAAGCAACCCTGCATTGAAATTGCCATCTCTCCCTGCCAGTGCCACTGTCACCAAAGGTCCCAAAAACTGCCCCAATGCATAAGCCAACGTTGCCAAAGCAATCAGTAAATTAGAATAGGCAGGATTGATGTTTTTAAACAGCGTCAGTGTCATCGATACCATACCGACGAAGGTCAATCCCAAAATCGCAGCATTGCCATATAATCCAAATGCACCATCAAACCATATCGGCAAGCACATCCCAAATGCTTGCAATACCGTCAGCCCCATTAAGGTTTTTATCTCACCGATACGTTTGGCAAGCGCGCCCCATAGGGGGTTTGACAACATCGCAAAAATACCAACGACCAACCAAATCATGAGTCCAGCATACGTCTGTGTTGTTAGACGTTGTGCTGCCATAACGGGTAAAAAAGTTGCTGAGCTGATATAACCAAACCCTGCCAGTACGTAGCTGACAAAAAGTAAAGTAAGCGCTTTATGGTGTCCAGAAATTGCTTCGTATAAGGAGCGTTTAAAGTTTACATAGGTCTGGTGCACTGACACGTGTTGCTTGGCATCAATCTGCTGTGAATCAACAGCCCGTACTTGTCTTGGCTTTATCGCATACAGTAGCCATACAAGCGGCAAACTGGTGACACCTGCGACTAGCCAAATTACATCGAAGTGATAGTCTAACTTCAATAGCCACCACGTCACGATGGCAGAAGCGCTAATGCCAACGCCAATACCTGCATAATGAACTGCTGATAATACAGAACGGCGCTCAGGGCTAAGGGTTTGAATGACAAACGATGAGCTTAGAATCATCGCCACGCCACTTGCAATGCCTGCGATTAAGCGGATGATATACCATAGCATGAGCGACATATTTGGTATGACAAGTAGCATCGTGGTGACAACACTGATAATCGCCCACAGCGTCATCGCCTGCCATGTCGAGCGCTGAGGCACAAACATGGCGATAAGTGCACCGATAAAGTAGCCGATATAATTGATTGATGCCAGCCAGCCTGCAATGGTCGTTGATAGCGACAATTGCACCATAATATCCGGTAAGGTGGCAGTAAACAGAAATCGTCCATAACCCATAACGACTGCCATGCAGTACATACCGATACAGGCAATGGCAGTTTCGTTGGTAATCGTCGGGACCATACGGCTTTTAAAAGCAGTCATCATGACAGAGCCATTTTTGCGGCAATTAGCACACAATCCTTTGTGTTAGACAGTCAAAAGCAGTAATAAATAAACACAGAAATAGAGAAGTTATTAAATATAGTAGGCAAGCATAAAGTATCCGAGAAAACTATGATACGTCTAACGTTGGCGTCTCTACCGTATCTTGCCCTAGCATTTGTACCCGCTGATCGCTAAACATATCCATATCTGGAGCTAGCGTACGCATAAACCGATCAAAATACAACATCTGTTTGGTCAATAGAGCAAAGTCTCGTGGGAAATGGATGCCATGACGTTTGCCAACTTCGACAATCTCAAGCATCATTTTATTGAGCTCATCAGCTTGTTCTTTACTATTAAACGGTACACCGCTGGTAAAGGTTTTATCTTCTGCCATGATGGTTATCATCATACGCTGTAAGTCATTCCCAAGTGCAGTCACATCGACTTTATTGCCACCATGCGTCATTTCCATATCAATCATATGGTGCGCCATGGCTTGGTAGTCACTATCTTGCATGGCTTGCATCATGCCCATACATGCACGCCAGCTCTCAGCTTTTAGTTTACCGACGATACCAAAATCCAAAAATCCAATACGGCCATCGGTCAATAGCATCAAATTGCCCGCATGCAGATCAGCATGGAAACTATTGCACAGCATAAGACTGGCAAACCATGTGTTCAAAGTATCTGCCATAACTTGGGCAGGATCAGCACAGTACTGACGCATGAGCGATTCATCGACCATAGAGACGCCATATAGTCGGCTCATCGTTAGCACACGCTTGGTCGTCAGCTCTTCATAGACAGTTGGTGCAACGACACGAGTATTACCTGATACCGCTAAGAACTGCTGAAAATCGCGAATATTCTGTGCTTCAGCGATAAAGTCAGTCTCGGCAAGCATACGCAGGCGAATCTCATCGATAATCGGCGCAATACTCGCAAATTTCATCGATGGCATCAGTATTTCAAGTAGCTTAGTTACGCCATGTAATACGCCCAAGTCGGTCTGCATAATGGTCTCGACCCCAGGCTTTTGTACCTTTAGCACCACTTCATCACCATTGTGCAACCGTGCTGCATGCACTTGAGCGATAGAGGCGGATGCTAGCGGTTCTGAGTCAATATGCGCAAACGTATCATCAAGCGTCATACCATCAATCGCCAGCTCCTCTCTTAGCACTTGCTCGATATAAACATAAGACAATGGCGTGGTCTGATCCAAGCAGCTCTGGAAAGCCTTAACATAATCACGTGGAAACAATGACGGCGTACTGGCGATAAATTGACCGATTTTGATATAAGTCGTACCTAACTGCTCAAAGGTTTCTTTGAGTAGCATCGCGTCAGGTTTCTCACCTTTTGCCACTCTTAGCGCAGACAGACTTGCCACACTCGCTGTTTGGCGAACACGGTTCATGACATTAAAAGTATGCTTTAATAAATGCGGACGATGAATTTTCATAAAAAACAACTATGGTAATAAGAAGGAGGTTTGAAGATAGGCAATACAATATAAAAATGCGTTAAAATCAGATTATTCAGTTATAGTCGGTTCGATATAATTTGGATACAAGGAAGGCAGGTGAAAGTACTACAACTCGTAGACTAAGCAAGCTTAACACCGTATCCAATTTATAGAGAGTTGACTATAGGACTGCTACAGACAGGACACTGTGAGTCTTTTCGATAGCCCATCAGCCGCTGCTGCATCTGACTACCATCCCATATGAGCAGCTTGTTTGTCAGTAGATTTTTGGTTAATCCTAAATATTGCAGTGCAGTATTGGCTTGTAGATTACCCATGACGGCAGTGGTACTGGCTAGCACACCAGAGTTGGCACACGTACGTTCGTCAGCGGCTTCGTCAAGCACTACGGAGCCAAACACGCAATGATAGCAACCAGTATCGAGCTGAGGTTCGAACAGTGCTAACTGCCCTTGCATCGCAATCGCTGAGGCTGATAACAGCGGAATCTGGTAGCGTACACTAATACGATTGATGATGTCGCGCGTGGCAAAATTATCCGTACAGTCTAAGAGTAAGTCAGGCTTGCCTGCTGCCATATCGAGCAATGCATAAGCGTTGTCTTCATCCAATCGTGCCACTGTGCCGCGAGCCTCTATCAAAGGATTGATGCGCGCTAACATATGCGCTGCGGTCAGTGCTTTAGACTGACCAATATTTTCTGGCAAAAACAGCGTTTGCCGTTGTAGATTGCTCGCCTCAATCTCGTCATCATCAATCAGATGGACGTGACCCACTCCAGCCCGTACCAATGTCTCAGACGCAGGACAACCAAGGCCGCCTGCCCCTATTATGACCACACGTGCTGTCTTTAATCGCAGCTGAGCGTCCATATCCCAACCGTCTAATAAAACTTGCCGAGCATAACGGAGCAGCTCATCATCCGATAGCTGTACCATCTCTTCTACCATATTCATCTACAACCTATAATCAAAGAAATCTACTACCAAAAAACCATCTACTGGACTTGCCCTAGCGTAACGCGATCATTATCACCGTAGTCTTTTACGGTATGTACTGATTCAAAACCATTGTCTAGAAACAGCTGCCGAACCGCATCACCTTGATCATAGCCATGTTCAATAGCCAATAACCCACCTGTACATAGATATGTCGTCGCTTGCTGGACGATATGCTCGATATCAGCTAAACCCTGATTGGGTGCACTGAGCGCACTAATCGGTTCAGCTGTTAGACCTGCCAAATGCTCGTCTGTCTCGTCAATATAGGGAGGGTTTGATACAATCACGTCAAACTGCGGCTCATCGTTAGTAGGTAACGCTTGATACCAACCACTCTGGATAAATTCAACATTGGCAACATTATTGCTCACGGCATTGTACTGAGCCACTTTAAGCGCCTCTGACGATAAATCAACCGCCACGATTTGCCAATTAGCGTGCTTTAACTCATGGGCAAGACTAATAGCGATACAACCTGACCCTGTCCCCAAGTCTAGCAATCGCTTATTACTAAGTTGCGTTGGCTGAGCGTTTATCCAGTTTAATATCTGTTCAACTAATACCTCGGTATCAGGCCTAGGAATCAAAGTATGCTCGTTTACCTTAAAGCTCATCGACCAAAATTCCTGCTGCCCAGTCAGGTACGCGAGCGGTATGCCTTGCTGCATTTTTACCACACCAGCGTTGAACTGAGCAAGCTCACTAGCAGTCAGCTGATAATCTTCATCCATCATCAACGCTATCGCAGGCTTATCAATGACATACAGCAACCAGTCCGTAAACCAAAACGATGGTAGCTGATTATGTACATCGCCATTCGTCAATTGCTGGATGTGCTGCTTGATGTGACGAATGGTCGATATGGTCATAGATAGCTCTTAAATAACAGTGAATGAATAAAGGTAAAATACTGTTTAGCCTACTCTGATGCGCGTGGTGGCTCTTTGGTATCGGTCAGGTTAGGATTGGTTTTGCTCAGTTTGTCACCTACCCTATTGCCGCCGCTGCCATCATTATTATCATCGCCATAAATATCATCGTTATCACCAATGATAATATGTCTATCAACAAAGTAAATCAGTGCCAAAATTGGAATACCAATAGCGAAGGTAAAGATAAAGAAAAACGGATAACCCATATTATCGACGATAGCACCAGAATAACCACCCATTACTTTGGGTATTAGCGTCATCAGTGAGGAAAAAATCGCATACTGTACCGCGGTAAAGCGAATCGAGGTTAGTGCTGATAAGAAAGCGATAAATACAGCGCTCGCAAGGCCCGCAGCCAAGTTATCAAATATCACTGCCATATACATGATCGGCAGGCTACCTGGGTTGTATGTCAATACCACAAACAACAGGTTGGTCGCACACGCTAAAATCGCACCAATCATCATGGCATGCATAATACGGAAACGCTGAGCCAAAATCCCGCCCAAGAAGCCACCTGCAATTGCCATAATCACACCGACCAGTTTTACGGCATTGGCGATATCAGTTTTGCTAAAGCCCATGTCTTGATAAAAAACGTTGGAGATCACGCCTGCGACGATATCCGAGATACGGTATAGACCAATCAAGGCTAATAGTAGCAGGGCTTTTTTGCCATAACGTCGGAAAAAGTCTAAGACAGGCTCGATCCATGTTGCCATGGCCACTTCTTTTTTCACCAGTCCTACTTGTACCAGTGCATAACCTGCTGCCATCGCCGCGCCTAGGCTTACTAATAAGTGCAAGGTTTCTACAAAGAAACTAGAAAACGCGCCTTCGAACTCTGGCAGGACTTGCCCCATCAATATATAAGCAGCGATAAAGGCAATCACTGAAAATACAAACAACGCTACCAGTCTGACGTAATCTTCACGAGTTTCAGCAACCAACGGGGCTTTGTTAATGATTTTTGGTTGGTTAATAATAAAGTACAGCAATAACAATGGCGCGCACGCGACCAATGCTAAAAAGTAAAATTTAATCGCTGGCATTACCATTAGTGGTATCAAGGCCACTGTGCTATCAAATATTGTATTGATCAAAATATTAATTAGGTAAATAACACCAAACAGCAGACCTGGGATAAGTAGTAACGCTGAATAAATCAGGAATACTTTTAAGTTACCCTTCTGCTTTTTACTTTGCAGGGTCTCAGCGGTTGGCTCATAACTGGCAAATGTCGTTAATACCCCTAACGTCATAACCCCTGCCATGATGTAATAGGTGTTGCGCCATGCTTCATAACTATAAAATGTCTCATTTGAGCCGAAATAATCAGCCAAATATAACGCGCCTGCCCCTGCGACAATCATACCAATACGGTAGCCTGACACATAGATAGAGGACAGAATAGACTGCATAGACGGTGGTGCAAGCTCAATACGGTACGCATCAATTACGATATCTTGTGTCGCAGAAGAGAACCCAAGCAACACGGCCGCGCCTGCCATATAAACTAAGACATCTTCGCTAACAGGATTTACCCTTGCCATCAAAAAGATTGCCAGCACGATAAGCAGCTGTGATACCACCATCCAACTACGACGACGCCCTAGCCACTTGGTCAAAAACGGTACAGGGAGCGCATCAATCAATGGCGCCCAAATAAACTTGAACGAATACCCCAGTGCTGCCCAGCTGAACATAGTGACGACACTACGATCAATGCCTGCTTCTCTCAGCCATAGCGACAGACTTGAGAAAATCAGCAGAATAGGTATACCCGCTGAGAACCCCAAAAACAGCATAATAATGACACGAGGATCGAGATAAGCTTTTGTAGCCTCGCCCCATGACTTTTTGGCAATTGGTTGATTGGGCGGTACAGATTTGACAGCAGACATAATAACTCACCAACAATTCAGACAAAGAACACAACCGCGCACAATTTTTATCAATCTTTAGAATCAGTTATCGACAAAAGGATCGATAAAAATTGCTCTACGTTGCACCAATATTATGATTACAACAAAATCCAGTTATGGTACTTGAGAACCTTTATCTTGACTAGATGTTTTTGCATTAACTTAGCGATTGCAGGCCATGTACAATCGCTTATATTTCTTAATAGTAACGCAAAAAACCGCAGTGTTTTACCAAGGTTATCTTAGCTCTCTTTTTTATTGCTAATTTCTATTTTGAAGGATGTCTGACAATGACATTATTTATAGGTAATATAAAGGTAGTAGTAAAACTGACGCAGGCTTGATTGGTTAGGTGCACTCTATTGGTTTACTCTTAACTGGCGATGATAAGCAAGGGCGTTAATAATGATTGAGATAAACAAAACATCAAGCTTTTTATGATTAGTAATTTAAAACTTATAATTCTTATGTATTAGTTTTATAAATCTACTCAGCTTAGTTATGCTTTGTACATAAACAACGACTACCGAGATTCACGGTTTGTTCTTTCGATTATCATAGCCTAGGAGTTATACCATGTCCGACTCAACCAATAACACCACCGACAAAAACACTGCCCCAGATGCTGCTCGTTGTCCTGTAGATCACGAAAGCAACAATAATAATGCACCTACTAACACAACCTATGATCAGGGTGATGGTCAAGGCCCAACGATCCATAGCGAAAACGTTGATAACTCGCACGAGGCTCAACGTCCTAGTATGGGTGGCTGCCCTGTTATGCATCAAGCGCACACTACCACTGCTTCTGCTGCGACAGATTGGTGGCCAAATGCTCTAAACTTAGACATATTGCATCAGCAAGACAAAAAGACTGACCCAATGGGTGAAGACTTTGACTATGCTGAAGCTTTTAAACAGCTAGATCTAGAAGCGGTCAAGACTGACTTAAAAAACCTAATGACTGAGTCGCAAGAATGGTGGCCAGCTGACTGGGGACACTATGGTGGTTTGATGATTCGTATGGCATGGCATTCAGCTGGTACGTATCGTCGTTCTGATGGTCGCGGCGGTTCTAATACTGGCAACCAACGCTTTGCACCATTGAACAGCTGGCCAGATAACGTCAACCTTGATAAAGCACGTCGTCTATTATGGCCAATCAAGAAAAAATACGGCAATAAATTATCTTGGGCCGATTTGATGATTTTGGCAGGTAACATGGCTTATGAATCTATGGGTTTCAAAACCCTAGGATTTGCTGGTGGCCGTGCTGATATATGGCATCCAGAAAAAGACATCTATTGGGGTTCTGAGCGTGAATGGTTAGCCGCTACAAAAAACCGTTATGACAGCGACGAAGATCGCGAATCATTAGAAAATCCTTTAGCTGCTGTGCAAATGGGCTTGATTTATGTCAACCCAGAAGGTGTTGATGGCAATCCTGACCCAATCAAAACCGCACAAGACATCCGTACTACGTTTGGTCGTATGTCGATGAATGACGAAGAGACTGTCGCTCTAACCGCTGGTGGTCACACGGTTGGTAAGTGTCACGGTAATGGTGATGCGACGATACTAGAAGATGAACCAGAAGGCGCTGATATCAAAGAGCAAGGTCTAGGCTGGCGCAATCCTAAAGGTCGTGGTAATGCAGGTGATACCGTTTCAAGTGGTATCGAGGGCGCCTGGACCACGAATCCAACTGAGTGGAACTATGAGTACTTTGATTTGTTGTTCAACCATGAATGGGCGTTGACTAAGAGTCCAGCTGGTGCGTGGCAGTGGGAACCTGTCGACATTGAGGAAGAAGACCGTCCTTTAGATGCGCATGATCCAAGTGTACGCCGCAACCCAATCATGACTGATGCTGATATGGCGATGATTAAAGATCCTATCTATCGTGAGATTTCAGAAAAATTCCATAACAACCCAGAGTACTTCGATGAAGTATTTGCTAGAGCATGGTTCAAACTGACTCACCGCGATTTGGGGCCGAAATCTCGTTACTTAGGTGCTGATGTACCAAGCGAAGACTTTGTATGGCAAGACCCTATTCCTACAGGTAATGCGGACTTGACTACTGATGATATTGCAACGCTAAAATCGCGAATATTAAACAGTGACATTAGTCGTCGTGAGTTGATCATCACAGCATGGGACAGTGCTCGTACCTTCCGCGCTTCGGACTATCGCGGCGGTGCCAACGGTGCACGCATCCGTTTAGCTCCACAAAAAGACTGGGCAGGAAACGAGCCAGAACAGCTACAACGTGTACTTGAGACATTGACAAGCATTCAGTCTGGCTTTGATAAAGACGTTAGCTTAGCAGACCTTATTGTGTTGGCTGGTAACGCAGCGATTGAACAAGCAGCAAACGATGCAGGCGTAGATATTACTGTACCGTTTAATCCAGGTCGCGGTGATGCTGACGCTGAAATGACTGACGCTGAATCTTTTGCTGATTTAGAGCCGCTACATGATGGCTATCGTAACTGGATTCAGGGCGACTATGCGGTATCACCAGAAGAGATGCTACTTGATCGCACGCAGCTAATGGGATTGACAGCACCTGAGATGGTCGTATTGCTTGGTGGTATGCGAGTGCTTGATACCAACCACGGTCAGAGCCAACATGGCGTCTTTACTGAACGTGCTGGCGTACTTACCAACGACTTCTTTGTCAATTTAACAGACATGAACTACACATGGCACCCTGTAAAAGCAGCCGACAATACTGCTAATAGCTACGAAGTACGTGAGCGTGATACAGGAAACGTCAAATGGCAAGCAAGCCGTGTAGACTTGGTATTTGGCTCTAACTCTATATTACGTGCTTATGCTGAGCTATACGCGCAAGATGATAACTTAGAGAAATTTGTTCGTGACTTCGTCCGCGCTTGGAACAAGGTTATGAATGCAGATCGCTTTGATCTTGCAAAATAAACTAAGTTTGAAGTTGGTCAATACCGACTAATTAATAGTAGTAAATATTAATAATAATAAATAACTTTATAATCAACGAACAGCTATCTTTTAGAAGGTAGCTGTTTTTTTATGCTCAGTTTTTTATGCTTAATAATGACCGTTCTTTATGAATTGTTAGGTCAAGTTACCTCACTGACCAAAAAGTATTTACTGAATAAGTAGCATTTACTGAACGAATAATTTTTTAGCATTGCAAAATAAAAATTCTATATTCATAATTATCATAAATTGATAGCTATTTATTATATACAAGAATAATAGCTTTGTTTTACACTACTTTATTACTGTATGTTCAGACATTTTTACTTTCATATACAGACGAGGTTTGTATATTTATACAATAGGATTAAGTTATGGCAATCGACGTAGTGGTCAACCAACGGCATTTGCAGATTCAGCTCAAACAGCTAGAAACAGTATGGCATACGGTGATTAACGGTTATAACTTAAGCCAAGCGGCGACCGTGCTACATACCAGTCAATCAAGCTTATCAAAGCATATTGCTGCGTTAGAGAACCAGTTAAAGACGGAGGTGTTTGTGCGCCAAGGCAAACGCCTGACGGGACTGACCACTATGGGCACAGCGCTCATGCCTCATATCGAGTCTATCTTTGCTGAAATTCGTACCATTGAAAACCTAAGTTTAGACTTTAATAATCCTAATATCGGTACGTTGACGATTGCCACCACCCACACTCAAGCGCGTTATGTACTGCCGCAAGTGGTTAAAGAGTTCAAAGATCGTTTCCCAAAAGTAAATTTGATTTTACAACAGGCAGATCCTGAGACCATCGCTCAGATGGTCATCCGTGGTCAAGCCGATATCGGTATTGCCACTGAGTCCTTGCTGCATAATAATTATCTTAGATGCTATCGTTACTATGACTGGACGCATCGCGTTATCGTACCAAGTGATCACGAACTGGCTAGTCAAGAGTCTATTGATCTGCCCACGCTTGCCAGCTATCCGATTGTGACTTATCACGGTGGTTTTACAGGACGCGGCGCGATTGACAAGACATTTGATGAAGCAGGGTTAGAGCCGGATATCGTATTAGCGGCGCTCGATGCCGATGTGATCAGCACCTATGTCGGTCTAGGCCTAGGTATTGGTATCATCGCAGAAATGGCATTTGAGCCAAGCCATTATCAAAACCTAACGGCCATCCCCGTCGATCATTTTGGTCGCTTTACCAGTTGGATGGCGGTACGTGATGACGCAGAAATCCGTCAATATGGACGTGCGTTCATGGAGCTATGCCAAAAGCAATTTGCAAATTAATGAGCATTTGTTAAATAAAGTATCTCAGACTTGCTCACCCTTACTAGACTGAGCTGTAGATGATAAAATAGATTCTAGAACGTTATTCAATGTTTCTTTTATATATTATTCACACTTGTATTGATATTTGGTCGAATGAAATTGATTAGCGACTAAATATCAATACATATTAACTTGCTCTTTTGTAAACAGGTGATACCGCTCATGGAAAAATTCGTAGCGATCATTATGGCAATTTTTGCCGCCCCTCTACTCATTGGCGGCGCTTATTTATTGTCCTTAGGCGGTAGTCCTTACTACCTTATTGCTGGCGTTATCATACTAACGACAGCTTTTTTATTGTTCAAAAAACACTGGAGTGCTTACGGGTTATATGCGCTGTTTATCGTAGCAACCATGGCTTGGGCACTTTGGGAATCTGGGTTCTATTGGTGGGCGCTAGCACCTCGAGTTGGCTTCCCGCTCATCTTCGGTTTGCTCATGCTATTGCCATGGGTATCCAACAAAATGCGTGGGCCTAAAACTCAAGTAGCTTCAAATAGCACACCAACCACAAGCAATGTTAAGAAAAGCCCTCTGTATTATTGGGGACTGCTCGTCAGCGTAATCGTAGGTGCACTACTCTCTTTTGGTAGTCTAGCCAATAATGCCACTGACAAACTCGGTGAGCTTGACTTGACTGCTGCAAATGATGACGAGCAAAACGTCAGCTCAGATGAGACGTCAGCTAACCTTGGTGACCCATTATCAAACGGTCAGCAAACACCAGATGGCGAATGGAGCGCGTATGGTCGTACTGATTATGGTCAGCGCTACTCACCTCTAGATAAAATCAATACTGATAACGTCAAAGATTTAGAACTGGCATGGCAAATCCAAACAGGTGATGTCAAAGGGCCTAACGATGTCGGTGAGACCACTTATCAGGCAACACCATTAAAAATTGGCAACGGTTTATACCTATGTACCCCTCATAACTGGGTACTAGCGCTAGATGCCGACTCTGGTGAGACACTATGGAAGTTTGATCCTCAAGTAGAGGAAAACTTACAACGCCAACACCAAACCTGTCGCGGCGTATCTTATTATGCTGGTCAAGCGACCAGTCCTGATACTATCTCTACTATTGCTAATAATTCAGCAGAGAATAGCAACAGTACAGCTAGCCCCGTGCAAGTACAGAAAATTGCTGGTAATACCTTTGAAAACGCATCTAAGCAATGTGATGCCAAGATATTTATCCCAACTTCTGATGCGAAACTATATGCACTCGATCCAAATACTGGGCAACGCTGCCAAGACTTTGGGGATGATGGTGCACTAGACTTGATGCATAACATGCCGTTTAATCAAGCAGGTTACTATTACTCGACGTCACCACCAGTCATCGCGGGTGATACCATCATCGTCGCTGGTGCTGTCAATGACAATTACGACGTCAACTCGCCTTCTGGTGTGATCCGTGCATATGATGTCAATACCGGTGAGCTTCTTTGGAACTGGGACTCAGGTGATCCTGACAATACAGCACCTTTCGATGTCAATGATCCAACCCAAACTTATAAGACCAGTTCGCCAAATTCATGGTCAGTCGCTACTGCCGATGAAGAGCTTGGATTGGCCTACTTCCCTATGGGTAACCGCACACCGGATCAGCTAGGTAGCTACCGAAATGCCGCTGAAGAAAAGTATGCAACGTCTGTTGTCGCTCTAGATATCGAGACTGGTGAAGCACGCTGGGTTCAGCAGTTTGTCCATCATGACCTTTGGGACATGGACACGCCTGCGCAGCCAACCTTACTTGATCTAGATACGGCCGATGGTGTACAGCCTGCGCTAGTTGTACCAACCAAACAAGGTGATGTATACGTCTTGAACCGCGCAACGGGTGAGCCTATTGTACCGATTAAAGAACGTCCTGCACCGCAAGGCTATCTCATAGCGGGAGAGCACGCAGCGCCAACTCAGCCTTATTCTGGCTTGAGCTTTGAGCCTGAACCACTGACTGAAAAAGACATGTGGGGTGCCAGTCTCGTCGATCAAATGATGTGCCGTATTGAGTTCAATCAGCTCAACTATGATGGTCGCTATACCCCGCCATCAACCAATGGTAGCTTGGTCTATCCTGGTAACTTTGGTACCTTTAATTGGGGCGGTATTGCAGTCGATCCTGAGAATGGCGTGATGTTTGGTATGCCGACTTACTTGGCATTTACCTCAAAACTCATTCCTAGAGACACGTTGGGCGATGCAGAAACCAATAAAGGCGAGCAAGGCGTCAATGCCAATGAAGGTGCAGATTATGCAGTAGAATTGGGGCCCTTCTTGTCACCATTAGGCGTACCTTGTCAGCAGCCACCATGGGGCACGATCGCTGGTGCTGACCTAGCCACAGGTGATATCGCTTATCAACGCAAAAATGGTACGGTACAAGACTTGTCTCCTATTCCTATCAAACTGGAACTGGGCGTACCTGGTATCGGTGGACCTATCATCACTAAAGGCGGCGTCGCATTCTTGTCAGCGGCGACAGAAAACAACTTCCGAGCTTATGACTTGAAAAATGGCGACGTGCTATGGAATGTCCGTATTCCAGCAGGTGGTCAAGCCACGCCAATGACTTACTTAAACTCTAAAGGTGAGCAAATGGTCGTATTGGTTGCAGGTGGTCATGGTTCAGTTGGAACAACCATCGGTGATTATGTCTTAGCTTACAAACTTAGCGACCAAGATAAATAATGTTGCATTTGGTTCTTAAGATAATGATTATTTAATTTATCATTATATTATAATCTTATAATTAGAGAAGCAGGTAACTTAGGTTGCCTGCTTTTTTTAATGCCATCTTTTTTTAATGCCATAGTATAATGCTGCTAAATCCTTTTATTACCTTACTTATGGTTTATTTATCGCTTATTTTGACAAACGACAACCTTTATAAATACACCTTAATAATTGTTAAGCGAGCTTAAAAACAGAGTTAACTGACTTTGTTATGATTCATTAACAGTGACTAGCGGCACTTGAAACTACCACTGTCTATAAGCATATCAGTAGAAAATAATTTACACACTACTGGAACATTTATGAGTAATAAAATCCCTTTATCTTTTTTAGATCTTGCGCCTGTACCTCAAGGCAAAACCATCGCTGAAGGCATCGCCCAAACAGTGGAAACCGCGCAGCAAGCAGAAAAATCAGGCTTAAACCGCTACTGGATGGCAGAGCATCACAATATGCCGGGCATCGCCAGTGCAGCCACCTCAGTACTACTATCGCATATCGGTAGTAAAACCGACCGTATCCGTATTGGTGCTGGCGGCGTTATGCTACCGAACCATGCCCCTCTCGTGATTGCTGAGCAGTTTGGTACTTTGCAGGCATTATATGGTGACCGTGTGGACCTAGGCCTAGGCCGTGCACCTGGTACTGATGGTGCGACGTTTCAGGCACTTCGTCGACAAATGAAAGATGCCGAACGCTTTCCACAAGATGTGCAAGAGCTGATGTATTTCTTAGGTAATGATACAGATGGCAGCCCTGTACAGGCATTCCCTGGCGCAAAATCAGGCATACCGATTTGGATATTAGGCTCTTCTTCATTTGGTGCGACTTTGGCTGCACATTTAGGACTACCTTATGTGTTTGCCTCTCACTTCGCCCCGCAAATGCTTGGGCAAGCAATTGAGGCTTACCGTGAACAGTTTAAACCGTCTGTCTATCTAGATAAGCCTTATGTGATGCTAGCTGCAAACTTATTGCTGGCTGATGATGATGCGACCGCCGAGTATCATTTTACTTCAGCACAGCAGAGTTTTGTACGTCTGCGTCGTGGCGAAACAGGTCAAATGCCTAAGCCTACCCACGATATGGACAGTATCTGGAGTCAAGCAGAGAAAATGATGGTAGACAATGCATTGTCAGTATCATTCATTGGCTCTGTCGACACGGTCAAACCAAGACTCGCTGCGTTTTTGGCAACCTATCAGCCAGATGAGCTGATTGTGACGGCCAATATATATGACCAAGCTGCCCGTATCCGTTCACTTGAACTTACACCGGAGCTAAACTTATTTACTTTACAATGAAATGAGACACTTGCATAATTATTGATGAACCTTAACTGGATTTTTGACATGGAAGCAACTCCCATTATCGGTGCATCGCTCATGATTGGCTCGTCAATATTTATGTATATCGTCGCCTTTCTTGCAGTTATGGCTATCGGTGGTTATTTGACCTATCGTACTAGCCCGAAGCGCAAGCAGCGCCGTGAAGACAAGCGTAATAATGAACGCTAAATCAGTACAAAAAGCCCTCTTTTCTTATTTGAAAAGAGGGCTTTTTTAATGCTGTCAAAGTTAGGTAAAGCGAAAGTACTTACTTATTTAAAAATAGTACAAAATCTGCATTACATCAATCCAAGCGCACGTAACGTCGCTGCCCCAATCGCCATACCAAACATGCCGACAACAGTGGTAAATGCCAAAATATTAGCCGCCAATACGTCATTGCCACCCATTGCTTTTGCCATGACATAGCTGGCTGCAGCTGTTGGTGATGCGACCATCAAAAACAACACCCCCATATGCACACCTGACAACCCAAACCCGAGCCCAACAGCGATCGCAATCAATGGTGCAATGACAATTCGACCAATACTTGCCTGCATGGATAAGCCCGAAGGGTGCAACATAGACTTTAGGTTAATACTAGCACCCGCACAGATCAGGGCTAACGGCAGAGCCACCGCTGCTAATAAGTCGCCAGTCGTATGAATCACTCCTGTAAGTGGTGGCAATGGCAGTGCTTTATAGACGAATGCCCCAACCAATGCCAAAATTAGAGGATTGGTTAGCAATTTTTTTACGATCATTGTACCGCGACTAATCCATGTGTCATCTACACTTTTGGATACGCGGCTCAAGGTAATGACTGCCAAGATATTAAACAGTATCGTTACCACGCCCATATAGACAGCACCGATACTTAACCCTTGTGCGCCGTAAGCGTTGGCCACGGTTGCAAGGCCAATGATGGCCATGTTGCTACGGAATACGCCTTGTACAAACACACCTTGGTCTTCAGGACGCTTGACGAAGCGTTTGGCATAAAACTCTGCGCCAATAAATAATATAAACGTCACCAAGATACCAACAAGGATAAGCGTAATTTGCTTACCATAATCGACGTCGCTATCGACCACGCTAAAAAACAATAAACACGGCAAGCAATAATTAAAGACAAAACTTGATGCCTGATCGATAAAAGTTTGGCTTGCCTCACCGCGTCGTTGCATAAAAAAACCCAACCACATTAAGGCAAGATTGGGTAAGACAATGGTAATAGCAAAAACAATAGCATCAATCATAAGTAGACTCAGTTCGGTGACAAGCCCATCAATATATGGACATCAGCGATACAAATTAACAAGTAGTAAGAAAATTTACTGACCTAGTATAGAGACAAAGTAGCAAGTAGGACAAGGTTACATATGACTTTCTTTTAAAATCGAACGTTTTTTTGACAAACAAAAGCCCGTAACGAAATGTCATTACGGGCTTTTATACTATAAGTGCTTTATTATAAAAGGCTTTACTACATTGCTATTATGAGTCCAATGCAGCTTTTACTTTTTTATGCTTTTTAACCGTCATCGCCAACAACTGAATAGCAGCAGGGGTTACACCGCTTACGCGTCCCGCTTGAGCTAGCGTCGCAGGACGAACTTGCGTAAGTTTCTGTACTATCTCATTCGATAGACCTGACACGATACTATAATCAAAGTCTAACGGCAGCGCCGTATTTTCTAGTCGCTTCATTTGATCGATATCTTCTTGTTGACGGTCGATATAGCCGGCGTATTTGACAGAAATCTCTATCTGCTCGCCCACTTGCGCATCGACGGTTGAGTCCGTGATAGCGGCGATATCAGCAAAATGTATTTGCGGACGCTTTAGCAAATCAAAGGCAGTCGACTCTTTAGACAGCACTTCACCCGTTTGCTCAGTGACCTGCTTACCTAAAGCATTAGCAGGCGTGGCCCACATATCTTTTAAACGTGAGGTTTCTGTCGCGATGGCTTCCATTTTTTCTTGATAGGCTTGCCAGCGTATATCGTCTACTAGACCCAGCTTGCGACCAGTCTCAGTCAAACGCTGATCAGCATTGTCTTCACGTAAGAGCAAGCGATATTCTGCACGGCTCGTAAACATACGATACGGCTCGGTAGTACCGTGGGTAATCAAGTCATCGACAAGCACACCAAGATACGCTTCATCGCGGCGCGGTGTCCACGTGTCAAACTCGCTATTATTAGTAGTGACCAATGCCGCGTTGGTACCAGCGAGCAAGCCTTGTACGCCCGCTTCTTCATAGCCTGTCGTACCGTTGATCTGACCCGCAAAGTACAGGCGATCAATCGACTTAGTCTCAAGCGTTGGCTTTAGGTTTTGTGGATCAAAGTAATCATACTCAATCGCATAACCTGGACGAGTAATATGGGCGTTTTCTAAGCCTTTCATACTATGAATAAAGTCTAACTGCACATCAAATGGCAAACTGGTTGAGATACCATTTGGATATAGCTCATGCGTGGTCAGACCTTCTGGCTCGATAAAGATCTGGTGGCTGTCTTTATCTGCAAAACGATGAATTTTGTCTTCGATAGATGGGCAATAACGCGGGCCTACGCCTTCGATTTTGCCAGAAAACATTGGTGAACGGTCAAGGTTTTCACGAATGATGTCATGAGTACGCGCATTGGTATGGGTGATATAGCAATTGACTTGCTCAGGATGCATAGAAACATCACCCATATAGCTCATCACTGGCAATGGCGTATCACCCGGCTGTACCGTCATTACACTGAAATCAACACTACGCGCATCGATACGTGCCGGCGTACCTGTCTTCAGACGACCAACTGGCAGCTTAAGCTCACGTAAACGATCTGCCAATTTGATAGAAGGCTGATCCCCTGCGCGGCCACCCTTTGAGTTCTCCAAACCGATATGGATAACGCCGCCTAAGAAAGTCCCTGAGGTCAATACGACTGTTTCGGTCTTAAAGATAATACCTGTAGAAGTCACGACTGCCGTCGCACGGCCGTTTTCGACCAAGATATCATCAGCAGCTTGTTGAAATATATCCAGATTTGGCTGATTTTCTAACGTATGACGGATAGCCGCTTTATACAAAATGCGGTCTGCTTGCGCACGCGTGGCACGAACGGCAGCCCCTTTACGGCTGTTTAGTACGCGAAACTGAATACCAGCCTTGTCCGTTGCCAGCGCCATTGCACCGCCTAGCGCATCAATCTCACGTACTAGATGCGATTTACCGATACCACCAATCGCAGGGTTACAACTCATCTGCCCGAGCGTCTCAATATTATGCGTCAACAATAAGGTCTGTGCGCCCATACGTGCAGCCGCTAGTGCAGCTTCTGTACCAGCATGACCACCGCCGATCACTATCACGTCGTAATGTTTTGGGTATTGCATGTGTGCCTCACTTGACTCATAACGCTGCCGATGGTCATGTTCTATTAGTAAAGAACACGGCAATCGACAGATAAACGTCAGTCGTATTTATAAAAAAGATAACGACTCAGATAAGTCGTTCATAATTGGTTAGGGCGTGTTCTTATTTTGAAAATGGTGATAAAAATGAGGTAAATTGCAGTCAAACAAGAAAAATAGCGCAGATAATATCAGGATATTAACCAGCTATTTGACATAGTTTGGCAATATTTAACCATTTTTAGCCCATTCAGATGCTTTTGTTCAGATTAAGGACACGCCCTGAATAACCCATAATTATAACAATTTTTTGATACTTAAAAAACGTTAGAACAAAAACTATTAAATTTAAGCAAAAAGTTCTCTACTCTGGTGACTGTCTTGTTAGTTGTTGACTTACTAATTACTGTTTTAATCATCATTTTGGTTATTATTGCCAGGGCTAAGCGGTACGATCTGATCTGATTGCCCACTAGACAGCATATGATGACTACCATACCCTTCTGGATTGATCTGTAGATAGGCGTTCATTTGACCAATCGCCTCACCATCATCACTGGCCAAAATCTGCTCTTTGATAAGCTCAACTGGCGGTAATGGTAAGTTTTTGAGCAATGCCAAGCGTTGATGGTTATCACCCTTGTTGACTACCAACTCGATAAGCTGACGGGCATCAATAGGCAAATCTGGCGTGTTCTGTGCTAAAAGTGCCAAATGATAAGCGCCTGCAGGGTCTTGGTCTACAACGATGCGCTGCTCAATCGCAACATATGTCGCTTCAGTTGCACCGCCCGCCACACTCAGCTGATGAATACATTTAAGGGCTGAGTATGACTCATTATTAGCAATCTCAATAATACGTGTCGATTCATTTTTTAAACGTTCACGGCGTTTTTCAATCGCTGCCTGCTCAGCTGCTTCTCTTTGCTCGTTTAACTGTTCGCTGGTTTGGTTATTCATAAAGCTCTCTTACTCATCTAATAATTATTATTTATATCGCTGGTATCTTGGACACTATATGGGGGTAAATCCCATAAAAACAACGAAGCCTAATGACATAGGCGCGTGAAAATACTAATGGGGACAAGAATAGATACGCTACTAACGACAATAATAGCGACAATAATAGCGACAATAAAAAACCCAAATAGCCATTAAATGACTACTTGGGTTTGCTGTGCTCGTATCTTACAAAGGCTAATTGGACATTAAAGACATCCAATTAACACTTTTAAGTATTAAGCAGCAGGGCTGTTTGCTTCAACCAATGGCTTTAGCTCGCCTGATTGATACATTTGTAAGATGATGTCTGATCCACCCATCAACTCACCATCAATCCATAATTGCGGGAACGTTGGCCAATTCGCGATTTTTGGCAACGTTGCACGGATTTCTGGGTTTTCTAAAATGTTTACAAACGCAAATGGACGACCAATCTGAGTCAACACTTCAATAGAGCGCGCTGAAAAGCCACACTGTGGAAATTGCGGTGTGCCTTTCATGTAGATAATGACTTTATTGTCACGGATTTGATCACGGATCAATTGTTCAACGTCGTTTGCAGCAGTGTTTGGGGTTTGCTCACTCATAAAAGCTCCTATTGATAAAGCGGTTCATTAAAATGATTATTTATATAAAATAATTGTGTAAAGACGTGGCTGATACATGGGGCGACTGCCGCTGTATTACAAGCACGAATTACGATCTATGTAGGTTCAACAGCATTAGGGACTAATAATACCACGGCATTGGCCATGATGCCCTCTTGACGACCCGTAAATCCCAATTTTTCAGTCGTGGTCGCTTTTACACTGATATTGCTAATATCTGTTTGTAAGTCGCTAGCGATATTAGCGCGCATGGCTAGATTATGCGGCGCTAACTTTGGACGTTCACACATCACGGTAATATCAGCATTGCCTAGGCTATAACCAGCCTCTTGCACTTTACTATAAACATAACGCAGCAATACTCGTGAATCCAATCCAGCATGTGCCGCATCGGTATCGGGAAAATGCTGCCCGATATCGCCAAGTGCTAAAGCACCAAGAAGCGCATCAGCAAGTGCGTGCAAGACCACATCCCCATCAGAGTGTGCGAGCAAACTGTGAGTATGCTCAATAGGCACGCCCGCTAGAATGACATATTGTTGCTGCTGACCATTATTATGAAAAGCATGAACGTCGATACCTTGACCAATTTTTATCATTATTATTCCAAGATGAGTTAAAGGTGATTAAAATAATTCAAAACCACTATCTGAATTTTCAAAGTGGTTTTACTAGTAGCCAGACACCATCGGTCGCCACCAGTTTCAATTAACTGGTATAATATGACGTTTATTTTATCATAATACCAGATCCAAAAGACAAGCTGACGTTGTGGTGCTGAGACTACCTATTGTAGTGATTGCATATCACTTGGCGTCGGCATGTACTTTGGATAACGTATAAATAGTTGAGCCGTTTTATGTCAGCCATACAAAATACCTCAAGCACAACCGTTTCTGAATCTTTTAATGCTCATCGCCCTTTAACACTTGCTGATGTCGAAAATCCTAGCACCAAGCATGTGATCGTCGGTATGTCAGGTGGGGTCGATTCTTCTGTATCAGCCGTATTACTTCAGCAGGCAGGCTTCAAGGTCGAAGGCCTATTTATGAAGAACTGGGAAGAAGATGACGGCACCGAATACTGTACGGCGATGGATGATCTAGCAGACGCGCAAGCCGTATGTGACAAAATCGGTATGAAGCTGCACACGGCCAACTTTGCTATGGAATACTGGGATCGCGTATTCGAGCATTTTTTAGCGGAATATAAAGCAGGACGCACCCCAAACCCTGATATCTTGTGCAATAAAGAAATTAAGTTTAAGGCGTTTTTGGACTATGCGTTGACCCTTGGGGCAGATTATATCGCTACAGGTCACTACACGCGCCGCAGTGTGAACTATACCAATGCTGAAGGTGACGAGGTTGCTCAGCTCTTACGCGGTCTTGATAACAATAAAGACCAAAGCTATTTCTTACATGCGGTTGGCGGTGACAAAATCGCCAAAACGCTATTCCCAGTTGGTGAGCTTGAAAAGCCAGTAGTACGTCAGATCGCTGAAGAGCATGACCTAGCGACGGCTAAAAAGAAAGACTCTACAGGCATTTGCTTTATTGGTGAGCGCCGTTTTAAAGACTTCTTACAGCAATATCTGCCTGCCCAAAAAGGCGAGATACTTACTGATGATAATAAAGTCATCGGCACTCATGACGGCCTCATGTATTACACACTGGGTCAACGCGGCGGCATCGGCATTGGCGGGGTTAAAGACCGTGTAGAGGCACCGTGGTTTGTATTGGCAAAAGACTTAGAGAAAAATCGTTTAATCGTCGGTCAAGGGCATGAACATCCCATGCTAATGAGCAACGAGCTAAAAGCCTATAAGCTTGATTGGATTGATGGTTTACCACCTACGGATGTGTTTAGCGACGAAGGTCTAACCTGTATGGAAAAGTCTCGCTATCGCCAGCCAGACCAAGCCTGCCGCGTATTTGCGACCAATGCTGAGGGCAGCGAAGTACGCGTGGTATTTGATGAGCCACAGCGCGCCGTCACTCCTGGTCAGTCAGCGGTATTTTATATCGATGAAGTATGTCTGGGCGGCGGCGTGATTGAATCTATCGATGCACCTTGCGGATTCTAATTGATTCCTAAGACCCAACTTAAAGCATGATGTTGACGCAGTGAATAACATAATTTTAACGAGGGCCAACATCGCTTTATTTGCATAGACCGCTTTTTTAATATCATATTTCTGCTATATTACGCGCAACGATTTCGACGTCGTTTATTATATGGTAATTTTTTATCTAGACTCTTGCAGTTTTTTATTTCATAACTACTGAGGCATAACCATGACCCCACTTACCGCTCTCTCTCCAATTGATGGTCGTTACGCATCAAAGGCTGACAGCTTACGTCCTTATTTATCTGAATTTGGTCTAATCAAAGCCCGCGTTACGGTAGAGATTCGCTGGTTGCAGTCTTTAGCTGACAACAGCGCAATTGGTGAATTAGCAGCATTTGATGACCAGACCAACGCTTTTTTGAATGCAATCGTTGATGACTTTAGCGAAGCAGATGCTCAAGCTATCAAAGACATCGAAGCGACGACCAATCATGATGTAAAAGCGGTTGAGTACTTTATCAAAGACAAGTTCCGTGGTCAGGAGGCCTTAATCGATTCACTTGAGTTCATTCACTTTGCCTGTACCAGTGAAGACATCAATAACTTATCGTATGCATTGATGCTCAAAGACAGCCGCAAGCTTGTCGTTGCAAAAATGCAGCAAGTGACTGACAGTATCGTTGATTTATCTATTGCTCACGCTGATCAGCCAATGCTATCACGTACACATGGTCAGACAGCCAGTCCAACGACATTGGGTAAAGAGATGGCAAACGTGGCCTACCGCCTAGCCCGTCAAATCAAGCAAATCAAGCAAGTAGAGCTATTAGGTAAAATCAATGGCGCCGTTGGTAACTATAATGCGCATTTTTCAGCGTATCCTGACGTCGACTGGCAGAGCCATGCTGAAGCATTTATCGATCAGCGTCTAGAGTTAACCTTTAACCCTTATACGACTCAAATTGAGCCACACGACTATATCGCTGAATTGTTTGATGCCGTTAAGCGCTTCAACACAATCTTGATCGATTTCAACCGTGATATTTGGCAATATATTAGCTTAGGCTATTTTAAACAGCGTCTAAAAGACGGTGAAGTTGGCTCTTCTACCATGCCACATAAAGTTAATCCAATTGACTTTGAAAACTCTGAAGGTAACTTAGGCGTTGCTAACGCTATGCTAGCCCATTTGGGTGAGAAGCTACCAATTTCACGTATGCAGCGTGACCTATCGGACTCAACGGTGCTGCGTAATATAGGTGTTGGCCTAGCACAGAGCATGATTGCGTTTGACGCTTGCTTAAAAGGCGTGGGTAAACTTGAGCTAAATGCACAGCGTTTAAATGATGACTTGAATCAAGCGCAAGAAGTGTTGGCAGAGCCGATTCAAACCGTTATGCGTCGCTACCGTGTTGAAAACCCGTATGAGAAACTAAAAGCCTTGACTCGCGGTAATGCCATGACTCGTGAAGCCATGCTAACGTTTGTCGAAAGTGATGAGCTATCAGCAGTTAGTGATGTGGACAAAGAACGTCTACGTGCATTGACGCCTGCTACTTATATCGGTAATGCCGCTGAGCAAGCACGCGCTATTAAAGAATGGATTGCCAAGCTTTAATAGCTAATAAGAGCATACTGATAATGGAATCAGTCTAGAAAAGTAGGAGCGCCTAGTATTATTTACTCGCTCCTATCTTGATAGTATTTTTATCTTATTCAGTTGTTATCTTAATAGCTATTATCTGAATAACTATTATCTGAATAACTAGTAACCTTACTTTGAACGCTATGATTGGTTTTGATTCAATTGCTTTTGATTCAAAACCCATAGTCGATAAGTAAGGTTTTATTTTTTATCATCATCGTCATCACTGTCGCCCGGTATGATGGCTTTACCCACAGCAACGGTTCCTTTGACCACACCTTTGGTAGTTTTATAAGCGATTTTTGCGGGTACTGTGACGATTTTATGGACACAGGCTTGTAGCAAAAACACGCTAGCGATGATGACAACAAAATGCAGCTTTTTCATAACGTTCCTACGATTGAGTGGATGCTCTGATGACAGCTATTGTTTTGATAATCGTTATTGCTTATATGTACTATATAAACGTCACCAAAATAATAGACATCAAATAGATGACAATCTTAAACTATTAAAACCTTCCTATAAAGCACCCCTTATTATTAATCTTGTACACCGCCAAAATATGGATTTACCAATGACTTCTATTCCTCTTTGTTTACCCGACTCTATCACGCCTGAGCAATTCCTGACTGAATATTGGCAAAAGAAGCCACTGCTTATCAAGCAAGGGTTGCCACAGCTGATTGATATGTTTGAGCCAGATGACATGATTGGTCTTGCACTTGAAGAAGATGCTAGCGCAAGACTACTGACCCAAGCAGCCAGTAAAAAAGAAGGTCAGGCACAGTGGCAACTTAAAAAAAGCCCACTGAATGAGACTGATTTTGAAAACCTACCAGAGCAATGGACCGTATTAGTACAGAATCTTGAGCAATGGTCGCCAGAGCTTGGTCAGTTGTGGCAAGCATTTGACTTTATTCCGCAATGGCAGCGCGACGATATCATGGTCTCTTATGCGCCAGCAGGTGGTTCGGTCGGTAAGCATTATGACGACTACGATGTGTTTTTGGCACAAGGCTATGGCTCTAGACGTTGGCAGTTGGGCAAGTTCTGTGATGACCAGACAGAGTTTGTTGCTGATGAGCCGCTTCGTTTATTTGACGACATGGGCGAGCTTATTTTTGATGAGATACTAGAAGCAGGTGATGTCCTTTATGTACCGCCTAAATTATCACATTTCGGTGTGGCACAAGATGACTGTCTGACTTTCTCGTTTGGTTGCCGCCGTCCAAACCTGATGCAAATCATCGATAGTGTGGCCGATATTGCGACTAATGACAGCAAGCTATTTATCCCGATGCTACTACCGCAAGCACTACAAGCGTCAGGTGAATTGCAAGCAGATAGTATTGCCGCTATCAAGGCGCAATTGCTGGCGATGCTACAATCTGATCGCGGTGATGACATGATTCGCCAAGCAGTCTCTGAGGTGGTTAGTAAGCGCCAATATGATGCGCTGATGCCAGAAGAAACGTTAGATACTGATGAGCTTATGCAAGCGCTATCAGAAGGGGCCACATTGCAGGCGGACTATAGCAACCGCCTACTCTATAGCCAGACCACTGATCGCACCGTGCTATATGCCAATGGTCAACGTATCGATGGGCTCGATGAAGCGGCGATAGCAGTATTGGTACGCTTGGCCAATGGTGAAGCATTACAACATAGCGACGTCGCAGATGTTGATGCAGATGATTTAAGCGAATGGCTAGAGAACGGCTGGGTATGGGTTGATATTGCCGAATAAAATTCCATAATCAAATTTCAGCCAAACAGCGCAAATAAAAAAACCGCTATCTGATAATTACTCAGATAGCGGTTTTTTCTTATACATCTTATGCAATCACTAGTTTGGTAGTTATAGCGCTACCAAACACCGCTTAGTCTTTATAAAAGTTAATATAAAAGCTAAGCGGATTCGTAATTACTGCATTGATTCTACTCTGTACCAAGCTCAAGCAAGCTCGCGTTACCACCGATTGCTGTAGTATTGATAGTCTTGACTCGCTCAGTGACAAAACGATGCAGATAATCAGGCGTTAGCATTTCTGACAAACCTTCCATATCAGTGACACTGATAACCTGCGTCAAAATACCGTCAGTATTGGCAAGCTCTTGACTGACGGCTTGCACTTCGCTGCGGCTACCAGAGACAGCCACTTGCGCTAGACGATCGATATATAAAAGTGTCACAGTTTGCGAATCATTAGCCACACTTAATACATCTTCGCTGATACCTGTATCGTGCAATATCTTAGCAGCTTCATTACACATCTCATCTTGGCTTGGGCAATGCAATATAACTTCATTACCTGTTAGGAGTGCCGCGATAAGCTGACCTAATACTGCCATGGCTCTAGCAGTTTCGCCGCCGATAACCATGGTTTTACCACGACCAGTCACATACAAGTCATTAGACTCGCCTGTTGCCCCTGTCATACGATGCATCTCATCCAAACTAGGCGCAGCGCTCAACAAATGGTTGAATAAACGCTTTGCTTTATTGGCATCACCAGTGAGCAATGCCAGTTTTGGAATGGCTGCTTGTAGATACGTTGCGCGGTTGACTGCGCCGAGTAATCGCCAAGATTCACAAACCTGGGCATGATTTTTTTTGAATTCAGTCGCCATGTTGCTACTCCTTATGCGAGTTCTGTTTGAGTGGTAGTTTGGGTTTCAGTCGCTGTCATATGAGCAGCTGACTGTTCAGCGTTGACTGTTTCTGAGCTAAGTTGCATCAGACGCGCGACATAGTGCGGGCCACCAGCTTTAGGGCCAGTACCTGACAGACCACAACCACCGAATGGCTGTACGTTTACGACCGCGCCGATTTGGTTGCGGTTGATGTAAGTGTTACCGACAAATGCACGGCGCTCAATGTGCTCAACAGTATTTTCGATACGGCTATGAATACCTAACGTCAAACCAAAGCCTGTGTTGTTGATGGCATCAATCAGCTTATTCAAATCACGCGCTTGATAACGAAGTACGTGTAGAATTGGGCCAAAGTGTTCACCACCGATCACATCGATGCTCTTTACTTCGATCGCTGTTGGCAGTACAAAAGTAGACTTCTCTTGACTGACGACTGAGCTTGAGCTCATCGGCGTCTGTGCCAAAATAGTAGCAGTCGGCTCAGCACCCATACGTTCGATGTGCGCCTCTAAACCATGCTTAGCATCCGCATCAATCACTGGACCTACATCTGTGGCAGCATATAGAGGATTACCTACAGACAGCTCAGCCATATTACCTTGCAATAGCTCGATTAAATCATCCGCCATCTCTTCTTGCACACATAATATGCGACAAGCTGAACAACGCTGACCTGCTGAACCAAATGCTGATAGTACCGCATCTCTAACGACCTGCTCTGGCAATGCCGTTGAGTCAACGATCATCGCATTTTGACCGCCAGTCTCAGCGATAAATACCGGCAATTCGCCACTGGTTTGTGCATGGTCGTTTAGGCTTTGGTTGATACGTTGGGCTGTTTGAGTCGAACCTGTAAATATCACACCTGCGATATTGTCAGCCGCCGTCAAAGCACCACCTACGTCGCCTGCACCAATGACCAATTGCAATGCTTCTGCAGGTATACCCGCTTGATACATTAATTGTGCACCAAAGTGAGCGACCAAACTGGTTTGTTCAGCAGGTTTCGCTACTACGGTGTTACCTGCAGCAAGTGCAGCTACAATCTGTCCCGTATAGATAGCCAATGGGAAGTTCCATGGACTGATACAAACGAAAGTGCCACGTGCTTTATACACTTGACGAGACTGCTTACCAGCCAAGTCTGTAAACTCATGTACGACATCATCTAGACGCTCTGCTTCGTCAGCATAGAAACGACAGAAATCAACAGCTTCTTTGATTTCATCGATACCGTCTTGCATGGTTTTGCCCGCTTCAACTTGGCATAGTGCCATTAGTTCAGCGTAGTTTTCTTCGTATAGCTCAGCAATCTTGCGTAATATCTCAGCACGCTTAGCAGCTGGTACATTTTTCCATACATCTTGACCAGCAACAGCAACGTCAATCGCTTGGCGAGCCACTTCAGCGTTGGCATAAGTTACTTTACCAGCACTAACTTCGTGGTTCCAAGGCGCAAGTACAGTCTGCGTATCAAGCTGATTCGTTTGACCATCTACTTCGTAGGTATCAACAGCCTTACCATTAATGATAGAGGTTGCTGACCATGTTTTGTGTAGATGGCTATCAATCGCTGATTTGAACGGCAGCCATTGTGACTCTACAAAGATATTAGGGCCAAAACTTGCACGACGTTCACCGTAAATCTCTAACGGTAACGGGATGTCTGGATTGTGCAATGTTGCATTACCCAGCAGCTTGTCGTATGGATGCACTGTTAGCTTTTCGATTGGATAAGATTTGTCTAGCAACTGATGAACAAACGAGCTGTTGGCACCGTTCTCAAGCAAGCGGCGTACCAAGTACGGTAGCAAGTCTTTATGCGCGCCTACTGGCGCATAGATACGTACAGGAATCTCATAAGCTTGCAAAATATGATCATAAAGCGCATCACCCATACCATGCAGACGTTGGAACTCAAAGTCTCTATGTGCACTCATGGTCATGATTGATGACAGTGTATGCGCATTATGCGTCGCAAACTGTGGCCAGATTAGGCCGCGCAGATGGTCTGATAATAAGAAGCGCGCACAAGCAAGGTATGCAGTATCCGTACCTTCTTTACGTGTCCAAACGGGATAGCCTGATAGACCTTTTTGCTGAGCAAGTTTGATCTCAGTATCCCAGTAAGCGCCTTTTACTAGACGTACTGGTATACGATCACCGACTTCAGTAGACAAACGAGCAAGCCATGCTAATACAGCGATAGCACGTTTAGAGTACCCTTGTACAACGATACCTAAACCATCCCAGTCCGCCGTTAAATTATCACGGTACAAAGACTCAAACAGTTTTAGAGAAATCTCAAGGCGATCTGCTTCTTCAGCATCAATACTGATATCGACATTGACTTCACGTGCCGCTTCAATCAATAGCAGGCAGCGCTGACGCAATAAGCCCATTACTTGCGCTTCTTGCGTGGCTTCATAGCGAGGATGCAGTGCTGATAATTTGATAGACACTGACGGCTTTGGCATGCCTTCTTTGACTTTTACGTTCGCCGTAGCTCTGATCGCATGTAGATAGTCATTGAAATATTTTTCCGCATCTTTATGCGTGATAGCCGCTTCACCTAACATATCAAATGAATAGGTATAGCCTCTATTACGATATGGCTGGCTGTTTTTATTGGCGTCTTCGATGGTCTCGCCCAATACAAACTGATGGCCCATGATACGCATGGCTTTTTGCATCGCACTACGAATGACAGGCTCACCCATCTTCTTAGTCATGCGATCCAAGAAACCTGATGCAGTGGTGCTGCTGTCAATACTGACAACGCGACCAGTCATCATCATGCCCCAAGTAGAGGCATTGACCATAAAGCCATTGTCATTTTTAATGTGCTTTTTCCAGTCAGCCACACTCATTTTGTCATGAATCAACGCATCAGCCGTATAGTTGTCTGGTACACGAATCAAGGCTTCTGCTAAGCTCATTAGCAAGATACCTTCTTGGGTATCAAGGCTATACTCGAGCAATAATGAGTCAACCATCTTGACGGCTTTACCATCATTACGCACGTGCTCGACCAGTTTGCGCGTTTGCTCAGCAGCAGCATCGCGTTCTTCTATACTGGGTTTGGCAAGTGGCAATAACTCAGACAACCAACGTTGTTCATCGGCGCTATATAGCGGCGAAATACGCTTATTTAGCGCTTCTGCTGACTGGGCGAGATACTCAGGCGACAGCATATCAACAGGATTAAACAAGATCGGCTCTTGCGGGGTAAACTGGTCTACTGGGTTCATAATAACTCCATAACTATCGTTTAAAAACCATAATAAATGGTGCTTTAGGAAGTCTGATCGTCCTGTATAACTGCTCATAACCGCTATCAAAAAATAGTGGTTATTGACGGATATTCACAGCAATAATCAAAAGACCAAACGGCGCCATCACAAAACTAAAAATCCAGCATAGGCTGGAGACGGTTAAGTAGGTCGTTCGACTGTTAAACGGGCTACGTTAACAATACAAAGGCAACAACGAAAAGCTAAGCGGCATTAGTGCCTTCTTCTTGTTAGTAGTGAAAGGAGTGTGATGACCAAATATCGCCTTATTGAACCGAAAAATCGCTCTAATAATTACAAATCTGTCATCTTTGATGATGCTAATTCACTGTAAGAAAAACCTCTACGGCGTTGATTGAGGTGATGCGCTTAACTCGGCTATAATATCACGAAATTTTTTTTCAAACTAACGAAATTAATCATTTTCAAATAATTAATTTCTATCTAAATAACAATAACTTACAAGCAATTTACTGACTATGACTCTTTGGTTACGTTTTTTTGTTTGCTATTGCCTATAGTTTGTCATCACGCTGCTTAACACTAGTAACAAAAATACCAAACATTAGCATCGAGCATACAGGGCTTAGATCAAGACGATAGGCTTATTTACTGACAAAGAAAAACCCTCCTTGTCATCAAATGATAAGGAGGGTTTCTTGTTTAAGACACTATCTAATGTCTTATAACGCCTTGCATTATAAGAAAATAATCTTGAACAACAATATAGCAGTCAAAATCCAGACAGCGATACTGATATCTGCAAACTTGCCTGCAATTGCTTTTACAGCCGTAAAGGTAATAAAACCAAGTGCGATGCCGTCAGCGATAGAGTATGTAAGCGGTGTGAATAGCAATACCACGACCACTGGTGCTGCTTCTGTTAAGTCGCTCCAGTTAATGTCCTTTAGGGTACCCATCATAAGTACGGCTACATAAAAGATAGCGCCAGCCGTTGCATAAGCTGGAATCATACCTGCTAGCGGCGAGAAGAAAATACTGAACAGGAATAGCACACCTACCGTAACAGCCATTAAGCCTGTACGGCCACCTGAGGCAATACCAGAGATACTCTCAATATAGCTAGTCGTCGATGAAGTACCCAGTAAAGAACCCGCTACTGTCGCTGTTGAATCAGCAAGTAGTGCTTTGCCCATGTTCGGGATATTGCCATCTTTGTCCGTTAATTTTGCTTGGCTAGTGGTAGCAATCAAAGTACCAGCAGTATCAAACAAATCGACAAATAAGAAAGCAAAGATAACACTGATCATGCCCACATCAAATGCACCAGCAATGTCTAACTGCATCAGCGTCGGTGCAATAGAAGGCGGTGAAGAGATGATACCTGTGAACTGTGTATAGCCCATTAATAAGCTAATCAACGCAACCAATAAAATACCAATGGTTACCGCACCTGGGACTCTCTTGTAAGACAGACCAATGATAACAACAAAACCTAATGAAGCCATGACAGGACCGAATGATGTCATGTCACCAAGACCAACTAAAGTTGCATCATGATTGACGATGATGCCTGCGCTTTGCAATGCAATAAACGCCAAGAACGCACCAATACCAGCAACTACGCCGTTCTTGAGGGATGTTGGAATAGCATTAATAATTGCTTCACGAATCTTAAATAGACTCAATAGTACAAAGATACAACCAGACAAGAACACCGCACCTAGCGCTGTCTGCCATGCGTAGCCCATACCAAGCACCACACCATAGGTAAAGAAGGCATTAAGACCCATACCTGGTGCGAGCGCAACTGGTAGTCGGGCGTAGATACCCATAATGAAACAACCTACTGCTGCTGCTATACAGGTCGCTACAAATACGGCCCCTTTATCCATACCTGCATCGGCTAAGACGTTAGGGTTGACAAAGATAATATAGGCCATCGTCAAGAACGTGGTTATACCAGCGATGATTTCTGTTTTGATCGTGGTATTTTCACCATTAATCCCAAAATAGCGTTCAATTGCATTCATAAGTGTCGCCCCCGACTGGCTAATAAAAAGTCATCATTACCTAAAATTGAACATGACCTCAGCGAAAAAATAACGATGCCACAATAAGAATAATGTAGTAACAAAGCGTAACATATTAGACCAGTTATCTTACAAACTCAATCGTTGATAATGTCTATCTCGTACAAAATAGGATTTTGAGAGACTTCAAGACTATCGGTCAGAAAAGCCACATGAAAAGCTATATATAGTCATGCTGCTCGACGCTATTCGAAAAACTACTTTCTACTCGTCATTGAGGAAATATTCGGTTTGAGTCATAAGTTTTAGGTAATAAGTATTTGCTCGGTCATTATCCATGTTATCCAACTAACTATTGAATGAATCAGTAGTAGCCCAACTAAATAGTCGTTTAACACATTAATAATGACCTTTCTCTCATTTAGAAGTAAACTAGGGGGTTATTATACCGATACCTAAATCGCGATACTTACTGTTGCAGCATTTTTCTAAGCACAGTTACAAATTTTTAGTGAAGAAACGTGCTGCGTATTAAATAATAAAAAGTAAATAGTGTTTGTTTAGGGGTTGTCTGGTTCGGATACCACTATTCCAGCCAGCTGTTATCAATTATTCGTGAGTCCATTACATGCCTGAATCATTAAATATTGTCGATCTTATTACCCAAGCCAGTCTATTGGTGCAGATTGTGATGGCACTATTGCTATTAGCTTCTTTGCTCAGCTGGGTTATTATCTTTCGCATGAGTGCTCGACTTGGTACAGCCAAAAACTTTGATCAACAATTTGAGACTTGGTTTTGGTCAGGCGAAGACTTGGCCAAACTATATCAAGGCATTCAAGGCTCTCCTGATCGTCAGGGACTTGAGCAGATTTTTTATGTGGGCTTTTCAGAATATCTGAGAATGCATAAAAAGCGTCAACCTAAAGATGACATTATCGACGGTGTTGAACGCAAGCTACGTGTCGGCCTAGGTCGTCAGCAGCAATTGCTCGAGTCAGGACTGACGACGCTAGCCAGCATTGGCTCCGTTGCTCCGTACATCGGACTGTTCGGTACAGTGTGGGGTATCATGAATGCCTTTTTGGGACTGTCTCAAACTGAGCAAGCTACCCTCGCCTCGGTAGCACCCGGTATTGCCGAAGCACTGATTGCCACAGCCATGGGTTTGTTTGCCGCTATCCCTGCGGTATTGGCATACAATCACTTCACAGCAAAATCGAGCCGACTATATGACTCGCGTGCCTTATTTTGTGATGAGATGACAGGTATGCTACAGCGTGAGACCAGCGTACAAGCGCCTATTGGTAAAGAAACCCAAGTTAATGCAGGTCAGGTGACAGGGCTATGAAACCAAACCCCTACGGCCGTGAAAAAAAAGCCCTTAATGCAGAAATGAACGTCGTACCTTACATTGACGTCATGCTGGTGCTACTGGTGATCTTTATGGTGACAGCGCCGATGCTGATTACAGGCGTCGATGTTGATTTGCCAAAAGAGCAAACCAATACCATGAGTCAAAGCCAATTACCTGTGATTGTCTCGTTGACTGACAAGGGTGATATTTTTATCAGTTATGAAAGCAATGTTGACGTGCCTGTAAGTGAGCCTGAGCTGATTAATACATTATCTAACCTACAGTCTCAGAGCGATAATAGTAATGCTGAGCCAGTACAGGTGATGATCAATGCCGATCAAAACAATCAGTATGGTGCCATCATGACGCTCATGGCAACTTTGCAGCAAGCAGGTATCGAAAAAGTTGGATTACTGACCGGTGCGCCTCTACCCACGCCTTCTTTATAGTGATAAGCGTCCCTTAGTAAATGTCTTATATCATAATAGCCAATCCTAGTAATCCATCTGACAAATCACGTTCATGAGTATCCTTACCATGCATAATGCTCCTGCCGTCTATGTACCTACCGAACCAGAAAGCAACGGGCTAACACTGCCGACGTTGCTAAGCTTACTGGCGCATGGCCTTGTCATTGGCATACTGGTTTATAACTATCAAACTACTGAGGTTGAGACTGCTGGTAGTATCGAGACGGTCATGGTATCTCCTGAGCAACTTGCTGAAATGCAAGGACAAATACTGGCCAACCGTGCAGCAGCCAGCGCAATGCAGATGGATAGCAGCACTAGCGATTCGTCCAGTAGTGCTCAGCCAGAAGTGTCTGGTAGTAGCGTCAGTGCACAAAATCTAAGTCAGTCAAGCTCTCAGCGCGTGCCTGTATTTACACGATCTGAGGAACCCGCTGGTCAACCCATACTGATGAGCGAAGACCATCAACAACGTTTGCTTGAGCAAAATCAAGAATATGAGCGCAAAATGGCTGAGTGGGCAGCACAATTAGACGAGTCAGCCATGGAAGAGCTTGACCAAGTCGATCAAAGCAAACGCGATCAGCTTATAGAAGAACAAAAAAGACTGGGAGAGTTTCGTCAGAAGCAAAACAATCCACCAAAGATAAAACGTCCCACTGCTAGCGATCGCAATATTGAGATTGATACTGCTGGCTCTGGCAATGCAGGAAAAACCTTTAGCCTATCAGATGGGCAGTCTACTATGTCTGGTGATACGTCAACCTCTAGTACGTCCAAGGGCAGTAGCCGCTCTGCATCCAGTGGCAGTCGCGGTGCCAGCAACAGCGAAATTATCAACTTAATTAAGCGCAACTATACGCCGCCTACCGCCGCGCGAGGCTCTACTCAACGCGCCACCCTGACCATCACTGTCAATGCAAATGGCGATGTGATCAATGTGTCCGCCTCTGGACCTGATAGCACGGTCAACGAAGCGGCAAGACAAGCGGTACTCAATACTGGCAGTCTCCCAATTGATGCTGATGACCCTAAATACCCGACTTTTACCATACAGTTTAAAGGCAGCAATTAATCAGTTGCTAGGTCCTTATAATATTGGTAACGTGACGTTAAGCGGCTTGTCTCGCATAGGTTGCTGCCTCATCTAGATGCTTGTCTCATTAAATAAAAAATGAATATCATACTAATTTTAGGAGCTCCCTTTACTCATGCGTACCCACAAAAAACTACTAGTATCGTTACTCGCTAGCACTTCAGCATTGCTGGTATCGCAAAGCGTGCTCGCTGCACCTGTGGTACTAGAACTGGACTATGAGATTCCTGTTCAGCAAAACCAAGTCGCGTTTGTATCGTTTGCGGGTGACTCTGTCTTATCACCGATTGTATTAAATGACTTGAGTAAAACCGAGCTAAAAGTAACCAATCAAGATCTGCCGCAGCAGCCACACAGTAGTAAAGAGCTGACAGGTACATTACCCGTTTGGCAAAGCATGGGCATACCGTATCTGGTCGTCGGCAGCACGCGTACCAATCGTGGCAAAATTATCACTGATTATGAAGTCATCGATGTCAAATCTGGTCGCGTGATAGAAGGCAAGCAAAGCCTAACCGCTGACAACAATAGAGAAAGCATGCGTTATGCCGGTCATGTCATCGCAGACAAAGTATACGAGCTGATTACTGGTATTCCAGGAGACTTCTCAGGGCGCATTGCTTATATTGAAGAAACAGGAACTGGCAAGCAAAAGATCTCTCGTCTCAAGGTGATGGACGCTGATGGCGAAAATGCTAAAACCATTACTGAAGTCGCAGGCTCTATTTTTTCACCAGCATGGTCGCCTGATGGCAATCGTATCGCCTACTCAGTACAACGTGAAAAATCATATCCTGTCATCTACGTGCAAAACGTCAGTGGCGGCGGCGCAACTGCCCTGACGCCTTTTTCAGGTAGCAACCTAAGCCCCTCGTTCTCTCCTGATGGCAGCAAGATATTATTCTCTAGTAGTTTTGAAGGTAGCGCGGATATCTATGAGATGAGCGCCAGCGGCGGTACACCTAGAAGGCTCACTAATTTACCAAGTAGTGAGGTGCAGCCAAGCTACGCTCCTGATGGCAAGTCATTTGTATTTGTCAGTGACAAAACTGGATTCAATAAACCACAAGTCTATCGTTATGAATTTGGCTCGGGACAAACCACTAAAGTATCAAACGGTGGTTATGCAACCAGCCCGCAGTTTAGCAGTGACGGTACACAAATTGCCTTTTTGAGTGGACGCTCAGCCGCGATTATGAATAGCAATGGTGCGATCACTACCAATCTTGGCAATACAGGTATCGACGAAGCACCAAGCTTCTCACCAAACGGTAAACGTGTGGTCTACGCATCGTCCCAAGGCGGCAAAGGCGTACTGACCATCAAATCTCTCAACGGTGGCGAAGCGTTTGGTAAATCAGGACAAGGTGTTATCCGCTCACCTGTATGGTCATCAAGCCCAAAATAACTGGTCGTCCACCAACGTAGCAATTTTGGTTATAGTGGAATAAGTATCAACCGTTAAGCAAACTTGTAAAAGCCCCAACTATAACGAATATGGTTGGGGCTTTTTTTGATTAAAAAACAGCAATAGAGATGACAATAGTCTTAGTACTTATTTACTTTCAATGGTCAGCACCCCTCTTCTTTGATCTGCTTTCCAATGTTACCTAACCCTCCCTCTTTCGTAACAAAACTGTAAACGCACTAGTATCAAAAAAAACATTGCAATGATTTGTATTTTACCTATACCCTAAATAGACCTGACTAATTGGTCAGGTTATTCAAATATTAGCCAACATATATTAGTTATTTCATTGTTTATCTTACAGACGGATGCGTACCCCTATTGTTTACATCGATAAAAAAACAAATCAAAGATTGGGTTAAAACTTTGATCTCGTGATTTACCACATTGTCTGATATCTACAGTCAAGCGGGTACTAAGCAGTTATTTTAGGAGGAAACCACCATGAGTGAAAACGTTCCAGCGAATACCGATTTACTGTATAGACTGCATGACCGTCCTACCCCCATTAAAGCATTTTTAGGTGCTATACAGCACGTACTTGCAGCGTTTGTAGGTATCATCACACCCTCTCTTATCATAGGTGGCACATTAGGTTTAGGAGAGCATATCCCCTACCTTCTCAGTATGTCATTGATAGTATCTGGCGTCGCAACCTTTATTCAGACTCGTAAAGTAGGCCCTGTTGGCTCTGGTCTCATGGCGTTACAAGGTACCAGTTTTGGATTTTTGGCAGCGGTACTGACAGCAGGGTTTGTGGTAAAAAACCGCGGCGGTGGTCCAGAAGAGATTTTATCCGTTATTTTTGGTGTTTCATTTCTCGGTGCATTTGTTGAGATATTTTTGAGTCAATTTATTACCAAACTCAAATCTTTTATGAGCCCTATTGTTACAGGCTGCGTGATTGTCACGATTGGTTTGTCATTAACCAGAGTAGGTCTGACTGACTTAGCAGGTGGGTTTGGTGCTGAAGATTTTGGTAGTATTCCGAACTTACTTTTGGGCGGTGGTGTGCTGGCAAGTGTCGTACTGATTAGCATCATCAATAATAAAGTCATTCGCTCAAGCGCCATCTTTATCGGTTTGATGCTCGGCCTTATCGCGGCCGTATTTATGGGACGTATCGATTTTTCTCTGGTTTCTGAAGCAGCTTTTTTTACGGTGCCGATCCCCTTTAAATATGGCTTTGGTTTTGATTGGCAGGCTTTTATTCCTATTGCCTTTATGTACATCATTACCAGTATCGAGACCTCAGGCGATTTGACGGCTACCTCAATGATATCAGGTGAACCGATCAAAGGCCCTCTCTATGAGAAACGCATCAAAGGCGGCGTACTAGGAGATGGTGTTAACTCGCTGATTGCTGCGATATTCAACACCTTCCCTGTGACGACCTTTAGCCAAAACAACGGTGTGATCCAAATGACGGGTATTGCCAGTCGCTATGTGGGGTTCTATGTGGGCGGCATTCTATGCCTGATGGGACTATTCCCTGTCCTTGGTGCTATTTTTACGCAGTTACCGAAGCCTGTCGTTGGCGGCGTCACGCTACTGATGTTTGCGACGGTGGCGACTGCTGGCATTCGTATTTTATCTACCGTGCAATTTACGCACCGTAATGTTTTAATCATTGCCACCTCACTGGGTCTGGCAACGGGTATCGCCTTTGTCCCTGATGTAATGTCACAAACGCCGCAGTTCTTTCAGAATATCTTTGGCTCAGCGGTAACGATGGCAGGGATTGTAGCAATCACCCTTGATATGATTTTACCCAAAAACTATGGCATCGAGTTTGATACCAAAGCACAGCATGCAAAAGACAACTTGGAACCAACGCAAGAAGTCGCTTAAGACTAAACGCAAGCTAGGGTTAAATATATCGAAGTGTTTCGCCGTAAACGAGGTGCACAGAAAAATAGAAACAATCTGTGCACTTCGCTGATTAAGCACCTGACTTATTAAATAGGCACCCTGTCAAATAGGAACCTTGTCAAATAGCTATCTTGTTATCATTCAAGGCCACAGCCTTTTAAAATAAAAGGCACCAGAAAGTCTGCCGCACGTGCTTCATCTGCTGCGTCATATGCCGTCTTATCCATTAATCCAACGATTTCAATCTCAAATTCAGCATAACGTTGGGTAGTCGCCCAAATCAAAATCAGTAGTTGTAAAGGGTCGGTAATCCCAATTTTGCCTTGCTTGTGCCACTCTTTCATTACCTGTGCTTTGTCGTGTACCCACTCCTTCATCGTAGTGGACATAAATTCATGCAAATGCGGTGCACCGCCGATGACTTCAATCGCAAACAATTTATGGCGACTTGGATTGACAAAGGCTTGATGTAACTTAGTTCGGACGAATTTTTCGATAACTGTCTTTGGGTCACTATCTACCGTCATGGTCACTAGGCCTTCATTCCATTCTTGGATGATAGAACGCAGCACTGCCATGTAGAGGTTTTTTTTGTTTTTGAAGTAATAGTGAACATTGGCTTTGGGTAAGCCTGCCCTATCGGCAATGCCCTGCATGGTTGCGCCGCGATAGCTTTGGAGCACAAACTCTTCTTCAGCTGCCGCTAAGATAAGCGCTTGATTCTGTGCGCGAATGGCTTGTTGGCTACGGTGCGAGGGCGTATCAGTCACTGAGGTTTCTTCCTTTTGATTGTTTTGAGTCATAGCAGCGGTATCTCACTCTAAGAGACAGGTTCGACAAAATAGTCGCTATATTTCGCTGTGTATTCTTATATAAATACATAGATTTGAGCAGCATAACCTGTTAAATAAAAATATTTCGCATAAAACAGTTGACCAATTAGTCAGGTTTTAGCAAAATGGGAACTGTAAATCAATTACGCCGTCATTAATTACCTCTTGCCAGACATTTTCGACGGCTAAAATATCAGTGTTTCCTTAGCAAATCTGTTTCATATTGTCAGTTCACTATAACTTGAAATTATGCAAAGCGTATATAAGCGCCAAAAGTCTGACTACGAATGCATCGATTATCGACTTTTGATTTTAAGCAAATTAATAGCTGCTAGCTTAATCAAATCATCCATAAAGCTGACGCAACCGCTGCTTATCAAGACTACTGCTTATACCTATAAGTTTATGCAAATAATCATAAGGTATAAACCTCTATCAAACATTTATCGCCCGATACAGATAACGGGCTACCCTATTAGAAAAGGATGTCATCGTGAGCTTAACCTTAGCGCAATTCAACGATTTATCACAAGAAGTCGCCATCGCCCAAGTACTGACTTGCTGCACCAGTAAAAGCTGGGCCTATAAGCTTGCAGACGCCCGCCCTTTTGCAGACGTTGATGCACTGCTAGCAAGTAGCGACGCTATCTGGAACAAAGTACAAAATGATGAGGATAACTTATTAGAAGCGTTTGATGGGCATCCGCAAATCGGTAACGTGGCATCTCTAAAAGAAAAATACCGCAACACACAAAGTAGCGCCGCACATGAACAATCAGGCGCTAACGATGCAGTCGATGAGGTGCTCGAAGCACTTGCCAAAGGCAATCGAGACTATCTCGATAAATTTGGTTTTATTTTTATTGTCTTTGCGACGGGTAAAAGCGCGCAGCAAATGCTCGACCTGTTATTAGCGCGCCTGCCTAATGATCGCGCTACAGAGCTTGTCAATGCAGCCGCTGAGCAAAATAAAATTACGCGTTTACGTTTAAACAAATTGCTAGGTAATGCTTCGACAAGCAAGTAGTAGTCGCAGAGTTAGACTAACATTTTCACCCTATTTATATTTTTCACAAATTTAAAGGAAGCATTATGTCTGCCACCCTATCATCACATATCTTAGACACTCATCTTGGCAAACCTGCGGCTGATGTCGCCGTTACCTTACACCGCATACAAGACAATGGTGTCGCCACATTACTAGCGCATGGTACAACCAATAGTGATGGCCGTGTCACACCAGACGCTTGGCAGTTTGATACAGCCATCGATAGCACAGAGCATCAGCTAAATACCGGACGCTATACCATAACGTTCGATACTCAGTCTTATTTTGATGCTCAGCAGCTGACAGCATTTTACCCGCAAGTGGTTATCGACTTTGTGGTAAACGATGCCAGTCATTATCACGTGCCACTTCTACTTAGTGCGCACGGTTATAGTACCTATCGCGGATCGTAACTTTGGTGCTATTTAGCTCTCTGCGTTGTTATTAGTGTTCAAGAAATACTATCAAAAGAAATTACCAAGACATTTTATTAAGACACTGTCATATTAAAGGACATTTATTACATGGGCGCCTATCTTCTCGAATGGTTGAGTTTATTTTTCCGCTGGTTTCATGTTATCGCTGGGGTAGCATGGATTGGTGCATCGTTTTATTTTGTGTGGCTAGATCTAAGCCTACGCAAGCCGCCACAGTGGAAAACAGACAAAGGCATTTCGGGTGATCTTTGGGCCGTTCATGGCGGCGGATTTTATGAAATTGCCAAATACAAACTCGAACCCGAAGAGATGCCAAAGACGCTACATTGGTTTAAGTGGGAAGCTTATACCACTTGGCTGACGGGTGCGGCGATGATGTCTATCGTCTATTATGCCAATGCAACTGCCTACCTGATTGACCCAAGCAAAGTACCTTTTACCAGTATCGGTGCCATTGCCACTAGCTTGCTTTTCTTGTTTGGTAGTTACTTCATTTATGAAGTGATCGTACGCAGTCATTTGGGTAAAAACGCATTTATTTTTAGTACGCTAATTTTTATCTTGCTGGTCATCGCGAGCTGGGGTTCTTACCAGCTGTTTAGTGATCGCGCCTCATTTATACATATCGGTGCTATCTTGGGCACGGTGATGGTAGGTAACGTATTCTTCGGTATTATGCCAGCTCAGCGCGCACTCGTTGACTGTGTGCGGCGCGGCGAAAAACCGGGTAAAGAAGTGGCTGAATTGGCATTACAAGCTAAAAATCGCTCACTGATGAATAACTATTTTACCCTACCGCTGATTTTTACCATGATCAGCAACCACTACCCAATGATGTATGCTCATGAGAAAGGTTGGTTGGTATTGGTCTTCGTCGGTATCATCACCGCGACTGCCCGTCATTACTTTAACCAAAAGCATTTGGGTCATAAAAAACCTCGTTACTTGGTTATTCCAGCCGTATTAACCGTATTATTAATTATCTGGATGCGACCTGAACCAATTGAGCCAATGCCTGCTACTGCCTCAGTAGCACCTACGGCAACTAATGGCACTTCGCCAGCTACAAGCACGACTACTGACTCAAGCACTGATACCGTTGCTGATGCTAATACCAATTCTAATAGTAATACTACTAATGGTGTTAACAATGATACTGCCACTGCTCAATCCGTACCCGTGAGCGCATCAGCAGATGACGCCATGATGGATGTCGTGCATACGCGCTGTAGCACCTGTCATGCGGTACAACCGACACAGCAAGGCTTTGCCGCGCCGCCAGCAGGAATCATTTTGCAAACACCAGAAGACTTAAAAATTCATAAAGCGAAAATCGTCACTGCGGTACAGACTGGCTATATGCCGCTTGGTAATATTACTCAGCTGACGGATGCGGAGCGCCAACAGCTCGTGGCCTATGCCTCATCACTTTAATTTTTGATAAAAAATAACTGTCCTTTACGAGCAATATTCAAATAAATATTTAAGGCTCTAAGCGATATAGGAATATAGATAATGAGCAAAAAAATTACCAGTGACTTTGATCTGAGCACATATCCCCGCGACCTAAAAGGCTACGCTGGCAATCCACCAAAAGCGAACTGGCCAGGTGGCGCAAAAATCGCCGTACAGTTTGTATTAAATATCGAAGAAGGTGCAGAAAATAGCGTCATCCATGGCGATGGTCAATCAGAGCGTTTTTTGTCTGATATCTTAGGCACACCAGAATTTAACAACCGTCACCAGTCTATTGAATCTGCATTCGAATACGGTAGCCGTGTCGGTGTGTGGCGTGTATTAGATGTCTTTAAAGATTATGGTATTCCTATCACCACGTTTACCTGTGCCGCCGCTGCTGAAAAAACACCGCATATTATCGAGCGTGTATTAGAAGACGGTCATGAGATTGCCAGTCATGGTCTACGCTGGATCACTTATCAGGACATGTACCGTGAGACGGAACGCGAACACATTCGCTGTGCCACCCAAATATTTGAACGTATGCTGGGTAATCAACCTCTCGGCTGGTATACCGGACGCGACAGTCCAAATACTCGCGAACTGGTTGCCGAGCAAGGCGGCTATACCTATGACTCTGACTCGTACGGTGATGAGTTACCATATTGGCTCAATGTAAAGGTCCAAGATGGCAATCTGATTGCGCGCAAACCACATTTGGTCATCCCTTATAGCCTAGAGACCAATGACATGCGTTTTTCTTCCAGCCCAGGATTCACTCATGCTGAACCATTTTATCAATATCTCAAAGACAGCTTTGATACCTTATACGAAGAAGGCGCACATACCCCTAAAATGCTGACCATTGGCTTGCATTGTCGCATTATCGGACGTGCAGGACGCATCAAAGCGCTAAAGCAGTTTTTGCAATATATCACCAGTAAGCCTGACGTATGGATATGCCGCCGTGATGATATCGCTAAACACTGGTACGAAAACCATCCTGCTACGTCAGACAACACTGTCAACTGGATGTAAGCTTAGGCTATCGTCCTAGTACTCGTTCTACTTAGCTGAGCGAGTGCGAATTATCATAGATTAATATATAAAATAAGCCATACGTTATTAATAAACACCATTATTAAAAAAGGAATCATTGTGAGTCAAAACACTTCAGAAGTTGGACAAATTATTTCCGCAAACAATCTACCTGATACCCTGCCAGCATTTACCAAAAAATCAAACGTCGCTGACAGTCGCTTGGGTGCAAAATCACTGTTCGCTACCGATGATTTCTTTGCAGATAAAAGCCGTATTCTAAATCCTGATGCACCTATCTTTGTCGTGGGTAAGTTCGATGACAACGGTAAGTGGATGGACGGCTGGGAAACTCGTCGCAAGCGCCACTTGGGTTACGATTATTTAGTTATCCAACTTGCTCGCCCAACCAAAATAGCTGGTCTAGATATTGATACCAGTCACTTCACGGGTAACTTCCCATCTTCCGCCAGTGTCGATGCTTTATACGCGCCAGAGCTACTGCAGCAAGATGAAACTGAACTTACCCGTCTAAGTAAAGAAGACTGGGACAATAAAAATTGGCAGGCACTAGTGGGTATGACCCCGTTGCAAGGTCACAACCATGAGCTTATCGAGATTGATCATGGGCAAACGGTAACCCATATTCGTTTAAACATCTATCCAGATGGCGGCGTTGCCCGACTACGTGTCTATGGTGATATCCAACTTGATGCCAGCCTAAATACACAAGGCGAGACACTTGACTTAGCGGGCGCATTAAATGGTGGTCGTGCCATTGCTAGTAACGATGCGCATTTTGGTGCGGCTAGTAATTTACTACTACCAACTAAAGCGCCTAACATGGGTGATGGTTGGGAGACTCGTCGTCGCCGTGAGCCAGGCAATGACTGGTGCATCATCGCGCTAGGTCAAGCAGGTATCGTTGATTCCATCGAGATAGATACTGCCCACTTTAAAGGCAACTATCCTGATAAAGTCTCGATTCAAGCCGTCTACTCACCGAATACACCAGAGCAAACTTTAGTGACTCAAAGTATGTTTTGGGATACCTTGCTTGAGCCGCAAAAAACCAATGCTGACGACGTTCATCACTTTGGTAAAGACAAGCTTCAGATAGACCAGCCTATCACTCATATTCGGGTCAATATCTTCCCAGATGGTGGTATCAGCCGTGTACGCGTGTATGGCAAAATTGCTGAGGCTAATACTGACAATGGTACTGATATTGATAGCAAAGAGGCTGAATAATGAGTGTCACACTAACGGCTAAGCCTTTGACCAAGGCAAACTTTGCCCCCTATGGCTCGGTCATCGAGCGCTATAGTGATAATGAGCAAACCGCTGATAATACTTATGAGATCAATAATGGCTATGCGGTTCGTCATCATGCACTTGCCGAAAGTAAACTAGACGGTGGTGCAGTTGGCATGAGTATCTTTCGAGCCAAAAAGCGTGAGAATCCGATTGCCCTTTCGGTCATGGAATATCATCCGCTTGGAACACAGGCGTTTGTATCTATGGAAGGCCAAGATTATATTGTCGTCGTCGCCCAAGCTGGTAACCCTCCACAGTCGCCTGATGACTTAGTGGTGTTTTATGCAAAATCTCACCAAGGTGTACAGTACGACGCTAATGTCTGGCATCACCCTCTACTCGCGCTTGGTCGTGACAGTGATTTCTTAGTTATTGATCGTATCAATGGCGAGGGTAATAACTGTTATGAGATTGATATCACGGATTGGCATGTGTTTATTGAGATAAAAGGCGAATGCAACTAAGCTGTCATTAAGCACAAATCAATCTGATAAAAGCCCTGTTTATGTTTAACATAAACAGGGCTTTTTCGTTATTCATATTTTTCGCTAATTTATTAAGCAGTAGATTTACGATAGCGACTCACGCCTGCGACGACTGTCTGATCAATTACTCTATCATCGCCTAGCATCATTAGTGCAAACAACTGCTCTTCCAGTGTCTTGGTCTGCGTCATACGTCGCTCAAGCAATTCCGTTGCACCCATATCGATAACCACAAAATCCGCTTCTTTATTTGGCATAAAGTTACCGATTTTATTGTCCAATAATAGCGACTGGGCATTACCCAACGTAATTTGATATAGCCCTTGATGAGCGGATAGTTGATTGCTTTGTAGTTGTTGGATTTTATACGCTTCTGACAGAGTCGTCAGCATCGACAGACTCGTCCCTGCTCCAACGTCAGTGGCGATACTGACACCGGTATAACTTAACGTCTTGGGTAAATCGAATAGTCCACTACCCAAAAACAGGTTGGACGTCGGACAGTGTGATATTTGTGTGCCAGTTGCGCGCAGACGCTCATACTCAGATATTTCAAGGTGAATACCATGTGCCAAAGTCGTACGTCGACCCAGTAATCCCATCGTATCATAGACGTCTAGATAGCCTTTATGATTGGGATACAGCTGTTTCACAAAAGCTATCTCATCATGATTTTCTGCAAGATGCGTCTGCAGATAAACATTCTCGTAACTGGCATACAGCTCACCTGCCATTTGTAGTTGCTTGGGTGTCGAAGTAATAGCAAAGCGCGGGGTAATCGCCACATGTTGGCGGCCGCGCTCATGCCAATTATCAATGATGTTTTGGGTATCTCGAATGCCCTGCTCAGCAGGTACACACAAATTATCAGGCGCATTTTGATCCATCAAGACATTACCCGTGATCATACGAGTATTGAGCTTGTGACTTTCCGTAAAAAATGCGTTCACTGATTCAGGATGACTGGTAGAAAACACCATGGCGCTCGTCGTACCATTTGCCAGCAGCTGGTTTAAGAAGAACTGTGCCGTATCATGCGCTACTTTCGGATCGCCAAAATTGGCCTCGGTGACGAAAGTATAATTGTTAAGCCAGTCAAGTAATTGCTCACCGTAAGCAGCAATCATATCTATTTGCGGATAATGCACATGAGTATCGATAAAGCCTGGCATGATAAGTTTGTCACGATAATCATGTACTTTGACTACTAACTGTCCTGCTTGCTCAGTGGTATTAACATATTTCGTTAATATTGTCTCGTTATGCCCATACTCTACAATGCACCCTGTCACACCATCTACGACAAGCGCACCATCAGCGATATATTCAGGATAAACCTGTACACCTTCAATCACTGGTAGCAACGTAATGTCTCGTTCCACAGCTAATGTCTGTGAATAATCAGAGGTTGTACGCTCAGGACGATCGCTTTCGGTCAAATAGTGTAGCAGTCGAGCTTGATAGATATGTAGGGTCATTCGTAGATCTCACAATGGCTTAGTAGTCCTGAGCGTTTTGATAAATAGTACTGAGCGCTTTAATAATTTGATAAAAAGTATAAAATTTATATGAAGTGAGCCGTTCAAGGAGTAGCCTGATGATACTTCTGTAGGAGCTGTGCCACGATAGAAATCGCCACCGCCATCGGCTCTTTTCCGCCAATTTGCAATCCAATTGGCATGACCAACTGATTGACCAGTTGCTCACTGTAGCCACGCTGCATCAAACGATCTCTAAAACGCTTGGCTTTGGTTGCCGAGGCAATGCAACCTATGTAAGGTGTCAAAGTATCTGAGCATTTATCACGTGATGCACTCATGTCAGAAATAGTATCTAATGCCGCCCGTACTAACTCAAAATCAACACTATGATCATGAGTCATAACCAGAATAAAACGCTGACCACCCTGTTCGATAAATGGGCGTACAAAATCTACAGGCTCATCATCGATATGCGGACGGATATGCGCTGGTAAGTTATAAAGTGTGGATTGATTAGTAATAGATTCATCAACTAAGTAACGCTTAAACATCTCTGGGCGACTGTCCACCCAATCTACCTGACAAGGTAGCTCAGCGAGGATGGTCATTAGCGCTGATGCCACATGCCCTGCACCAAACACTAGTACTGACATCGGCGGCGTTACGTTGAAGCATTCAAACATAACGGTGACGCTACCGCCGCAACACTGTGCCAACTTTGCACCTAGCGGGTAGTGCTTGGTGTAGACAGCATCACGGCGCACTGCTTTAGAAGGTATTAACGTGCTTTCACCGTCAGTTTCAGCGACTTTTGGTTTTACTTCTTTTGTTACCGTTGCCGCTATTTCACCATTCAATAGCTGCCGTGCCGTATTGACAACGTCGTGCTCTAGACCGCCGCCGCCTAGCGTATCCACGATACTATCTTGCGTGACAATCATTTTTGCCTGTAGCGCTCGAGGAGCAGATCCATTCACAGCCACGACCGTCGCCAACACGTGAGCAATGCCTTGCTGCTGATATCGCGCTAGACCTTCATACCAAACGACTGGCGGTACTAACGACTCATTCACTGTGCGCAGGACCTCTTGCCCCTGCTACATTTGGATGCTCTATCGCGTTAGGCTGATCATCGGTTTGTTTACCTTCGACTTCTTTTGGATCGATGTCTTTAGCGTGACGTACGTCTTGCGGCATTGCTTTGTCGTTGTATAAGTCGCTATTTTCTTCTGCGTTTTTGACTAAACTATCAACCGTATCTGTATCTGCTTTAGTTTCTAAATCCCAAGGCGTGCCTTGCATGCGCATCACTGCCTTTAGTACGGCTTCTGGCGTCGCAGGCATGGTCAGCTCTGGATTCTTCTTATACTCACCAAGGCTCGCGACTGCATTATTGAGGGCGCACCAAACACTGGCTGCCAACATAAACGGCGGCTCGCCAACGGCTTTAGAGTTATAAATCGTTTGTTCTTCGTTCTTGCGATCGTACAGTTTGACATTCCACTGCTTAGGCAAATCATGCGCGGTTGGAATTTTATAGTTGGCAGGACTGTCAGATGCGAGCTTACCTTTGTCGTTCCAAATCAGCTCTTCTGCTGTGAGCCAACCCATGCCTTGCACAAAACCCCCTTCAATCTGGCCAATATCAATGGCAGGGTTGATCGATTGTCCTGCATCATGTAGTACATCACAGCGCAGCACTTGGTACTCGCCTGTCAACGTATCAATTTCCACCTCAGCACAGGCAGCACCCAAGGCAAAGTAGAAGAACGGACGTCCCCATGCTTTAGAGCGATCATAAAATATCTTAGGTGTTTTGTAGTAGCCAGTAGACGACAGACTGATACGGTTCTGGTACGACAGTTGAATCATCTCAGCAAAAGTCAGTGTTTCTTTATCACCGATATAGACATGATTCTTTTCAAAACGTATGTCTTCTTGCGCCACTTCGAAATGCTCAGCAGCAAATTCAAGTATGCGCGCTTTAATGCTTAGACAAGCGTTCTGTGCTGCCTTACCATTAATATCTGTCCCTGATGACGCGGCAGTTGGTGAAGTGTTAGGCACTTTGTCTGTACGTGTCGCTGATACCTTGACCGTGTCCAAATCAACATCAAATTCATTGGCAACAATTTGGGCGATTTTAATATACAGCCCTTGCCCCATCTCCGTACCACCGTGATTGAGGTGGATACTGCCATCGGTATAAATATGTACCAATGCACCTGCCTGATTGAGCGTTTGTACCGTAAATGAAATACCGAATTTTACTGGCGTTAAAGCAAGACCCAAACGTTTATCACTGCCTTCAGCGGCAGCTTTTTGATTGGCTTTTAGGATTTGCTGACGGCGGTTGTCATAATCGCAATCGTCTGCCAGTTTGGTCATGATGGTCGCTAAATCAAAATGCTCAATCGTCTGACCGTAATGCGTGCTTTGACCATCTTGATATAAGTTTGCTAAGCGAACTTGTAGCGGATCCTGCCCCAGTGTATAGGCAATATGGTCCATCATATATTCAGCAGTCATCAGACCTTGCGGACCACCAAACCCTCGATAGGCAGTATTGGATACGGTATGCGTTTTGCAGCGATGACCTGCTACATGAGCAGCTGGATAATAATAGGCATTATCACAATGAAACATCGCTCTATCGACGATAGCATCAGACAAATCTGGCGCATAGCCACACAAGCCAGCCAATTGCATATCGACGCCTAATATACGACCAGACTCGTCTAAGCCGACTTCGTAACGATTGGCAAACTCATGGCGCTTACCGGTCATCACCATGTCATCTTGACGATCTAGACGCATACTGACAGGAACGTTATGGCGTTTGGCGATAATACCGCACAGACATGCCCATGCAGCGGCTTGCGTTTCTTTACCACCAAACCCGCCACCCATACGGCGCACGACTGTGTTTACCGCATGAAATGGCAGATCTGTCACTTCGGCGACCAGCTGCTGTACTTCGCTTGGATGCTGTGACGACGTATACACTTCTAGCCCGCCATCGTCACAAGGCACGACATAAGACACTTGGCCTTCGAGATAAAAGTGTTCTTGCCCGCGCATATGAATATGACCTTCAATGCGAATCGGTGAATTCTCAAGTGCAGTCGCCGCGTCACCACGCTTCATAAAATGACTCGGACGCACAAATAACTCTTGCTCTAACGCTTTATCAATACTAAGTACCGCTGGCAATGGCTCATACTCCACCACTGCCTTTGTCGCAGCTTTTTTGGCAGCGCGATGACTACTCGCTACTACTACGAATAACGTCTGACCCACATACTCTGTGATGTCATCCACCATCAGTGGCTCACCGTCGAACACCGCACCGATATCCGTCTGCGCAGGCAAATCTTTAAAACTTAAGACATCTACCACCCCATCCGCATCTCTAACAGCGCTCAAGTCCATACTCAATACACGTGCGTGAGCGTGGCTACTTTTACCTACTGCCAGATGTAGCGTGCCTTGCGGTTTTGCAATATCATCCACATAAGTCGCCGTCCCCATGACATGGCTAATCGCACTATCATGCTTAGCCGAGGTACCAATTTTGTTTTTTGGCGGACGCACGCGGCGGATACTATAACTGTCAAATAAAGACGAATGATGGCTCATGGCGGATCTCTTTTATTAGGACGCTTTAATTAATGCTCTTTTATTCTTGGCAAATATAACGATAAGGCGGTATTAGCAATTTACAACTCTGCTAATTAAGCAGTCTCAGTCTGTCTACCTGCTACCAATTGCTTACCGCACTTCACCAGTAGACGCTGTACCACATGTGAGCGATATTCACGGCTGGCTCTGACATCGGTCATAGGCGTAACGTCTGCAGACAAGACTTGTGCTGCTTGCTCAAAACTCGCAACTTCAGCCGCTTGCCCAACGAGCGCTTGCTGACAGGTTGTAGCTAATAACGGTATGGCAGCCATGCCACCAAGCCCAAGCTTTGCATTCTCTATCGTCATACCATCTGTTGATACATCGATTCGCGCCGCTAGTAAACAAGCAGAAATATCATCCTCATAACGTTTGCTAATTTTATGAATAAATAAGTGTTGATTGTCATGCATCAGAGGAATATGAATAGCGACTACGTAACTGCCTGCTTGCAGTTTGGTCTTTTTATAATCTAAGAAAAATTCTGATAAAGGTATGATCTCATCCGTATAAATCTCATTGCTATTATCTGATTCTTTACGATTAGGCGCGCAATGACGCAGATGAATTGACGCATCTAACGCCAATAAAATCGGTGGTAAATCACCAATTGGAGAAGCGTTGGCTATATTACCGCCGATGGTACCCATATTACGGATTTGCGGAGAGGCAATACGCTCAAATACTTGAGCAAAGCTTGGGAAATACTGCTTAAGCACAGGCAACATCTGCTGATAGCTCATGCCAGCACCTAGTATTAGTATTTGGCTAGGAGCTTGCTCGTTATTCGAGTCTTCATTGCTTGGGTCAGACTTTGCGTCAAATAATGACCATGACTTTAATGCCTCGACAGCTGAAAGCTGGATAATGACCTCGTGATCAACCAAATATTGGGTTACACTCAGTCCCAAATCCGTACCACCTGCCCAAATCGTAGCCTGTGGATTGGCCGCTAATACTTGATTAAGTTCATCTAGTGACTTGGGCATATATAACTGTCGCCCAGCATCATTAAGTGCAGGTGCAATATCATTCGACTCTGCATTGTTTAATTTAGTTTCAGCTGGCACATGTTCAGAGACTATCGACTCTTTTGTACTTGCCATAGCATCTGTTGTGAGACTGATCGTCAAGTCTTTCACCGCCGACTGCTCTGCTTCTCTCTGCTGACCGATATCGCTCATCAGTAGGCCCGCCTCGATAATCGGACGATAACCTGTACAGCGGCATAAGTTGCCAGATATTGATGCAACCACTTCATCGTAACTTAATTGCTTGGCATCGTTCTGACTTGCTGCTTCTGGACTTGTCTGCATACGATTGTTTTCGTAAACGCAAGCCAGCGACATCACAAACCCAGGCGTGCAAAAACCGCACTGCGACCCGTGACATTCAACCATCGCTTGCTGCGCTGGATGCAGCAGAGCACGTTCTGGATGATGCTCAGGATTATCTGCCAAATAAGAAGCCGTCATCAGATGATGACCATCCATGAGCGACACTAGCGTAATGCAGGAGTTGATCGTATAGAACGGTGGCGTAGCATTTTTTTCGTCGCCATTTTCATCACTAAGCGCTGGCTGGCTAGCATTAGGCAGGCGCTGAACCATCACAGTACAGGCACCACAATCACCACTACCACAACCTTCCTTCGTATCCGTTTGGCCTTCATGCAATCGTAGATACTCAAGCACCGTCGTATTAGGGTTAAGCTGGGTTAGCTCGTGGCGTTTCCCATTTAAGTAAAAACTAATCATAGCAAGACTCGGCTAAAATAAAATAATGAAGATAAGCATAAGGCTTAAAGAATTTGATGGCTCAAATGCTGAACGTAAGCACTTGGTTTGTATCTTGCTAACACATTCTTAAGAGATAAAAAAATCAGCACAACGCACTTTTTTATATCAAGTAAGCTGGTTGCAAATATGAGCATTCATCGAACAAATTTGTTAGAAAACTCGTACTATAGGATACTTGACTATTTGGTCAGCTTTCAACATATTATCACTATTCTTATTTATAACACAACCCGTTAAAATGCCTATAGGTACTATCAAACAGTTGGCTAATTTTATATATAGCGAGTAAAGCTGAGCGTTAGATAAGCCATATTACAAACAGCGAGATAGCCTGCGTAAGAACAGTACCGAATACATATATCTCCTTTAAACTGCTATCAGCAGCTGATTTTTATATATAATGTCTGCAAATAAGCCTGACTCTACACTACTATTATTACTAATGATGATTAGTCGTGATATATCGTTGGGCTGAAATCGTTTTTGAGATATTACTATGAAGTCATTTGCCTTTACCTATTTGCTAGTAGCAACGATGCTACTAGGAGGTTGTCAATCATTTCAATTCGTTGACAGTCCTATCCCCGTGAAGCCCGCCCCTACTAAGCTTATTGCTCAATAAAAGCCTAGCGCTTGATCGCACTTATCGCTCAATAAAAATTGGCACAAAAAAAGCAGACATCAATAATGTCTGCTTTTTTATTCGATCGCTCTGTCGGTTCTAGCTGTTTTTATAGCTTAGCATCAGCTGGTTGATGCTTAATAATTGTTTTGGCCAGATGATCACCAAACCAAATAGCAGTATCAATATCGCCCGAACCTGGTGTCTCTTCAGGTGGACCATCAAGCGATTGAGTCATTAAACCCAAAAAGCTAGACAGACGGTTTAAGTCATGAGCTTCATGACCTGTTGGCATCAATGGCAGACCAATCCAATTCATACCATGTTGCATCGCATATAGAGAAATCTGCTGCAATACAGCAAGTTTATCACCGCTCAGACCGCCCGAATTGGCAAACGCTGCTGCCCACTTGCCTTCCCATTTACGATGATACCAACGCTTGGATGTCTCATCCATAAAGGTCTTAAACTCAGCCGTCACACTGCCCATATACACTGCGCTACCAAAAACCAGCAAATCTGCCTGATCTAAATAATCCCAATCAACATCATACACATCGACAGCCTTGGCTTGCGCGGCTGGCAATTGCTGATGCGCACCTTGTACTATCGCCTCAGCGACACGCTTGGTATGACCATAATTACTATGGAAGATAACAGCGATTGAGACATTAGGCGTGTTATCAGTAGATGTAGAGGTGTTAGACGATTTAGCAGGTGTATTCATACGTACTCTAATAATAAATAATTGGTTGAATAGTAAAACTTACAAAATATTGGATACTTAGCCACAATCGATAGTTAGTGGCCTCACTTTCACAATAAATGCTTATCGATAGCTCAAGCTCTTAAGCTTTCAGGCGATACAATAGAATCGAGCCGAGCAACGTTTCTTTGAGTCAATTTAACTGGTAAAAACATCAATAATGATAGAGCAATCGCATAGTCTTTAACTGCACTGTCTTTAATTACATAGTCTCTATACGTCAGCGTATACATACCAGTATATATGCGACGACCTTCATTGAATTCAAGCCCATTGTATCAGACGTATTTTTGTTTTTAAGTTATTTATTAAAGTCTGGCTAATCAGATCACATATACTTTTAATATATTTTGTATAAATGGGTCAGTCGCGTTAACTGATAATGTGACACAAACAAATTCCTGATACCTAATAAACCTATAATTATCAGCACTATAGATAACTATTGATATAAGGTCATATACACAGCGGTTTATTTATTCCATATCATCATATACTAATTCTACTTTTTCTAACCACTTCGTATTTACATTAATGACAATAGGATTATGATGTAGCGCTTCTTACTGCTAAACCAAATCAATCGAATTAACAGCCGTACAGTTTCCAATTCTGCAAACCTGCGCAACTATACTCATATAAATTCTTATAAAAATGATATCTGATAACATCATCGGATAAGGAAGCTATTACCTTGACTACTCTCGTTCAACCTGTAAACGACACAAAAGATCCTATCGTCAGAGATGATCTGGCCCTAAATGCACCGCAAAAACCCTTGATTATGGGTGGTGGCATCGTAGGATTGATGGTGCTTGCGTATCTATTAGCCACTCAACATATCTCTCAATCATTGCTACTTGGGATAGGTCTTTTGTTAGGCTATACCCTTTTTCATGCCCGCTTTGGCTTTACCTCTGCTTTTAGACGTATGATGGCAGTAGGTAACGGTCAAGCGATGCGCTCACACATGCTAATGTTGGCAGTTGCTGTTACACTATTTGCGCCAATCCTTGCTTATGGCACGACGCTATTTGGCGGTCCTGTCGCAGGTTATGTCGCGCCATTAGGGGTCAGTCTAGTCGTAGGCGCATTTGTATTTGGTATCGGCATGCAGCTTGGTGGCGGCTGTGCCTCTGGTACGCTCTATGCGGTAGGCGGTGGACGCTCTGTTATGTTCATCACCTTTATTTTCTTCATAGTGGGCGCCACGATTGGTGCTTATCATTTGCCATTCTGGACAGAAGAGATGCCCGCTTATGCACCTTTCTCTTTAGCAACCTCTACAGGTCTTGGCTATACAGGGGCATGGCTGGTGTCGCTAGCCATATTCGGCATTATCGCATGGGTAACATTAGTCGTTGAGAAAAAAAGAAACGCACCGAAGATGGCGCCCGTGCCTTCTGAGTCTGGCTGGAAACGAATCTTTCGTGGCTCTTGGCCGCTATTTGCTGCTGCAATCGTCTTAGCTTTACTTAACGGTCTGACATTACTTACACGTGGTCAACCGTGGGGTATTACGTCAGCATTCACATTGTGGGGCTCTAAAATTGCAAGCGGCTTTGGTATGGATGTGGCTAGCTGGGGCTATTGGCAAGGTGCTAATGCAGCGGCGCTTGAAGCCTCTATCTTTGCAGACTCAACCACTGTATTAAATATCGGCATTATCATTGGCGCGTTTATCGCTTCTGCTGCGGGTGGCTTGTTCAAGTTTACTAAAATTACTACAGGTAACTTTGCAGCATCGGTCATTGGCGGATTGATGATGGGATATGGCGCACGTCTCGCGTTCGGTTGTAATATCGGCGCTTACTTCGGTGGTATCGCTTCTTTTAGCTTACATGGTTATATCTGGGGCATACTGGCAATGGCAGGTACGTTCTTGGCACTGTATTTACGTCCTCTATTTGGCTTATCAGTACCAAAATCTAGCGACTCTGTTTGTTAATACAGATTTTGTACCAATACAGACCTTGTATTAATACAAATGTAGCATTCAAATAAAAAACAGCAGAATAATCTGCTGTTTTTTTATTGTTTATCACTTTGTTTCTACTATTCATTATTATATAGTCAAAGAAATCTAAAACAGCTACAAGGCAGCCGACCGTAGATTGTACATATAGTACATCTAGGGAGGGTAACACCGTAGCGGTTTAGTAGTTCGCTGACTATAAAGCTGCTAACGACGAACGATGACCAGTGCCATCCGACCCGTTGCAGGTTGCTGCATATGAGTCTGACGGCGATACGAGTAATAGTGAGTATCAGCGTAACTACAGTCAACAGGTAAGTCATTCATGACTGTAACACCAGCAGCTTCTAACTGCATGGCAGCAAGCTTCGGTAAATCCAACTTTATCTTGTCATCATAAGACGATATAGAAAATAGCGACACAAAGCTATCGATATGGGCCTCTGGCAACGTCTGATTGGCTATACACCCAGCCAATAGCTTATCGCGAACGTCTGTATTTACTTCATAGTTTTCCTGACTGATACACACTCCTATCCAAGCTTGTATAGGGCCTGAATCGGTAAAGCGGTTGACAGTCTCTTGTATCACACCACAGGCCAATCCTTGCCAGCCTGCATGAATCGCTGCGATTTTGCCACTGGTAGGCTGATATAAGACAATCGGTACACAGTCTGCCGTCATGATTGCCAGACCGCGACCGCTTTGTTGACTGACCATCGCATCAGCAGACATTGGCGCCATATTCAGCGTAGTAGCATCAACATCATGAATATGTTTACCATGAACCTGACTGACCCAATGTAAGCGATTAATAGCCGCATGCTGCTCGTTTTGGGCAGACTTATCTGTCAGTTGCTCATTGATAGCAGCTAATAGATTCATGCGGTTATCTAATACTTGCCGTGAATTGTCATTGACATGCAGACCTAGATTTAGCTCGCCGTAATTTGACTGACATTCATACCCCGTACGCTGGTTTCTGGAAGCAGAATCATCAATATCATCATGCGCAAAAGCAGCCGTCTGAAAAACGGCCACATTATCAATTTGCGCAATCATTGTCATCGGGAACGTGTTCGTCATGGCTGCTCGCTCTCACCTCTCATCTAGTAAACATTAGCGTTTACTCTTCATAATAACCGTCGCTGAGTACGGCCATCAGTTTTTGCATATCTTCAGGTAGCGGCGTCGTCACCTCAATGTCCTCACCTGTCGTCGGATGCACAAACCCTAGCGTATAGGCATGCAATGCTTGGCGCGGAAAATTATTAATAGCTTGGCGCTGGGCTTCTGTCAATCCAGAGCGCAACTGACGACGGCCACCATAGACACGGTCACCGACTAGTGGATAAGTAATGTGACTTAGATGCACACGAATTTGATGCGTACGTCCAGTCTCAAGCCCCACATCTAGCAGACAGTAATTTTCGTTCAATGGCGTAACATTTAGCAGATGCGTTACCGCTTCGCGGCCAGCGGTCATCACCGTCATTTTAGTACGCTGATTGCGATGTCGGCCAATCGGCGCATCGATACGACGATGACGAGATAAGCTTGCTTGGTCCCCTGCTACGACACATTTATAGTGACGATAAACAGACTTGTCTTTTAGTTGTTCCATCAGTGCCATCTGAGCAGGTTTGGTTTTGCCAATCAATAGCAATCCAGAGGTGTCTTTATCAATACGGTGTACGAGACCTGCACGCGGTAAATGATGCTGCTGAGGATAATGATATAGCAATGCATTGACCAAGGTGCCGTTTTGATTACCCGCGCCTGGATGAACCACCATACCGACAGGTTTATTGATTACCAATACGTCATCATCTTCATAGACAACATCGATATCTATGTTTTCTGGTTGGTCTTCGCCATGCTGCTGTAACGTCGTTGATAGATGCAATACGTCATCTGCTTTGACACGGACTTTCGGTTTTTGAACACTGCCGTTATAAAGCAGACTGCCGTCAGTAATCCAGTTCTGAAGTTGTACACGCGAAAAGTCTGAAAACGCTTGTGATGCGACCTTATCAATACGCAGACCAGCTTGATCTTCTGTGACCACATGCGTCATATCTACAATCACTGGTACAGCTTGACCCGCTACTGGGGCTTCATCGTCGTCACCGTCCATGTCGCTGTCATCAATATCATTATCATCAATGTCGCTATCGTTCAGATCATTACCATCATCGATGAGCAACCCTTCATTATCAAGCGCATCATCATGCACTTGATCACTCATCATTGGTTGATTATCAGGTAGCTCATTATTGTTCAAAACATCATTTGGCATTGGTGACTCTTGTGCTGATGAATCAGTATCTAGCGATTGATTCGGTGATAAATTGGTAGTCATGGCATCATTATTCATAGCGGATTGATACATTGATACATGGCAAAGTCCCTGACAGTGTTTTGTGAGGTGACTTCGAAGATAGTATTATAAATAGCAGTATAAAAAATTGTCGTTTTTTTATTATGGTCTTTGCCTATAAATGGCAGATAACCACCTTTAAGGTACAAAAAAGCGAAGACTATACCGCTCTAGTGTATCATGTCGCACGCATAAGCCCTATAGAAGCTGCATGCTATCTGTTAATTTTTGAGCATGCTTTTAGGCTGTAAGACGTCTCGCTTAACTCTCTAGAACATGACATTGCTGTAATTTACTGTATATTTACTCATGCTAGCGACATTCGATATCGCTCGTGACAGCCGCTCATGTTAAACTGCCTATACAATATAGATGGCGAAAAAATAGACGTAGCAAATGTTATTCTATAAAGTATAGCCATGTTTTGCTGTATGCTATGGCACTGTATGCGAATGCCGTACTTAGATACAGTTTGAAAATAGCATTGAGTTTTGTTGATCATGTTTGCCATTTAAACCGTTTGATTATGGCTAAATGCATGTGGTCTATGACTGGCTTACTATACAAGCGCTATGCATCAAACCCAATCTATCAGTACAATAGGTCATAACAAAAACTGCATTCGATAAAAAAATTTTGCTGGTGGATCGCTGACTATTTAGCATCGTTTTTTATCACTAACCTTTTATATAGCATGATAGCGCCGCTGCTATTATGCGTCTTGTGTCGGAGAAGAAGTATGCAAGCTGTTGGCAATACGTTTATCAAACTGTCCTCAATAACCCTACTGGCGCTTAGCGTCAATCTAGTGGGTTGCCAGACTTTCAAAAACCTAACTGGCGCCAAAGATGGTGAGGCAGTAGAAACAGCTGAAAAATCAGAGCAAGGATATTATAACGAGGCCGTCAATCAGATTGACAAAGTTCACTATATCCAAGGTATCGAAGAGCTGACCAATCTACGCACATTCTACCCAACCGGACAGTACGCTGAGCAAGCCTTGCTTGACATGATGTATGCACAATACGAAGGCGACAAGTATGAAATGGCGGCAGCAAGTGCTGAGCAGTTCATCCGCCTGTATCCGTCTAACCCACAAGTCAGCTACGCCTACTATGTGCGCGGCGTTGCCAATATGGAAGGTTCATCTGAAAGCCTAAAGCTCTTTAAACTGAACCAAGCTGAGCGTGATACCGCGTATTTGCGTATTGCCTTTGCCAACTTCCAAGAGCTTATCAATAAATATCCAAACAGCCCGTATGCACCAGATGCCGCTCAACGTATGACGTTCATCTACAATCAGTTTGCTGAGAGCGAAATGAGCGCAGCCAACTGGTATATCGAGCGTGAAGCTTATGTAGCAGCGGTTAACCGTGCCAAATGGGTATTCCAGTACTACCCGCTGAGTGAGTCAACCCCAGATGCTCTTGCGGTACTAGCTTATAGCCATGAAAAACTGGGTCTAACCGATTTGGCCAATGAGTACAAAACGCTGTTGCAGATCAACTACCCAGAAATGCTAACTAGCAATGGTAGTGTGAAATTAAGCACCAAACGTGACCGTACTTGGCTCAACAAGATCACCTTTGGCAAGCTTGGTCGTTCGAACACGACTGACAAATCAGTCGCATCTGGCGAGTATAACGGCGCAACTAAGACACAAATGATTCGTAATGCGGCTCAGTTGAGACTAGCAGGGACTAACACGACGCCTGCCAATACTCCAGTCGCCAATAATGCTGCTGCACGTAATGGTATTAGCGTAGGCTTAGGTCTGCCTGAAGCGTCAGCTGAGCGCGTAACCAGTCAATCAAGCACTGGCTCAACTGCAAGAGAAGCCAACGTCGATCCCCTAAATACCAATCCAACACGTCGCACTACGCTAAATGACGACAGTGTGAGTGATATGGATAATAATTGATTACGTTAAGTCTCTTCTTAGCCTAGCTAACACAGTCTGTATTCATTGATAATAAGGTCAACATTATGTTGGCCTTATTTTTCTAGCAGTACCTTATTACCTCTGCCCCAATGTAATCGACCTATGGTAAACTGTTTTTTGTATGAGCATTCCTAACCATATTCTTGAACAACTAAATAGCCAAGCTGACCTGATCAGCATCATTGGCAAACACACCACGCTTAAACGGGCTGGTAGTGAATATAAAGGCTGCTGCCCTTTTCATGGTGAAAAATCGCCTTCCTTTTATGTCAATCCACAAAAAAACATCTATCACTGCTTTGGCTGTAGCGTCGGTGGCAATGCCATCAGTTTTTTGCGTGATTATGAAAATTTGACATTTATTGAAGCTGTTAATGAACTATCAAAGCAAACAGGCATTGAAGTACCGAAAGAAGAACAGCAAAACGTTAGTTATCAACGTCGCGCACCCAAACCTATTGCACCGCCACCAGTTCACAATGTGCCTAGCCCAACTGTAGAACATAGCAAAGTAAGCCAAGACGGTACAAATAAAGACAATCATCAAGGCATTTATCAAGACAGTCATCAAAATAATGTCGTCCAAAGTGACCAAAATTACATCGATCAGCCCAGTTATGATGACAATCAGGGCTATGAGAACTTTCCACCATTAGAGGCGTATGATTCAGCCTCCTACTCGATGGACTCGTATTCCTCAGAGCCGTATACGCCAAACCATTCAGATGATAGTGGCTATCCACCAGCTTGGCTGACAGATACCGATACTAGCGCTGGTATGCAGGACGCTCATGGTATTGACCAAAACGATGATAAAGATGGCAATCTATATGAGCTGCTAGAGCAAATCCAGCAGTTTTATCAGCACAATCTGACCACGCATCCCCATGCCAAGCACTACTTTTTATCACGCGGTATCACCGAAGACATCTTTGAGACCTTTGGTCTGGGCTATGCGCCATTTGGTTGGCAGCATCTTGAGCATCAATTTCCGCAGGATATTGAAGGTCTAAAAGCCTTAGGATTGGTACGTCAATCAGAGTCTGGCCGCGACTACGATCTATTGCGCGACCGAGTCATCTTCCCAATTCGTGATAACCAAGGCCGCACTATTGGTTTTGGCGGTCGAGCGCTCGATGACGAAGTAAAACCTAAATATATCAACTCCTCAGACTCGCCCGTCTTTCATAAGCAGCACGTACTATACGGCTATTATGAATCGCGTCAGCAGCGCGCAGACAGCTGGCTGGTGGTCGAAGGCTATATGGATGTGATCGCCCTTTATCAAGCGGGTATCTATGGGGCAATCGCCTCGATGGGCACAGCGATTAATGAAAGCCAAATATCGCGGTTACTGACACTCAATCCAACGCTTACTTTGAGCTTTGATGGAGATAGCGCAGGACAAAAAGCGGCTTGGCGTACACTTGAAGTTGCACTGCCTGTATTGGCCGATGATAAAGAGCTGCGGTTTTTAACCCTGCCGAACAATCATGATCCTGATACTTTTATTAAGAGTCAGGGCAGCGATGCCATGCGTGAGCAAATCGCTAATGCCATGCCGCTATCACAGTATATTTTTGCGTATTTGAGTGAGCGTTATGACATGAGTCTGGCTGAAGGCAAAGCCAAGCTCATGTCTCAAGTACGCTCGTTGACGACCGCTTTACCCAAAGGCAGTAGCTTTCGCTATTTGCTCAACAATGACGTTTATCAAAAGCTTGGCGGCAGGCGCAGTCAGAATGTCGAGGCCAAAGATGCGCTGCTAGATTTTGATGGTGATATGACCATAAGTCAGCAATTGCAGCTTTGCTTTTTGTTTCAGCCGCGCGCGTTAATCGACGACCCTATTGAGTCGATTTGGCAACAGTCAGGGATTAATGGCTTACACCTACCTGCTCATATCAAACAAAAAGCATCACCTGACACCCTGCGTCCTCTTGCTTGGGAAGACTTGCAAGATGCTGCCCTGCTAGACATCGTAAGCACTATCAAGCGCTGTCTTAATTACCTACCAAAAGATGTCAATGCAGCGGCGCATTTTATCTTATCGAACGTAAAGCCTGCGACCCAAGACATGCTCAGCCGTAATTGGGGCGGCTTCTATAAAGCGCTAACCGCACGTAATATTCTGGGGCTTGATGGCCTAATCGAAGAGCTAGTCAGCCAGCTGCTTGAGCGCAATATGAAGAAAAAAATACAAGAGCTGATACAGAACCCTGATCATATTAAGCTTGCGATCGTCCGTAAACAAACCCAATTATTGAATGATTGGCTACGCGCACAGCAGGCAGAGCAATCGGCACAGATGGTCACTGTGCAGTCTTAATGTTTAATTTCAAATGTTGACCCTTTAAAAGTCTAGCAGCTGCCCCCACTACTAATGATTATGCCCAGTAGCATGAGTCGCTCCCAAATCATTTAGCTGATGGCAAATAATCAGTAAAAAATGGTCGGTAGCTATCACTAGCTCGTGCTTGACGACTGTGGTCTGTGTTAAACTGTGTCGCTGTATATTGACAGCACTGCTTGGTGAATGATTGTGAGCATGCATCGTTAAGCACAAATTTTAGGTATTATTTTTACGTATCAGCTTTTAGATACTATTTTTGAGTATTAAATTTTAAGTACTATATTTTTTTGGGTACTGTATTGAAGTCTTTTTAGCTTTTCTAATTTTTAGCTGTTTATCAGCATTGTTATTTTAGTGTTTTGAGCCTTTATTCATATCAACTCATTTTTGATATTATTGACAACCTCTACGCCATATTTTGATCAATCGATTGATAAGATCAACGCAAAGAGCGAGCGATAGCGTGTCACAATATAAAAATGTCCGATGCAAGTAAGCGAGTATTTATGAACGATAAGTCAGTTTCTAAGTCCACATCTCAACTGGCCACCTTAATCCAAATGGGCAAAGAGCAAGGGTATCTTACCTACGCTGAGGTGAATGACCAGCTGCCCGACTCTATTACCGAAAGCGATCAGATCGAAGACATTGTGCAAATGCTGACCGATGTCGGTATCAAAATCTTTGAATCAGCTCCTGATGCCGATGACATCTTGATGAACGATGATTCAAGTGATGATGATATGGCAGCAGATGAGGCAGCGGCAGTACTCGCCTCTGTTGAAACTGAGCCTGGTCGTACCACTGATCCTGTACGTATGTATATGCGTGAAATGGGTACGGTTGACCTACTGACTCGCGAAGGCGAAATTGCCATTGCTAAGCGTATCGAAGAAGGTATTCGTGATGTACAGCATGCCATGTCTTACTGGCCTGGTACCGTACAGTTTGTCCTTGACGAGTATCAAAAAGTCCAAGACGGCGAAAAAAAGCTATCTGACGTCATCACTGGTTTCTTAGACCCTGAGACCGAAGAAGACAAAATCGCAGCTCAAGAAGCAAAGGAAGCGGCGAAAGAAGAGCGTGAACGCATCAAAGAAGAAAAAGAAAATCCACCGGTTGTCAAAGCCAAGGTCAATGCGAAAGCAGCTGCTCTTGATGAGGAAGACGAAGACGAAGACGACGTTGAAGAAGAAGCAGAAGAAGAAACCAGCGGTCTTGATCCAGAAGAAGTTCGTTTACGCCTAGAAGAGATCGAGCATCTATTTATTAAAGCCAAGCAAGCATTGCTTGATTATGGCCGTGGTAGTGTACAGGCTGATACAGCATATGCCCTACTTGCTGAACGCTTTATGATGTTAAAGCTAAACAATCGCTTGTCAGACCAAGTTATGGCTATCATGCATGACGTCTATGACGACGTGCGTAAGCAAGAGCGTCAAATCATGCGTTTGGTGATTCGCCGTGGTCGTATGCCGCGTGAAGAGTTCCGTAAGACCTTCCCTAGCAATGAAACCAACGTTGATTGGTTGATTGAACGTATCAAAGGTAAGCCTGCGTTTGCTGGTACGCTAGAAAAAGTCACTGATGACGTAATTTTATTACAACGTCGTATCCGTGATTATGAGCAGCAGCTCGACATGAAAATTCACGACATGAAAGATGTGGCACGTCGTATGGCAGTTGGTGAAGCGAAAGCTCGCCGTGCGAAAAAAGAAATGGTTGAAGCTAACTTACGTTTAGTTATCTCTATCGCCAAAAAATATACCAATCGTGGTCTACAGTTCTTGGATCTTATCCAAGAAGGTAACATCGGTCTGATGAAAGCCGTTGATAAGTTTGAATATCGCCGTGGTTATAAGTTCTCGACCTATGCCACATGGTGGATTCGTCAGGCGATTACCCGCTCTATTGCTGACCAAGCGCGCACCATTCGTATTCCTGTGCATATGATTGAGACCATCAACAAAATCAACCGTGTCTCACGTCAATTGCTACAAGAAATGGGGCGCGAGCCAACACCTGAGGAATTAGGCGAACGCTTAGAGATGGACGAAGTTAAAGTCCGTAAAGTACTGAAAATTGCCAAAGAACCTATCTCTATGGAAACTCCGATCGGTGATGATGAAGATTCGCACCTAGGTGATTTTATCGAAGATGGTACGATCTCAAGCCCTGTCGATGATGCGACTGCTGCTGGTCTGCAAGAAGCGACTCGTGATGTACTCGGCAACCTGACTGAGCGTGAAGCGCGTGTCCTAAAAATGCGTTTCGGTATCGATATGCCAACCGATCATACTCTAGAAGAAGTCGGTAAACAGTTCGATGTAACGCGTGAGCGTATTCGTCAGATTGAGGCGAAAGCATTGCGTAAATTGCGTCATCCATCACGTTCTGAACACTTGCGCTCTTTCCTTGAAAATGACTAAATTTTCAGAAAAATATTGAGCCTAGCTAATAGGCTTTTGATAATCGTTAAAAATAAAAAAGCTGAGTATATCTCAGCTTTTTTTATGCCTGCTTTTTAATTCTAGAACTTATTAATCACAGCATTTGTCAATTACAAAGCTTATTAATTACAAAGCTTATTAATTACAAAGCTCCTTAATTGCATAGCGTCCTAGTCATAAATCCCTTTAATCCAAGAGCTCCTCCTTCAAGATATACCCTTATTTTTCTTACTTCCTAATAACTTATTTCATTGAAAATTATCTAACTATAGATACAGACGCTCCTTCAAAAATCACTTTATAGTTGACACTATCAACCTTATTCTATATAGTTGCTTCTATCAACTATATCAAAGAGTTTTTATGTCTAACAATTCATTGAGCGAAACACTACATCAATTGATGCATACCTATACCAATCTACTGCTAGAAGGCATTCGTCAGCAAGGTGTCGAGTTGTCCGTGACTAATATCAGAACCTTAAAAGGTGTCTGCTATAACCCGAATAGCACTGCGCTATCAATCTCTAAACATATACAGCGAGACAAAGCACAAATCACTCGTGCCTTAAATGACCTATTGGCGGCTGAGCTAATATTAAAGACAGACAACCCGCTTGATGGTCGCAGCCAATTACTACAGCTGACTCCTAAAGGCGAAGAAGTTATGACAAAGCTTGATGCAGCAGAAGAATGGACAAGACAACAATTAACGAAAGATTTAAGCCTCGTAGAGCTTGCCTTATTTTTCCGTGTCAGTCGCACCATGATAGACAACGTTAGCACCAGCAAGACTATCGATAAATAAGTAAGGAAAGATCCATATGAATAACACAATAAATCAAAAACCAGTGCGTGAAATCATGACCGTTGCTCACAAGCAAATGATTACTTCGCACTACATTCGTATATACCTCACAGGCCAAGCAGATACTATTGCCAATATCGCGACCATGACAGTTGGTGCAAACAATAAAGTACTTATTCCTGTCGATAAAGCTCAGCCAATTGACCTAAATGACAATACTACATTCGTTGTTCGCACTTATACTCATCGCGGCGCCGATGTAGCAAAACAACAGATTTGGATTGATTTTGTCGCTCATGGTGACGAGGCACCCGCTTCAGGCTGGGCCACTCATGCTGAGGTTGGCGACGAGATTGGTATCTTAATGAAGCCTAAAACCAAAGCGCTTTGTCCTGATGCAGATAATTTTCTACTGATTGGCGATGCCACAGCGATACCAGTGCTCGGCTCAATATTAGAAAGCTTGCCTGCCAGTGCGACTGGTCAATGCATCATCGAAGTGCACGGTGCAGAAGATGAGCAAGAATTGCCGACAGCAGCCAATATCACCATGACATGGTTACATAACCCAGATCCAACGCAAGGCAGTCAATTAATCGACACAGTAAAATCTCTCGATTTGCCAACTGCAGAGCAGAGCCGTTTTGCTTATATCGCTAGCGAATTCTCATCTGTCAAAGCCCTTCGTCATTACCTAAAGGTCGAGCAACAGTGGTCTAAGGATGAACTATATGCCTTTTCTTACTGGAAAGCAGGTGTTGCAGAAGACCAATCTGTAAGCGATCGACAGGCAGAAAAAAACAACGAATAATTAAACGCTCTTTATGATGATAGGAAAATAACTATGGCTCCAAATACGATGCCGGCAAATACCGAGTCCTTGCTCATTGATGGCACTAAAAAAACACCGTTGCTCTACAAAGTGTTATTAATACTTGCCTTAATGACTGTCATAGGTGGTCTCTTAACAGGTGTGATGACCTATATGAATGTCGGATATTCCGATACATTTTTTATAGACTGGTCTAGAGCGCTACTAGCGGCGTATGCGATCATGCCGATTGGCTTCTTACTGATGGGTCTAGTCACAAAATTTATTAATCACAAGCTACCTAATACCAAAGCATACAAGCGCAATCTCATTACAGGTGTGTTGATGGCTTGTATAATGGAGTCTATGTTGGCCTTTAGTACTGCCTCAAAGACGATCGGTTTTGCCAATCAAACAGCATTTTTGAACGGTTGGTTAGAAGGATTTCTAGTTGCATTACCAGTAGGATTGACATTAATGGTCATCGTTTCTATGACTATTAAACCAAAAATTGAGACATTTCTAAAAAGCTAAGATATCACGACTATGTTTATTAAGTTTCCTGGCACTCTGCCGAGATGCCAACCAGATTAATGAAAAAGCTTAATAAAATTTAAGAACATAAAGCATCAAGGGCGTGTTGAATATTCAACACGCCCTTGTTATGTCAGAAGCTTTCTAATACTATTTTACTGCTAGTTTGGCAAAGAAATAACGTGTATTTAATAAGTCAGGCGTAACAACGTTTAGTGTTAAGTTCGATTTGAAACAGTCTTTTTTTGCCCGTCATATATTGTTACTATTCGACAATATTCCGATGACTAGACAGTACAACTGTCATAATTAATTTAGTTTTGGCTGTATACTCTACTGTTATAGAAACGTATAGTCAGAATATAAACGCTAGTTATAAGCAGTATCCTACTAGTAGCCGTTTATTTGTATATGGTTGGCACATTGGCGGTAAATAGAATCTACACCGCTTTAGTGTTTATACTTATAATGAGTAAACTAAAAACCTAATGTTCCACTCTGACAGTTGTTGATTATTAACTAGGTATCGATATCACACATTTTATGAATACAGAAAACATAATATCTGCACTTAACAACCCCATGCGTCGCCAAATCATAAAGTGGTTGAAAGACAGATCAAACTTCCCAGCGTCATTACCAGAGCATGCTAATCTGGATGGTGTATGCGTCAGTTACATCCAAGAAAAAGCTGGATTGTCGCAATCAACCATTTCAAACTATATGGGTGTGTTAAAAAAAGCAGGATTGGTTACGTCCGAACGCCATGGGCAATGGACGTTGTATCAGCGTCATGAAGCTAACATCGAAGCATTTCTCAATGAAGTTGAAAAAGAGCTGTTGAAGCTTTAAAAATTTCTCATAATCTTTAGAGCCACTTTGTTTTACTACAAAAAATCTAGATATTTCAATATAACGATTAACTATCTCCATACCGCATCATCCAAACCAGTTACTTCTTCCCTTCTAGCTATCCCTTCTCTTCTGCCACCCTATTATAGTCAGTTCAAAATAAAACTGTTATGGCCAGGACAAATATCATAAAATAATTTAGATAAGTCATTTTCCATCCAGCCTTGGCGTAGAAACTTCACCTGAGCCCATTTTTTCTCGATAGGGTTC
>Ga0208015_1000048_pt1 | contig 89178 bp, 75 predicted proteins | sample 26BtaG_FD_184101 | JGI IMG/M metagenome (GOLD analysis project Ga0208015, IMG submission 184101) | Marine viral communities from Cariaco Basin, Caribbean Sea - 26B_WHOI_OMZ_CsCl (SPAdes) (version 2) | ecosystem: Environmental > Aquatic > Marine > Oceanic | place: Caribbean Sea: Cariaco Basin... | reverse complement strand
TTCATTGAGGCCAGAGTCACCGAAGTGACTCATCATAAAGGCCGGATATACGTGCGCAGTTTTACCCAGTTAACTTTTTACACCACCGAGAGCTTGGGAGGCTTGCGCAACAAGAGGTCTACATATATGTGCTTGTAGCGGTTTTTGGGAAGGGGCCCCAAACACAGCCCACCACCATAGAAAGCAGGCTAGGGCCGAAACTAAGATCCCATACGCCGAAACAGCCGTTCAAACTGGGCGATGTTTTGCTGGATGTAGTCTATGAACGCCTGCATGGCCGGAGTCGGGTGCCGGGCCTGGGGGTAGACCACGCACCAACTGCGACGCAGGGGGAAGCCGGTGATGTTTAGGGCCTGCAGGGAACCCAGGGCCAGTTCTGAAAGCACGCTGAGCTTTGGCACCACCGCCACACCCAGTCCGGCCAGGACTGCGTGCTTCACCGCATCGTTGGAACCTAGTTCGATGGTTGGCTCGATCTTCAGGCGGTGTTGCTGGCAATAGACCTCCAGCGCCAGGCGGCTGCCGGAGCCGGTTTCCCGGGTTAGCAGCTGGCTGTTGAGGAAGTCCTGGGGTGCTACAACCTCCTGCTCCAGCAGCGGATGGCCAGCCGGGACGATGGGGATGAGTTCGTTGTCGAGAAACGGCAGCGAGGTCAGTGGCCGGTCGGGCGGCACCATGCCCATGATCACCAGGTCGTCGCTGTTGTCGTTCAGGCGTTGCAAGGCCGTGGCGCGGTTGACCACGGCCACCGAGACGTTGACCTGCGAGTTCAGCTGGAGGAACGAGCGCAGCAGGTAGGGCACCACGTATTGCGCGGTGCTGACGGCCACCAGTTTCAGATCTCCCGCTACCCTGCCCTCCAACGCCGCCAGGCGGTTCTGCATGTCGGCCAGTTCCTGGAACACGGACCGCACGCAGGCGGCCATTTCTTCGCCTGCGGCGGTGCAATACAACTTGCGGCCCACGTACTCGAACATGGGCATGCCCAAAGCCTGTTCAAGGTGGCGTACCTGGCTGCTGACGGCGGGCTGGGTCAGGCCCAGCAGGTCGCCGGCTTTGCTGTAGCTTTTCAGGTCGTAGACCGCCTTGAATACCTGCAGCTGCCGGAAGGTCAGGCGGTTGGCGAGTTTCTGGATACTCAGGGGCATGGGCGTTCCCGATTCGGACCATTCATAAGATATTTGTTATACGTAAGCGAAATAATATCAATTTTTCGTGATCCGTCATCCCCGTTACTCTTTTCCCACCTTCATTCGGGACGACGAGACGAGGAATCGCCCATGTTGAAGCCCACGCTTAAAAAAGTTCTGATCGCCAACCGTGGCGAGATTGCGGTGCGTATTGTCCGCGCCTGCGCCGAGATGGGCATCCGCTCGGTGGCGATTTATACCGAGCCGGATCGCTACGGCCTGCACGTGAAGCGCGCCGACGAAGCCTATTCACTGGGAGAAGACCCGCTGGCCGGCTATCTGGACCCGGCGCGGATTGTGAACCTGGCGCTGGAGACCGGCTGCGACGCCATCCATCCCGGCTACGGCTTTCTGTCGGAGAATGCCCGCTTTGCCCAGCTGTGCGAGCAGCACGGGGTTACCTTTATTGGCCCCAAATCCGATGTTATCCACAAGATGGGCGACAAAACCCAGGCCCGGGACAGTATGCGGGCAGCTGGCGTACCCATTACCCCGGGTTCCGAGGGCAACCTGGCAGACCTGGATCACGCCCTGAAGCTGGCTAACAAGGTCGGCTACCCGGTGATGCTGAAAGCCACCTCCGGTGGCGGCGGCCGGGGCATTCGCCGGTGCGATTCTCCTGAGGAGTTGAAAACCCAGTACCCGCGGGTGATCTCCGAGGCCACTAAGGCTTTCGGTTCGGCCGAGGTGTTCATGGAAAAATGCATTGTGAACCCGCGCCATATCGAGGTGCAGGTGCTGGCTGACAGCCACGGCAATGCGATTCACCTGTTCGAGCGGGACTGCTCCATTCAGCGCCGTAACCAGAAGCTGATCGAGATTGCCCCCAGCCCTCAGCTTACCCCGGAACAGCGCCAGTACATCGGCGGCCTGGCGGTAAAGGCGGCGAAAGCGGTGGGTTACGAGAATGCCGGTACGGTGGAGTTCCTGCTCACCGGCAACGAAGTCTACTTCATGGAGATGAACACCCGGGTGCAGGTGGAGCACACCATTACCGAAGCCATCACCGGGGTGGATATTGTCCGGGAGCAGCTGCGCATCGCCGCCGGCGAACCTCTGAGCTACCGGCAGGAGGACATTTCCTACCGGGGTTACGCCCTGCAGTTCCGGATCAATGCGGAAGACCCGAAGAATGACTTCCTGCCCAGCTTCGGCCGCATTACCCATTATTACGCACCGGGCGGCCCCGGCGTGCGGGTGGATACGGCCATCTATACCGGCTATGAAATTCCGCCCTACTACGACTCCATGTGCCTGAAGCTGGTGGTCTGGGCCCTGACCTGGGACGAGGTCATTGCCCGGGGCAAGCGGGCGCTGGATGACATGCGTCTGCACGGCATTACCACCACCGCCAACTATTACCAGCAGATCCTGGACCATCCGGATTTCCGGGCCGGGGTGTTCGATACCAGCTTTGTGCCGAGCCACCCGGAGCTGCTGAACTATTCCGCCAAACGTCATCCCAGTGAAATTGCCCTGGCCATTGCCGCCACGATCGCAGCCCACGCCGGCTGGTAATCCGCAGGAGGATTGAACATGAGTAACGCCAAGAAAATTGCCAAACGAATTGAAGTATCCGACGTTATCCTTCGTGACGCGCACCAGTCCCTGATTGCTACCCGCATGCGCACCGAAGACATGCTACCGATCTGCGACAAGCTGGACCAGGTGGGTTACTGGTCCCTGGAAGTCTGGGGCGGCGCCACTTTTGATGCCTGCGTGCGTTTTCTGAAGGAAGACCCGTGGGAGCGCCTGCGCCAGCTACGCCAGGCCCTGCCCAACACCCGCCTGCAGATGCTGCTGCGGGGCCAGAACCTGCTGGGTTACCGGCATTACGCCGATGACGTGGTGGAAGCTTTTGTGCAGAAAGCCGCCGACAACGGTATTGATGTGTTCCGGGTGTTCGACGCCCTGAACGATCTGCGCAACCTGGAAACCGCCATGAAAGCGGTGAAAAAAGCCGGCAAGCATGCCCAGGGCACCATTTGCTACACCACCAGCCCGGTGCACACTCCTGAGCTGTTTGTCGAACAGGCCCTGCAACTGAAAGACATGGGCGCGGATTCCATCGCCATCAAGGATATGGCCGGCCTGCTCACCCCCTATGCCACCTTTGAGCTGGTGAAAGCCATCAAATCCGCCGTCGACCTGCCACTGGTGATTCACAGCCATGCCACCGCAGGCCTGGCGGCCATGTGCCAGTTGAAAGCCATCGAAGCCGGTGCCGACCGGATTGATACCGCCATTTCTTCCTTTGCCAACGGCACCAGCCATCCGGCCACCGAATCCCAGGTGGCCGCCCTGAAAGGCACCGACTACGACACCGGGCTGGACCTGGAACTGCTGAGCGAAATTGCCGATTACTTCCGGGAAGTGCGCAAGAAGTACCATCAGTTCGAAAGCGAATTCACCCGGGAAGACGTATCGGTACAGATCAACCAGGTGCCGGGCGGCATGATGTCCAACCTGGCCAACCAGCTGAAGGAGCAGAATGCGCTGGACAAGATCCGGGATGTGTTCAGCGAGATCCCCCGGGTGCGGGCCGACCTGGGCTACCCTCCGCTGGTAACACCCACGTCCCAGATTGTCGGCACCCAGGCGGTGTACAACGTTCTGGCTGGCCAGCGTTACAAGACCATCACCAACGAAGTAAAGCGCTACCTGCAGGGCGGCTACGGCCATCCGCCGGCTGAGGTGAATGCGGATATCCAGAAGAAAGCCATCGGCAATGAAAGCGTAAACGAAGGCCGGCCGGCAGACCTGCTGAGCCCGGAGCTGAACAAATTGCGAGAAGACATTGGTAGTCTGGCCAGCTGCGAGGAAGATGTGCTCACATACGCCATGTTCCCGGACCTCGGCCGGGAGTTCCTGCAGCAGCGCAAAGACGGCACCCTCAAGCCGGAAGAACTCCTGCCGGCCGAGCACAAGGGCCGTGACCGCATGGGCACTTCTGTGGCCACCGAGTTCCGCATTGACGTGCACGGGGAAACCTACGAAGTCGCCGTTACCGGCGTAGGCGCATCCGGCCCCGGAAAGCGCAAGCTGTACCTGTCGCTGGACGGCATGCCCCAGGAAGTGGTGTTCGAGTCGCTGAACGAATACGAGGCCTCAGCCGGCGGTAGCGGCCGCAAGCAGGCCACGGATCCGGGCCATGTCACCACCACCATGCCCGGCAATGTGGTGGATGTACTGGTCAAGGAAGGCGATACTGTCGCCGCTGGCCAGGCGGTGATGATCACCGAAGCCATGAAAATGGAAACCGAAATTCACACCAGCGTGGACGGCACCGTGCAGGCGGTTTACGTCACCAAGGGCGACCGGGTTACTCCGGGCGAAGTATTGATCGAGATTGCCTGACCGGCAGGAGGAAACACTATGGACCACATTGTTCGCGGCGTACTGGATTTTCGCAAGAACGTTTACCCGGAGCACAAAGACCTGTTTGGCGCCCTGGCCGACAGTCAGAACCCGGATGTTCTGTTCTTCACCTGTTCCGATTCACGCATCGACCCGAACATGGTGACCGGCTCCAACCCCGGTGACCTGTTCATCTGCCGTAATGCCGGCAACGTGATCCCGCCCCACAGCAACGAGACCGGAGGCATGACCGCTTCCATCGAATATGCTGTGGCGGTGCTCGGCGTGCGACACATCATCGTCTGCGGCCACACCGACTGCGGTGCCATCAAAGGTGCACTGGATATCCCGGCCCTTAAGGGCCTGCCGCACGTAAAGGAATGGCTGGGCCATTGCCGTTCCGCCATGGAAATCGTTCGTGAACGCCATGGCATTGACGGTGACACGCCGCTGGATCCGAAATACCTGAACGAAGCCATTGAGGAAAATGTGCTGCAGCAGGTTCAGCACCTGCGCACGCACCCTGTGGTGGCGGCCAAGCTGGCTACCGGAAAGATCGAGATTCACGGCTGGGTGTACGATATCAAGTCCGGCAACATTCGTTGCTGCGGGCGGGATAGCATCGAGTTCAAGAATTTCGATGACTATTATGCGGAGACGATTGCTCGGGTTGCTGAGGCCTGACGTCTTTGTGTGGTGTTTGGGCGGGGTTTGGGCGGGGTTTGGGCGGGGTGGGGATACCTTCCCTCCGGGAAAAAAGAACTCGCTTCGCTCAGACATCTTTTTTTCCTGCGGGAAGGCATCCCCACCCCACCCTTTCTAACTCTTAGCTAACATCCCGATCAGGCCAGTACGGCCCAGAGGTCGTGCTCGTCGGCATGTTCTACTACCGCCTGGACAATCTGGCCTGGCTGCAGCTCGGTCTCGCCATTGAGGTAGACCATGCCGTCGATTTCAGGGGCGTCGGCCTTGGAGCGGCCGATGGCGCCTTCTTCGTCTACTTCGTCAATCAGCACATCAATGGTCTTGCCGATCTTCGCCTGCAGGCGGGCAGCTGAGATTTCTGCCTGTTTGGCCATAAAACGGGCCAGGCGCCCCTCCTTCACTTCTTCCGGCACGGCACCTTCCAGCTCGTTGGCTTTCGCGCCCTCTACCGGGCTGTAGGTAAAGGCGCCCACGCGGTCGAGCTGGGCTTCGTCCAGCCAGTCGAGCAGGTACTGGAAGTCTTCTTCGGTTTCACCGGGGAAGCCGACAATGAAGGTGGAACGGATGGTCAGTTCCGGGCAGATCTCCCGCCACTTTTTGATGCGCTCCAGGGTTTTGCTGTCGTGGGCCGGGCGCTTCATGGCCTTGAGCACGTTCGGGCTGGCGTGCTGGAAAGGGATATCCAGGTACGGCAGGATCTTGCCTTCCGCCATCAGAGGAATAATGTCGTCCACATGGGGGTACGGATATACGTAGTGCAGGCGAACCCACACGCCCATGTCACCCAGCGCTTCACACAGGGACTGCATCTTCGTTTTAACCGGCCGGCCCTGCCAGAAACCGGTACGGTATTTGATATCGACACCGTAGGCAGAGGTGTCCTGGGAGATCACCAGCAGTTCCTTCACGCCTGCATCCACCAGGCGCCTGGCTTCGTCCATCACATCACCAATGGGACGGCTGACCAGCTTGCCGCGCATGTCCGGGATGATGCAGAAGGTGCAGCTGTGGTTGCAGCCTTCGGAAATCTTCAGGTAGGCATAGTGGCGCGGGGTCAGCTTTATGCCCTGGGGCGGCACCAGGTCCACAAAGGGGTCATGGTCTTTATTCGGGGGCACAAACTGGTGCACCGCGCCCACCACTTCTTCGTAGGCTTGGGGGCCGGACACTGCCAGCACGCCGGGGTGGGTTTCGCGGATTTTATCTGCTTCCACGCCCATGCAGCCGGTTACGATCACCTTGCCGTTCTCGCTGATGGCCTCGCCGATGGCGTCCAGGGATTCCTGCTTGGCGGCATCGATAAAGCCGCAGGTGTTTACCACCACGATGTCGGCGTCGTTGTAGGTTGGCGCTACGTCGTACCCGTCCAGGCGCAGCTGGGTAAGAATGCGCTCGGAATCAACCAGTGCCTTCGGGCAACCCAGGCTGATAAAGCCGACTTTTCCGCCCTTGGCGGTGTTTTCTGTTTTCTCGGTCATAACGGTTCTGCAGGAATCCCGGAGCAAAGCTCCTGATGAATGTAGGCGGCGATTTTACCTCAGCAGAATTGCAACTGCAGCACTATCCGGCTACCGGTCGTGGGTGGATAATACGGATCACCGCAGGCCATTCTGTGAACCATGGTTCAGATTTAATTCATAAATTTGCAATAATATGCTTCAATACCCTTGCTGGTCATAATTTGAACAACTACACTCTCTCAGCAATCAAACACCTGTTCGGAAGCCATCTATGGGAAAGGCAACACATCTGGAAACTGCATTCGCCAGAAGGATTCGGGTCAAGCCCATCGCTGCAAGGCACAACCTGCGCAACCAGCAACGGGTGGAAGTGTCTGCCGACATTTTGATTGAACGAGCGGATGGCAGCCGCCTTGACGGCAAAATTGCCAACCTTTCCCGCTCCGGCGTGATGATTTCCTGCTCACAGGACACTGCCCGGAAACTGCTGCCCGGCCTTATCCCGCCGGCTCCCGGCCAGTCGCTGGAAGTAACCACCCGTTTCAGCGTGCCGGTATTACCCACCCAACCGGTTGCCGTGGTAGCCGAAGGCAATATCGTGCACATGCGCCGCGTTGCCAGGGACGAGTTTCACCTGGGCATCCGTTTCTGCGAATTTGAAGGCAACGGCTTTGATTATGTAGACCGTTACGTGGCCAAGCTGCTGGCAGGAAGCTGACCGGCATACCCGCCGGACTGCCCGCGAGTCGCTATATTTTTAGAACCCGAAGTTCTTGTTGCCTATCTTCTTATTCCATATTGCCCTCTGATATAGTCGGTTTTCTGAGTTAAAGCCCTTACTGGCCTTTGCGGCAACGGAAAACCATGACCACATACAACCTCACCCATCTCAAGCAGCTGGAAGCAGAAAGCATCCACATCATCCGGGAAGTGGCGGCCGAGTTCGACAACCCGGTTATGCTGTATTCCATCGGCAAGGATTCTGCAGTAATGCTGCACCTGGCCCTCAAAGCCTTCTACCCGGGCAAGCCCCCCTTTCCCCTGATGCACGTAGACACCACCTGGAAATTCCGGGAGATGATCGAATTCCGTGACAAGCAGGTGAGCCGTTACGGGCTGGATCTGATCGTGCACACCAACGAAGAAGGCGTGAAGCAAGGCATAGGGCCGTTCACCCACGGCAGCGCCAAGCACACCGACATGATGAAAACCCAGGCCCTGAAACAGGCTCTGAACAAGTACAAGTTTGATGCCGCCTTCGGTGGCGCGCGCCGGGATGAAGAGAAATCCCGGGCCAAGGAGCGGGTGTATTCGTTCCGGGATGAACACCACCGCTGGGATCCAAAAAACCAGCGCCCGGAGCTTTGGAATATCTACAACGGCAAGGTCAACAAGGGCGAAAGCATTCGCGTGTTCCCGCTGTCGAACTGGACCGAGCTGGATATCTGGCAATACATCTACTTGGAAAACATCGACATAGTGCCCCTGTATTTCGCCGCCGAGCGCCCGGTGGTGGAGCGCGACGGCACCCTGATTATGGTGGACGACGACCGCATGCCACTGAAAGAAGGCGAAAAGCCGATGCTCAAGTCGGTGCGGTTCCGGACCCTGGGCTGCTACCCCCTGACCGGCGCCATTGAATCCGGGGCCAACACGCTGCCGGAAATCATCCAGGAAATGCTGCTGGCCACCAGCTCCGAACGGCAAGGCCGGGTAATCGACCACGATTCCGCCGGCTCCATGGAACAGAAAAAGCGGGAAGGGTACTTCTGAGATGTCACACCAGTCTGAACTGATCGCCGACGATATTCTGGCGTACCTGAAACAGCACGAGAACAAAGAGCTGCTGCGCCTGCTCACCTGCGGCAGCGTGGATGACGGCAAAAGCACCCTGATTGGCCGCCTGCTGCACGACACCAAAATGATCTACGAAGATCACATGGCCAGCCTGAAAACGGACAGTGCCAAGATGGGCACCACCGGTGAAAAACTGGACCTGGCCCTGCTGGTAGACGGCCTGCAGGCCGAGCGTGAACAGGGCATCACCATTGACGTGGCCTACCGTTACTTCAGCACCGACAAGCGCAAGTTCATCATCGCCGACACCCCGGGCCACGAGCAATACACCCGCAACATGGCCACCGGCGCCTCCACCGCGCAACTGGCGATCCTGATGATCGACGCGCGCCACGGCGTTATGACCCAGACCCGCCGGCACTCGTTCATCGCTTCACTTCTGGGCATTCGCCACATTGTGGTGGCGGTGAACAAGATGGACCTGGTGGACTTCAGCGAACAGCGCTTCAATGAAATCCGCGACGAATACCTGGCCTTTGCCACCAAACTCGGCCTGAAGGATGTCCGCTTTGTGCCAATTTCCGCCCTGGACGGCGACAACGTGGTGAACAAGAGCGAGAACACCCCCTGGTTCACCGGCCAGCCATTGATGGAAATCCTGGAAACAGTGGAGGTCTCCAGGGACAAAAACCTGGAACACTTCCGCTTCCCGGTGCAGTACGTCACCCGCCCCAACCTCAATTTCCGGGGTTTCTGCGGTACCGTCGCCTCCGGCGTGATCCGCCCGGGTGAAACCGTCATGGCCCTGCCCTCACGGCGCACCAGCAAAGTGAAGGACATCGTCACCTTCGACGGCAATCTGAACGAAGCCTACATCGACCAGGCCGTGACCCTAACCCTGGAAGACGAAATCGACATCAGCCGTGGCGACATGCTGGTGAAAGCGGACGATGAGCCGGAAGTTCACAACCGCTTTAACGCCAATATTGTCTGGATGACCGACGCGCCGCTGGAAACCGGCCGCCTCTACGACATCAAGCTGGGGCCCACGTTTACCTCCGGCACGGTGAAAAAGATTCATCACCAGACCGATGTAAACACCCTGGAACAGAACCCGAGCCCAAGCCAGCTTCAGCTCAACGAAATCGGCCTGTGCGAACTGACCCTGAACCAGCCCATCGCGTTCGACGCCTACCAGCGCAACCACGCCACCGGCAGCTTCATCGTCATCGACCGCCTGACCAACGTAACGGTCGGCGCCGGTATGATCGCCGGCCTGACCGATGGCCTGGAATCGCTTGATCCGGTTACTTCTGAGGAGCGCGAGCGCCGCCTGGCCCAGAAACCGGCCATCATCGCCTGCACCGGCAAACAGGCCCCGCAACTGGCCCTGGCCGTGGAGCGGGCTTTGTTTGACCAGGGCAAGACGGCGGTGGTGGTGTCCGAAGAAAACACCGGCGACGCCGACGAGCGCCGGCGCGTGGCCCAGCTGCTGACCGCCCATGGTCTGGTGGCTGTGGCGGTGAACCTGGGCACTGACATTGCCAATGCCAGCGTTTCTGCTGATTCGGAGACCGATATTCCAGCTGCGGTTGCCGGGCTCTTGCAGGACCTGGCTCGGAGTCAGCGGGTTTAAGCTCTTGATTCCCCATCCTTGGCGGGCGGGCTGCCGGGGTGGGGGATGGTTTTCTTTGGAAAAACAACTCGCTTCGCTCAGACATCTTTTTCCGGCAGAAAACCATCCCCGACCCCGACGCCGGCAGAGATTTTTAGGGGGTTCTGTAATCCAACTGTTTGTTGGTGGTTGCCACTTTTTGGCCTGCACAGTATCCTGTACAGTACAGCATTCTGTACAGGGCATATTTTATGGACGCTATCAGCTATACCGTTGCAAGAAGTAATCTGGCGAAAACCATGGAGCAGGTTTGTGAAGACCACTCACCCGTGATTATTACCCGGAGCAAGGCCCAGTCTGTGGTGATGATTTCGCTGGAGGATTACGAAGCACTGCAGGAAACCGCCTATCTGCTACGGGCACCCAAAAACGCCCGCCGTCTTTTGGAATCCGTCGCTGAACTGGAACAAGGCGGCGGTCAGGAAAAGGACCTTCTTGAATGAAACTCATCTTCTCCGAGCACGCCTGGGAAGACTATTTGTACTGGCAGAGAACTGACAAAAAGGTCGTTAGTCGCATCAACAAACTTATCAAGGAGACCATGCGGGAGCCCTTCGAAGGCATCGGCAAGCCGGAGCCACTAAAGCACAACCTCGCCGGTTACTGGTCACGCCGGATTAACGAAGAAGACCGCATGGTCTACAAAGTCACCGAAGACGCCCTACTCATCGCCCAGCTCCGATATCACTACTGACAGCAAACACCCCCTTATCCTCAGCAGTTCCAGAAAAAGCCGACTTCACTCAAATGGTCTGCCGGTCGTGGGGTGGTGGTTTATTTTTCTGCCGGAAAAAGATGTCTGAGCGAAGCGAGTTGTTTTTCCAAAGAAAAATAAACCACCACCCCGCGACCCGCCCCCACAACTCGAAAGCTACAATGAATCCCACGCCGAACCATGGCAAAATCCCCCGCCCACCAAGATTAACCACAGGAGCTGAACACAATGGCCATCAAACACCTGCGCACCGCCTTCGCCAGCCAGTACCAACCGGGCCAGCCCGCCCGCCTTGTTGCCGGCGAGGCCCTGCAGGAGCCCGGTGGCGATTACGAAGCCCTGCACAAGCAAATGAAGCGCCTGTTCAACAGCAAACCCGGCAAGAAATACGGCCGCTTCTCGGACGACATCGGCGAATGCCCCTTCAGCGCCTGGCTTAAAGACTACCTGGAAGACAAACAAACCTTCGCCGCCATGACCGACCGCCTGTTCGGCCAGTGGCAGGAACTGCTCAACGGCAGCCAGGAAGAATTCGATGGCCACCTGATGGTGGTGCACGACGCCCTGGCGGATTCCGAAGTGGTTTACCTGTTCATCCTCGAAACCGACGGCGCCATGCGTTTTGACGGCAGCCAGAAACTGGATGCCACGGACGTGCTGAGCCTGTCGCGCCTGAACCTCGCCGTGCGAATTGAGCTGGACGAATGGCGTAATGAAAACACCAGCGACAACTACATGACCGTCGTCCACGCCCGAGGCACCGGCGACCCCGGCGAATTGTTCCTGCGCCTGTGCGCGTTCACCAACAGCGTGGATGTGGAAAAGGAAACCATGACCTTCCTGGATGCGGTGGAAGCCTTCGCCAAGTCCAGCGAACCGGAAAAAGCCGGTGAAGTCCGCGCCAAGGCCTACGAATTCTGCAAAGACCAGCACGCCCTCGGCGAGCCGGTAGCCATCGAGGCGCTGTCCAATTACCTGGACGAAAGCCAGCCTGAGCGCTTCAAGGAATTTGCAAGCAAGAACTCAGAAATGCCCGAAACCGGCGTGCTGCACCCGGACCACCGCAAGGTCAAAAAGCTGGTGCGCATTGCCGGCTCTGGTGGGGGCATGAGCGTGTCGTTCTCATCTGACCTGGTGAACCAGGCGGTCTACTACGACCGTGACAAAGACGCCCTGACCATTACCCGCCTGCCCAAGGCTTTGCGGGAGCAGTTGCAGCGGTACCTGGAGGCTCGCGAGGACTGAGTTGTGCTTTCCTAGCCTGCTGGTTTTGGGGGCGGGTCGCGGGGTGGGTGAAGCTTTTTTCTTTGGAAAAACAACTTGCTTCGCTCAGACATCTTTTTCCGGCAGAAAAAAGCTTCACCCACCCCGCACCGGCATTGCTCCATACTGACCGCTTAGGTTTCGGATTCTATGGGGAACACTACGACGATGGTCAGTCTGATCGGGAAAGTCTATGCTTGTCTCCATGGTTGGATAATGGCGGAGTTAACAAGGGGGGCGTCACTGTGAGGTTAACGGCTGAAGAGGTACTTGTTATCAAAGCCTCTGTCAGGGAGATTTTTGGCCCGGGCGCCAGAGTGGCCCTGTTTGGGTCGCGCGCCGATGACACAGCCAGAGGGGGCGACATCGACCTGCTGGTCACTATCGACGAAGTAGCAGACCACCCTGCCTGGGATGTAGCCAGACTTCAGGCCAAAATCATCAAACAGCTAGGCGACCGAAAGATTGACATTCTATTGGATGCCCCAAATCTTGAGCGAGCCGTAATTCACCAAATTGCCCGGGCACAAGGAATTGCTCTGTGAAGGTATCACCAGAAATGCAGGAAAGGCTCAAATTTTTGAGCCGAGTGATTGACAAGGAAATCAAGCACCTGAACTACGCCGCACAACAGGTATTTGATCCAGTTTTACCCTTTCAGGCGGTTGAAACACTGGACTCAAACCCGGAGCTGGCAATGAAGGTCGAAGCCTTTACCAGCCGCTTTTGCCGACTGCAAGACACCCTGGGAGATAAACTACTTCCCGCGTTGTTAATAGCCTTGGGCGAACCAAAACAGGCTCTGTTATTCAACCTCGAAAAAGCCGAGAAGTATGGTTGGCTTGAATCTTCTGAGCAATGGATTGCACTCAGGCAGTTACGCAACCAAATGATCCACGAGTACATCGAGAACACTCAGACATTATTTGATGCGCTGATCACGGCGCACTCCAAGATCAGCGTGCTGACAGAATTTGCGAGCGATCTCGAGAAACAGGTTGGAGCATTAGTCCACCAAGACTAGCCTGCTTCGATATTCTCTGGCTGCTCATCCCACCGGGGGCGATTCGCCCTTATCTTTCTGACTTCCTGCATCCACCCTACCCCGTCAACCAGCTCGCCAGTTTCGTGGTCGATGGGCGGATACGGCAGGTTGCGGTCGTCGCAGTAGCGCTTCACCGTGGGCTGGCACCAGCAGAACAGCAGGCGGTTGTATTCGTCATCCGGCATCCGCCGCTGGTCAAACATCCCCGCCAGCTTTCGCTGCCGTTGTGCCTCCGAGAGAATAATCGAACAGGCTGAGGACACATTCAGCGACTCCACCATCCCCATCATCGGAACCACAATATGCTCATCCGCCTGCTCGGCGGTCACCGGGTTCACCCCGTCCACCTCGTTACCCATGATAATCGTGCACGGCACGGTGAAATCCACCTCCCGAAAATCCACAGCCCGGTCTGACAACTGCGCGGCATACAGCTTGTGCCCCTGCGCCTTCAGCTCGATCACCGCGTTGTCCATGGTGGGATGGGTGTGGGTTGTTACCCAGTGAAAGCTTCCGCCGGCTGTTTTGCGAAACGCCCGAAAACCCTCCTTCGGCCAGACCACGTGCATGTTCGCCACACCAAAGGCGTCGCAGGAGCGGATAATGGCGGACAGGTTTCGGGGTTTGTGCACCTGGTCCGTCAGCACCCGCAGGTCGGGTTGGCGGGTGTTCAGGACTTGTTTGATTCGGGCGAGGCGTTCGGGGGTCATAACGTAATGTCTGTCGGAATCCAGGAATAGCGTTGGTGAAGGCTTGTGGGATGGGGCTTCCAAAAATTTGTGGAGCCATGGATGGCGGAACAGAAGCGCCACATGGATGTGCCGTAAGGAGCGTTTTTTGGAAGCCCCATCCCACAAGCCTTCTTGCACCCACGCCGGAAAGCTGGAAATGATACCACAGCAAAACTAGAGACAATCCGAGACAACGGTGGTTGAAGTTTAGGCACCCCGTTATAATGTGCAGTCCATTTTTGCCAGCGCCCCACACCCCGGCGCAACACACACCAAACTACGTGAGACCCATGGCCAAGAAGCTGTTCATCAAAACCCACGGCTGCCAAATGAACGAGTACGACTCTGCCCGCATGGCAGACCTGCTCAAAACGGGCGAAGCGGTGGAAGTCACCGACAACCCGGATGACGCCGACATCCTACTGCTGAACACCTGCTCCATTCGCGAAAAAGCCCAGGAAAAAGTGTTCCACCAGCTCGGCCGCTGGAAACGTCTCAAAAGCAAAAAGCCCGACATGATTATCGGCGTTGGCGGCTGCGTCGCGAGCCAGGAAGGCCAGGCCATCCTCGACCGGGCACCTTACGTAGACATGGTCTTCGGCCCGCAAACCCTGCACCGCCTGCCGGACATGATCAGCGAAGTGCGCATGAAGGGTAACGGCGTAGGCGTGGTCGACGTCAGCTTCCCGGAGATCGAAAAGTTCGACAACCTGCCCGAACCCGGTGCCGACGGTCCGTCTTCATTTGTTTCCATCATGGAAGGCTGCAGCAAATACTGCACCTTCTGCGTAGTGCCCTACACCCGTGGCGAAGAAGTCAGCCGCCCGGTAGACGACGTGATTGCCGAGGTGGCCCACCTGGCTGCCCAGGGCGTGCGCGAAGTGAACCTGCTGGGGCAGAACGTAAACGCCTATCGTGGCGACACCCACGACGGCGACCAGATGGACCTGGCGGAGTTGATCGAAGTAATCGCCACCATCGACGGCATCGACCGCATCCGCTACACCACCTCTCACCCGGTGGAATTCAGCGATGCGCTGATCGACGTCTACGAGCGGGTTCCGGAGCTGGTCAGCCACCTGCACCTGCCGGTGCAAAGCGGCTCCGACCGCATCCTGGCAGCCATGAAGCGCGGCCACACGGCGCTGGAGTACAAATCCAAGCTGCGCCGCCTGCGCAAGATCCGCCCGGACATCAGCTTCTCTTCTGACTTCATTATCGGCTTCCCGGGTGAAACCGATAAGGATTTCGAGGACACCATGAAGCTGATCAACGACATCGGCTTTGATATGTCCTTCAGCTTCATCTACAGCGCCCGTCCGGGTACTCCGGCGTCGGATCTGCCGGACGATACGCCGATGGAGGTGAAGAAGCAGCGGTTGAGTATTCTGCAGGATCGCCTGAATCAGAATGTGATGGATATCAGCCGCAAGATGGTGGGTTCCACTCAGCGGATTCTGGTGACGGGTCTGTCCAAAAAGGACCCGGGGGAGTATGCGGGGCGTACCGAGAACAACCGCATTGTGAACTTCCGCCACGAGAATCCTGAGGTGGTTGGCCATTTCATCGACGCGGAAATCGTCGAGGCCTACCCGAACTCTCTTCGTGGTGTGCCTGTTGGTTCTGAGTTGTTTTAGGCTTCGGCACCCATGTACTCTTTGTGTGGAGTTGGGAGGCGGGCTGGATAAGCCTCCCAAAAACCGCTACGAGCACATCCATGTGCGCTTCTCTCCGGCCATCCATGGCCTCCGACATTTTTGGGAGGCTTATCCAGCCCGCCTCCGCCTGACCTCACGGTGGCATGCTAAAGAAGACCCATCACTGCCTGATTCACGAAGACGCTCGTCAATACGAAAGCAAGCCCTAAAAAAACTCGTACTTGTTTTTCGTCTTGCGAACCTGCACATAGAAAGAAAGGCCGGTGCGTGGGTTCGCTTCCACAGGGTATCGTAGGCCATGGATGGCCGAAGCTAAGCGAACAGGACGTCTTGAGCGTCCCTGTGGAAGCGAACCCACGCATCGGCCATACTGCCCAATTCAAGAAATGCATACTCCCTGATACCCGGGAGTAGGAAACTCGGAGAAAACTTGAACACTCACGATACCAGACAATTTGACCTGCACCCGGTGAACCAGCGTCGGCTGGCGACGCTGTGCGGGCAGTTTGACGAACACCTGAAGATGATTGAACAGCGCCTGCAGGTGAAAGTGGGCCGGCGCGGGCATCATTTCCGGGTGGAAGGCCACACTGAAAACGTGGCGGCGGCTACCGAGGTCATCCGGCACCTGTACCGGGAAACCGAGGCCAGCGATGACATTCCGCCCGATACCGTGCACCTGTTTATCCGCGAAACCGGCCTTGAGCGGCTGCCGGATGACGTGCCTTACGACGAAGGCCAGGTTACCGTCATCAAGACCCCGAAACTGACCGCCAAGCCCCGGGGCCGGAACCAGCAGAAGTATGTGCACAGCATCCGCACCCACGACATCAATTTCGGTATCGGGCCGGCCGGGACCGGTAAAACCTGGCTGGCGGTGGCCTGTGCGGTGGAGGCCCTGAAAGACGAGCAGGTGAAGCGGATTCTGCTGGTTCGGCCAGCGGTGGAAGCCGGCGAGAAACTGGGCTTTCTGCCCGGCGACCTGGCTCAGAAGGTGGACCCGTACCTTAGGCCACTGTACGACGCGCTTTATGAAATGCTGGGCTTTGACCAGGTTACCCGCCTGATCGAGAAGAGCGTAATCGAGATTGCGCCTCTGGCGTTCATGCGCGGCCGTACCCTGAACAATTCGTTCATCATTCTGGACGAGAGCCAGAACACCACCCGGGAGCAGATGAAGATGTTCCTGACCCGGATCGGTTTTGGCTCTACGGCGGTGATTACCGGTGATACCACCCAGGTGGACCTGCCCCGGGGCCAGAATTCCGGCCTGATTCACGCTGCCGGCGTGTTGAGCAAGGTGCCGGGCATCGGCTTTACCCGGTTTGAAGCCAAGGACGTGGTACGCCACCCGCTGGTTCAGCGTATTGTGGAAGCCTACGATTCCTTTGATGACGGGAGCTCCGGTAGCCGATGAACAAGCTGACTGTGGACTTCCAGATGGCCTTTGACGGTGCGGGTGTGCCGGATGAGGCGCAGTTCCACAGCTGGGCCGAAAAGACCTGGCTGGGCGAGGATCCGTCCGAGGTGACCATCCGTATTGTCGATAACGACGAGAGCCGGGAGCTGAACCACCAGTATCGGGGCAAGGACAAACCCACCAATGTTTTGTCCTTCCCATTTGAAGCGCCAGCGGGTATAACGATGCCATTGGCCGGAGATCTGGTTATTTGCGCACCGGTTGTTGAAAAAGAGGCGCAGGAACAGCATAAAGAGCCTGTAGCCCACTGGGCTCATATGGTGGTGCACGGTATGTTGCACCTTCAGGGCTACGACCATATTGAAGATAACGAAGCCGAGGTCATGGAAGCCCTCGAGGTTCGGCTGCTGTCGCAGCTCGGATTTGCTAACCCTTACGAAGCAGAGGAAACGGAACCAGACTCATGAGCGACGATCAGTCGAGTCGCAGCCAGGGCAGCAAGTCCTGGCTGGAGCGTATATCACAGGCCTTTTCCAGCGGGCCTGAGTCCGTTGAGGACGTGCTGGAAATTCTGCGGGACGCCGAGTCCCAGAGCATTATTGATACCGATTCCATGAGCATCATCGAAGGTGCCATGCAGGTGATCGATATGCGGGTGGATGAAATCATGATTCCCCGCTCCCAGATGATCACCGTGAAAGCCTCCCAGGAACCGAAAGAATTCCTGCCCGAGATCATGTCATCTGCCCACAGCCGTTTCCCGGTGATTGGTGAAAGCCCGGACGACGTGCTGGGTGTTCTGCTGGCCAAGGATCTGCTGCCGCTGGCCCTGAATAACGATCTCAACTGGTCCCGCATCCGTGAAATCCTGCGCCCGCCCACCTTTGTGCCCGAGAGCAAGCGGTTGAACCAGCTGCTCAAGGAGTTCAAGGAAAACCGCAACCACATGGCCATCGTGGTGGATGAGTACGGCGGTACGGCAGGCCTGATTACCATTGAGGATGTGCTGGAGCAGATCGTCGGCGAGATCGAAGACGAACATGATTTCGACGAAGAAACCCACATCAAGGCCCGGGGCGATGGCACCTTTGCGGTGAAGGCCGTGACTCCGGTTGACGACTTCAATGAATTTTTTGGCACCGACCTGGACGAAGAAGAGTTCGATACCATTGGCGGCCTGGTGCTCAAAGAGTTCGGCCACCTGCCCAGACGGGGCGAAACGGTTGAATTCGGCGGTTTACAGTTTACTATTGCGAACGCCGATAACCGAGTCATCCGTTTGCTGCAGGTAACCCGAAGTGAGTCATGAAAACGGCCTGAGCCATCCGCTCAACCTGAAATTTACTGCCCATCCCTGGCTGGGCCCGGTGATCCTGATGATCGCCGGCGCCCTGCAAACCCTTACCTTCTCGCCGTTCCATATCTGGGCGCTGGGGCCGGTATCGGTTCTTCTGATCCTCCTGGTTACCCTGAACCTGCCGTCGGAGAAGCTGTTTCGCGCCGGCTGGTTTGTCGGCCTTGGGCTGTTTGCCTCCGGCGTGAGCTGGATTTACATCAGCATCAGCAAGCACGGCAACACCTCGGTGCCCATCGCAGTTCTGCTGATGGTGCTGTTCGTGGCAGGGCTGGCGCTATTCCACGGGCTGGCGTTCTGGTTCTGGGGCAAGCTGGCCAGGCAAAGCATGGTGCGCCGGCTGATCCTGTTTCCCGCCATCTGGCTACTGGGGGACTGGCTCCGGGGCTGGCTGCTGACCGGCTTTCCCTGGCTGTACCTGGGCACCGCCCACACCGATGGCCCACTGGCCGGGCTGGCACCATTAACCGGTGTGCACGGGCTGACCTTCTGGATCGTGGTTACCGGCGCAGCGGCTTACGGGGTGTGGTGGCTGATCCTGGCTGGCCGAAAAACTGCGGCGGGTGCAACAGCGGCGATCGCGGTACTACCCTGGCTGCTGGCTCCTGCACTTAACCAGGTCAGCTGGACCAGTATCAGCGAGGAGCCGAAAAGCTTTGCCGCCATGCAGGGCAATATTCCGCAACAGATCAAGTGGGATCCGGAGTTCCTGAAAGACCAGATTGTGGCGTATCTGGGGATGACCGAAGAACACTGGGATAAAGACATCATCCTGTGGCCGGAAACCGCCATTCCCATTCCCCAGGACCAGGCCGGCAAGATCATTGACCACATCGAGGAACGGCTTGGCGAGAACAGCACCCTGATTTCCGGTATTCCCTGGTATGGCTACAGCGGCGAAATCGAGGACTACACCTTCCACAACAGCATCCTGGCTGCCGGTGGCGGCGAGGGCATGTACCACAAACAGAAGCTGGTACCTTTCGGCGAGTATGTGCCGCTGCAGGGATTACTGCGGGGACTGATCGGCTTCTTTGACCTGCCCATGAGCAGCTTCACCCCGGGCCCGGGCCAGCAATCCGGCCTGAGCGCCACCGATACCCGGCTGATGCCCTACATCTGCTACGAAGTGGCCTACCCGGATTTTGTGGCATTCAACGCGCGGAATACCGGCATGCTGGTGACCATCAGCAACGATGGCTGGTTCGGCGACTCTATCGGCCCTCTTCAGCACCTGCAACTGGCCCGCATGCGCGCCCTGGAAACCGGGCGCTACATGCTGCGCGGCACCAACAACGGGGTAACGGCCATCATCAACGAAAAAGGCCAGATCACCGAGCGCATCCCCCAGTTCCAGCGGGCCGTGCTCACCGGCGAGGTATTCTCCGCCACCGGCAGCACGCCCTACATGCAGACCGGCTCCTGGCCGGTGCTGACCCTGGCGGTGATCCTGATTGTTTTCGTGCGGGAGCGGGTGATTCCTAAACGCTGATTTTTAGCCACGGAATCACCCTTCCTTAGGCGGCCACCGGCTGGTTACGCGCTCGAAGTAGTGGGAGCCACATGCCTCACAAGGGTGCAGGTGACTGGTTTTGGTCAAGCACAGCATATGGCTGCAGTTCAGGCAGCGGAACATACCCGCAGTGGCCACTTCGCCGGAGATGTAGTGGCTGACATCTTCGTTCTCCAGCTTCTGGGACAACTCCAGGGTGTCCACCAGGGTCTGGTCAGCCACCGACAACAGGCGGTCTGCCAGGGTCTGTTCCAGCAGGGAGATGTCCAGCTGCAGCCACTCTTTCAGGCCTTCCCCGGTTTCCTCCACAAAGTGCATCAAATGCTGCAGATCCCGCTGCAGGTAGGCGCCCAGCAGGTCGGCCTCTTCGCGGGTCATTTCCTCGAGTTCGTACTCAAACTCGACTGCCTTCTGCACTTCTTCCTCGAGCGTTTGCAGGGAAGTCTCCTGCAGGTCGTGCAAGCGGGTCTGCACCCGCTCCAGCATCCGGTCATAGGCCTCGAGGGCTTTACCTGAAAGGTGACTGCGTTCCGGTTCTGTCATAACGGCTCCTTCAACCTGACTTCAGGGCACTGGCCTGCGGCCTTCGCCATTACTGACAGTCTGGCACATCCCGCAGAATTTGGCAGACTACCTGTTAAGCCTTCGGTGCGTTAGAATGTTCGGCCTTTTCGAACATCCTTTTCTCACAGGGTACTTTTGGTAATGGCAGGAATGGACGAGCAATACAACCCACGTGACGTAGAACAGACCGCCCGCAACTTCTGGGAAACCAACGAAACCTTCAAAGTGAAGGAAGAGCCGGGCAAGCCCAAGTACTACTGCCTGTCCATGTTCCCCTACCCCAGCGGCAAGCTGCACATGGGCCACGTTCGCAACTACACCATCGGCGACGTCATTTCCCGTTATCAGCGCATGCAGGGCAAGAACGTGATGCAGCCTATGGGCTGGGACGCCTTCGGCCTGCCAGCGGAAAACGCCGCCATTGCCAACAAGTCCGCGCCCGCAAAGTGGACCCGCTCCAACATCGATTACATGAAAAACCAGCTCAAACAGCTGGGTTTCGGGTACGACTGGAGCCGCGAACTGGCCACCTGCGATCCGGAATATTACCGCTGGGAACAGTGGTTCTTCGCCCGCCTGTATGAAAAAGGCCTGGTGTACAAGAAGATGTCCACCGTTAACTGGGACCCGGTTGACCAGACCGTCCTGGCCAACGAACAGGTGGTTGACGGCCGCGGCTGGCGCTCCGGCGCGCTGGTAGAGCAGAAAAAGATTCCCCAGTGGTTCATCCGCATCACCGATTACGCGGAAGAACTGCTGAACGACATGGACGACCTGGAAGGCTGGCCGGAACAGGTCAAGACCATGCAGCGCAACTGGATTGGCAAGTCCACCGGTACCGAGCTGACCTTCCCGCTGAAAGATCGTGAAGACGGCCTGACCGTTTACACCACCCGCCCGGACACCCTGATGGGCGTGAGCTACATGGCGGTCGCTGCCGAGCACCCGCTGGCCAAGGCAGCAGCAGAGCGCCACCGCGACGTGGCGGAGTTTGTGGACCAGTGCCGTAACAGCAAGGTAGCTGAGGCCGAAATGGCCACCATGGAAAAGAAAGGTATTGATACCGGTTTCAAGGCCATCCACCCGCTGACCCAGGAAGAAATTCCGGTTTGGGTCGCCAACTTTGTGCTGATGGACTACGGCACCGGCGCCCTGATGGCCGTACCGGGCCACGATGACCGTGACCACGAGTTTGCCCGCAAATACAAACTGGCCATCAAGCAGGTGATTGCGCCGAGCAACCACGAAGATATCGATGTTCAGGAAAAGGCCTACACCGAAAAAGGTGTACTGGTTAGCTCCGGCAAATACAGCGGCCTGACCAGCGATGAAGCCTTCGAGGAAATCGCCAGCTACCTGGAAGCCAACGGCATTGGCAAGCGCACCGTTAACTACCGCCTGCGCGACTGGGGTGTTTCCCGCCAGCGTTACTGGGGCGCGCCCATCCCGATGATGACCCTGGAAGACGGCACCGAGATGCCGGTTCCGGACGACCAGCTGCCGGTTCGCCTGCCGGAAGATGTCGAGATGGACGGCGTGCAGTCGCCCATCAAGGCAGACCCGGAGTGGTGCAAAACCGAGTTCAACGGCCAGGCCGCCACCCTGGAAACCGATACCTTCGACACCTTCATGGAGTCGTCCTGGTACTACGCCCGTTTCTGCAGCCCCAACTACGACAAGGGCATGCTGGACCCGGCCGCCGCCAACTACTGGCTGCCGGTAGACCAGTACATCGGTGGTATCGAGCACGCCATCCTGCACCTGCTGTACGCCCGCTTCTTCCACAAGCTGCTGCGGGACGTGGGCCTGGTAAACAGTTCCGAGCCGTTCAATCGCCTGCTTACCCAGGGCATGGTGCTGGCCGAGACTTACTACCGTAACGAAGACAACGGCGGCAAGACCTGGTTCAACCCGGCGGACGTCACCGTAGAACGCGACGGCAAGGGCCAGGTGGTACGCGCCATCCTGAAAGCCGATGGCCAGCCGGTGGAAATCGGCGGCGTTACCAAGATGTCCAAGTCCAAGAACAACGGCATCGATCCCCAGTCGATCATCGATGAGTTTGGTGCCGACACTGTGCGCCTGTTCATGATGTTTGCCGCACCGCCAGAGCAGTCCCTGGAGTGGTCTGACAGCGGCGTGGAGGGCGCGCACCGCTTCCTCAAGCGCCTGTGGCGCATGGTGACCGAGCATGCGGCCGGCGGCGATGTTGCTGCCCTGGATGCCAGCGCTCTGAACAGCAGCCAGAAAGACCTGCGCCGCAAGACCCACGAGACCATTGCCAAGGTCAGTGACGACATCAGTCGCCGCCTGACCTTCAACACCGCCATTGCAGCCGTAATGGAACTGCTGAATGAAGTGGGCCGCCTGGGTGATGACGAACCCCAGAGCCGCGCCGTGCGCCAGGAAGCCCTGGACACCGCGGTACGGGTGCTGGCTCCGATCGTGCCTCATATCTGTCATAAACTCTGGCAGGTGCTGGGCCACAGTGAGCCGGTGGTTGACGCCAGCTGGCCGGTCGCCGATGAAAGCGCCATGGTCCGCAGCGAGATCGAAGTGGTCCTGCAGGTCAACGGCAAGGTACGGGCCAAGGCCACAGTCCCGGCCGATATCAGCAAGCCGGACCTGGAAAAGCTGGCCCTGGAGAACGAAAACGTTCAGCGTTTTGTTGAAGGCAATACCGTTCGCAAGGTGATTGTAGTGCCCGGCAAACTGGTCAACGTGGTGGCCAACTGATATGACCACCACCGCCCCGTTCCTGAAAGCGTTGAAACTCGCCGCCCTGGCACTGGCTACCCTGGTGCTGGCCAGCGGCTGCGGCTTTCAGTTACGGGGCACCTCGCCGGTACCGGCCGCGCTGCAACCCCTGGCGGTAGACTGCCCGGACAACCTGCCCGGCCGCTTCTGTCAATCGGTCCGGGATCAGCTGACCCTCGGCGGTGTCCAGGTTGCTGACAGCGCCGCCCAGGCCGATTACATCCTGCGCCTGCGGGATTACCGGCAGGATCGCCGGGCCTCGGCCATTACCGCCCAGGCCGCTGCCGCAGAGTACGTTCTGCGCCATACTATCGCCATTGAACTGCTCACGGCTGACCGGATCCCGCTGATTGCCAGCACCAACCTGAATGCCAGCGAAACCTACCGCTACGACGAAACCAACGTACTCGCCAAGCAGCGCGAGGAAGAGGAGCTTCGGCAACAGCTGGGCGACCGGCTGGCCCAGCAGGTTATCTTCCGCCTGGCCCCCATGACCCGGGAACGGATAGACACCATCATCGAGGATTACCGGGCCAGCCAGGAACAGGCTGAGGCGCAATGAAAACCCAGCCTGGCCAGCTCCCTCAGTTACTGAAAAAAGGCCTGGCACCGGTTTACCTGATCTCCGGTGATGAACCCCTGCTGGTTCAGGAGTGTTGCGACCAGGTTCGAAAGGCCGCCCGGGAAGCCGGTTACCAGGACCGCCTCACCTACCACGCAGATCACCAGCTTGACTGGAATTCCGTAGCAGACGAATGCAACGCGATGTCGCTGTTTGCGGAAAAACGCCGGATCGAGATTCACCTGCCCACCGGCAAACTCGGCGATGGCCGCAAGGTACTCGAGCAAATCCTGCAGGCCCCGCCTGAAGACGTCATCCTGTTGCTGATCAGCGCCAGGCTGGATGCCGCGGAAACCAAGCGTAAATGGTACAAGGACCTTCAGAAAACCGGCGTACATGTGCCGGTGTGGCCGGTTGAGGCGGACAAATTCGCCAACTGGCTGCAGCAACGGGCAAGCAATCAGGGGCTGAGCCTGACCCGCGGTGCACTGGGAATGCTGGCTGAACGGCTCGAAGGCAACCTGCTGGCGGCGAGCCAGGAACTGGATCGCCTGACGCTGCTGACCAACGGCAAGACCATTGACGAGGAAACCGTAGAGCAGGCAGTCCAGGACAGCGCCCGCTTCAACGGCTTTGAGCTGGTCACCGAACTGCTCACTGGTAAGGCCGGCCACGCCAGCCGCATCATCGGCGTACTGCAGCAGGAAGGAGAAAATCCCCTGGGGCTGCTGAGCGTGCTGGTGCGCGACCTGAACATGATTATCGAGCTGAAGACCGCCCTGCCCCCGGGCGATAACCCCTCGGGCTTTCTGAAGAAACGGGGCGTTTTCCAGCCCCGGCGAGCGTCTGCCATCCAGCAGGCAGCCCGCCGCCTGACACTGCCCCGCCTGAACCAGGCCCTGGCCCTGTGCAGCCTGACTGACCGGGCCGCCAAGGGCTTTGACGACCTTACCCCCTGGCATCACCTGCGCGACCTCTCAATTCTGCTGGCCGCAACCCGTAATGGCTGACCTGGGCCAAACCCGGGCGAGTACCGGCCCCGGCGGCACTTGACACGATTTTGCAATCGGGCGCATTGTACATTCTCCACTCAATCAGGGAAGGAGAACCTGCCATGAGCCTGCAAGACGAATTCAACAAGCTGTCCGAGAAAGTCAGACAATACCGCGACGAAGCCAAGGTGCAGATGCACCTGGCCAAGGAAGATGTGAAGGACGAATGGGACGACCTGGAGCAGAACTGGGACAAGTTCCGTTCGAAGCTCGACCAGATTTTCCATGACGCAGAAGATGCCAGCCAGGAAGCCCGGGAAACCGCCCGCAAGATGGGTGAAGAGCTAAAATCCGGCTACCAGAACATCCGCAACAAGCTGAAGTAAACGTTAACCCGTTAACAAACAGACACATCAAGACAGGCATAGAGACACACTTCTCATCGTCTCTGTGCCATACTTCACAGTAAGAAATGAATCTTGCGTCATAATTTTGTCGTGTTGTTCATTTTGCCACCAACTTGCCGTCTGGCTGGCCAAGGAATATGGCACATACTGTGAGGTATACCTGTCATATGAAAAAAGTTACTGCGCTCTCTGTTACTCTCGCCCTGTCTCTCTCTGCCGGTCTGGTTACTGGCCAGAACATCCGTTTCAGTGATCCCGAAACCGTTATCAAGAATGAGTTCTGGGGCAACCTGTATGCGGAAGGCGGTTCATCCTTCTTCTGCGAAAAGCCGTTTACCAGCAAGGGCTTTGTACTGACCGACGGTTATATCTACCCGCTGGCGGATGTGCGTTCCGCCCTGGATTGCGGCACCACATCCCAGTGCAAGCGGGACAACCGCTACCGGCAGATTGCCTCGGATTTGCACAATATGGTGCCTGTCACCAGCCGCATAGAGATGCGTCGCCGCAATGCCCGCTATGAAAACATTGGCGCCAGCGCCCAACCGGATGACTGCGGTATTCGTGAAAGCACCCAGTTTTTCGAGCCGCCCGAGCATGCCAAGGGTGATGTGGCCCGGACCATGGCGTACATGGTCGATACGTACGGTTTGCCGTGGCTGGGGGCTACTACGCTGTTTCAGGGCTGGAACGAGCTGGATCCGCCCGATGATGGCGAGTTGGCGCGGCACAGCCGGATTGCCGGGATTCAGGGTAATGAGAATCCCTTTGTGGTTAATCCCGGGTTGATTAGTCGGCTCTGAGTTTAAAATGCAGTAAGCGTTGGATCGGGGAAGCCCTTCCGAAACACGCTGTGAATACATCCTTGTACGCTCTGCTCCGCCATCCATGGCTACGCAAGGTTTCGGAAGGGCTTCCCCGATCCAACGCCCGGACATTTCAGTTCGCTATCAACAAAAAAGCAGGCCGCCTAGGCCTGCTTTTTTGCTTGCTGGAGGAACGAAACCTGTATCAGATTTCGTTAGCCGCCAGAGCCATCATGGCATCGCTGCCACTGCGAATGCCTTCGGCCAGGGACACGGTCTTTGGCAGCAGGCGGTCGAAGTAGAAGCGGGCTGTTTTCAGCTTGCCGGTGTAGAAGCCGGAGGTGTCAGCCTCTGCCTTCGGAGCGGCGGCTTTGACGGTTTTGGCCCACATGTAGGCCAGGGCGGTGTAGCCGAACATGTCGAGGTAATCGACTGCAGCGGCGCCGATGGCGTTTGGGTTGTCGCCGGCTTGTTTGATGACGTGTTCGGTAACGTCGGACAGGCGCTCAACAGCAGCCGCCAGCGGCTCAAGGTAGGGCTTGAGGGCGGCGTCGCCGGTGTTTGCTTCAATGAAGGTGGCTACGTCCTGTACGAACAGTTCGTACAGTTTGCCCTGGCTGCCGACGACTTTACGACCCATCAGGTCCATGGCCTGGATGCCGTTGGTGCCTTCGTAGATCTGGGTGATGCGGCAGTCACGTACCAGCTGCTCCTGGCCCCACTCGCGGATGAAGCCGTGGCCACCGAAGACCTGCTGGCCGATGATGGTGGTTTCCAGGCCGCGGTCGGTCAGGAAGGCCTTGGCGACGGGGGTCAGCAGGGCAACCATGCCTTCGGCGTGTTTGCGCTGTTCATCGTCCTGGGAGTACTTGGAAATATCCAGCCACTGGGCTACGTAGGTAGAGAAGGCACGGCCGCCTTCCACGTAGCTCTTCATGGTCAGCAGCATGCGGCGTACGTCCGGGTGTACCAGGATCGGGTCAGCGGCTTTTTCGGGCTGCTGGGCGCCCGTGGGAGCACGGCTCTGGATACGCTCGTTAGCGTATTCGCGGGCGCTTTGCAGGGAAGCTTCGGCGGCGCCGATGCCCTGGATGCCCACACCCAGACGCTCGTAGTTCATCATGGTGAACATGGCGGCCAGGCCTTTGTTTTCTTCACCGACCAGCCAGCCCTTGGCGCCGTCGAAGTTCATCACGCAGGTAGCTGAGCCTTTGATACCCATCTTCTTCTCGATGGAACCGCAGCTGAACTGGTTGCGCTCGCCCAGGGAACCGTCGTCATTCACCATGAACTTGGGCACCAGGAACAGGGAAATACCCTTCGGACCCTTGGGAGCATCCGGCAGTTTGGCCAGCACCAGGTGGATGATGTTCTCCGCCATGTCGTGCTCGCCCCAGGTGATGAAGATCTTGGTGCCAGTCACGTTGAAAGAGCCGTCGTCATTGGGCTCGGCCTTGGTGCGGATAATGCCCAGGTCGGTACCGGCGTGGGGCTCGGTCAGGTCCATGGCACCGGACCATACGCCGGAATACATGTTGGGCAGGTACTTCTCTTTCAGCTCCTGGCTGCCGTGGGCGTCCAGGGCCAAGCAGGCGCCGGCGGTCAGCATCGGGGCCAGGCCGAAGGCCATGTTGGCGCCCTGCATCATTTCTTCAAACTGGGCCACCAGGGTCTTGGGCATACCCATGCCGCCAAACTCCGGGTTGCCACCCAGCCCGTTCCAGCCACCCTCTACGATGGTCTGGTAGGCTTCCTTGAAGCCTTCCGGGCTGGTTACTTCGCCTTCATTCCACTTACAACCCTGCTCGTCCGCTTCGCGGTTCAGGGGCGCCAGTACGCCGCCGGTGATCTTGCCAGCTTCTTCAAGAATCGCGTCGGCAGTGTCCGGGTCTACGTTTTCGGCAATCTTTGGCAGAGAGGCCCAGAGTGCGGGCGCGTCGAACACTTCGTTCAATACAAAACGCATGTCACGAAGGGGTGCCTGATAATCAGCCATGTATAACTCTCCAGAAATTCAGTCAGTCACTTGGGGAACCGGGTAACAACGCCTTCTGTGTAAAGGTCTTCGGGTTCGCCCGCTCGGCTATGTGTCCGAAACAAGGTTGTTATTCTGTGGCCCGCCATTCTACCTCAAACGTGCCACCAAACTCATGAAAAAAGCCCGCCTCCGAGCGGAGAACGGGCTTTTGCTGTGCCTTCAACCAGATAGCAACCCCGTCTTAGATAACGAAGGCTTCTTCCGGCATATCCAGCAGGCTGTCTGCACCGGCCAGCATGGTTTCTGCGTGGGTCTTGGTGCGCGGCAGCAGGCGCTTGAAGTAGAAGCGCGCAGACTGAACCTTGGCGTTGTAGAACATCTCCTCGGAGGTGCCTTCGGCCATCTTGTCCAGTGCCACCTTGGCCATACGGGCCCACAGGTAGGCGAATACCGCGTAACCGGAGTACATCAGGTAGTCCACAGCAGCGGCACCGACTTCCTCGCGGTTCTTCATGGCGGTCATACCAACCTTCATGGTCAGATCGCCCCACTCCTTGTTGATCGCAGCCAGCGGCTCGATGAACTCTTTCAGCTGCTCGTTGTCGGCGTTCTCTTTGCAGAATACGTGAACCTGCTTGGTGAACACTTTCAAGGCTTCGCCCTGAGTCATCAGAACCTTACGGCCCAGCAGATCCAGTGCCTGGATACCGGTGGTACCCTCGTAGATCATACCGATGCGGGAATCACGAACGTTCTGCTCCATGCCCCACTCAGCGATAAAGCCGTGGCCACCGAAGACCTGCATACCCAGGTTGGCAGACTCGTAACCGATCTCGGTCAGGAACGCCTTGGCGATCGGGGTCAGGAAGCCCAGCAGTGCGTCGGCGTGCTTGCGCTCTTCTTCGGTCTTGCCGCTGTGAACCACGTCCACTTGCTGGCCAGCCAGGTAGATCAGGGCGCGGGCGCCTTCGGCTACAACCTTCTGGGTCAGCAGCATACGGCGTACGTCCGGGTGCACGATGATCGGGTCAGCGATGCCATCCGGGTTCTTCGGACCACTCAGGGAACGCATGGCCAGACGCTCTTTGGCGTAAGCCAGGGAGCCCTGGAAGCCCAGTTCTGCAGCACCCAGACCCTGGATGGCAGTACCGATACGGGCAGTGTTCATGAAGGTGAACATGCAGTTCAGGCCTTTGTTCTCAGGCCCGATCAGCCAGCCCTTGGCGCCGTCGAAATTCATTACGCAGGTCGCGTTACCGTGGATTCCCATCTTGTGCTCCAGGGAGCCACAGGAAACCGCGTTACGCTCGCCGGCAGAACCGTCTTCGTTCGGCAGTTGCTTGGGCACGATGAACAGGGAGATACCCTTGGTGCCTTCCGGTGCGCCCGGCAGACGGGCCAGTACGATGTGGACGATGTTCTCGGCCATGTCGTGCTCACCGGCAGAGATAAAGATCTTGGTACCGGTAATGCTGTAGGTGCCGTCAGCGTTCGGCTCGGCCTTGGTGCGCAGGGTGCCCAGGTCAGAACCACAGTGCGACTCGGTCAGACACATGGTACCGGTCCACTCACCGCTGATCAGCTTGGTCAGGTAGGTCTGCTTCTGCTCTTCGGTACCGTGGGCTTCGATGGTGTTGGTAGCGCCGTGGCTCAGGCCCGGGTACATACCCCAGGACCAGTTGGAGGTGCCAGCCATTTCACTGACCACCAGGCCGATGGAGTGCGGCAAGCCCTGGCCACCGTAGTTGGGGTCAGCCGTCATGGACGGCCAGCCACCTTCAATGTACTGCTGGTAGGCCTCTTTGAAGCCGGTCGGGGTTTTCACACCGTCTTCGCTCCAGGTACAGCCTTCCTGGTCACCTACCTGGTTCAGCGGAGACAATACCTGCTCACAGAACTTTGCGCCTTCCTGGATGATGGCATCAACCATATCCGGAGTCGCGTCTTCAGCACCTTCCAGATTGGCGTAGTGCTGCTCGCTGTTCAGCAGCTCGTTCATTACGAATTTAATGTCACGCAGGGGCGCTTTGTATTCAGGCATGGAATCCACCTCGGTTTGGTCTCGGCTGAATGCAGTAACAGCCTTCGGCCTTGGGTTTGCTCAGACACCACGATGCGCTGCACCGCGGCCTTAATTAAACACTTGTTTGAAACATACGTTTTGAGGCACGGAATTGTCAATAGCCCTGAGCAAATTTTGTGTGGCCCAGGCTGCAGAACCTGTCAGCCGTCAAATAACGGCGAGATATTCAGAAACTCCGCCAGCCGGGCCGGCAGGCGCTCGGTTGCTGTGTCATCAAGGCGGGGTAATATGCCCAGACACGGCGCCGGAATATGGTTGACCAGGTAACCGAGGGTTTCCTGTTCGCAACTCATGGTTTCCTGCTCCGGGTGATTGGCAACCCAGCCGGCTACCGTCAGGCCGTCATTCTGAATGGCCTCCACCGTGAGCATGGCGTGATTGATGCAACCGAGCTTGAGAGGGACCACCAGGACCACGAGCAGTTTCAGCTCGCGGGGCACCGCTGCATAGGTTTCGCGGTCGTTCAGAGGAACCCGCCAGCCGCCGGCGCCTTCCACCAGCATAAGATCGGCCGGGCGAATCTGCATTCCGCGGCAAAAGCCGACCAGCCGCTGGGCACTGAGTTGTTTTCCGGCTTGCTGGGCGGCTACGTGGGGGGCGATGGCGGGTTCCATGGCGATGGGGTTGATGGCGTCGTAGGCCAGTTGTTCGGTCATGGCCGCTTGCAGCATCAGTGCGTCTTCATTGCGCAGCCCGTCGGGGGTCTGGTCGCAGCCCGACGCAATGGGCTTCATGGCCAGGGTGCGTTTACCCTGGGCCTTGGCGGCCTCAAGGATGGCGGCGGCTACGATGGTTTTGCCTACGCCGGTGTCGGTGCCTGTTACGAAGTACGTTTTCTTAGCCACTGTCTGGGGTCCTCTTTAATCAAAATCTCGGTGCATATTCCGCCTGTGGCGCTGCTACTCAGGTGCAAGACGAGGGTGTGGGCAGGTCTTTCCGGGACACGCTCGAGACGTCCTTGTGCGCTTAGCTTTCGCCATCCATGGCGAAAGATAGTCCCGGAAAGACCTGCCCACACCCTCTCCGCAAACGTTTGTGTTTGCCGTCCTGCGGGTGGTCACTTTTTGGATTACTTGAAAAACAACTTTCAGGTTGCCTTTGTCCAATACAACCAGCCAGCGCGATAACTGGCGATGATTTCGCCATTGCCCTGTTTTGGATAGGCCGTGCACATCGCTTTGAACCGCCCCGGGGCGGTGATGGTTCTGCGGCGTTCTTCGCCTTTGAACACGGCACCCAGGTGTTTGAGCTCACGGTTCAGGGCCATGGGGGAATCATAGGGCAAGGTGAGGGTTGCCGTCTCGAGGGTGGAACCGGGGAGTTGCTGGCTGGTTAATTGCTGCCAGTCAGCATGGTGGGTAAAACGGTTTACGTGGGGTTGGCCGGGGTCGGCTTTGGTCCAGGCTTGTTTGAGTTCTTCGAGGGTGCCATCCAGCAGGGTGGAGATGGCGAGGGTGCCGCCGGGTTTGAGGATTCTTTGGCATTCCGCCAGGACGGTTTCAGGGCGGGTGCTCCATTGGATCATCAGGTTGCTGAAGATCAGGTCGGCGCTGTTGTCGGCCAGGGGGAGTTGTTCGGCGTCTGCGTTGAGCCAGGCGATGGTTTCGGGGCTGCGGGCTTGGGCCTGTTGCAGCATGCCGGAGGCAAGGTCTGCACCGGTGATGGAGGCGTTCGGGTATTGGTTTGCCAGTTTGCGGGTGAACCAGCCGGTGCCGCAGCCGAGGTCCAGGATGCTTGTTGGTTCGAAGTTTCCGGGAATGCGGGCGAGCATGGTGTCGCCCATGGCTTTTTGCAGGCGGGAGGCGCTGTCGTAGGTTCCGCTGGCGCTGCCGAAGCCCCGGGCGATGCAGGCTTTGCTGCCGGTTCCGCCTTCGGAACGGGCTATTGCCGTCAGATCGCTATAGGCACTCATACCGCCACCGACTCCTGAACGGCCTGCTCCGGTAACAGGGAGCGGCACTGGGCCAAAGCTTTCAACAACCGATCAACCTGCGCTTCCGAATGCGCGGCGCTCAGGGTCACCCGCAACCGGGCTTCGCCTTCCGGCACCGTGGGCGGGCGGATGGCGGTGACCAGTATGCCCTGCTCCTCCAGCGCCCGGCTTAGTGCCAGTGCGGCATGATTATCACCCACCATGATGGGCTGGATGGGCGTGTACGAGGGCATCAGCTGATAACCCAATTCCTGCGCACCGGCACGGAACCGGGCAATCAAGGCCTGTAAATGTGACCGGCGCGCATCATCCTGCTCGATCAGATCAATGCTGGCACAGGTGGCTTTCGCCAGCGCCGGCGGCATGGCGGTGGTGTAGATATACGTACGCGCCTTCTGCACCAGGTAATCCATCACCACCGCCGGCCCGGCCACAAACGCCCCGCTGGTGCCCACGGCCTTGCCCAGGGTTCCAATCAAAACCGGCACATCCGCCTCGGACAACCCCGCCGCCAGCACACTACCCCGCCCCTGCGGGCCAAGCACGCCAATACCGTGGGCATCATCCACCACCAACAACGCGTCATGGGCCTTACACACCCTGGCAAGCTCCTTCAACGGCGCGATATCACCGTCCATACTGAACACGCCATCGGTTACCACCAGCTTATGGCCCGACGTCTCCGCCAGCATCGCCTCCAGCGCAGACACATCTCCATGGACATACCTGCGCACCTTCGCCCGGCTCAGAACGCAGCCATCGATAATCGAAGCATGGTTCAACCGATCCGAAAAAATCGTATCCCCCCGCCCCGCCAGCGCTGAAATCACGCCCATGTTGGCCATATAACCGGTGGAGAAAAACAACGCCGAACTGCGCTGCGTGAACTCCGCCAACCGCTGTTCCAGCTGATGATGGGCATCGTGGTGGCCGCAAACCAGGTGAGAAGCGGCGCCGCCCAGACCGGTTTCAGGCAAAGCTTCACTCAAGACTGAAATATTTCCAGCATGATTTGCCAGCCCCAAATAATCGTTACTACAGAACGACAGCAGCGGCTTCCCGTCAGCGACCAACTCCGGCTGCTGCGGCCCCGTCACCAGGCGCCGGCTCCGGTACAAACCGGCTTGTTTTCGCTGTTCAATCTCAGACCGAAAATCACGCATAAATTCCATCACCCAATACGGAGAAAACCGAACCTACGCACAACGCCTGTCGTGCCAAACCGGGTAGGGCTTTCCGGGACACGCTCAAGACATCCCTGTGCGCTTAGCTTTCGCCATCCCTGGCGAAAGATAGTCCCGGAAAGCCCTACCCGGTTCGGCACTCACTATGGCGAATGAGGTTCAAATCACGGAGCCCGGTTGGCTGAAGGTGGGGGAGCTGTCCCCGGGACCATAGAGGGCCATGGATGGCCCGACCTGAGCGCACAGGGACGTCTTGAGCGAGTCCCGGGGACAGCTCCCCCACCTTCAAGCCCTGCACCAAAGCCCGCATCAGGAAACCCCGGCAGACTCCCGAGTAGCGTCATAGAACAGATGCCGCGTCGCCTCATACTCGACGGCGTCGGCCAGCGCCTCCACCTCCTGCTCCTCCGTAGCACACTGCTCCCGCTGCTCCGGCCGGATCCCCAGTTTGCGGAACAACTGCATATCCGCATCCGCCTCAGGGTTGGACGTGGTCAGAAGTTTCTCGCCGTAGAAGATGGAGTTGGCACCCGCCATAAAGCACAGCGCCTGCATCTGCTCATTCATCTGCTCCCGCCCCGCAGACAAGCGAACATGGGACGCCGGCATCAGAATCCGCGCCACCGCGATAATCCGAACAAACTCGAAGGGGTCCAGGTCGTCTACATTCTCCAGCGGCGTGCCCTTCACTTTCACCAGCATATTCACCGGCACACTCTCCGGATGCTGGGGCAGGTTCGCGAGCTGAACCAGCAGCCCTACCCGGTCGTCTTCGTCTTCGCCCATACCCATAATGCCGCCGCAGCACACCTTCATGCCGGCCTTGCGCACGTTATCCAGGGTATCCAGCCGATCCTGGTAGGTTCGGGTGGTGATGATGTGGTTGTAGTACTTCTCGGAGGTGTCCAGGTTGTGGTTGTAGTAATCCAGTCCGGCGTCAGCCAGCTCCCGGGCCTCCTCCTCTTTCAGCATGCCCAGGGTCATGCAGGTTTCCATACCCAGGGATTTCACCTGCTTTACCATATCCAGTACGTAGGGCATGTCCTTCCTGGAGGGGCTGCGCCAGGCAGCGCCCATGCAGAACCGGGACGCGCCCTTTTCTTTGGCTGCGCGGGCCTCGGCGATCACCTTTTCAATCTCCAGCAGCTTTTCCTTTTCCAGCCCGGTGTTGTAGTGACCGCTCTGGGGGCAGTACTTGCAGTCCTCCGGGCAGGCGCCGGTTTTGATAGACAACAGGGTGCTGACCTGCACTTCGTTGGGGTCGAAATGCTCCCGGTGAACCGTCTGGGCACGGAACAGCAAATCGTTGAACGGCAAGTTGAAAAGATCCCGGGCTTCCTGAAGCGTCCAGTCGTGACGGAGGGCAGTAGCGGTCATGGCAAAGTCCTGTTAACCTTCGCAAGGTTTTTGGTTTACGGATAAACCGCGATGATAAACGGACTGAAATCGCTGTCAACCTTGATCTACCAAAAGGTTAACAGCGCAAAACAAGGTGGCCGCTGCGTCACCTGTCTTTCGCCCCATGCCAGCTTCGGGTTGTGCCAGGGCTGTCGGGACGACCTTCCAGCCATTCGCTGGGCCTGCCACACCTGTGCGTTGCCGCTGCCCTTTGCCACCCCCGGGCTCCAGTGCGGGGAATGCCAGGTGGCAAAACCACCCTTTTCCCGCGCACTGATTCCCTGGCGCTACCAGTTCCCGGTAGACGGCATGATCGGCCGCTACAAGTACAACGGCCACCGAAAGTTTGTGCGGCCACTTCTGGCCGGCTTCAGCGAGTTTGTCGAACAACATCTGGCTGCCGATCAACGGCCCGATGCCCTTATTCCCGCCCCCATGCACTGGTCACGCAGGTGGCAGAGAGGCTTCAACCAGGCCCTGGATATCGCCGAATTCGTCGGTTCACAGCTGGATATTCCGGTCGCTGGCGATGTGGTTCGGCGTCGACGGCGGGTAACGGCCCAGCGGAAACTGAACCGGGCCGAACGGCTGGTCAACCTGGCGGGGGTTTTTGAGGTGTGCGGGCCGGTGCCGGCGCGGGTCGCCATAGTGGATGACGTGGTGACCACCGGGGCAACGGCGAAGCTGCTGGCTGATGCGCTCCGCGACGCCGGTGCCCGGGACATTCAGGTCTGGGCCCTGGCGCGAACTCCCGGTTAGGTATCCGCAAGCATCGATTTCACATACCCGGCGATGGCCAGGCTGGACGTGAGCCCCGGGGACTCTATGCCGAACAGGTTAACCAGTCCGGCCAGGCCATGTTGCTGCGGGCCATCGATGCGGAAATCGAAGAAGCCGCCCTCAGGGCCGGTAAGCTTGGGGCGGATACCGGCGTAGGCGGGTTGTAGGCGACCGGCGTCCATGCCCGGCCACCAGGCCCGGATACCTTCCACAAAGCGATGCACCCGCTCCGGGTTCACGGTGTAATCTTCGGAATCAATCCACTCTACGTCCGGGCCAAAGCGCGCCTGGCCCGCCAGGTCTAGGGTCAGGTGCACGCCCAGGCCACCCGGTTCTGGCAACGGATAAATCAGGCTGTCGAAAGGATGCTTGCCGTTGTAGCTGAAGTAAACGCCCCGGGCCAGCCATTGTCGGGGGCGGGCAGTATCCGGCAAGCCCTGCCAGCTACCGGCCAGTGCCGGAGCGCCGAGGCCTGCGGCATTGACCACTTCCCGGGCCTGCAGGGTTACGCCTGCAGCTCCACCAACGGTCAGGGTATGGAGCGGGCCGTCCGAGCAAACGGCCGTCACCGGGCTGTTGAGCACCAGCTGGCCACCAGAGTCTTCCAGCGCCCCCAGCAAGGACAACATCAGGCCATGGCTGTCGACAATGCCGGTTTCCGGTGACCAAAGACCAGCTTCGGCATTAATAACCGGAATTTTCCGGGTGATGTCCTGACCGTCTGCCAGCTGCAACCAAACGCCATTCAGGGCCGCCTGTTCACGAATGCCGGCCAGCTTTTCGCTCTGGGCCGCGTCTGTGGCGATGATCCACTTACCACACTTGCGGTAGCCCACCTTGCGGCTCCGGCAGTAGTCGTACAGCAGTTGGCGGCCACGCACGCAGAAGCGGGCCTTCAGGGAATCCTGCTGATAGTAGAGGCCGGCGTGGATAACCTCGCTGTTTCGGGAAGAAATGCCTTCACCAAAGCGGGGGCCCGCTTCCAGAACAATGACTTCCCGCCCGCTAGCGGCAAGCTCGCGGGCAACGGCCAGCCCCACCACACCGGCGCCGATCACCACTGTTTGCACCTTGTAACTGTCTTCGCTCACACCCATTCCTGCTTTCCGGCACGGACTGCAGAAATTACCGCAGTTAGCGGGCCGTTGCATTACCTGAGCCCCCATAACAGGTATACTTTGCGCCAAATCCTGCTTCCAGTTGGGCCTTATGAACACCGAGTCTTCAGACATAGCCGCGTCTACCCACCCTTACGACAGTCTCACACCCGAAGTGATCCTGGACGCCATGGAAGACGCCGGTTTTGAAGTCAGTGGCCGGCTGTTCGCCCTGAACAGCTATGAAAACCGGGTGTACCAGGTAGGGCTGGAAGAGGGCCCGCCGGTGATCACCAAGTTTTACCGGCCGGGGCGCTGGTCAGATGCAGCCATTATGGAAGAGCACGGGTTTTCCCTGGAGCTGCAGGCCGCAGACATTCCGGTCATCGCCCCCATGATCATGGAGAACGGCGAATCCCTTGGCCGGCATGGCGACTTCCGGTTCGCAGTGTTCCCCCAGCGGGGCGGGCAGGCGCCGGACACCAGCATTACCGACACCCTGTATCGTCTCGGCCAGTGGCTGGGCCAGATCCACAACCTGGGCGCCACCAAAAGCTTTCAGCACCGCCCCGGCTTTGATCTGGTGCAAGGCATTCAGGATCATAATGCCCTGCTGGTTGATGGTGGCTGGGTACCGGACGATCTCCGGCCAGCGTGGGACAGCCTGATTCCGGACCTGGTCAGGGGCTGCCAGCAGCGGATCGAAGAGGCCGGTGTTGTCGAAACCCTGCGCATTCACGGAGACTGCCACGCCGGCAACATCCTGTGTCGTGACGAAACCATGCTGTTTGTCGACCTGGATGACTGCCGAACCGGCCCCGCGGTGCAGGACATGTGGCTACTGCTGAACGGCGAGGCCACGGAAAGGGGCAGCCAGCTGGGCGAGCTGCTGGAAGGCTATGAAATGTTCCGGGACTTCAACCGCCGGGAGCGGCACCTGATCGAACCCTTGCGCTGTTATCGGCAGATCGCCCACTGCGCCTGGCTGGCCCGGCGCTGGGAAGACCCTGCCTTCCCCCGGTTCTTCCCCTGGTTTGCCCAGCCCCGTTTCTGGTCCGACCAGGTCCTGGCATTGCGTGAGCAACTGTCGGCCCTGCAGGAGCCAGCCATTTCCCTGCCCGGGCAATACTGAATTTCGTAAAGAGGTAAGCAATGAGCGACAACGAAAACCGTTATTCCGTGCGCAGCCTGATTGTCACCGCCCTGGTGGCTGTAGTGGGCACCGTGCTGGCGCTGGAAGCCAGCGGCCGCATCGACCACTCGGACAACAAGGACCATGTGCCGGTGGGCGACTTCCAGGCCATCCACATCAAGCCCGGCGAGGAATTCCGGATGTCCCGAAAGTCCTCCGAGTTGCATGCGGTGTGCGATAACGGTTACCTGGCCATTGCTGCCGATGTGGACCCGTCTTTCCGGGGCATCCTGGTGGACTACAAGAATCGCGGTATCCGCTGCCAGCGGCCTTCGCCCACCGACAAGGACCTGGCCTCCGAACCCGCCGGAGAAGCCGGCAATGAGTGACCGCAAGCCGACACAACCGGAGCAGCTGACCGACCGCCTGTTTGCCACGGAACGCAATCCGGAAGACTTCCGCTTTGATGCCTCGGTTGCCCGCGTATTCCCGGACATGATCCGCCGATCGGTGCCCGGCTACACCACCATTATTCCGATGATCGAAGTGATCACCGAGCAGTACGTGCAACCGGGTTCCCACTGCTACGACCTGGGCTGTTCCCTGGGCGCATCCACACTGGCCATGCGCCACGGCATTCCCTACGGTGACTGCACCCTGGTGGGCGTAGACAACTCCGGCGCGATGATCGAGCGCTGCGAACATTACATTGCCCTGGATGACCACGAACTGCCGGTCACCCTCCGGTGCGAAGACATTCTGGCGACGGAACTGAGCCAGGCCTCGGTAACCACCCTCAACTTTACCTTGCAGTTTGTGCCCCCCGAACAGCGGCTGGATCTGTTGACCCGCATTGCCGATGCCACCCTGCCGGGCGGCGTGCTGATCCTGTCGGAAAAAATCCGCTTTGAATCGGATGCCGAGCAGGATACCCAGACCCGCCTGCACCATGAATTCAAACGGGCTAACGGATACTCCGACCTGGAAATCAGCCAGAAGCGGTCCGCCATTGAAAACGTGCTGATCCCGGAAACCCTGGCGGCCCACCGCGAACGACTCATGAGCGCCGGCTTTGACCAGGTACTGGTGTGGTATCAGTGCTTCAACTTTGTTTCCATGCTGGCCATCAAGAACCCCTGATTCCGAGACCGACCAAGAACCATGGCAGCTTTCGACTGGCGTACCCATTTCACTCCGTTCCTGGACTACCTCAACGGCGAGAACCAACAGGTCTGGGCCAGCGTGCTCACCGGCCAACTGGTCAGCCGTTTTGAAGACAATCCCCACGGCGACATGGCCCGCTGGCAGGCCGCCCTTGACGCACTGCCATCGGTGACTGATGCCACCGTCGACCTCAACACCTCTGCGGTGTCGGTGTCAGGCCCAGAGCCTCTTTCTCCGGAGCAGGCGGATCGCCTTGAACAGGGCCTGCGCGGCCTGATGCCCTGGCGCAAAGGCCCGTTCGAGTTTTTCGGCACCCACATTGATACCGAATGGCGTTCAGACTGGAAATGGGACCGTGTGGCACCGCACCTGGCGGACCTAAACGGGCGCACCATCCTGGATGTGGGCTGCGGCTCCGGCTATCACTGCTGGCGTATGGCCGGGGCCGGGGCAAGGCGGGTGGTGGGTATCGATCCGGGCCTGCTGTTCATGTTTCAGTTCCTGGCGGTAAAGGGGTATCTGGACAACGTACCGGTCGACCTGCTTCCAGTGCGTATGGAAGACCTGCCGGAGAACCTGGAGCTGTTCGATACCACCTTCTCTATGGGCGTGCTGTATCACCGCCGCTCGCCTCTGGACCACCTGCTGGAGCTGAAAGGCACCCTGCGCCGGGGCGGCGAACTGGTGCTGGAAACACTGGTGGTGGACGGCCCGGAGGGCTACAGCCTGATGCCGGAAGACCGCTACGGGCAGATGCGCAACGTCTGGTTCCTGCCCAGCTGCCCCACCCTTCTGCGCTGGCTCGACCGCACCGGTTTCCGCAATGCCCGGGTGGTGGATGTCAGCGACACCACCATCGATGAGCAGCGCAGTACCGACTGGATGCGCTTCAATTCCCTGAAAGATTTCCTGGACCCGGACGACCCCTCGAAAACCATCGAAGGCTACCCGGGGCCAAAGCGGGCAACCATCATCGCTGAAAAGCCCTGAAGTCTGTCACCCTGAAACGAAAAGAAAAGAAAAGAAACGAAAAAACCGCCTGAAGCTCTCGCTGCAGGCGGTTTTTTTTACTCCTGGCCGTTACTCCCCGAAAGGATGGCGCAGAGTAATGGTCTCGATACGGTCAGGACCGGTAGAGATGATGTCGATCGGCGCTTCAATCTGCTCTTCCAGGAAGCGGATGTACGCCTTGGCGTTCTCCGGCAACTGGTCGACGCTGGTCAGGCCCACGGTGCTGTCGTTCCAGCCCGGCAGCTCTTCATACACCGGCTCGATGTCGGCATAGCTGTCGCAGCCAATCGGCGGACGGGTAATCTCGCCGTTCGGCGTTTTGTAACCCACGCATACCTTTACCGTTTCCAGGCCGTCCAGAACATCCAGCTTGGTCAGGCAGATGCCGGACACACTGTTGATCTGGATTGCGTGGCGCAGGGCCACGGCGTCAAACCAGCCACAGCGGCGGGAGCGACCCGTGGTGGTGCCCACTTCGTTACCCTTCACGGCCAGGTGCTCGCCCATGGCATCAAACAGCTCGGTGGGGAACGGACCGGAACCTACCCGGGTGGTGTAGGCCTTGGTGATACCCAGCACGTAGTCCAGGTACAGCGGGCCAAACCCGGAACCGGTGGCGGTACCGCCTGCGGTGGTGTTGGAGGAGGTCACATACGGGTAGGTACCCAGGTCGATATCCAGTAGGGAACCCTGGGCACCTTCGAACAGGATATGCTCGCCGCGCTTGCGGTAGTCGTGCAGGATGTCGGTTACATCGGCAGACATGGGCAGGATTTCCTCCGCCATCTGCATCAGCTCTTCCAGGGCCGCATCGATATCTTCCGCTTCTTCCTTGAAGTACTCGGTCAGCACGAAGTTGTGGTAAGACATGATCTCGCGCAGCTTGGCTTCAAAGTCGGCCTTGTTGCACAGATCGCCGACACGTACGCCGCGACGGGACACCTTGTCTTCGTAGGCAGGGCCGATACCACGACCGGTGGTGCCGATCTTGTCGTTACCCTTGGCGCGCTCGCGGGCCTGGTCGATACGAACATGGGTACGCAGGATAATCGGGCAGGCCAGGCTGATCTTCAGGCGCTGACGAACCTGCACACCGTTTGCTTCCAGTTCACGGACTTCCTTGAGCAGGGCTTCCGGCGACAGAACCACACCGTTACCGATCAGGCACTGGACGTCCTTACGCAGAATACCGGACGGAATCAGGTGCAACGCGGTCTTCTTGCCATCGATTACCAGGGTATGACCGGCGTTATGGCCACCCTGGAACCGTACAACGGCAGACACCTTATCTGTCAGAAGGTCGACAATCTTGCCCTTGCCTTCATCACCCCACTGGGTGCCCAGCACAACTACATTTTTACCCATGATTCTCTCTCACATCAGGCCGCCCGGAGGCAGGCGCCTTGCAAATTTACGCGAAAATATCAGCAAGCAACGGGCGCTGTCTCAGCCCAGAGCTTCCAGAATCCACTGGCCGTCACGCTTGACCAGTTGCCGGTCGCAGCCCTTTGAGGCCGGATCGGTGTGTGCATCTTCAGGCAGTGCCCGAATGACGGTGTCGGTTGCCCGAAGCGCGGCGACCGCCTGCTCGAGGGCAGGATCGGCATCTGCCGGTGCCCAGACAGAGCCCGGACGCTGAACAGAGCGCTGCCCCAGGGCCACCAGGGCCCGGATATCCAGGCTGAAACCGGTCGCCGGGCGGGCGCGGCCGAAATCGCTGCCGATGGCGTCGTAGCGACCACCCTTGGCAACCGAGTCGCCGTGGCCAGGCACATAGGCGGCAAATACCAGGCCGGTGTGATAGTTGTAGCCGCGAAGCTCGCAGAAATCGAAGCCTAGGCTCACTTCCGGATAGTCTCTCTGCAGCATGTCTGCCACCCGGGACAACTGGTCCAGGGCAGCATCCAGCGCATCGGAAGCGCCACCCAGAATACTGCGGGCTTCATCCAGCGCTTCCACGCCACCGTTTACCCGAGCCAGCTTGCGCAGGCGCGCACCGGCTGAGCCTTCGGCGCAATCGCCCAACAGTTCATCCAGTTCAGGCACCGACTTGCGCGCCATGGCATCAAACACCGAGGCTTCGGTGTCTTTGTCAAAGCCGGCCGCAGAGATCAGGCTTTCGTAGATAGAAACATGGGCAAGGTCCAGGTGCACCCGGGGCAGGCCAGCCACCCGGAGGGCCTCCAGCATCAGGCTGATCACTTCCAGGTCTGCAGATTCAGAGGCACTGCCAAACAGTTCGCAACCAGCCTGGATCGGCGTACGGCCGGTCAGCATGTGACGCGGGCGGGTATGCAGAACATGGCCGGCGTAGCACAGGCGGGTAATACCGTCCTGGCCCAGGGTATGGGCATCAATGCGGGCGGCCTGGGGCGTCATATCGGCGCGCACACCCATCATCCGGCCAGTCAGTTGGTCGGTGAGCTTGAAGGTTTGCAGTTCCAGGTCGTGTCCGGTGCCTGTAAACAGGGACTCGAGATATTCGATCAGCGGGGGAATTACCAGTTGGTAGCCCCAACGCTGGCAGGTGTCCATTACTTCCCGGCGCAGGGATTCGATCTGTCCGGCCAGCGGTGGAAGAATATCTTCGACACCATCTGGCAGTAACCAGCGATCAGATACAGTCATGAGATTCGGTTGTCCGTTTTTCCCTTTCCGGCCACGTGCCGGGGGAATGACTCAGGGTTCAGGATGAGCAGGCCAAAAATACCCGCACAAAACCGCCAGAATTCTACACCCTTGGCAGACACAAAAAAACCGGAATACCTGAGTATTCCGGTTTTCAGTGCCTGCGGGCCGATCAGTTGGCGCCGGCAGGGTCCTTCAGGAACTTCATGAAGTTGCTGTCGGAATCGATGACCATGATGTCATCCTTGCCGGCGAAGGTGTTCTGGTACGCCTGCAAGCTACGGTAAAAGCTGTAGAATTCCTCGTCAGCACCGTAGGAGTCCGCGTAGATCCGGGCGGCTTCACCGTCACCCTCACCGCGGGTTTCCTCAGCTTCGGCAAAGGCCGTTGCCAGGATAACGGTTTGCTGACGGTCCGCATCAGCACGGATACCTTCAGCCAGCTCCTGGCCCCGGGAACGGAATTCCTGGGCCAGCTTCTGGCGCTCGGTCGCCATCCGGCGATACACGTTCTCGCTGACGGAGCCCGGCAGTTCGATGGCCTTGACCCGGATATCCAGGATTTCGATACCGAATTCCGCGATGGCGGTTTCGTTGGCACGGTCACGCAGGGTGTGCATCAGCTCATCACGCTGGCCGGATACCACCTCGTGCATGGTGCGGATACCGAACTCGTCACGCAGGCCATTGTCCACGCGGGACAGGATCAGAGTCTGGGCACGGAACTCATCGCCACCGGTAGCCCGATAGTACTGATCCACATCACGAATTTTCCAGGCCACGTAGGAGTCCACGTCCAGGGGCTTCTTCTCGATGGTCAGGTACTGACGGGAGGGAAGGTCCATGGTCAGCACCCGGATATCGAACTCACGGATCTGGTCGATCACCGGCACCTTGAAATGGATGCCTGCCTGGATATTGGTTTCCACCAACTCACCGAAACGCAGTTTCACGCCCCGGTGGGTTTCGGGAATGATATACACGCTGGACAGCACGAGCAGGACAACAATAAGGGCGCCTGCAAGACCCACTACACCTTTAGGTCCCATGGCTTATCTGCTCCTCCGGATGTTGGTGTCCTGACGGGTACGCAGTTCCTGCAGTACCTGGTCGGTCAGTGTCTGGATATCAAGCTGCTGGTTACCCGAACCGGAATTACCGGAACTGTTCGCCGGCAGGCGACCCTGAGTCAGACGATCCAGGGGCAGGTACATCATGTTGCCGCTGCTTTCGGTGTCGACAAAGATCTTGCTGCTGTTACCCAGAACCTGTTCCAGGGCCTGGATGTACATACGCTCACGGGTAACCGCCGGGGCGTTTTCATACACGGCAAGCAACTGGTTGAAACGCGCGGTTTCACCACGGGCCCGCTCGATCACCTCTTCCTTGTAGGCGCTGGCTTCTTCAATCATGCGCTGGGCCTGGCCCCGGGCTTCCGGAACAATCTTGTTACGGTAGGTTTCCGCTTCTTCCTTCAGGCGCTGCTCGTCTTCACGGGCACGCTGAACTTCACGGAAGGCGTCCTGCACCGGTCCCGGAGGCTGGGTGCTTTCCACGTTGACACGAACGATCTCAAGACCCGCACCATAATCCCGCAGGAAGCTCTGCAACCGCTGTTCAACCCGCACAGCCAGCTCGGCACGGCCTTCGGTCAGTACGTCATCCAGGGATGAGCTACCCACTTCATGGCGCAGGGCACTGTCGGTGGCAAAGGCCAGGGCCTGGTTGGAATCCCGGATGTTCAGCACGTAGGCCTTGGCATCACCTACCCGGTACTGGACCTGAAGGTCCACAGTCACCAGGTTCTCGTCCTGGGTCAGCATCTGGCCGGAGGACTGGGCAGTACGTACGTTCGTTACCCGCACCTTGTACACGTTATCAATCAACGGCACCTTGAAGCGCAAGCCCGGATTCTCGGTACGGCTGTATTCACCGAAACGCAGCACAACGGCGCGCTCCTGTTCGTCTACGGTGTAGAACGACTGGTACATCACGTAACCGACAACCAGGATCGCTGCGATCGCCAGGATGGCACCAAAGCCACCACTGCTACCGCCCGAGGTGCTGCCGTTGTTGCCGGAGCCAGAGCCGCCTTTGCCGCCCAGCATCCGGTTGAGTTTGTCGAGGCCCTTTTTCAGCGCTTCGTCGAGGTCTGGCGGACCCTGATCATTGCCGCGACGACCACCGGTCCCCCAGGGATCGTTGTCGTTGCGGTTTCCACCCGGTTCGTTCCAGGCCATAGTTCTCTCCGTTCGTGTTTTATCGAATGGCTGCAAATACTAGGGATTTATCCTGCCCCCGGCAATAGCCGGGTGGATTCAGGCGTTCCGCTGCTCAAGGCGTATGGCGTCTTCACGCACCCCTGCCCGGCTCAGCAGTTGCTGCCAGTCCCGGTTCTGCAATCTTACTTCTACTACCGATTCACCGGTGTCCCGATGCTCCTCACTCAGCACCGAGCCGGCTTCGTGCAGCAATGCCCGAAGCTTGCCATCGGCCGGCCCGAGCACAACAAAGTGATGCACGACGTCTTCTGCGAGCCGCTCGACAATGGCATCGAACAGCAAGTCCAGACCAGCGCCGGTGACCGCCGATACCCAGACCCGCACCGGAATACCTTCTTCGTTACGGTCTACCCTGGGCTCGAAATCTTCCAACAGGTCAATCTTGTTGAACACCTGCAACTGGGGAATCTCATCGGCGCCGATTTCTGCCAGCACTTCTTCGACCTGCTCGATGTTTTCATCACGACGATCGTCATGACAATCGATCACATGCAGCAGGATCGTCGCCTGGATAGTTTCTTCCAGCGTCGCGCGGAAGGCTTCCACCAGCTTGTGAGGCAAGTGCCGGATGAAGCCCACCGTGTCCGCCACTACGACCGGCCCTATGTCCGGAAGTTCCAGCCGGCGCAGGGTCGGGTCCAGGGTTGCGAACAACTGGTCTGCAGCATATACGCTGGAAGTTGTAATCCGGTTGAACAGGGTGGATTTACCGGCATTGGTATAGCCCACCAGGGACAGGGTCGGGATATCTGCCCGCTTCCGGGCACGGCGGCCCTGGTCCCGCTGTTTACGAACCTTTTCCAGCCGCTTGTGGATGGATTTGATGCGTTCACGCAGCAGCCGGCGGTCGGTTTCGAGCTGGGTTTCACCCGGGCCGCGCAGGCCGATACCGCCCTTCTGGCGTTCCAGGTGGGTCCAGCCCCGTACCAGCCGGGTCGACATATGCTCAAGCTGAGCCAGTTCTACCTGCAGCTTACCTTCGTGGGTGCGGGCACGCTGGGCAAAGATATCCAGGATGACCCCGGTACGGTCCAGTACCCGGCACTGCAACTCCCGTTCGATGTTGCGCTCCTGGCTGGGGCTCAGGGCGTGGTTAAACAGCACCACATCGGCCTCGCTGGCGGCAACCGCATCACGGATTTCCTCCAGCTTGCCCTCCCCTACGAACAGCCGGGGGCTGGGCTGCTTCCGCGTTCCGGTTACGCTGGCAACCGGCTCAACGCCGGCCGAGGTAACCAGTTCCCGGAACTCGCCCGGGTCTTCAGTGTCTTCGTGGGCGGTAAAATCGATGTGGACGAGAACCGCCCGTTCTCCGACGTCAGGACGTTCAAACAAGATTCGGTCTACTCCATAAAAACAAACACCCGCGGCCACTCCAGCTCAAGGGCTGTCCTGGAACGCGGGTGTTAAAACCGGAAACTCCGGAGGTATCAGTCTTCAGACTCTTCCTCTCCTGCCACGGTCGCTTGCGGCAGACGCACATTGCGGGCCGGTACCACGGTAGAAATAGCGTGCTTGTAAACCATCTGGCTGACAGTGTTCTTCAGCAGGATTACGAACTGGTCAAAGGATTCGATCTGGCCCTGCAGCTTGATGCCGTTTACCAGAAAGATAGAAACCGGAATGCGTTCCTTGCGCAGAGCGTTGAGGTAAGGGTCTTGTAAGGAATGCCCTTTTGACATGTTTATTCTCCTGTTTATAGGTAAGTGCAGATCGTCATTTTTCAGAATTAAATGTGGTGGGTAGTCCGGACTTTTTCAAGGTTTCCAGCACCACTTGCGGATCACCGCTGTTCAGCCAGTGCAAATCCGGCCATTTTCGCAGCCAGGTAAGCTGGCGCTTTGCCAGCTGGCGGGTAGCCGCTACGCCCCGGTTTACAAAGGTTTCGTAGTTACAATCGCCAGCCAGGTATTCCCATGCCTGTCGATAGCCCACGCAACGCATGGACGGCAGCTCCGGGTTCAGGTCTCCCCGGGCCATCAGGCGCCGGACTTCTTCCAGAAAACCGGACTCCAGCATCAGCAGGAAACGTTTTTCGATTCTCTCGTGAAGAACCTTGCGCTCCTCGGGGGCCAGAGCAAACTGGAAAACAGTATACGGCAGGTCGCCGGTTTCGTCTGCCTGCCACTTGGTGAAATACGTGTAATCCTCAATACCGGACCGCTGTTGCTGTGCAGAAGTTCCCGACTCTGCCTGCCAGAGTTCAGAAATCGGCCGGCCGGTCAGGCGAATCACCTCGATGGCACGCATCAGGCGCTGGCGATTATTGGGATGGATCAGCTCAGCCGCCACCGGATCCTTTGCCGAAAGCTCATCATGCAGGTGCTGCCAGCCAAGGGATTCGGCTTCCTGCTCGATTTGCCGGCGCAACTCCGGGCTGGCAGAGGGTAAGCCTGACATGCCGTGCAGCAAGGCCTTGAAGTACATCATGGTGCCGCCCACCAGCAGCGGTATTCGCCCGCGGCGGGTTATATCGGCCATTTCTGCCAGTGCATCCCGGCGAAAGTCGGCCGCCGAGTAGGTATCGGCCGGGTCGCAAATATCAATCAGGCGGTGTGGTGCCCGGGCCAGCTCTTCAGCGCTCGGCTTGGCGGTGCCGATATCCATGCCACGGTAGATCATGGCGGAATCGACACTGATAATCTCGCAGGGCAGCCGGTCACACAGGGCCATGGCCAGGTCGGTTTTACCAGAGGCGGTGGGCCCCATCAGAAAAATGGCCGGAGGCAATGGCTGTCCGGCACCGGCAGAAGGCTGCGTCATGGCGATCAGCGCCCCCTGAGGAACAGCTTGTCCAGCTCGGACAGGGTCACCAGGGTCCAGGTAGGCCGTCCGTGGTTACACTGGCCGCTGCGTTCGGTGGCTTCCATGTCCCGCAGCAGGGAATTCATTTCAGGGATGGTCAACTGCCGGTTGGCCCGCACCGATCCATGGCAGGCCATGGTGCCCAACAATTCGTGGGTGACGGCTTCTACCCGGTCACTCTGGCCATGCTCGATCAGGTCGGCCAGTACATCCCGCACCAGCTGTTCAGTGTCGGCACCTCGCAGCAGTGCGGGAATCTGCCGAACCGCCAGGGTTTCCGGCCCGATGCGTTCAATCTGCAGGCCCAAGTGCTGCAATTCTTCCCCATGGGTTTCCGCCAGCGCCGCTTCCTTCTGGCTGACGGCAAGGGACAGGGGCACCAGCAACGGCTGGCTTTTCAGGTCCTGCTCCACCAGCGCACGCTTCATACGCTCGTAGGTAATGCGTTCATGGGCGGCGTGCATATCCACCACGATCATCCCTGCCCGGCTCTGGGCGAGGATATAGATACCGTGCAGCTGGGCAATGGCGTAACCCAGCGGCGGTTCTTCCTCGCCATCCTGTGGCGGCGTTGGCATGGGCTGCGGTGTAAAGCCTTCAGACCGGGATGCGGTGGCCACACCACCGCCTTCGTTCAGGGAATTATAGAAAGCCATCTGGTCGCTGGCTTTCCATTCCTGCTGTGGCTGCGGGCCTCCGGCCTGTCCGAAATGTCCGTTAAAAGCAGAGGGCTGCCCGGATATCTGGTGCGACTGCGGCTGGAATGCCGGAGCGTCGGTACCCGCACCAGCAGCAGGCTCCGGCTCACGCCCGAATGATTGCGCCACGGCGCCCCGCAGGTGATCATCCGGGCGTACGTCGGCCAGTGCCCGGTGCAGGGTGCGGAAAATAAAATCGTGCACCAGCCGGCCATCCCGGAAGCGAACTTCATGCTTGGTGGGGTGCACATTCACATCCACCGTGGCCGGGTCCACTTCCAGGTACAGCACGAAGGCCGGGTGACGGTTGTTGTAGAGTACATCCCGGTAGGCCTGGCGCACGGCGTGGGCCACCAGCTTGTCGCGAATAACCCGGCCGTTGACGAAAAAATACTGAAGATCCGCCTGGGAGCGGGAGAACGTTGGCAGCGCCACCCAGCCCCATAACCGCAGGCCACTGGCCTCGGCATCGATCACCACGGCGTTGTCGATAAACTGCTGGCCGCACAGGGAACTGATGCGCCGTTCTTTATCCAGTGGCGATTCCGCCGGTCTCAGGCTCTGCACTACCCGCTGGTTGTGGCGCAGGGTAAAGCCGGCATCGAAACGGCTCAGGGCCTGCCGGCGAATGCATTCTTCCACGTGGTTGAATTCGGTTTTCTCGGTGCGCAGGAATTTGCGCCGGGCCGGGGTATTGAAGAACAGGTCCCGCACTTCCACCGTGGTGCCCACCGGATGGGCGGCCGGCGAGATTTTCGCATCCATGTCCCGGCCTTCCACTTCCACCCGGGAAGCGGCTTCCTGCGCCTCGGTTCGGGAAGTCAGGGACAGGCGGGATACCGAGCTGATACTGGCCAGGGCTTCACCCCGAAAGCCGAGGGTACCCACCGCTTCGAGGTCGTCCAGAGTCAGGATCTTGCTGGTGGCGTGGCGGCTCAGGGCCAGGGGCAGGTCCGCTTCGGCAATACCGGAACCGTCATCACGAACCCGGATCAGCTTGACCCCGCCCTGCTCGATCTCGATATCTACCCGGCCGGCCCCTGCATCCAGGGCATTTTCTACCAGCTCTTTAACTACGGATGCAGGGCGCTCCACCACCTCGCCGGCGGCTATCTGGTTGGCAAGCCGGGGCGAGAGCAATTGGATGTGGGGCATAACCGGGAACTACCTCTTGATCAGGATGAGGGAATACGAATGGTTTGCCCTACCATAACACGATCATCGCTCATGCCGTTAAAGCGCATGAGCTCACTGACGGTGGTCTGATTCTGCCGGGCCACGCCCGACAGGGTATCTCCACGGCGAATCCGGTACTGACTCACTTCCGGGCTACCCTTGTTCTGTTTTTGCCAGGCCAACAGGGTGCCTGGCGGCGGCGTGCGCCGGAAGTATTCATGAATACCATCCATGATCGCGCTCGCCAGCTTGTCGCGGTACCACTGGCTGGCCAGGTTCTTTTCTTCCTTGGGGTTGGAAATAAAGCCGGCCTCGACCAGGATAGAGGGAATATCCGGGGATTTCAGCACCACAAAGGCCGCCTGCTCCACCCCGGGCTTGTGCAGCTTGGCCACGTTGCCCAGCCGGCCCAGAACCGAACTACCGACACCGAGGCTGGCATTGATGCTGGCTGTCATGGACAGATCCAGCAGTACACCGGCCAGCATTTCGTCCCGACCTTCCAGCGAAAGGCCTCCGGCACCGCCGATCAGGTCCGAACTGTTTTCACTCTGGGCCAGCCACCGTGCCGTTTCACTGGTGGCGCCGCGCTGGGACAGCGCAAACACCGAGGCTCCACTGGGTTGCGGTGTGCGGAAGGCATCCGCATGCACCGACACAAACAGGTCGGCGTTGTATTTGCGGGCCAGGATGGTGCGGTTGCGCAGGCCGATGTAGTAATCCCCGGTGCGGGTCAGTTTGGCGGTAAAGCCCGGCTGCTTGTTAACCAGGTCTGCCAGGGTTTTCGCCATCCTCAGAACGACGTCTTTCTCACGGGTGCCCCGGGGGCCGGTGGCGCCGGGGTCTTCGCCACCGTGGCCGGCATCAATCACCACGATGATATCCCGCTTGCCTGCAGAATCCTGGGTGACGGTGGGGCTGGTAGCCCGCTCTATGCGGCTACCTTTCTCGTCGATCAGGTCAACCACCAGCCGGTGTCCGTATTGCTGGTTGGGCTCCAGGGCAAAGCTTCGCGGTTTGATATCACTGGCAAGATCCAGCACTACGCGCAGGTCGTTGCCATTTCGCCGCGCGCTGCGGATGCGGCGAATCGGGCTGCCTTCCAGGTCCACCTTGCTGAAGTCGGTTTTCAGGGAAACATTTTTCAGATCGATGACCAGCCGGGACGGGGCAGACAACGAAAACACGTTGTGCTCCACTGCACCGGCGGTGTCCAGCACCAGGCGGGTGTGATCCGGTGCCGGCCAGATACGCACACCTTCCACCTGAGCAGCGGCGCTGGCCAGGCTTGCAGTCATCATCAACAAGAACCCCAGTACAACTCTCATGATTCCGGCCCAATTAACTCAATTTCGTTCAGCAGTCTGGCGCCCAGTTCCGAACGTGCCCTGAGCACGACCGAACGCCCCTCGCCTTCCCGTTCCAGGTGAATCTCGATATCCGGGTCCGGCAATATGCCTTCGCCGCGCTCCGGCCATTCGATCAGGCGGAAACTGCGGCTGGCGAAGTAATCCCGGATACCCATGTATTCCAGTTCTTCAGGATCGCCCAGCCGGTACAGGTCGAAGTGGTAAACCGGCGGTTCCAGGTCTTCATAGGGCTCCACCAGCGTATAGGTGGGGCTTTTAACCGCGCCTTCATGGCCCAGGGCACGAATCACACCGCGGCTCAGGGTGGTTTTGCCCATACCCAGGTCGCCATCCAGAAACACAGTCAGCCCCTGCTCCGAGGCCTGGGCCAGCCGGGCCAGCTCGCAGCCCAGCTTCACGGTTTCGGCCTCGCCTTCGAGAAACAACCGGCGTTCGTTGCCAAAAATACTCATCGCGCCTCCCGGTCGTCATGGAATGGCATGGTTTCAGTTTGCTTCAATACCGACGGCAAGGCATCCAGGACATCGGCCGGCACCAGGGACTTGTAGCCAACCCGTTCCGATGCCAGGTCTGCCGCTGCCAGGTGGGCAGAGGCCGCCGCAACCGTGGCCCGGGTAAAATCCTCCAGCTGGCCAAGAAACGCTCCTATCATGCCGGACAACACATCCCCCATGCCTCCGGTCGCCATACCGGGATTGCCCCCGGCTACCACAAACGGGGCATTGGACCCGTCGGTAATCACGGTTCCTGCGCCTTTGAGCAAAACGATACCACCCCAAAGCTTCTGAATCCGTGTGGCCGCTCTCAGACGGTCTGCTTCAATCTCGGCCACGCTGCATTCCAGCAGCCGTGCCGCCTCTCCCGGATGCGGGGTCAGTACACGGTTGTCTGCCGTTGCCACCGCACGGGCAGCCATCAGGTTCAGGGCGTCGGCATCCAGCACCTGCGGTTTCCCGCTGTCGAGAACCTGCTGCAACATCTGCTGGCCCCAGGCCGAGCGGCCAATGCCCGGGCCACACACTACAATGTCTGCCTGCTGCAACAGCGGTGCCAGTTCCGACCCATGAATCAGGCCATGGCACATGACATTCGGACACCGGGCCAGGGCCGCAGTTACATGCTCGGGCCGGGTAGCCAGGCTGACCAGCCCCGCACCGGAACGGGCCGCCGCCTCTGCCGCCATGATGCCGGCGCCACCAAAGCCACGATCACCCGCCACCACCAACACATGGCCAAACTGCCCTTTGTGGGCATTCAGCGGCCGCTCAGGAAACCAATCCCGGCACCGGGCCCAGGACTGCAAACTTGCCAGCGGCTGGCCGGCATAGCCTTGCAGCTGCTCTTGCACGCCCAGGGATTCAAACACTACCCGCCCGCAAACACCGGCACCTGCACCGGTAAACAGCCCGGCCTTGGCGCCGATAAACGTGACCGTAACCGTGGCACGAACCACCTCGCCTTCAGCCGCACCCGTGGTAGCATTCAGGCCGGAAGGCAAATCCACTGCCAGCACCGACACCCGGGCCTGGTTTAATGCCTGGATAATGCCGGCAAACGGTTCCCGGGGAGCACCCGCCACACCGGTACCCAACATGGCATCCACCACCACGCCTGCAGCGGCAAGCCGTCGGGCCAGGTCACCTTCCGGCAACCCGGCGAAATCAGCCACTGCAACACCGGCCTGTTCGGCAGCCTTGAAGGCCTTGAGAGCATCTCCCGACAGCTTGCCGGCCGGGCTGACCGACACACACTGCACAGGAATCCCCTGCTTATGGGCATTCAGGGCGATCAGGTAACCATCGCCGCCATTATTGCCAGCCCCGCACAGCACCAGAATCGATGCAGGAGACGGCCAGTGCCGGAGCAGTTGGCGAAACGCTCCCCTGGCCGCGGACTGCATCAACTCAAAGCCATCAACACCCTGCTGATCAATAAGATACCGATCCATCGCTCGAACCGAGTCGGCGGAGTACAGGGCTTCTGGTAGACTGTCCGCGTAGCGCATGGGGCATCCCGTTAAAGAAACCGGTTTAAGAAAATTGGCCAGATACCTGTTAAGCATAGCAAAACAGGAAAAAAGGTCATAACTTAATCAAATTAAATCTCTGCAGGCTTGAAAGGCCGACGTTGCGATCATGACCAGCCAGCCCGAGACCACAGAAAATCACCCTTCCGGCACCGAACTGACCACCCTGCCGGGGCAAATCCGGCAGTGGGCAAAGGATCTCGGCTTCGCCGATGCCGGCATTACCCTGGCCGACACCGGCCCCCATGCCGAACGCCTGCAACGCTGGCTGGCCGCGGGTTACCACGGCGACATGGCCTACATGGCCGATCACGGCGACAAACGTTACACCCCGGACTCCCTGGTACCCGGCACCCTACGGGTCATCTCCGTGCGCATGGATTACCTGCCTTCGCCCGACAACCCGAAACAAACGCTTACTAACCGGGAAACCGCCTACATCACCCGCTATGCCCTGGGGCGGGACTACCACAAGCTGATGCGCAAACGCCTGGCGACCCTGGCCAAACAGATCGATGAAGCCGTCAGTGGCTACGACTACCGGGCCTTTGTGGACAGCGCCCCGGTCCTTGAGCGCGGGCTGGCGCAACGGGCCGGGCTGGGCTGGATCGGCAAGAACAACATGCTGATTCACCCGAAATCCGGCTCTTACTTTTTCCTCGGTGAAATCTTCACCAGCGCACCGCTGCCGGTGGATGAGCCCTTCGAGAAACAGCACTGCGGCTCCTGCTCCGCCTGCCTGGAAGTGTGCCCGACCGATGCCTTTGTTGGCGCTCACTTACTGGATGCCCGCCGCTGCATCAGCTACCTGACCATTGAACTGAAAGGCCCGATCCCGGAAGAGCTGCGCTCGAAAATGGGCAATCGGGTATTCGGTTGCGACGATTGCCAGCTGGTATGCCCCTGGAACAAATTCAGCAAGCCCACCCGGGAAGACGACTTCCAGCCCAGACACGGCCTGGACAACACCAACCTGGCCGAGTTGTTCCTGTGGACTGAAGAACAGTTTCTGAAAAACACCGAAGGCTCTGCTATACGCAGAACCGGCTACGAGAACTGGCTGCGCAACCTGGCAGTAGGATTAGGCAATGCCCCGAGCACCATTCCGGTGATCGAGGCACTGAAGCAACGGGCGGACCACCCGTCAGAACTGGTGCGGGAGCACGTTACCTGGGCGTTGCGCCGGCACGGCCTTACAGCTTGAAGAAGTGCTCGCGGTAGTGGCGCAGTTCCTCGATGGAATCGCGTATATCGTCCAGCGCCAGGTGGCTGCCTTTCTTTTTCACACCATCCAGCACATCCGGGCGCCAGCGGCGAGCCAGCTCCTTGATGGTTGATACGTCCAGGTTTCGGTAGTGGAAGAAGGCTTCCAGTTCCGGCATGTACTTCACCAGAAACCGGCGGTCCTGGCCGATGCTGTTGCCACACAGGGGCGATTCGCCGGCAGACAGATACTGCTTCAGGAACGCCAGGGTTTCCTGCTCGGCTTCTGCCTCGCTGGTTTTGCTGTCCTTCACCCGCTGAGTCAGGCCGCTGGCGCCGTGGGTGTTGGTGCACCATTCGTCCATGGCGTCCAGCAGGCTGTCAGGCTGGTGAATGGCAATCACCGGGCCTTCGGCCACCAGGTTCAGTTCCGAATCGGTAACAATCGTGGCCATCTCGATGATCCGCTCTTTCTCCGGGTCCAGGCCGGTCATTTCCAGGTCTATCCACACTAAACGGTTGTGGTCGGGCATTCTTTTTTTCCTATGCGGTTTAGTTTGGGAGCTGGTGCAGGTGTGGTTGTGCTTTCCGGAAACCGCTCCTTGCGGCACATCCATGTGGCGTTTCTGCTCCGCCATCCATGGCTCCGCACATTTCCGGAAAGCACAACCACACCTGCACTTCGGGCTACATTGCTGGCCGCGTGTTGAGCTGAAACCCACGCCGTGGTTAGTGGTGCTGGCCGGAAAGGTGTCCCCGGCCAGCACCTGCACCCAGGTCAGAGTCCAGACAGACATGCGCCAAACATCAGAAACTCTGCCTATTGTCCATGATTCACGTATCATGTGTCACACCACTTCCCCGGAACATTTGAGAGCCGATGGCCAAGAGAAAACTGAATAAACGCCAGCAGTGGCGCATCGAGAAAATCCAGAAAGAACGCACCGAGCGCATGGCCCGCAAAGAAAAAGCCGTGGAGGCCCAGGCCGAGGCCGGGGAATTGGGGCCGGAGCAGGAAGGGTTGGTGATTGCCCACTACGGGCAGCAACTGGATATCGAGGCGCTTGAAGGTGAAGACACCGGGCGGGTGTTCCGGTGTTTTGTCCGGGCCAATATCGACAGCCTGGTAACCGGCGACCGGGTGGTCTGGCGGCCCGGGAAGAGTGAAACCGGGGTGATTGTGGCCCGGTGTGAGCGGGATAACCTGCTGCAGCGGCCGGATAATTTCGGGGCGCTGAAACCGGTGGCGGCGAATATTGACCACATTATCCTGGTGATCGCCCCCGAGCCCGAGCCCCATGACAACCTGATTGACCGCTACCTGGTGGCTTCGGAAAGCACCGATATTCCGGCGGTGATTCTGCTGAACAAGACCGACCTGATTAACGATCGTAACCGGGAGCAGATCGAAACCCTGCTGACCCGCTACGAAGCCCTGGGTTACCAGGTTGAACGCACGTCGGCTGCGGCCTGCGAGGGCGAAGCGGCGCCGGAAGTCGAGGCGCTGGTGCGGGGCAAGACCAGTGTGTTTGTGGGGCAGTCCGGGGTGGGCAAGTCGTCGATCATCCAGACCCTGCTGCCGGATGAACTGTTGCGGGTGGGCGCGGTCTCAGAGAGTACCGGTAAAGGTGTGCACACCACCACGACCGCCAAGCTGTTTCACCTGCCCGGCGGCGGTGACCTGATTGATTCTCCGGGTATCCGGGAGTTTGGCTTGTGGCATATGACACCCCAGGAGCTGGAGTACGGATTCCGGGAAATCCGGCCGCTGATTGGCCTGTGCAAGTTCCGTAACTGCCGGCACATGGGCGATCCGGGTTGCGCCCTGGAGAGGGCGGCTGCGGAGGGGGAGATTTCCACCGAGCGACTGAAGAGTTTCCACCGGATTCTGCAAGACATGGCAGAACAACAGGCCCGCGGCCTGAAGCTGCCCTGACCGTGACCTCAACAACCCTTATGGCACGAATTCATTTCTATTCGGCGGCTGCGTTTTGCTAAACTTCGCCGCTTTCCCGAGGTAAGAGACTTTCCGGATGCTTGATAAACTGTTTGTCCTGAGCCAGTACGTAACGCCGCAACTGGCGGTTTCCCGCCTGGCTGGCCGTTTTGCCGACAGCGACAAATCACCCGCATTTAAAAACCGCTTCACCCGCTGGTTTATCAATCGCTATGGCGTGGATATGAGCGAGGCGGCCGAGTCCAACCCCGAGGCCTACGCCACCTTCAACGAGTTTTTTACCCGGGCCCTGAAGCCCGGCATCCGGCCGGTCGCAGAAGCTGCCGATACCTTTGTCAGCCCGGTAGACGGCGCCATCAGCCAGATCGGCCAGGTCGGCGACGACCGGGTGTTCCAGGCTAAGGGCCAGTCTTTCAGCCTGACCGAACTGCTCGGTGGTGACGAGGACCGGGCAAAGCCTTTTGCCGAAGGTGAGTTCTCCACCATTTACCTGTCACCGAAGGACTACCACCGGGTGCACATGCCGCTGGCCGGCACTCTTCGGGAAATGGTCTACGTGCCGGGCAAGCTGTTCTCCGTTAACCCGGTAACCGCGGAAAATGTACCCAACCTGTTCGCCCGCAACGAGCGGGTGGCCTGCATCTTTGATACCGAAGCCGGCCCCATGGCACTGGTTCTGGTCGGCGCAATGATTGTCGGTAGTGTAGAAACCACCTGGGGCGGTGTGATTGCACCCAACCCCCATAAGGTATCCCACTGGCAGTATCAGGGCGACGAGGCCGTCAGCTTCGAGAAAGGCGAGGAAATGGGTCGGTTCCGGCTGGGCTCTACCGTGGTGCTGGTGATGCCCAGGGGCTCCATGAAATGGAAGCCGAACCAGGTGCCCGGTAAAACCGTGCGCATGGGCGAAGCCTTCGGCACCTTGCGTGCCTCAAAAGCCTGACCAGGGCGGCGAGCTCAGGCCCGCTCGATTGGAAATGCCAGCACCTCTTCGATGCTGGCTGCTCCCACCTTCAGCATTAACAACCGATCCAGGCCCAGCGCAACCCCGGAAGACTCCGGCAAGCCGGCATCCAGCGCATCAAGAAACGCCTGGTCGACCGCCATTTCCGATTTTCCTGCCGCCCGGCGCTGGCGGTTATCCGCCTCGAATCGTTGCCGCTGTTCCTGCGGGTCGGTCAATTCCCAGTAGCCGTTACACAGCTCCAGGCCATTGATATAGAGCTCGAACCGGTGGGCAACGGCAAAGCCGTCGTCATCGGATACCCTGGCCAGAGCTGCCTGCGAGGCCGGATAACGGGTAAGGAATACCGGGGCATCTACGCCCAGCTTCGGCTCCACCACAAAGCTCATCACCAGGTCCAGACAGGCATCCCGCCCCATGCCGGCCAGCTGCTCCGGCTCCAGCCATTGTTCGCAATAGCGGGCCAGGTCCCGATCGCTGACTGTCATCGGATCAAAACCGGCATAGGCCTGCACCGCATCCCGGTAGGCAAGCACCAGGGGGCGCTTGCAACCGAGCCAGCCGCAAACCAGGTCCGCCACCTCGGCCATCAGCTGCCGGTCGTCAAAACCCTCCCGGTACCACTCCAGCATCGAGAATTCCGGGTTGTGGCGGCGCCCGCGCTCGCCATTCCGGAACACCCGGGCAACCTGGAAAATAGAGCCGGAACCGGCCGCCAGCAGCCGTTTCATATGGTATTCGGGGGAAGTCTGCAGCCAGCCGGACGTGATGCCGGGCGCATTGACCGAAGCCGGGATGCCGTCCAGGTTCACATCGGTTACGCCATGGCGGCCAAGCACCGGGGTTTCCACCTCCAGCACCTGCCGTTGTGCAAAAAAGCCGCGCACGTATGCCAGTAGCTGTGCGCGGCTTTTCAGAACATCCCGCGAGGCAGTGGGCTGCCAGACAGGTTTGTCAGTCATGGGCAGGGATCAGCTGCTCTTGACGCGGTTCACGTATTCACCGGAGCGGGTGTCTACTTTCAGCACCTCACCAATGGTGATGAACAGGGGCACGTTCACCACGGCGCCGGTAGACAGGGTTGCCGGCTTGGAGCCACCCTGGGCTGTGTCGCCCTTCATGCCCGGATCGGTATCCACCACTTCCAGTTCCACAAAGTTAGGCGGCGTAACAGACAGCGGCGCACCGTTGTACAGGGTCACCGTGTATACGTCCTGCTCTTTCAGCCATTTCACGGTATCGCCTACCGCCTTGGCATCGGCAGCGAACTGCTCGAAGGAGCCGTCAGTCAGCATGAAATGCCAGAACTCGCCGTCGGTATACAGGTATTCCATGTCCTGCTCGACTACGTCGGCCGCTTCCAGGGATTCGCCGGACTTGAACGTACGTTCCCAGACCCGGTTGGTCATCAGGTTGCGCAGTTTTACACGGTTGAATGCCTGGCCCTTGCCCGGCTTGACGAATTCGTTCTCGAGCATGATACAAGGGTCGCCATCCAGCAAAACCTTGAGACCGCTACGAAATTCGTTGGTAGAATATGAAGCCATGAAATGTCCACCTGACAGACTGTCGTTAAATTTTCAAAGGTCGCTATGATACAGCGAACCCCCTCCCCTATAGAAGCCCATGATTTGACAGAAGCCCGTGATTTGACCCAACCCGCATCCCGCACACAGAACATTGCCCCGAAGCAGGATTCCGGCTCCTCGTGGCAGCAGATCCTGAGCCAGTCTGTCACCCGGCCGGAACAGCTGCTGGAGCGCCTCGGGTTACCGGTCGAGCGCTGGCTGGACGCTGCACAGGCAGGGCATAAGCTGTTCCCGATACGGGTTCCGGAACCCTTTATCGAACGCATGCAGCCGGGCAACCCGGACGACCCGTTGCTGCGGCAGGTACTGCCCCTGCTGGAAGAAACCGCCGAGCAACCGGGCTTCGTTCGCGACCCGCTGCAGGAAGACAACGCCATCCAGACCACCGGGCTGATCCGGAAATACCGCAGCCGCGCCCTGCTGATGGTGACCGGCCAGTGCGCGATCAACTGCCGCTACTGCTTCCGCCGCCACTTCCCCTATGGCTCCCAGAAGCTTGGCCCGGATGACCGCCGGCAGGTTATCGACACCCTGCAACAGAGCCCCGAGATCAACGAGATTATCTTCAGCGGTGGCGACCCCCTGGCCGTCAACGACCAGCTGCTGGCCAGCTGGGCACAACAACTGGATACCGTGCCGCACCTGCGCCGGCTGAGAATCCACTCAAGGCTGCCGGTGGTGATCCCTCAACGGGTCAACGACCAGCTGCTGGACTGGCTGTCGAACACCCGACTGCAAACCGTGCTGGTGGTGCATATCAACCATCCGGCAGAAATCGATGACGCCACCCGAGAGGCCTTCCGGAAGCTGAAAGCCGCCGGTGTCACCCTGCTTAACCAGAGCGTTATTCTGCGCGGCGTGAACGATTCAGCGGCAACCCTGGCTCAGCTGAGCGAGTCCCTGTTTGAGGCCGGCGTACTGCCCTACTACCTGCATGCCTTCGACCCGGTCGCCGGCGCCCACCATTTCGATGTCAGTGATGCCAGGGCTGCAACACTGGTGCGGGAACTCATGGAGCAACTCCCGGGATTCCTGGTGCCAAAGCTGGTTCGGGAGCTGCCCGGAGAGGCCAGCAAGACCCCGATTCCTGTCGGAGTTTGAGACCTGTCGCATAAGTTGGCGCACCGCAACTTGTAAAACATTGTCAACTCGTGTTTTTCTCGCTTTTTGTTGCCGCTTTGCTATCTTAGAGTTCATGACCGACTAACAATAACGGCCTGTATTTGTGGCAATTTCAGCCCGAATACGATGCTGCCCAGACATTGGCGTGAGAACATGGAAGGCACGATACTCAAACCAGAGCTCAAGGTTCCCGAGCAGAAAACAGCAAGCCTGTCGTTTTGCGATACAACGCCGAAGGCATTCCGGGCCTGGGTCGACCAGCTGCCGATGGCCAATATTGGCGAATCATCGCGGCAGCTTTACCACGCCATTATCGAGCTCAACCACCTGTTTCTGACACCCCAGATGCGCATCCAGTACCTGGAGGCTATCCGCGGCAGCATCCACTTCGTGTGCAACGAGCTTTCGCGCCACTTCCTGGGCCTGGCCGTCGCCCTGCCGGAAAAACAGCGCAAGATTGCCAACCTGACCCAGGCCCTTCAGCTGCACCTGGCTTCCGGCTATAAGCTCTGCCTGCTGGAATACCTGGATAACGGTGGCCTGGACAAGAACCGCAAACACATTGCCATCGCCATCCATCGGGCGATTTCCGAACTGGCGGCCACCATTGTCCGTTCGCACCAGCTCTACTGCCCCAGCCCGGCCCACAGCTGGCTTGAATGTCACCGGCTGTACCGCTTTGCCTGCCGAAACAAGCTGGCAGACCACGATGTGGAAGACGACACCCTGAGCGCAAGCCGGGGCAGCACCGTGGCCGACAGCTATATACGCATCCTGTTACTCGGATGCGCGCGCCCGAACCAGCTGCGGCAATCCGAGCTGACCCAGATCTACGAGTTGTTCGAAGGCTGGACAAAATACTGCCAATGCGGCCCTGATGTCGGCCCTGACAGCCTGTTCGTGGTCAATATGGAGCGGGACAGCGCTCCGGTCTACCGTAGCCTGCTGGAAGGCAAGGCAGGCGACAACGGATTCGGCTTCGACACCCAGGAGCTATCCGGCTATCTGTCCGAAACCCTTGATGCCCGCAGATCCCACAGCAAGGCCCAGACCCGCCTGGAGGTTCCCGGCCGGGTCAGCGATACCTTGCTCACCCACCTGAGCCAGGCGCTCGGCATCATTGCCAAGCGTAACTTTAACCGTATCGCCAGCCAGGGCACCCTGGAAATCTCTGTTGGCCTGTCGGCCACCCATTACTTCGTCTCGGGCGAGAAGAGCTTTGCGGAGTTCCTGGATGGCAACGACAACGGCCACCACCAGGACAACCGTTTTATCCGCAATGCCAACCGCAAAGCCGATGCCTGGTCTGAAGCCCACGATGCCGGCCCACACGACGACCGGCTACACTCGGTTGACACCCCGATCACCTTCCGCGGCAGCACCAATGCGGTTACCGAACATCACGACCGCAACCTGCCCAAGTCCCACCAAGCGCTGCTGGTGAACACCAGCCCCGGCGGTTACTGCGTGGCCTGGGAGAACAACGTACCCAAAACCCTGCAGGCCGGAGAAGTTCTCGGGGTTCGGGAGCAAAGCAGCCACCCCTGGAGCATTGCGGTGGTTCGCTGGCTGCGGCAAGTACGCAACCAGGGCACCCAGATCGGCATTGAATTGCTGGCCCCCAGTGCAGCCCCCTGCGCCATCCGGCTGATCCAGAAAATGGGCAACAGCAGTGAATACCTCCGGGGCTTGTTGTTACCGGAAATCAGTGCGGTGCATCACGCAGCCACCCTGATTACGCCCCGGCTTCCATTCCAGACCGGCAGCCGCATTTCACTGATGCACGATGGCCGGGAAGACCACGGTCAACTGCTGAGGAAAGTCTCCTCAACCGGCAGCATCAGCCAGTTCGAGCTGAAGCTGCGCAGCCCGGAAATACTCCCCGGAGATAACCAGAATCCGCCGTCTGCACCAGGTAGCCGGGAAGACGAATTCGACTCCCTCTGGCCGTCCCTGTAACGGGACGCCTGCCACAACCGGGGCGCTTCAGGGTTGTTATTGGTCGCCAACCCCTGCATCATTCAGGCATTAACGTATGTCTACCTTTCTTGATGCAGAGCCCTCGGAATGCAGAAAAAAACCGCGACCGTACACCTTCTGATTCTGGATCCCTCCCAGAACGACGCAGAATCCATGGTCAGCTTGCTGCGCAACTCCGGCAAAGCGACCAGGGCGCACAGAATCACATCCGAAGAAGACCTCGAAGATGCCCTGAAAAACTCTAACTGGGATCTGTTCCTGGCCCGGGACCTGGAGCAGGAGTTCGGCCCGGATGATGCCCTGGCTACCATCAAACGGATGGACAAGGACATTCCCTTTGTTCTGCTGACTGAAGAATACGATCGCGAGCGTACCGTCAACATCATCCGGGCCGGCGCCCAGGACGCGGTACCTTTTGAATACAAAGACTTGCTGGTCCTGGTGGCCAAGCGCGAGCTTGCCGCACTGGAAGACCGGCGCCGGCGCCGAACCCTCGAGTCCCACCTGCGCGAAGCCGAGCAACGTTGCCAGCTGCTGCTGGAAAGCTCCAAGGATGCCATTGCCTACATCAACGACGGCATGCACATCTACGCCAACCAGTCGTACATGGAATTCCTCGGCTACGACGACATTGACGACCTGATCTGCATCCCGGTGCTGGACACCCTGACGCCGGAGAGCCAGGAGCGGTACAAGGAATTCATGAAAGCCTTTGCCGAAGAGCGCAAAGACGGCATGACCATGAACTGCACCGCCCGCCGCAGCGACGACCAGGAGCTGGCCGTTACCATGTCGGTCTCTGCCGCCACCTACGACGGCGAAGCCTGCACCCAGATTGTGCTGCAACCGGAACACAATGATACCGAGCTGGAAGAAAAGCTGAAGCAGATCAGCAGTCAGGACCTGCTCACCGGCCTGTACAACCGCCAGTACCTGATGGACGAACTGGCCCGCATCATCGCCGAGGCAGGCAAGAACAACGAGACCGGAGCCCTTGCCTACATTGCCCTGGACAACTTCCAGAGTACCAAGCACCAGATTGGCATTGCCGGTACAGACCTGTTGCTGGGCGATGTTGCCACACTGCTCAAAGACAACACCGGCGAAGGCATTACCCTGGCCCGGCTCAGCGACGATGCCTTCTGCATGATGTGCATGCCCTGCGACGAAAAAGGCATGGCCATGCTGTGCGAAGGCGTTCGCAAGGCGGTGGATGACCACCTGTTCGACATCAACGGCCGTACCGTGCCGCTGACAGTCTCCATTGGCGTGGCCGCCATTACGGAGAATTCCCCGAAGGCAGAAGAGCTGATGGGGCGTGCCCACGTCGCTTCCGGCGATGTGAAGAAACTGGAAGGCCACGAGCGCGGCAACGGCGTCAAGGTATACAACCCCGCAGACTACGAAACCATCGAGGAATCCAATTCCGCCGATGCGATTCTCAAGGCCATGGAAGATGGCCGGTTCCGGGTGATGTACCAGCCGATCATGAACCTGCGCGGTGAAGGCGATGAGCACTACGAAGTCACCGTGTTGATGCTGGATAAAGACAACAACGAAGTCTCGCCCTTCGACAAGCTGCCGCCGGTTGGCCGTGACGATGCCGCCACCCGGATTGACCGCTGGATGATCCTGCAGACCATCAAGCAACTGGCCAGCCATCGTGCCAGCGGCCACGATACCCGGCTGTTCCTCAACCTGTCTGCTGAAACCGTTCAGGACAAAACCTTCACACCCTGGCTGAGCGTTGCCCTGAAAGCCGCGAGGCTGCCCGGTGATGCCCTGATCTTCCAGTTCCGTGAAGGCGATGCCAACAACTTCATGAAGCAGGCCAAGGAGTTCACCAAGGCGGCGCACCAGCTGCACAGCAAGGTGTCTATCTCCCAGTTTGGCTGCGCGCTGGATCCGTACAACACCCTGAAGCACATTGAAGCCGACTACGTGCGCCTGGATGGATCCTTCGTGGAAGAAGTGGACAAGGGTGATGCCGGCAAGGAGCAACTGAAAGCCATGGTGAAGGGTCTTCAGAACGCCGGCAAGATCACCATCATCCCGGCAGTGCGGCATGCCAGCGTGCTGGCCCTGCTCTACCAGGCCGGGGTGAACTTTATCCAGGGTAACTACCTGCAGGCACCGTCGCCGGCCATGAACTACGATTTCGGGGCAGGCTGATCCGGCAACAGGTGCCAGAAAAACAAAGGGCGAGGTGTGATACCTCGCCCTTTGTTCGTTTCAGCGGTCGGGATTCTGCAAAAACAGGTTGGTTTCGCTTTCCCGGAAACCGATCAGGTAGAGAATCGCATCCAGCCCCAGGGTGGAGATGGAATGCCGGGCGGACTCCTTCACCAGCGGCTTGGCCCGGAACGCCACACCCAGTCCAGCCTGGCTGAGCATGGGCAGGTCGTTGGCACCATCGCCCACGGCAATCACCTGCTCCCGGGAGATATGCTCCTTACCGGCAATCTCCAGCAGCAACTCGGCCTTGCGCTTGCCATCCACGATCTGACCCTTCACCTGGCCGGTCACCTTGCCGTCGACAATCTCCAGCTCGTTGGCATAGATATAATCGATGCCCAGCTTCTGCTGCAGGTGGCGGGCAAAATAGGTGAAGCCGCCAGACAGAATAGCCGTACGATAGCCCAGTGCTTTCAGGCTGCGGATCAGGTGCTCGGCGCCCTCAGTCATACGCAGGCGGTTAGCGATACCCTCCAGAACGGATTCATCGAGGCCTTTCAGCAGCGCCAGGCGCTCGGCAAAGCTCTGGCTGAAATCCAGCTCGCCCTGCATGGCCCGCTCGGTGATCTCGGCCACCTGCTCACCGACACCGGCTTCATGGGCCAGCTCGTCGATCACTTCCGCCTCGATCAGGGTGGAGTCCATATCAAACACCACCAGGCGGCGATTACGCCGGAAGATGGAATCTTCCTGGAAGGCGATATCCACATTCATCTCGCCGGCAATGTGCAGGAAATCCGCCCGCAGCTGCTCCAGGTCTGATGGCGTGCCGCGCACCGAGAACTCCACACAGGCAATCCGGTTATCGGACGAATTCAGCGAAGGCCGGGCCGACAGCCGGGTGATGTTATCGATGTTCAGGCCATGGCGGGCGGTAATCGCCGATACCCGGGCAATCTGTTCTGCCTTGATGTCACGGGACAGCAGGGTCACGATGTAGCAGGCACGGTTACGGCCTTCCGCCCAGGCCTGGTACTCCTCGACGGTAATCGGTGCGAAGCGCACCTGCAGGTCCAGCGAGTGCAGGCGGAACAGCAGGTCACGGATGACCGGAGATGACTTGGACTCGTCCGGAATCTCGATCAGGATGCCCCAGGTCAGGTGATCGTGGATCACCGCCTGGCCGATATCCAGGATGCGCACATCATACTGGCCCATGATGCCGGTGATTTCCGACGTCAGCCCGGGCTTGTCGCGCCCGGATACGTTTACCAGTACCAGCTCACTCACTGTCTGTACTCTCCCCTTCCTGTTCCTGTGCTTCTTCCTGCGCCCGGGATGCAGACGGAATCACATCAATGCCATCTACCCGCTGCAAGCCTCTCGGCAACTTGTGGCCACGACGCCCGCGCTCACCGAGGTAATGTTCCAGGTCGCCGAATTTCAGCCCCAGCTTGCGCTTGCCGGCCTTCACTTCCACCTGGTCTTCTTCGCCGAACACGGCGACCGCAACCACATACTCTTCGCGGCTCTGTACCCGGGCCGAGGGAATACTGATGATCTTGTTACCCTTACCCTTGGCCAGTTCCGGCAGCTCTGTGAGCGGGAACACCAGCATCCGGCCCTCGTTGGAAACCGCCGCGAGATACAGGGTGGACGCGGTTTCCGGGATTACGACCGGAGGCATGATCCGCGCCCCCTTCGGCACCGAAACCACCGCCTTGCCGGCGCGGTTCTTGCTGACCATGTCGTTCAGTGACGTCACAAAGCCGTAGCCACCATCGGTCACCAGCAGCGCCTTACGTTCAGGATTACCCATCAGCAAGCCGGAGAAGGTGGCGCCGGACGGCGGGTTGATGCGGCCGGTCAAAGGCTCACCCTGCCCCCGGGCAGAAGGCAGACTATGAGCCATCAGGGCATAGGCCCGGCCGGTGGAGTCCAGGAAGATGGCATGCTGGTTGTTGCGGCCCCGGGCAGCCAGGGCAAAGCGGTCGCCAGACTTGTAGCTCAGGCCAGCGGGATCGATATCATGGCCCTTGGCGGCCCGCACCCAGCCTTTGTCAGACAGCACAACGGTAACCGGGTCGTTAGATACCAGGTCGGTTTCACTGAAGGCCCGGGCCTCTTCCCGCTCAACGATCGGTGAACGGCGATCATCACCGAAGGTTTCGGCATCCTGCTTCAGCTCGGTCTTGATCAGTTCCCGCAAACGGTCTTCCGAGCCCAGAATGGACTGCAGCTCGTCGCGCTCGGCGGCCAGCTCGTCCTGTTCGCCACGGATCTTCATTTCCTCGAGCTTGGCCAGGTGGCGCAGTTTCAGCTCGAGGATGGCTTCGGCCTGGTCCGCCGACAGCCCGAAACGGGCCATCAACTCGGCCTTGGGCTTGTCTTCGGTACGGATAATCTCGATCACTTCATCGATATTCAGATAGGCGATCAGCAAGCCTTCCAGAATGTGCAGGCGCGCCAGGACCTTATCCAGGCGATGCTGCAGGCGGCGGGTGACGGTGGTTTTCCGGAACGCCAGCCACTCGGTCAGCATGGTACGCAGGCCTTTCACCCCGGGGCGGCCGTCATTGCCGATCACATTGATGTTCACCCGGTAGGTTTTCTCAAGGTCTGTGCTGGCAAACAGGTGGGCCATCAGGCCGTCCAGGTCTACCCGGTTGGAACGCGGTACAATCACCAGGCGGGTGGGATTTTCGTGGTCTGACTCGTCCCGAAGGTCTGCCACCATGGGCAGCTTCTTGGTTTGCATCTGCTGGGCAATCTGCTCCAGCACCCGGTTACCGGAAACCTGGTGCGGCAGGTCGGTAATGACTACCTCTCCGCTCTCGCGAACCCAGCGGGCGCGCATGCGCAGCGAACCGCGGCCGGTTTCGTACATTTGCCGCAGGTCTTTGCGCGGGGTAATGATTTCGGCACGGGTCGGGAAATCCGGGCCCTTGATGTGTTCACACAGCTGGTCAACGGTGGCATCCGGCTCATCCAGCAGGCGGATACAGGCAGCTGTCACTTCCCGCACGTTGTGGGGCGGAATGTCGGTCGCCATACCCACGGCAATGCCGGTAGTGCCGTTCAGCAGCACATGGGGCAGGCGTGCCGGCAGTACCGAAGGCTCTTCCATGGTGCCGTCAAAGTTAGGCGTCCAGTCCACGGTGCCCTGCCCCAGCTCTCCCAGCAGCACATCAGCGAAGGGCGCCAGGCGGGATTCGGTATAACGCATGGCGGCAAAGGACTTGGGATCGTCCGGGGAACCCCAGTTACCCTGGCCGTCTACCAGCGGATAGCGGTAGGAAAACGGCTGGGCCATGAGCACCATAGCTTCATAACAGGCGCTGTCACCATGGGGATGGAACTTACCCAACACGTCACCCACGGTACGGGCGGACTTCTTGTACTTGGAGGTGGACTTCAGCCCCAGCTCCGACATGGCATATACAATCCGGCGCTGTACCGGCTTGAGCCCGTCACCCACGTTGGGCAATGCCCGGTCGAGGATGACGTACATGGAATAGTCCAGATAGGCCTTCTCGGTATAATCCCTGAGGGAGACCCGCTCGAAACCTTCATCCGTTGTCTGAAACTCTGGCATAGATGCCTCTTTGCCTTAACTGCCTGTTTTGAAATGTGGTTGTGGTGCTAACCTCTGTGCCCGCCGTGTGCTTCGGGCAATGTCGGCACATTATATGGACGCCAGCCCGGATACACCAATTTCCAATAGCGGAATTCCCGCATGGAGAGTCTGTAAGGTGCGCCGTATTCTCGCCACAGTGAGTAGAAAGCCGTCTTATCTTTAACCAAGCGGAAACCTATGAAACCCAATCTAAAAGCCTGCGGGCATGCCATGGTCACGGCCCTGGTCAACGCCGTTCTGGCGGTTGTCCTGATGCTACTGGTGGAGTTTGCTATCAGTGGCACGTTCCAGGTACCCGAGCCCTATCTTTGGGCGGGTTTCGTTATCTGGATCGTGGTTTTTTCGGGACAGTTCTGGCGGCAGCGGTATTTGTGCCGGTCTGCAGAACACACAGGAAGCGCCCAGGAAAGCTGAGCGGCGCTCAGGAAAGGAAATAGCTGAGAAAGGCGGCCCGGGGTTATTCCCGGGCCGCCTTTTTTCGTACTTACTGACGAATACCTTCTACAGAAATCTCGATTTTCACCGTCTCTGAGGCCTTGCCCAGATCCATCGGAATACCGAAGTCTTTCAGTTTCAGCTCGGTTTCGGCCTCGAAGCCCATGCGGTAACCGCCCCAGGGATCCTGGCCGTGGCCCAGCATTTCGGTATCCAGAGTCACTTCACGGGTTACGCCGCGCAGGGTCAGGTCGCCGATAATATCTGCCTCGCCTTCTTCATCCAGCACTACGCGCTTGCTCTTGAAGGTGGCTTCCGGGAACTCACCCACGTGCAGGAAGTCTTCGCTGCGCAGGTGCTTGTCCCGCTCGGCGTGGTTGGAGTCGACGCTGGAGGTATCGATGGTTACAGATACCGAGCTGTTCTCCGGGTTTTCCGCGTCGTAGGTGAACTCGCCATCGAAGTCGTTAAAGCGGCCATACAGCCAGCTGTAACCCAGGTGAGAAATCTTGAAGGTAACGAACTGGTGCGCACCCTGGGTATCAAACGCGTAGGTGCCGCTGTGATCATCCGCCTGGACGGTGCCGGCAACGGCCAGTGACAATGCAGATGCCAAGAAAATCTTTTTCATGGTGTTCTCCTGTTACACAGTTTATTTGAGCAATTTCTACAACATTCCGGCAATCAGGCGCGGCCTGACATCCGGCGTAAGGTTTCATCCCGGTCTATAAAGTGGTGTTTCAGGGCGCCCAGGGCGTGTAGTCCCGCCAGGCCGACCAGTGCCCAGGTACTCCAGTAGTGAACGGCACCCGCAGTGTCTTCCATGCCCTTCACCCGACCGGTCAGCGACGGCACGTCAAACAACCCGAAGACACTGATCGACGAGCCGTCTGCCGTGGTTATCAGGTAGCCACTGACCATCGCCACAAACATCAGCACGTACAGCAGGCTGTGGGCCACATGCGCCGACACAACTTCCCAGCGCTTGTGGCTGGCCAGGGGCCTGGGGCTGGTGTTTATAAGCCGCCACAGCAACCGGAACACCACCACCGCAAACAGTATCAGCCCGATGCTCCGGTGCAGGTCCGGCCCTTTTCGATACCATTCATCATAGTAGGACAGATCCACCATCCAGAATCCCAGGGCGAACAGCCCAACCACGACAGCCGCTACCAGCCAGTGCAGGACAACGGCCAGCCAGCCATAGTGATGTTCAGAATTCTTTAGCGACATGCCAATGCCCCTCCCGGGCTGAAATCGAGTTCGCAATCTTTAAGCGCTAGTCTAGAGAGCCTCCGACAGTGAACCAACCAGAATGTTTTGCAGTCGAGCATCAGAATTTCTGATCAAGAATCCACAGAGGTTGACATCCACCACTTTTGGCGTATGCGGTTCTACGGATTGTCGAAATTCATGGCGGATATAAAATTTACTCATACTTTAAATCCGCCCCGTCGCGGGGCCTCAGTGACCGAGAGGAAACGACATGGAACTCGACTTCGACGAATCCGTAGTAGTACCCAGCAACAACTGATTTCTGGAAAACCCGGCCAAGGCCGGGTTTTCTTTTTACAGCCCATACACAGTGGCAATTACCGCCACCGTTGTCAGCCCCACCAAAAGGTTCATTGGCAAGCCCACTTTCACAAAGTCGGAAAAGCGATAACCTCCGGGCCCAAACACCATCATATTGGTCTGATACCCCAAGGGCGTTGCAAAGCTGGCAGAGGCTGCCATCATCACGGCAATCACGAAAGGTTCTGCCGAAACCCCCATACTGGCGGTCATCGAAAGCACCACCGGAATAACCAGCACGGCCGCTGCATTATTGGTGATCACTTCCGTCAGAAACGAAACCGCACAGTAGACCAGGAACAGCGTGAGCAGAACCTGGCCGGCACTGAACGCCAGAATGCCCTCCGCCATAAACGTGGCCGCTCCCGTTTCTTCCAGTGCTGCTCCGAGTGCAAAGGACGCGGCAATGGTCAGCATAACCGGCACATCCACCGACTTCTGGGCCTGGCCCACCGAGCAGCAACCTAAAAGTATCATCATTGCAGCCCCCAGCAGGGCCGCATTGAGCATACTCAGCACTCCGCAAGCCGCCAGCCCCACAAAAACCAGCAGGATACCCCAGGATAACCACGCCCGGTCATGCCGTGGCGTTTCGGTTTCCAGGTCATTAATCAACAGGAAATCTTTGTTGTAGCGCTGGCGACTGACAAACGCCGGGCGCGCCTCCAGCAGCAACACGTCCCCGGGCTTCAGCCGGATATTGCCGAGGTTGCCGGACACCCGTTCGCCACCCCGGGCAACCGCCAGCACCACGGCACCGTAACGGTCCCGGAACCTTGCGTCCCGGATGGTCAGCCCCAGCACGTCAGATTGGGGAGACAGCGCGGCCTCCACCAACCTCCGCTCCGCACGGTCCTTACTGAGGCTGGGCTCATCATCGTGCACCGACGGCACGATGCCATTGATGCGTAGCAGGTCAGAAATCGCCTGGGTGTCACCGGCAAACACAAGCCGGTCGCCGCCACGCAGCCGTTCCTCGGAGGGTACCGCCGTAACCAGGCTACCGTCCCGCTCGATCTCCACCAGGTACAGGCGCTCCAGTTCCCGCAAGCCGGCTTCGCCAACGGTTTTCCCCACCAGCGGGCCGTTCAGGGACACAGCCACTTCCAGCGTGAACTCCCTCATGGCCCCAAACTTCTGCTGGTCTTTGCGGTCAGGCAACACCCGCGGCATCAGCAACAACATCACAGCCAGGCCAGTGATCGCGACCGGCAAACCCACCGCAGTGATCGAGAATATCGAGAATCCGGCTTCACCTGTCAGCTGCTGGTACTGCCCGTTGACCACCAGGTTAGTACTGGTGCCGATCAGCGTCAGGGTGCCCCCCAGAATGGCCGAGTAACTTAACGGAATCATTAGCTTGGAGGGTGCGATGCCAATCTTCCGTGACCAGGCATGAACGGCGGGGATCATGGTGGCAACCACCGGCGTGTTGTTCAGGAAACCGCTCAACAAGGCGACGGGCAGCGCAATACGGGCCTGGGCGGAACGGACGGATTTGGGGCTGCGCAGGAGGTGGTTCACTAACAGATCAACGCCGCCGGAATGATGAATACCCGCCGCTACCACAAACATGGCGGCAACAGTAATCAGACCGCTATTGCTGAACCCGGCCAGTGCCTGGTCAGCCGAGATAATGCCGCTGGCACTGAGCACCACCAAGGCCGCCATCATCACCATGTGCGGTGCAAAGCGGCCGGAACTCATCAATAACAGGGCCGCCAGCGCAAGCCCCAGGGAAAACCATCCTTGCCAGTCCATAACTCGGTCTTTTCCGGTTCAAAAACTGGCAGGATAGCGAGGCAGACAAATTCTGAGAAAGAATAACTATCGATTTTTATAGTTTATTAAGGAATATCAAACCGCAACGTCGGCCATATTGCCGTAGGCTTCCAGCCAGGCCCGGCGGTCCGAGGCGCGCTTCTTGCCCAGCAGCATGTCCATACGCTCGTCGGTGTCATCACCGTCTTCCAGGGTCAGCATCACCAGGCGGCGGGTATCCGGGGCCATGGTGGTTTCCCGCAACTGAAGCGGGTTCATCTCACCCAGGCCCTTGAAGCGGGTTACCTGAAGCTTGCCCCGGCGCTTCTCGGCTTCCAGCCGGTCAATAATGCCCTGTTTCTCGTGCTCATCCAGGGCGTAGAAGGTTTCCTTGCCCAGATCCACCCGGTACAACGGCGGCATGGCGACAAACACATGGCCGGCGGATACCAGCGGCCGGAAGTGCTTCACGAACAGCGCACACAGCAAGGTAGCGATGTGCAGGCCGTCGGAGTCGGCATCGGCCAGGATGCATACCTTGTTGTATCGCAGGCCGGCCAGGTCATCAGAACCGGGGTCTACACCGATGGCAACGGCAATGTCGTGAACTTCCTGGGACGCGAGGATTTCACCGGAATCCACCTCCCAGGTATTCAGGATCTTGCCCCGCAGCGGCATGACCGCCTGGAATTCCCTGTCCCGGGCCTGCTTGGCAGAACCGCCAGCCGAGTCCCCTTCCACCAGGAACAGCTCCGAGCGATTGGTGTCCGAGCCGGAACAGTCGGCCAGTTTGCCGGGCAGAGCCGGGCCGGAGGTGACTTTCTTACGGGCTACTTTCTTGCTGGCCCGCAGACGGCGCTGGGCATTGCTGATAAACAGCTCGGCCAGTACCTCGGCGATGTCGGTATGCTGGTTCAGCCACAGGCTGAAAGCATCCTTGACCACGCCAGATACGAACGCCGCGGCTTCGCGGGACGACAAACGCTCCTTGGTCTGGCCGGAGAACTGGGGTTCCTGCATCTTGAACGAGAGCACATAGGCCACCCGCTCCCAGATATCTTCCGGTGACAGCTTAACGCCCCGGGGCAGCAAGCTGCGGAACTCGCAGAATTCCCGCATGGCTTCGAGCAGGCCGGTACGCAGGCCGTTTACGTGGGTGCCGCCCTGGGCGGTGGGAATCAGGTTCACGTAGCTTTCCATCACCGCGTCGCCGCCTTCCGGCAACCACTGGATGGCCCAGTCTACGGCTTCTTTGTTACCGGAGAAGCTGCCAGTAAACGGTTCCAGCGGGACCGCTTCGATATCCGCCAGCGCCGTGCGCAGATAATCCCGCAGGCCGTCCTCGTAGAACCACTCGTCTTTTTCGCCGGTCTTTTCCTGCAGGAAGGTCACCCGAAGGCCCGGGCACAGTACGGCCTTGGCGCGCAGGTTATGGCGCAGGCGGCTGACCGAGAAATTGGGGCTGTCGAAGTATTTCGGATCCGGCGTGAACTTCAGGCGGGTACCGGTGTTGCGCTTGCCAACGGTGTCGACCACTTCCAGCTCGGAAGCCTTATCGCCGTTGGCGAAGGTCATCCGGTGCAACTGGCCGTCACGCTTGATCAGCACTTCCAGGTGGGTAGACAGGGCATTCACAACCGAGACACCCACACCGTGCAAACCACCGGAGAAGTTGTAGTTACCTTCAGAGAACTTGCCGCCGGCGTGCAGGCGGGTCAGGATCAGTTCGACCCCGGGCACGCCCTGTTCTTTGTGAATATCGACGGGCATCCCCCGGCCGTCGTCTTCCACGCTCAGGGAATTGTCACTGTGAAGCACCACGTCGATTCTGCGGGCGTGGCCGGCCAGTGCCTCATCCACACTGTTGTCGATCACTTCCTGAGCCAGGTGGTTGGGCCTTGAGGTGTCGGTGTACATGCCCGGGCGCTTGCGCACCGGGTCCAGGCCACTGAGGACTTCAATAGCGTCGGCGTTATAGTGTTGCTGGCTCATAGGGACGGCATGACTCCGCAATTGGTCGTGAAAGCTGAGCCATAGCTTAGGGATTCACGCTGAAAGATCAACGGTTGTTTTGTGCCGGTGCCGGACCGCGTCACTTTCCAGCGGTTTTGACGATGGGCTGAGGCGTAAGGCCAGACACTTCCAGCCTTTGCCAGTGGTCGCCCTTCACCGCCAGCACCACACAAGGTGAGGTAATCACCTGCGCCACCATCATATCCGGTGCCGGTGAATTCACCTGCATGGCCAGTTTCAGTACCGGCTCCTGCCACTGGACATCCTGCAGGCCGACACTGTAGCCGGCCGTAGGTTTCTGCCCCAGAGTCACGATAATGAGCTGCTCTGACGCCAGGTCCACCTGCCGGATTACGCCAGTGGCCATATTCTGGCCACTGACACCCAACAGGTTCTCCAGCGCTTCCGGCGAGCTGACCGGCGCCACACCGGGACCGGTCAGGCCACAATGGGCCGACTGGGTAACCTGCCGCACCTGCGGCGCAGGCTGGGCTTCCCTGGGGGCATTGGCACTGCAGGCCGCCAGCAGCGTGGCAGCGAGTACTGCGGTTGCAGGTTTAAGGGGAAATCGGTTCATTGCGTCATCCTGGTTCGATTGTCGGCCGGGCCGGTTTGTGTCTCGGGAGTCCTCAGCTGATACCCCTGAAAGCCGGGCCGGGGCAGTATATCCGGTGAAGCCGCAGAAATCGTGGGCCGGGAGAAACCGGTGGTCAGGCGGATATCGGAGAGGCTTTGGCCTTCCTCGATGGTGATAACTTCCCGCAAGCCGGTAATCGGATACTCGGCGCAGGCCTCGCCGGGCTGGCAGATGATTCCGTCACCATCCAGGTCACTGCCTGCTACAAGATAGTAGTCTCCCGGGCGCACCTCGCGAAGCTGCTGCGGCTCTTCGCCATCGTCGTTCTCGAAGCGGAACGAATAGACGCCGTTTTCCGCATCCAGGGTCACCTGGGATTCGGCGATATACAGATTATCTTCATTGGGCTCGGTGTTAACCAGCAGCACAAAGTGCCGGCCGGCGTTTCGGGCCTGTTCGTCGCTGACCAGCTGGCCGATGACCGGGATGGACAGCGGATCTGCACTGGCACCGTCTACCTGGTAGTTCACCACGATAGAGCCCCGGGCCGGTTCATCCGGTGTGAGCTGGTCTTTGAGCAACGTTACCTGCAGTGCGCATGGCGGCGCGGACTGGCACCCGGTGACGTTAATCCAGGCCGGCATATCACCCAGCGACAGGTTGGAAACATTACCATCGCCGAAAACGCTGAGCTCTACCGATACGCTCTGCTCGCCCTCGTTGCTAAGTGAAACCAGGGCCGGCGATGCCGAAAGAATGGTATCCGCAAAGCCGGTACCAGCCGCAGAAACTGCCCGGGCAGCATCCAGTACACCCCAGCCCAGGGTGTCATTCCGGCGAGCCTGGCCGTCCGTCATCTGACCGCCCTGAAGCCAAACGCGCACCTTGTCATAGTTCATGGCCGGGTCACGGGCCTTCATCAGCGCCAGCACGCCCGCCACATGGGGCGAGGCCATAGACGTACCCTGCAGCCCCCGGTAACCCGCAATGGAAACACCTCCGTCCCGCTCACCACTGGTGCTCCAGACCACGTCACCGGCACCGTCGAGGTTGCCATCGCGGCTGGCATCGCCACCGGGGGCTGCCAGGTCAATCCAGCTGCCAAAATTGGAGTAGCCAGCCAGCTGGCCTCCGCCGTCCACGGCACTGACAGCGAGCACGTTAGGAGATGCGGCCGGATAGGACAAAGTTGACGTAGCTGCGTTACCTGCAGCGGCCACGAAAACCATTCCCTTGCCGACCCCCTTGGCAATCGCGTCTTCCAGGTCTTGAATTCTGGGCAAACCGCCCAGGCTCATATTGACCACGTCTGCATAGGGCTGGCCGCCGCTCCCGGCCACCAGCCAGTTGATGGCCGCAATCAGGTCTGCAGATGAGCCTGTGCCCCCCTCACCCAGCACCCGTACCGGAACCAGCCCCGCTCCGTAAGCTACGCCGCCACTGCCGGCATCATTCACCACGGCTGCAACCGTGCCGGCTACGTGGGTACCATGGAACACATCGCCGCCAACGCTGCTGCCAGGGTCTGCAGGAATCGTATCGTCATCAACAAAGTCGTAAGCGGGCCGTGACTGCACATTGCTGTCCAGGTCTGGATGCCATGCACCGGAAGGCAGCCTCAATAATCCGCTATCCAGCACCGCCACGTTCACACCAGTGCCACCGCCGGGCGCCAGCTGCCAGGCCGCAGGCCCGTTGATCAGGTCATAATGCCACTGCCGCGTGTACAGCGGTTCAGACACCGGTGTGCCGGTTTGCTGGCTGGAAACCACGTAGTTAGGCGCAGCCGACAGCACACCGGGCGTCGCCCGCAACTCCCGGATCCAGTTCAGTGTATCCTCGGCCACTGGCCCGGCCTGTGAACTGCGAACCCGGTTGCCGGGCATGGTCATCAGCCATTTACCCGCTCCCAGGCCCCGAGCCTTTTCAGCCGCAGGTGTCGCCATGGCCGCCCGGACAGGGTCATCGTCGGCCAGGGCAACAACGGCTTCGCCTTCAATAAAGCGATAGCGGGGCCAGTCAAACGCCATCCCTTCGGCACCAAAAGCAACTGACTTGGCCAGTATGTAGCGGGCGGGCGCATTCCCGGTGTTGCGCACCGTTACGCGGTATTCCGTGCTATCGCCGGCTGTGAGGGTATAACGGGCAGGGCCACCGTTAACCGAGGCCGGCAGCGGGCCGGCGCCTTCAACCACCAACTCGAGCTCCGGGTCAGCCAGGCAGCTGCCAAAGCTTTCAAGAACGAGGGTCTCCCCCGCCGCCAGGGGCACCGAGTACTCGTCCACCGCATCCTCTGCATAGGCGAAAGGCTGACACTGGGCAGAGGCGGAAGGATAGGTCCCTGCCGCCCCGCTGACATAGCCAGCCAGCACAAAGCTGGCAGGCAGAGCCTGTGTGCCGGTTGCAACTTGTGCGCCGTCAAGCCCCAGCTGGTTCATCGTATCCTGGTCAACCCGGCTGTTCGCCTCAATACTGATCACACCAGACAGCGGCGAAGGCGGCAAAGCAGGCACCGACGAACTGGAGCCTCCGCCACCACAACCGGCCAACACCGCTATCCCTGACACCAGAACCACAGATCGACTTAGATATTGCACGGGGCATATTTTCCGTTATCAACAGGTTTACCGGTTATACGGCCAATCTTCCCTGACCGACCTTTACAGGCATATTGCACCAGCCTGATCGTAAAAAAACCCGCGAGAGCAGAGCTTCGCGGGTTTTTTATGCTACTGCGCTTATAAAGCGTAGAAAAGCATGGGCACAAACGCCACCAGTAACAGCGTGGGTACCATTACCGCCAGCGGCAACAGCAGGCGCTGATAGCGATGCCAGAAGGAACCGGTGCGCTCGGCAGCCAGCACTTCGGTTTCGCCAACCACTTGCCGGGTCAGCAGGTGATTGAGGGCCACGGGCGGGCTCAGATAACCCAGCTCGAACGCCACCAGGCACACAATCCAGAAGTGCAGCGGGTCGATACCAATCTGGATAGCCGGCTGGGCAATGGTAGCCGATACCAGGATAACGGCACCGAACGGGTCCATCACCATGCCGATCACGGTCAGCATCAGCACGATCACCATCATGGCCACCCAGGGGCTGGTCAGGCTTTCGGGGAACAGGGCGTGTACGATATCGGAACGCTCCAGAATCCCGCCCAGGCAGATCGAGAAACCGATCAGGGCCAGCAAGGCGCCGATATGTACGGCCGAATCACTGGCAGCAGAGCTGCTGCGATCGAAGAACGCCTGGGTTCTGGACTGGCCGGTTTCCTGGCCTGCCTTGCCGGCATCCAGCATCACGACAGCCAGCATCACCAGCGGCAGAATCAGTGGCGCACTGTATTCATTGAACTGAAGCCCGAGTACAACCCAGATGACCAGGATTACGGCGGCTGCGGTCAGGGCATAGGGAATCAGGGGGCCAAGCTCACGCACGGCTGCACGAAAGGCACCCGGGGCCGGCCGCGGTTTCCAGTTACCTTCAGTCTTGCAAACGATGAAGGAGAACAGGGAAGCCGACATAATGAACACCCAGAAGCCCCAACCATACATCTCGGTGGTGGTGACTTCCTTGTTCAGTGCCGCTACCACCACGATCAGCAAGCAAGGATTCAGCACCACACCCAGGCTGCCGGACATCGCCGTGGTCGCCAGCGACAGCTGCCGGCCCGCACCGGCGCGACGCAGCTCGTCGTACACTACCCCACCAACAGCCAGGATGAAGATACCGGAGGCGCCGGTGAATGCCGTCGGGAAAGCGGTGGCGAAGATAATCACCGAGGCCAGCATGGGTGCAGGCAAATTGAACGGCTTGAGCACATTCAGCAACAGCTCCGGCACCCGGGTCTGCTTGAGCATCATGCCCACTAGCACATACAGGCCGATGTTGATGAACATGGACGACAGGTTCGACATCATGCCGAAGTAAATCGCCAGGCCTGAGCTGTAGCCGTCTACAAAGAAGAAGTAACTCATGGCGATCAGGCCCATGGTGCAGTACAGCGGCACCACCAGCCCCGACGACATGGCAAGGGAGCCGGCTTTCATGCGCTCCGGCACGAACAGGAACCGGATGGCATTGATCACCATGAACAGCCCGAACACCAGCGACCAGGCATATTGCAGGATTATGGTGTCACCGGACCCCGGGGATGCCTGCAGTCGCCCGACATAGGCACTGAGTGACAGCAGCATCAGCCCGTTCACTACAAACTGGGAACCCTGGCTCAGGCGCCATTCCGCCCGGTTTCTCGGCAAGCGCAAGGCAATGTGGTCCGCATCCAGCGCCGAGATGGCCGCGGCCATGGCAAACATGCCAATGAACAGGAACTTGGTCAGGTCGATGTTCTTGAGCAGAAAGTCCGCCAGCCCCTGTTCGATATCCTTGAACACACCCAACGCCCAGGTGGCATGCTTCTGGTTTTCGGCGAACTGCAGGTGACGCTGCTCACACAGGGCCAGGTTGCTTTGCAGGGACTTGCGGATAGCCTCCGGGTTAGGCGGAGAGCTGAACAGATCGTCCGGGTCCGGCTTGTAGGCGGCTACCCGGCGTTCCACTTCCGTGTCGATATCAACAAACAGGTTACAGGTAGGCTCGGTTGCATCCGGGTTGAGCAGGTAATAATTGGGCCATACCTGCTCGCCTACCCACAGAAGCCTGGAATGGAGCGAGTTGCCCATTCCCAGCGCCAGGGTCGCCAGAAGTAACAGCAGCAGGATTACCCCGTGCAGCCTGTGCACGGGGTAGAGCGTCCTTGCGCCGGTAGCGGTCATCGCTCGCCAGTTCATCGTCAGTGTCTCCGATTATTCCCGGTTAGCCGCGGTGCACTCGGAAGCACCCGGGTTGCTGGCACAACGGATCTTGCTCAGCAGGCTCATCATTTTCGGGTGATAGACACTCGGTGCATTGTTCACACCGTCACGCATCTCCAGGCGGTTCTCGCGGAACATTTCCTGGTAGCCGGTGATGTCTTTCTCGGGAATACGAATCCACTGCTCGTCCGGAATACCCTCTTCCTGGCCCTGGATCAGGTTCATGGCCTGCGGGTACATACCCCAGGCAACATCACGGGCTTTCTGGGCGGTGTCGTCGTCCAGCACTTCGTCACGGGCAACAATCTGGATGGTCAGCTGGGCCAGCGGGTAATCCACAATGCCGCCCTTTTCGCCAATCCCCTTGTACAGCTCCAGCGCCTCGTAGGCGAAGGCCGGGGCATAGGCTGCATCAACCGAGCCGTTGTTAAACTTGCCGGCAAAGTTGGTGATATCGGAGGGCACCACGGTGGCCTTCACGTAGTTCACCATGTGGATGGCGTCTTTCTGGTAGTCCAGGGTCGCCATGCGCTTACCGGCCAGTTCACCGGCGGTATCGATGCTGCGATCGTTCACAAACAGGTAACCGGCACCGGCCGGCACAATACCCAGAACTTCATAGCCGCCGTCTTTCATCAGCGGCGCCGCCTTGGCCTGGGCCAGGGTGGCCAGCAGGGTTTTCAGGTCGTCGTAGGTGGGGATGGCACCCACGGCACTGATGCTACCGGTGAACTTGTTGAACGGACGGATACGGATATCGGTAGCCGCTACCGCATCACACTGGCCGGCATTGAAGTCGCCTACAGCCACGCCTTCATCGGTGTAAGGCTTGAGCTCGAAGTCCACACCGTGGGCTTTCATTTCCAGAGCGTAGTCTTTTACCAGGTTATACACATCGCCATTGGCGCCGATGACATCGAACACGCACATGGAAACGGTCTGGGCTGAAGCCAGCGGTGCGGCCACAGCAAGGGACAAAGCGGCAAGGGATTTGCGGATCATGACGACCTCCGGGTCATTCTTGTGTTTGTGGATAAGGTTTTCGTGCCGGACGGCGCTGCTACAGCAGGCCGTCCAGGTCCATGGTTTCAACGTTTTCGGTGCTGCGTTCCGGGCTCATCTTGCCGAAGTAGCTCTTCGGTGTGCGGTGCCCGTAATTGGCGGTCCAGTGCTTGTCAGACGAGAAGGTCACAACGCCCCGGGCCACCTCATCAACCAGTCGGTACTCGTCCCACACCTCGATACGACCGTCCGCCTCTGCGAAGCTGGCGATGGCATCGGCCAGTACCTGCGGGCGACCGAAGGTCTCAGCCGCTACAGCCTGCAAGGCGTGGGAAGCGCGCATACCGGTTTGCACACCCAGCTCGGCGCTGTTCTCCAGCACCTGCCAGGGGTCGGGGGCGAGTTCCGGACGGGTATCCGGCAGCAGCAGCCACACCAGTGCACGAACGGCATTGGGCAGGCCGCCCCACTTTTCGTTGTCTACACACTGGGCTGCCCGCTCGGCCTGGGGCGCAATGTTGCGGGGCACACCAGCCATGGCACCGGAGTTGGAATCGTTCACGATCGCCTGCATACCGGTCAGCAAGCCAAGCAGGAAGGTCAGCTCGTCCTGTTCGCTGAACAGGAACGGACATTCCAGAGGTTCTGCCGAAGGATCAAAATCGTAGGCCGCCATCGCACGCTGGAACGCCTGGTAACGGCGCTTCGCGGTCTGGGCGTGCAGTCGCTTGGCCTTTTCACGGGCATCCTTGGCGGCAGGAACGTCACCGCTGAAATCGGCCCGCAGGTAATCGAGCTCGGCTTCCCAGGTGCGGTATTCCATGCAGTTGGCCGCCAGCAGCATCAGCAGGGAACCGGTGGTATCCGGTGCAGAGGTTACCCGGGAGAATGAATACATGAGGGGGTCGACACCCTCGCCCAGGGCGCAGGCCATCTTCGGATCCGACATCTGCATCACGTAGGGTGTTGCTTCAGACTCCGAGTAATTGGAAAGCACCACGCCAGTGGTGGTGTAGATCGGGTTTGCAGAACAGCCGGCCAGCAACAGCACGGCCCCCGCGGTCGCTGTCTGGCGAAGGCGAGACGGGCAAGCACGCATGTAAGAAAACAGTGAGGAGATCATAGTTCGACGACCTTTCTTGCTTTGTTGTTGTGGGTGCAAGAATGCGGCGATTGCTGTCAGACAGAAATGGCTCGATTGCCGAAATGGATATGCCGATCAGGCCAATGGCCTGAATGGAAATCAAGAAAAGAGAAATTTATTGATATAAAACAATAGGTTTTGAATCAGCCAAAAATCAGGGGACACAGAAAATTTTTTAAGTATGTGAATGAATATTTTACAACTTCATAATTGCGAGCACCTGATCAGTCAACCCGTCGAGCGTTAATCCGCCCCGCTCCGGCCGGTACCAGGTCACCGTCCAGCTCAGGGCCCCGGTCAGCATCCGGCGCACAATGAACGGTTCCGCATCGATACTGCCCTCCGTGCGCAGTTGCTCCAGCACCGATAGCCACAGGCCTTCATAGTGATCCCGCAGGGCCAGTACTTCCGCCTGCGATTCCTCAGACAAACTCCGCCACTCATACACCAGCACCGCCATGGCCTCACCGGTCTGGCCGTTGATGGACTCCAGCTCGGCCCGCACCAGCGCCCGGAGCTTCTCCCGCAGGGTGCCAGCCTGCTCCATGGCCGCGTGCATCAAGGCGGTATTGAGGCGAATGGTCTCCACCATCACCGCTTTCAGGATTTCTTCCTTGGTTCGGAAGTGATGAAACAGGCTGCCAGACTGGATACCCACTGCTGCTGCCAGGTCGCGCACTGTGGTGCGCTCATAGCCTTTGTCCCGGAATAACCTGGCCGCCTCTTTCAACAAGCGCCCGCGAGCACTGGCGGGGTCGGAAACAAGCTGTTCGGCGATGAGGGACTGAAGAATCTCGTTCTGGTTCACAAAGGCCATCCGGTTGTCTTGCTGGGACTTTTTATTCTACCCGAGATTTGCCTGTTTACAAACCAAGCGCTTGCTTGGTATTGTCGATGGCATCGTTGCACCAGTCCGCAATCGCCGGGCGCAAAGAACAAGGCAAACAACATGGCACAACCCGACAAACCTATCCGCATCGGCTGCTCCGCCGCTTTCTGGGGCGACACGGAAACCGCTGCCGCCCAGCTGGTACGACAGGGCAACATTGATTACCTGGTAGCCGATTACCTGGCCGAGATCACCATGTCAATCATGGCAGGCCAGAAGATGAAAGACCCTTCTCAGGGCTATGCCCGGGATTTCGTGGAAACCGTCATGGCTCCGCTGCTGGGCGACATCAAGGCGCAAGGCGTCCGGGTACTGACCAACGCCGGCGGCGTGAACCCGGTTGCCTGCCGCGATGCCTTGCAGGCCCTGTGCGAGCAAGCGGGCGTGGACCTGAAAATCGCCGTGGTACTGGGCGATGACCTTCTGATGAAGAAAAAGAAGCTGGCCGATGCCGGCATCACCGAGATGACCACCGGCCAGCCCTTCCCCGGCATGATGGTCAGCCTGAACGCCTATCTGGGCGCGCCGGGCCTGGTGGCCGCGCTGGAACAGGGCGCCGACATCATTATTACCGGCCGGGTGGCGGACAGCGCCCTGGTGCTGGCGCCGCTGATGCATGAATTCGGCTGGAGCTGGAACGATTACGACAGGCTTGCCCAAGGCAGCCTGGCGGGGCATTTGCTGGAATGCGGCGCCCAGTCTACCGGCGGCAACTTTACCGACTGGGACCAGGTGGCCGACGGCTACGCCAATATGGGGTTTCCGATAGCCGAGGTCAGCGCTTCCGGCGACTTTGTGATCACCAAGCCAGAAGGTACCGGTGGCCTGGTCAGCCTGGGCACCGTGAGCGAACAGCTGGTGTACGAGATTGGTGACCCACGGGCCTATCTGTTGCCGGATGTTACCTGTGATTTCACTCAGGTGACTCTGGAGGAAACCGGCAAGGATCGGGTTCGGGTTATTGGTGCGAAGGGCCTGCCGCCCACCGACAGCTACAAGGTATCCGGCACCTGGCCGGATGGCTTCAAATGCACGGTCACCTTCCTGCTGGGCGGCATCAATGCCAAGGCGAAGGCGCAGAAAGTGGCCGAAGCCATTCTGGCGAAGACATCCGCGATGTTTGCCGAGCGTGGCCTGCCGGACTATTCCGAAACCAGCATTGAGCTTTTGGGCACCGAAACCACTTACGGTGCCCACGGCCGGGGCGACCAGTGCCGGGAAGTGGTAGTGAAGATTGCCACCGCCCACCCGAACAAGAAGGCGCTGGTGCTGTTCTCCAGGGAAATTGCCCAGGCGGCCACGGGCATGGCGCCGGGCATTACCGGCATTGTCGGTGGCCGTCCGACGGTGTGGCCGAAGATTCGTTTGTATTCCTGCCTGGTGCCGAAGTCCGAAGTGGCGGTTTCGGTGGAGCTGGCTGGTGAGAAATCCGAAGTGGCTGTGGTTACCGACGGTGGATTTGATCCAGGCTCGCTGGCTGCTGAGCCGGAGTCACGGATGGAGGTTTCAACAGACACGACGGTGCCGCTGATCAAGCTGGCGTGGGCGCGGTCTGGTGATAAGGGAGATCACAGCAATATCGGGGTGATTGCGCGGGATCCGGAGTTTTTGCCGTTTATTGAGGCGGCGTTGACGGAGCAGGCGGTGGCGCAGTGGATGAGTCATACGCTGAATCCGGAGTCTGGCAAGGTGACGCGCTGGGCGATGCCGGGGTTGCATGCGTTCAATTTCTTGCTGGAGCACAGTCTGGGTGGCGGTGGTGTGGCTTCGCTTCGGATTGATCCTCAGGGTAAGGCTTTTGCGCAGCAGTTGCTGGAGTTTCCGGTGCCTGTGCCTTCGAATCTGGTGGCGCAATGAACATTCTAATCGCTCTCCGGCGCAAGCTTCTTGCTTGGGGCTCAAACCCACAACTTGAGTGCCGGCGCCCTGGTGGGGGGACGCCCTACAAAAAACGCTCCTTCGGCACATCCATGTGGCGCTTCGCTCCGGCCATCCATGGCCTACGAGATTTTTGTAGGGCGCCCCCCCACCAGGGCGCTCCGACTTTTTACGTGGATTCAGTCTATTCGGATAAGGTTTTTTTATGAGTTATCAGTCTGTTCTTCGGCCGGGGCTGTTTGAAGGCCAGGTGTTTATTGTGACCGGCGGCGGCTCTGGAATTGGCCGCTGCACGGCCCACGAACTGGCCGCCCTCGGTGCCCGGGTTGCGCTGGTGGGTCGTAAGCAGGAGAAGGTGGATTCGGTTAAGACCGAAATAGAAACCGATGGCGGTATCGCCAGCGCCCATTCCTGTGACATTCGTGAGGAAGGGTCGGTTAAGGCCACGGTGAAAGCCATTATTGCGGAACACGGCCGGCTGGACGGGTTGGTGAATAACGCCGGCGGGCAGTTTGCCTCGCCGTTGACGGGGATTAACCAGAAGGGTTGGGAAACCGTAGTGCGCACCAACCTGACCGGTGGTTTTCTGATGGCTCGGGAGGCTTACACCCAGGCCTTGAGCAAGTCCGGCGGTGCGATTGTGAACATTGTGGCGGATATGTGGGGTGGTATGCCTGGCATGGGACACTCAGGGGCCGCACGGGCGGGGATGGTGAATTTTACCCAGACGGCGGCGGTTGAGTGGGCGCCTTCCGGGGTTCGGGTGAATGCGGTGGCGCCGGGGTGGATTGCTTCCAGCGGGATGGATAATTACCCGGCTCATATGAAGTCGTGGATTCGCAGCCTGGCGGATGCGGTGCCGATCAAGCGGATGGGGACGGAGTCGGAGGTGAGTTCGGCTATCTGTTTCCTGCTTAGCCCGGGCGCGGCATTTATCAGTGGTGACTGCCTGCGGATTGACGGGGCGGCTTCTCAGGGCGGGCGTGTCTGGCCGATGCCGAAGGCGAAGAATAACGAGCCCTATAACGGTTTCCATCGGGCGGTAACGCCGAAAGTTTTGAGTGACGACTGAGGATTTCCCATGCAGGTACTGGAAACAACAATAACCCCCCAGTCTGACGAGTTCCGGGCCAATGTGGAGGCCATGGAAGCGCACATCTCCACCTTCCGGGATGTGGAACAGAAGGTTCTGGACCTGGCGGAATCGGCCCGGGAGAAGTTCACCAAGCGCGGCAAGCTGCTGCCGAGGGATCGTATCAATCGGCTGCTGGATCGTGGCAGTGAGTTTCTGGAGCTGTGTTCACTCGCCGGTTACAAGATGCACGATGACAAAGACGGCTCCATGGCCGGCGGCGGCATTATTGCCGGCATTGGCCGGGTAGCCGGGGTGCGCTGTCTGGTGGTGGCCAGCAACAGCGCCATCAAGGGCGGAACCATTACACCCGCCGGCCTGGACAAGACCCTGCGTCTGCAGCAGATCGCCATGGAGAACAAACTTCCGGTGGTCTCGCTGTCGGAATCCGGTGGCGCCAACCTGAACTACGCCACCGACATTTTCGTGCTCGGCGCCCGGGGCTTTGCCAACCAGGCCCGCATGTCGGCTGCCGGTATTCCGCAAGTAACGGTGGTTCACGGCAACGCCACCGCTGGTGGCGCCTATCAGCCGGGGCTGTCGGACTATGTAATCACCGTACGCGAGCAGGCCAAGATGTTCCTGGCCGGCCCGCCGCTGCTGAAAGCGGCCACGGGCGAGGTCGCCACCGATGAAGAACTGGGCGGTGCAGAAATGCACGCCACCGTGGCCGGCACCGCTGAATACCTGGCCGAAGACGACGCCGACGGCATCCGCCAGGCCCGGGAGATTCTCGGCGCCCTGCCCTGGAATGAAAACCTGCCACTGCGCCAGGAACCTCAGTGGGACGAGCCGCTTTATCCAGCAGAAGAACTGCTGGGGGTGATTCCTTCCGACGCCAAGAAGCCCTACGACGTGCGCGAGATCCTCGCCCGCATCGCCGACGGCTCCCGGTTCCTGGATTTCAAGAACGAATACGACAGCCAGACCGTGTGCGGCACCATCCGCATCCAGGGCCACAGTGTCGGCATCATCGGCAACAACGGCCCGATCACCCCGGCTGGTTCCACCAAGGCGGCGCAGTTCATTCAGCTCTGCGACCAGGCCGGCACGCCCATCCTGTTCCTGCACAACACCACCGGTTTCATGGTGGGCACCCACTCGGAGCAGAACGGCATCATCAAACACGGCTCCAAGATGCTGCAAGCCGTGGCCAACTGCCGGGTGCCGAAGATCGCCGTGGTGGTCGGCGGCTCCTACGGCGCCGGCAACTACGCCATGTGCGGCCGGGGCCTGGACCCGAGATTCATCTTCGCCTGGCCCAACAGCCGCACCGCCGTCATGGGCCCGGCCCAGGCCGGCAAGGTGATGCGCATTGTGGCGGAAGACAAACAACGCAAAAGCGGCATAGAGCCCGACGAGAAAACCCTGGCGTTCCTGGAACAGGCCACCGCCAAGAAACTCGAAGACGGCTCCACCGCCCTGTTCGGCACCGCACGGCTCTGGGATGACGGCCTGATCGACCCACGGGATACCCGGCGAGTTCTGGCCCTGGTTTTGTCTGTCTGCCGCGAGGCCGAGCAACGGCAGCTACGGCCCAACTCTTACGGCGTGGCTCGGTTTTAACTTGGGCAGCGGGTTCCACTTGGATTTTGGTTTGGGTGGGGCCCGCCTCGGGGATTCTTGTTTCGGGAGGTTAGAACCATGAGGAAAGGGCTTTCCAAAAACCGCTACGAGCACCCGCAAGCGGGTCCAGCCAGCAATCATAGATTGCTGTCGCTCCGCAGCACGCGAAGCTTCGCTTCTAAAGCGTTTGCTCCGCCCATGTGCGCTTCTCTCCGGCCATCCATGGCCTGCGAAGATTTTTGGAAAGCCCTTTCCTCATGGTTCTGCCGGACAACAAACAAATTTCTTTCCGAGATGGCTTATCAGACTCAACCCGGACTTTTAGCAAGTCTGCATCACACAAAAAACTGCCAGCAGGATACACCAAAGTCTCGAACTCAAGCGGGTGTGGGGTGGGGCCTTCAGAAAATTTGCGGAGCCATGGATGGCGGAGCAGAAGCGCCACAGGGATGTGCCGCAAGGAGCGGTTTTCTGAAGGCCCCACCCCACATCCGCGACCCCAAGCTAACGGGCAAGCACCAAACAACGAACACAAGAACTAACTAAATTCAGGCGGAACCGGAGAACAACAATGAAATTCACAGCCGAACACGAAGCCCTGAGAAAAACCGTCAGAGACTTCGTTGAGAAAGAGATCAACCCGCATTGTGACGAATGGGAAGAAGCCGGCGAGTTTCCCATACATGAGGTATTCAAAAAACTTGGCAACCTGGGCCTGCTGGGCATCCAGAAGCCGGAAGAGTACGGTGGCATGGGCCTGGATTACAGCTACAACCTGGTCGCTGCAGAAGAACTCGGCATGGCCAAGTGCGGCGGCGTGCCGCTGGCGATCGGCGTTCAAACCGACATGTGCACACCGGCCATTGCCCGCTTTGGCTCGGACGAGCTGAAACGGGACTTTCTGGCCCCGGCCATCGCCGGCGACATGGTGGGCTGTATCGGCGTCAGTGAAGTGGGTGCAGGCTCCGACGTAGCCGGCCTTAAGACCACGGCTAAGAAAGACGGCGATGACTACATCATCAACGGCTCCAAGATGTGGATCACCAACTCCCCGAAAGCCGACTTCATCTGCCTGCTTGCCAACACCAGCGACGACAAGCCCCACAAGAACAAAACCCTGATCATCGTGCCGATGAACACTCCCGGCATTTCCTTCAGCCCGCACCTGAACAAACTGGGCATGCGCTCGTCTGAAACCGCCCAGGTGTTCTTTGACGACGTGCGCGTTCCCCAGCGCAACCGCATCGGCGCGGAAGGCACCGGTTTCATGTGCCAGATGATCCAGTTCCAGGAGGAACGCATGTGGGGTGCGGCGAACGTGATCAAGGCGCTGGAGCACTGCATCGACCAGACCATCGAATACTGCCGCGAGCGCAAGACCTTCGGACAGCCGCTGATCAACAACCAGTACATCCACTTCCGCCTGGCCGAACTGCAAACCGAAGTGGAAGCCCTGCGCGCCCTCACCTACCAGGCCTGTGAACTGCACATTGCCGGTAAAGACGTGACCAAACTCGCCTCCATGGCCAAGCTCAAAGCCGGCCGTCTGGGCCGTGAAGTCACCGACACCTGCCTGCAGTACTGGGGCGGCAACGGCTACATGTGGGAAAACCCCCTGGCCCGCGCCTACCGCGACGTGCGCCTGGTGTCCATCGGCGGCGGCGCCGACGAAATCATGCTGGGTATTATCTGCAAGTTGATGGGCACTTTGCCTGGTAAGCAACGCGACTGATTTTTTAAGTTTGGCGGAGGGCCATGAGGCGGGTTGCCCTTTCCGGGACACGCCTGCGAGCACCCGCAAGCGGGTCCGGCCCGCAATCTTAGATTGCGGTCGTTCGTCTGTCGCATGAAGCAATGCTTCATAAACGCTCGGACGAACCCCTGTAGGCTCGTTTCGGGCCGTCCATGGCCCTCAACGGTCCCGGAAAGGGCAACCCGCCTCACGGCCCCGAACATTTTACGTGGAGTCCTTTTATGGAACACCAACTACCACATTGCGAAACACTGATTCTTGAGAAACAAGGTCCCTCCCTGTTTCTCACCATAAACCGCCCGGACGTCCGCAACGCCATGAGCCTGCAGATGGTCGCGGAGTTGGCCGCCCTGTTCACCGAAGTAGAAAACGACAACAGCATCCGCGCCGTCGTCATCCGCGGCGCCGGCGGCCACTTCTGCGCCGGCGGTGACATCAAAGACATGGCCGGTGCCCGGGGCCAGAGAGGCGAAGGCAAAGACGACCCGTTCTACAAACTCAACCGCGCCTTTGGCCAGATGATCCAGCAGGTCAACGAATCCTCCAAAGTCGTCATCGCCATCACCGAAGGCGCCGTGATGGGCGGCGGCTTCGGCCTGGCCTGCGTCTCCGACTTCGCCATCGCCGGGCCCTCCGCGAAATTTGGCATGCCGGAAACCACCCTCGGCGTCATCCCGGCCCAGATCGCCCCGTTCGTGGTCGAACGCATCGGCCTGACCCAGGCCCGTCGGCTCGCGCTTCTGGGTTTGAGAATCGACGCAGCGGAAGCCTGCACACTGGGCATTGTTCACCAGGTTGCGGAATCCGAAGAACAGCTGAACGAGATGTTGAACCAAGCCCTTGAACGGGTTCGGCTGTGTGCCCCGAATGCCACGGCAGAAACCAAGGCGCTGTTGCATCGAGTCGGCCATGAAGCGATGACCGGTTTGCTGGATGACGCCGCCGAAAAGTTCGCCGCAGCCATAGGCGGGCCAGAGGGTACTGAGGGCACCATGGCATTCATGCAAAAGCGTGAGCCAAAGTGGGCTGAGAGATAACACATACAAAAACTTAAACAAGCCACTCAACAATCATTGAGCAGGCAAACACCCAAGGTCGCGGGAGCGCCACTGGCGGGATCAGCCTCCGGAAAATTTCGAAGGCCAAGGATGGCCTGAGAGAAGCGCACATGGATGATGGGATGAACACCTCTTGTTGAGATCGGCGTCAAAGCGCCACTATTAGATGTGCGAAATCAATAGGTCAACAACAAGAGGTGTTCAGATGAACGTTACCCTAATCGGAATCGACTTGGCAA
>Ga0208015_1000047_pt1 | contig 89277 bp, 82 predicted proteins | sample 26BtaG_FD_184101 | JGI IMG/M metagenome (GOLD analysis project Ga0208015, IMG submission 184101) | Marine viral communities from Cariaco Basin, Caribbean Sea - 26B_WHOI_OMZ_CsCl (SPAdes) (version 2) | ecosystem: Environmental > Aquatic > Marine > Oceanic | place: Caribbean Sea: Cariaco Basin... | reverse complement strand
CAGGCACAGACAACAGGTATAAGCTTCTATCTATCGATCTGAGATGCCCCCAGATACGACACCAGTTAGGCACCATACCCCTGTCTCACCTATTTTAAAACCGTCTCACCTATTAAAAGAAATGACACCCGGGGCGCGGGCTGCTGCCTCCGCCCACCAGGGCCACCGCCGAGGCAGTATGGTGCGGCGCCCGGAACGGTGGCTGGCGCCAGCCACCGGGCTTCACCGGCAAACCCGCAACGGAATGCACGCTGGCAACTTCCATGGCCGCGGCATCATCGAGCGCGGGCAGAATGCCGGGAAGCCGGCTGGCCAGCATGCTTTTGCCGGTGCCCGGCGGGCCGAAGAACAGCAGGTTATGACCACCGGCTGCGGCCACTTCCAGCGCTCTCCTGGGTACCTGCTGGCCCCGGACATCCGCCAGGTCGGCGCCGGAATACTGCCCCTGCGGCTCAGGATCTTCTGCCCGGGGCACCGGTACCAGCCTCGCCCGGCCCGACAAATGCTCGCACACCGTCAACAGGTGACTGGCCGCCAGCACATCGCCGTTACTGGCCAACGCGGCTTCATCGGCATTGTCCTGGGGCAGGAGCAGTGACCGCCCCGCCTCCCGGGCCGCCAGCACCGCCGGCAATATCCCTTTAAGTGGCCGCAACGCACCATCAAGGGACAACTCGCCAATACACTCCAGGTCTTTCAGGCTTTCGGCAGGAACCTGGCCGGAGGCCGCCAGGATACCCAGGGCAATGGGCAGGTCGAAGCGGCCGCCTTCTTTGGGCAGGTCTGCAGGGGCCAGGTTTATGGTGATACGGCGGGCGGGGAATTCAAACCCGGCATTGAGCAGCGCGCTGCGCACCCGGTCCTTGCTTTCCCGCACACCGGTTTCAGGAAGGCCAACAATCGACAACGCCGGCAAACCACCGGACAGGTGAACTTCAACGGTGACGGCAGGGGCAGAAACGCCAATGCTGGCGCGGGAATGGACAATAGCTAGCATGACAACCTTCCTTGGTAACAGACAAATGGCCCCCGGTTACGGATCAGGGCCGCCGGGCAGGCATCCTGCGCCCGGCTGTTTCATTTACGACTGCAGCTTCTGCTCCAGTTCGGCTACCCGTTTTTCCAGCGCTTCGACTTTTTCGCGGGTTTTCATCAACACCGCCTGCTGGGCATCAAATTCTTCCCGGGTCACCAGCTCAAGGCGGGACAGCACGGTCATAACGGTAGCCCGCGCCTGGGTTTCAAAATCTTCCCGGGCGGCACGGGCCATGTCGGGAACAAACTGGCCAAACTGGCCCTGCAACTGTGCAAAGAAATCCTGCGGCCCTTTCATCAAAAACCTCGCATATAACACTTCGTTCAAATCGGATTGCCGGCCAATTCAGACTATTGGCCATGGCAGTAACCGGGTTTGCGGGAGTGTATCACACCGCAGGCCCTGCCATACTGTACCCGGTCGGCATTATAATGGCCGCCAGATGGCCACCGGGCCTGCGCATTTTTGGACCGCAGCCCCGCAGCACGCACCACAACGGTGCAGGCGCTTGCGCCATTCTGGAACCAGGTATTTTTAACTTACTGATAATAAATACCTTTTTTGCGTTGGCACACCCGATGCTATAGACCTCGTACGCAATCCGCACAATTGATGTGCGAGGTGGCAGCATTTACCAAGGAGAAAGCAATGAAACTTGTGACAGCGATCATCAAGCCTTTCAAATTGGATGATGTCCGTGAGGCACTATCCGAGATTGGCGTTCAAGGCGTAACCGTTACTGAAGTTAAAGGCTTCGGACGGCAGAAAGGCCACACCGAACTCTATCGTGGCGCGGAATATGTAGTGGATTTCCTGCCCAAGGTGAAGGTTGAAATCGCCATCGGCGACAACCTGCTGGACCAGGTTATCGAAGCCATCACCAAGGCTGCCAATACCGGCAAGATCGGCGACGGCAAGATCTTCGTGACCGAACTGGAACAGGCGATCCGTATCCGGACCGGCGAAACCGGCGAAGAAGCGGTGTAAACCCGGCCTGATCCCCGAATCAGCCAACGCAAAAAACCTATAAACCTGAAGAGCCTTGTGCGGAGGGCTTCCTATGGAAACCAATCTCTTTCACCTGCAGTACGCTATAGATACCTTCTATTTTGTCATGTGCGGCGCATTAGTTATGTGGATGGCGGCTGGCTTTGCCATGCTCGAATCCGGCCTGGTGCGTGCCAAGAACACAACCGAAATCCTGACCAAGAACGTGGCCCTGTTTGCCATTGCCTGCACCATGTACATGGTATGCGGATACGCCATCATGTATGGCGGCAACGTGTTCCTCACCGGCATTGCCGATGTGGATGTAGACGGCGTTCTGGGTGACTTCGCTACCCGTGAAGACGGCTTTACCGGCGGCTCTATCTACTCCGGTGCAGCAGACTTCTTCTTCCAGGTGGTGTTTGTGGCCACCGCCATGTCCATCGTCTCCGGTGCGGTTGCCGAGCGCATGAAGCTCTGGGCCTTCCTGATCTTCGCGGTGGTCATGACCGGTGTAATCTACCCGCTTGAGGGTGCATGGACCTGGGGTGGTAAAGACGTGTTCGGCCTGTACAACCTCGGCGACCTGGGCTTCAGCGACTTCGCCGGCTCCGGCATCGTACACATGGCTGGTGCTGCAGCTGCCCTGGCCGGTGTTCTCCTGCTGGGTGCCCGTAAAGGCAAGTACGGCCCCAACGGCGAAATCCGCGCCTTCCCGGGTGCCAACATGCCGCTGGCTGCCCTGGGTACCTTCATCCTGTGGCTGGGCTGGTTCGGCTTCAACGGTGGCTCGGTGCTGAAACTGGGCGATATCGCCAGCGCCAACTCCGTCGCCATGGTGTTCCTGAACACTAATGCTGCCGCCGCCGGTGGTGCCATTGCGGCCCTGCTGACAGCCCGCCTGATGTTCGGCAAGGCTGACCTGACCATGCTGCTGAACGGCGCCATCGCGGGCCTGGTGGTGATCACTGCCGAGCCGTCCACTCCCAGCGCACTGACCTCCACTATCTGGGGCGCACTGGGCGGTATCCTGGTGGTGCTGAGTATCGTGACCCTGGACAAGCTGCGCATCGACGACCCGGTCGGCGCCATCTCTGCCCACGGTGTGTGCGGTCTGCTCGGCCTGCTGCTGGTACCGGTGACCAACGGCGACGTAACCTTCAGCGGCCAGCTGATCGGCGCCCTGACCATCTTTGTCTGGGTATTCGTAGCCAGCCTGGTTGTCTGGGGCATCCTGAAGGCGGTCATGGGCATCCGGGTAACCGAGGAAGAAGAGTACGAAGGGGTAGACCTCGCAGAATGTGGCATGGAAGCCTATCCGGAGTTTGTCAGCGGCAAGCAGTAATCCCGCTGCAAACCCAAACACAAGAGGGGCGCCAGTTGGCGCCCCTCTTGTTTTACTGGATGATTGACGGAACTAACCCACTCCCCGAAACAGGGCATCTTCGGCATGGCGAAGATACAGCAGCAATTCCATTTCCGCTTCGCGGACATCGTCGAAAGGCCCTTCTACCGTGCCTTCACGGGTCTGGAAATACCATTGCCCGTTAACCAACGAAAACCGCTCGCTCCGGAACCAGTGACGTTCCTGTTCACCGCTACGGACATCCATAACAACTCCTTCTGACTGCTAAACGGAAGACTGGCCATTAGATGACCATTGCAACCAGTTTAGACCAGCTTCGGAGCCTGTCCAATTTTTAATCAACCCTCTTCCGGGTGCACCTCGTCTTCTAGGGCATCCACCATAAACTGCGGCATGGCCAGGGCACCGTGGTGAATACCAGCGTTGTAGTAACGGGTTACGAACGGGCGGTTGTTGGCGTCTTCCTCGCGGAAATACTTCAGCGGGTTATCCTTGCTGCCCATGGTGCAGCTCCACCAGCCGGTGGGATAAACCGGCTGCGGGAACGGAAGGGTCTGCACGTGGCCGAAGCCGGCCTTGCGCATATCGGTGTGGATATCCTTGATGATGCTGTCGGTATGCAACAGCGGCGACTCACTTTGCTGAACGATGATGCCGCCTTCCCGGAGGGCGGCCATGGCATCGCGATAGAAATCCAGGGCAAACAGGCCTTCGGCCGGGCCGACCGGGTCGGTACTGTCGATAATCAACACATCGATGCTGTTGGGCTCGATGTCCCGCATCCACTGGATACCGTCGCCAAAGAAGAAATTGGCGCGAGGGTCGCCATTGGCCTCACACAGCTCCGGGAAGTATTTTTCCGACATGCGGGTTACCCGCTCGTCGATTTCCACCTGCCAGGCTTCTTCCACACCCGGGTGCTTGAGCACTTCTTTCAGGGTGCCGCAGTCGCCACCGCCCACAATCACCACTTTTTTCGGGTCTTTGTGAGTGAACAGGGCCGGATGGGTCATCATTTCGTGGTACAGAAAGTTGTCCCGGGTGGTGAGCATCACGCAGCCGTCGAGCACCATCAGGTTGCCGAAGGTTTCGGTTTCGTAGATTTCCAGCTTCTGGAACGGGGTCTGTTCCTCGTGAAGCTTGCCTTTAACCTGCAGGGAAAAGGCGGTGCCCTGGTCCTGGAATACCTCGGTAAACCAGCCTTCGTTCAATGCTGTCATGTCTGTCTCCCACTGTGTGCCACTGCATTGCGCCCGGGCATCTGAAAAGAGGCGTATTGTAGGGGCAGCGGTCAGCTCCTACAATGCAGCCTGACGCCGCTTTGCCGGCCACCCCGGGTTTCCTGACAGGATAGCAACAATGGCTGAAACCACCGCATCGCCGGCCCACAAGGTTTACAACATCGCCCACTGGAGCGACGGCTATATCTCCGTCAATCCGCAAGGCCAGGTGGAAATCCGGCCAGACCGCGGCCGGAGCGAGGCCAGTATCAACCTGCCAGACCTCACCGCCTCGCTGGCCGATGCCGGCATTGCCCTGCCGGTGCTGATCCGCTTTACCGATATCCTGCACGACCGGGTCAACAAGCTGTGTGGCGCGTTCAACAAGGTGACCGAAGAACACGGCTATCAGGGCCGTTACACCGCAGTGTATCCCATCAAGGTAAACCAGCAGCGCCGGGTGGTGGAAGAACTGCTGGCGGCTGAACCTGCCGCCTCGGCCAACCAGGTGGGGCTGGAAGCCGGCAGCAAGCCGGAGCTGATGGCGGTGCTGGCGTTATCGCGCCAGAGTGGTTCGGTGATTATCTGCAACGGCTACAAAGACCGGGAATACATCCGCCTGGCGCTGATTGGCCAGAAGCTGGGGCACCGGGTATTCATTGTGGTGGAGAAGCAGTCCGAACTGCCGCTGATCCTGGACGAAGCCAAAAAACTCGATGTGGCCCCGCTGATTGGTGTGCGGGCCCGGCTGGCAACCATTGGTAAAGGTAACTGGCAGAACACCGGCGGTGAAAAATCCAAGTTTGGCCTGTCCGCCAGCCAGGTGCTGGATGTGGTGCACACCCTGAAACAGGCCGGCGCCCTGGACACTCTGCAACTACTGCATTTCCACCTGGGCTCACAGATCGCCAACATCCGCGACATCCAGACCGGCCTGAAAGAATGCGCCCGCTTTTACAGCGAGCTGCGACAGCTGGGCGCGCCCATCGGCACCGTGGATATTGGCGGCGGCCTGGGTGTGGACTATGAAGGCACCCGTTCCCGCAGCAGCTGCTCCATGAACTACACCGTGTTCGAATACGCCTACAACGTGGTGCACGTGCTGCAGGCAGAATGCGACCGCCAGGGTTTGCCACATCCGGACCTGATCAGCGAGTCCGGCCGGGCCCTGACCGCCCACCATTCGGTGCTGGTGACCAACGTGATCGACCGGGAAGAACCGGACCACCGTGAACCCGCAGCACCCGCCGAGGAAGCACCGGCGCCCCTGCAGGATCTGTGGCGGGACCTGGAAAGCCTGAACGACGACGATTCCCCGCGCTCCCTGGCCGAGATCTACCACGACGTGTTACACGCCATGACCGACGTCCATGCCCAGTTCGCCCATGGCCTGTTGTCACTGCAGGAACGGGCCCAGGCAGAAACCCTGTACACCAGTTGCTGCCGCCTGCTGCGCGGCCAGCTGGACAGTGCCAACCGTGCGCACCGGGAAATCATCGACGAACTGAACGAAAAACTGGCCGAGAAGCTGTTCGTAAACTTCTCCCTGTTCCAGTCCCTGCCGGACGTGTGGGGCATCGACCAGATCTTCCCGGTGATGCCGATCAACGGCCTGAACCGGCCCCTGAACCGGCGGGCGGTTATCCAGGACATTACCTGTGACTCCGATGGCCGCATCGACCAGTACGTGGATGGCCAGGGCATCGAAACCACCCTGCCCCTGCCGGAACATAATCCGGATGAGCCACTGCTGATGGGCTTTTTCATGACCGGCGCCTACCAGGAAATTCTGGGCGACATGCACAACCTGTTCGGCGACACCCATTCGGTGGATGTGCGGCTGGACGAACAAGGGAACTACCGGATCGGCAAACCCATCACCGGCGATACCGTGGCCAAGGTGCTGCGCTATGTAAACTTCGAGCCGGACACACTGTTGCAGGCCTACCGGGAAAAATTCCGGGCCAGCACTCTCGAACCCGGCCTTCAGCAACAGCTGCTGGATGAGCTGACAGCAGGTCTGGAAGGTTACACCTACCTGGAAGAATAACTTTCAGCATTAATTTCGCCCGGAGCAATCCGAACCTTTCGGGCTGGCGTAAAAACACTCACTGACAACACTGTGGTGAGTGCATAGAATGATCAGATTAGCCAGCTCAAATCATGCGACCGTCAAGGAGCGTCCGGTGACGACACTGGATAAGCAACCCGCCAAAGCCGAGGGCCGCAGCAAGGACCCGTGGGGAGCCCTGCTGGAAAAAGTCGGCAAGAGCCAGGATCGGGCCGCGTATCACGCCCTGTTCGAGCACTTTGCACCACAGATCAAGTACTACGCCATCTCCAACGGCATGGCCAGCCATGCCGAGGAGCTGGTTCAGGAAGTTTTTATTTCGATCTGGCGCCGCTCGTGCCTGTACGACTGGAAAAAGGCCGCCGCGTCTACCTGGATATTCACCATCGCCCGTAACCAGCGCATCGACATGCTGCGCAAAATGCAGCGCACCAGCGCTGAAATGGCCGTGGAAACCGAAGATTTGTGGCAGATTCCCGGCGAAAACGAAGATGAACCGGTAACCTCCCTTCATCGTCTGATGTCTGAGCGGCGCATTCGCGAATCCCTCAGCCAGTTACCGGAAGAGCAGATTACCGTGATTGCCAAGGTATACATGGAGCATAAGTCACACCAGATGGTGGCCGACGAGCTCGATATCCCGCTGGGTACCGTTAAAAGTCGGGTACGCCTGGCACTGAACAAGCTTAAAGTGATTTTGCAGGACCAGAACGTATGACACGGCACCACCCCGACAGCCTGAGCCTGATGGAGTACAGTGCGGGCAACCTCACGGAGCCCCATGCCCTGTGCATCCGTTTGCACCTGGACCAGTGTGCTCACTGCAGAAGCCGGGTAGACACCCTGAACAGCCTGGGCGCCGTGATGATGGCTAAACAGCCCAAAGTCAGTGTGTCTGATACCAGTTTCGAGCAGCTGATGTCCCGTATCGACAGCGCGCCGGAGCCGGTTTCCCCAATCGCAGAAGCGCCGCGCATGAGCCCGCTGCAGAAGCTGCTGGGCGACGACATCAACGACCTGCCCTGGAAACGTCAGCTGGGTGATGTCAGCGTGCTGGACATCACCGAGAAGTTCCCTGGCCAGGGCGAACGTGTGGTGCTGCAAAAACTGGTAGCAGGTGGCAAGGCTCCGGCCCACACCCACCGCGGCACTGAAACCACCATCGTGCTGCAGGGTGCTTTCTCGGACCAAAAGGGCGTGTTCAATCAGTGGGACTTCGTCGTGCTGAACGAGGAAGACGAACACAAACCGGTAGCCGTTGGCTGCGAAGACTGCATTACCCTGTCGGTTCTGAGCGCACCGCTGAAGCTTACCGGCACCTTTACCCGCCTTCTGAACCCGTTTATTCGATGACCTTTACCGCCGCAGCCCGTCTGCGGCGGCTTTTTCCCCGCTTTTACCAAGGCAAGTCGCTGCCATCCCAGCTGATAAAGCGGCCGTTATCATGCTCCTGCAAGGCTTCAATAACCCGGAACAGATTGTCTGCCGTGCCCTCAGGCTCGTGCACCGCCAGGCTCGCCAGAGACTGGCTGAACGGTTCACTCAGCCCCGACCGGGTGGTTCCCGGATGCAGCGCCACGCAGGCTACAGGCCGATAACGCCGGGGCAGCTCCACCGACAGGTTTTTCACCAGCATATTCAGCGCCGCTTTCGAGCAGCGATAGGCATACCAGCCACCCAGGTGATTATCGCTGATGGAACCCACCTTGGCAGAAATGGCAGCAACACGGGTTAGCTGCGCCCCCCGGAACCAAGGCGACAACGCCTGCACCAGAAGCCCGAACCCGACACAGTTCACCTGGAAGGCCCTGGCCAGATTATCCGCCGTCAGGTCCTCAAGGCGCTTTTCCGGAAACATCCGGTCATCGTGCAACAATCCGGCGGCGTAGATCAGCCGGTGAATGCCGCCGGAATCCACCAGCGTTTGTGCCAGTTCATCATCCACCTCCAGCGGCACTGCAGACTCCGCGTCCCAGGGCCGAAGGTGCAGTCCTGGCGGATTACCCATCGCTTCCGTTGCCTTGGCCGGATTCCGGCACAGACCAATCACCGGTTGCCCCGGAAACTCATCCAGATACTTCAAGGCCAGTGCCTGGCCAATCGCGCCCGATATACCGGCAATGATGGTTGCCATTCTGCTCTCCCCAGTTGTGATCAGAATTGTGATGACGGTTGTGATCAATCCGATTCATTCCAACCATACGAAAAAACCATCAAATCGGGCTCGCCTGCAGCAAACCAAAACATTCAAACAGCCGTATGAATGACCACATCGACTTTGTACCCACCGTGCAAGGCGAATACCGGTAGCCCGAGCTACCCACCGATAACAGGAGAGAGTCCATGCAATATCAGGCACCTGCCAATGATCTTCGCTTTTTGCTGTTTGATGTCCTTGGTGCAGACAAGCTGCACGAACTGGAAAAACACGCCGATGCCACGCCCGACCTGATCTCGGCCGTGATCGACGAAGCCGGCAAACTGGCCGCGGAAGTGATCCAGCCCACCAACCAGGTTGGCGATCGCCAGGGCTGCAGCTACGACCCGGAGACCAAGCTGGTCAAAACCCCGGATGGCTTCAAGGCCGCTTACGACAAATTCGTGGAAGGTGGCTGGACCGCACTGGACGCACCCATCGAGTTCGGTGGCCAGGGTCTGCCCCACACCCTGAAGTTTGTGGTGGATGAAATGGTGTGCTCCACCAACCTGTCGCTGGGTATGTATCCGGGCCTGACCCACGGTGCCATCAGCGCCCTTTACGCCCATGGCTCCGACGAGCTGAAGCAGACCTACCTGGAAAAACTGATCTCCGGTGAGTGGACCGGCACCATGTGCCTGACCGAGCCCCAGTGTGGCACCGATCTGGGCCTGATCCGCACCAGGGCAACCCCGAACGACGACGGCAGCTACGCCATCGAGGGCACCAAGATCTGGATTACCGGCGGCGAACACGACCTGGTCGACAACATTGTGCACCTGGTACTGGCCAAGCTGCCGGGCGCACCGGATACCACCAAGGGCATTTCCCTGTTTGTGGTGCCCAAGTTCCTGCCGGATTCCGGCGAGCGCAACCCGGCCTTCTGTGGCGGCCTTGAGCACAAGATGGGCATCAAGGGTTCCGCCACCTGTGTAATGAACTTTGAAGGCGCCAAGGGCTGGCTGGTGGGCGAGCCCAACAAGGGCATGAGCGCCATGTTCACCATGATGAATGAGGCCCGCCTGATGGTAGGCATGCAGGGGCTGGGGCTGGCTGAAATGGCCTACCAGGAAAGCCTGGCCTTCGCCAAAGAGCGCCTGCAAAGCCGCTCCCTGAGTGGCCCGAAGAACCCCGACGGCCCGGCAGACCCGATCATCGTACATCCGGATGTACGCCGCATGCTGATGCGCCAGAAGGTACTGAACGAAGGCATGCGTGCGCTGGCCCTGTTTACCGGCCACCAGTTGGACCTGTCAGTGGCGCACCCGGACGAACACGTGCGGGAAAACGCCGACGACCTGGTGCAGTTGCTGACACCGGTGGTCAAAGCCTTCCTGACCGACGAAGGCTATAACAACGCCAACTGGGGCCAGCAGGTGCTGGGCGGCTCCGGCTTTACCCAGGACTGGCCGTTGGAACAACTGGTGCGTGATGGCCGTATCGCCCGCATCTACGAAGGCACCAACGGCATCCAGGCCATGGACCTGGTAGGCCGCAAGCTGGCCCTGAAAGGTGGCCAGCTGGTACGCGCCCTGTTTGCCGAGCTGACCGGCTACCTGAAGGACAACCCGGAAGCACCCTACCGGGAAGAATTGAAAGGCGCCATCAAGGGCCTGGAACACGCCACCCTGTGGCTGGCCCAGAACGCTCCGAAAGACCCGGAGCAGGCCGGTGCTGCCGCGGCTCCGTACCTGCGGTTGATGGCCCTGACCGTGATCGGATACCTGTGGTCGCGGATGGCGGGCGTTGCCGGCCAGCAACTCGAAGCCGGCGAAGGCAACAAGCCATTATTGGAAAGCAAGCAGGCCTCGGCCCGCTTCTACTTCGAAAAGCTGATGCCGGAAACCGACTGGCTGCTGAAAGACATCCAGAGCGGAAAGGACAGCCTGATGTCGCTTTCCGATGAGCACTGGGTGGCCTGAGCGGCCACAAATGCCGGCCAGACCAAAAATCTGGCCGGAAATGACCGGTAAATGTCCATTCATGACCTTTATCAAGACATGTTTCCGGTCAATAATGAATGCGTTGATTAGTGTCTCTGAACTAGTCCAACCCGCCTCCTTGTGAGGTTGGCACCTTCTTGAAGCCGCGCTTTGCGCGGCTTTTTTTGTGGACAGATAATCAAACAGAGGTGCAGGCCCGGGACAACAGTGACACCAACTCGCCCTGACGACGGGTGCCGGTTTTACGGAATATATTGTTTAGGTGATACTTCACGGTTTCCCGTGACCGCCCCGAGGTTTGCGCAATATCCGACAAGCTCTGGCCACCAACCAGCTCAGCCGCAACCACCGCTTCCGCATCCGTCAGATCGAACAGACTCTTCAGCAGGTCGTCGCTGATTTCGTTGCTCCAGCTCCAATCGTGCAATGTAACGAGCGCCCCCTGCGCCAGGCTCCCTGCCTCAGCCGTTCCCTGCAGCGGAGTCACCACCAGCGTGATGCGCTGCTGTCCGTGTTCAAGGCTGAAAACCTGGTCCTCAAGCTCCCGCCTGGCAATTGACGCTTCAACAGCAGCCGATAAGAGGACGGCAAACTGCCGCGCACTCTCGTTTCCATGGGCCACCAGCATGCCATCACTGTTTACCCTTAAACCGGCGTTGCGTTTCAGGATGTCATCCGCTTTGCCATTCCTGAAGGCCACCCGGAAGGATGCATCACAAACGATGATGCCTCGATTGACACGCTCGAGTACCAACCGCTCAACCGCCGGACCACACCGCCGCTGCATCAGCCGGGTATACAGGCCCACAGCTCGATGCAGGTGGGGTAAGAATCCATCAAAGACCTTGAGTTCTTCATAACTGAATTCAGGTTGATCAGGAGAACGCTGCATTCCGAAAAAGTTGAGGTAATGCCCGTCCATATAGGCAATCGCTCCGGCAGCTTCACAAGCCCCGTAGCTTTCCAGCCACTCTCCTGCCCGGGTATCGCGCCGCAAGCGCTTAACATCCGGGCCAAGATCGAGGTTACTGGCGACAAACCTGCAGTTACCTTCGCGGTTGACCGATATCGCTTTTTCAACCAGTACGTCCCGGTGGGAAACATGTTCGGAATAGAAACGCAGAGCCTCTTCGGGAATATTCACGGTCCAGGCACCGAGAAGAGAATTTGCCGCAGTGTTATAAATTGCAAACGATGCACTGTGGCCGTTAAACACCTGGATAAACCGCTTCAGAAACGGAAAGAAACCCTGTTCCGAGGTGACCGAATCGTAGATCAGGCCAATCAGCTCATGGAAGTCATGTTTAAAAAAGCCTTCCCGGTCGGAGCAATGCACAGCAGTCCACTCTTGTATCGATGTTTCCTACACAATTTAGTGTAGGTTTCAAAGATATTCCAACTGCTCATAGTTACACATTTCATACAAATCGCCGGCCCGCACTCCCCAAACGGGTGGGGCGCCCCTCAATTTCCCTTGCTATATCTCAAGAACCCTTCCTCAGGGAGCCTTCGGGCAGAGCCTGGTTCACAGGGCGAACCAGGGTACTTTGTTGAATCAAGGAGTTGTTATGAACGGTTATAAAAAACTGGCATTGGCCGCAGCAGTCTCTTCGGTTGTTGGTATTGCGGGATGTGGAGGAAGTAGCGGTGGTGGGAGTACCGGGGGCGAGACCGTATCCGGAGAAACTATTTCAGGTACCGCCACTGCTCCGGCAGGTACGGTGGCCAGCTTTGATCAGCCAAGTATCTTTGAAGTCGCACTGAATTTTGTTGTAGCTCCCGTCGCAGCAGCCATTACCGGGCTCAACCCCGTAAAAGGTGCCACGGTAGAACTCATTCGCGTGGATGATGAGGGCAACCAAATCGGCGACGTGCTCGCTCAAACCTCCACGTCAACAACAGGAAACTACAAGCTAACACTGCCGCAAGGCGTTAACCTTGCAGGTAATCTCGTGGTTCGAATTACCGGGCAAAACAATAAGCAACTGCGCGCACAGGTTGTCGAAAAAGACGTCGATATAAACCCGGTGTCCGAGTTTGTTCTTCGCAAGTTCATCGAGACGGGTGCCGACCTAGATCAGTTGGTTGTCACCGATGTGGTCAAACTCAGTGGCAAGGTTGAAGAGTTTGATCTGACTGCCGGGGCCAATCTTGATGAAATGTTCAGCACACTGGAGAGCGAAGTCGGCGATTTCGTAGAGAGCGAGGTTGCCGTGGTAGCCGGTGGCAAGGGTGAGGCCAGCACAGTCGCTGGCGATTACCGGAGCGCCGCCTTCGCACTTGAACTCCACGACGCTGAAAATCACAGTTCGGGCACCTATGCCCACAGTTTGTGGGCATCCAGTTTTCAGCTGGCAGACGGTGGCGAAAACGTCGTCAACGTCACCCTGGTCGATGAAGATGATCTCTACGGAAGCCGGGGAGGCCCATCCTTGTCCAGCGCTGAATGGCTCAACCATGAGTCCGAATTCGAAGAGGTTAATGAAACCTTCGACGGCATTCTGACCCAATCGGGCATCCTCGCTATCCAGGGCGAGTTCGAAGAGGAAATCGAAGAGGAGGAAGGCTGGCGCTGGCCTGCAGTAACCTACAATCTGGTGCAGGCTGGTGAGCGAGGCCTGTTTTTTGTCCAACCCAATGAAGCCAGCGTTCGTTACGCCGTGATCGATACCAACGACGACGGCACACCCGATGCGCTAGACCCCTCCCAGAAACTGGGCGACGAGATCTCCCGGTCTTTTGAGGTCTTTGCACGGCAACCAACCAACTTTCAGAGCAGCGACCTGTCAGGCCAGTTTGGCCGGGTTTATATCGCGTCTGAAATCACGACCGGTGAGCTGATACTGAAAACCGAAGTCAACACCATCACCTTCGACGGCAATGGAAACTTCAACTACGCAGAGGTCATGGAAGGACATGGTCACCAGATCAGTCTTTCAGCAAGTGGCCCGGGCTATGTACCGATTACAGACCCAGCGGACACTGGCACCTTTGTTGTCGACAGTTCCGGTGATATCACAGAGGCCGGTGGTGAGCCTGCCGATGGTTTTATTAACGATACCGGCGACTTCATTGTCATGTCTGGCGGCGATGGCGAGCTTGGCAGTTACTCTGAGCTCGACATGACCCTGATGACCAAGCTGCCCACAGACAGTGGGCCCAGCGTGGCAGGCAAGCAATACCGGTTACAACTTATTTCGATGAAACTGGATACTCAGGAGCGTTTCCTGCTTTCCAGCAGCAAGTTCAATACTTTCCTGACCATGGCAAGTGAAACCGAAGGCGCAATCAGCGGTGGCTTCCTGGAAGTAGAAAAGATCACCCTGGGTGGGCAGCTATCTGTTTCTACCGACATGGTGGATGGTGCAGAGGCCTCTGCCAGCATCAGTGCCAACGGTGCAACGACGATAACCGTCGGTAGCTCTGAGGGTTCAACAACCTTGGATGGGTTCTTCAATGCAGACGCCTCACTTGGCTTGTTTGCACTGCGCTGGGAACCCACCGAGGGCGATCCGGATGAACTGGGGCTCGTGATTCTGACCGAGACAAACTAAGACCTGACCCGCAACCAAGCAGCGGCAAAAAGGCGGACTCCCATGAGCCCGCCTTTTTGTTCTGAACCCACATGGTCGTCAGGAGGCTCGCTGCGGTACAATCTGCGCCAAATTCATGTTGAACTCTTCTGCCTACCGGAAAGCCTCAATGGCATCAAACCCTGCACAGACCGACGACTACGCTTTCCGCTTCGGCGGCATAGAACGCCTTTACGGCCGCAAAGCCCTGAACGCTTTCCGCAATGCCCACATCGCCATTGTCGGCCTCGGCGGCGTTGGTTCCTGGGCGGCAGAATCCCTGGCGCGCAGTGGCATTGGCGCCATCACGCTGATTGATATGGACGACATCTGCGTGTCCAACACCAACCGCCAGTTGCACGCATTGCAGGGCCAGTATGGCCGCACCAAGACCGATGCCATGGCTGAGCGGCTTCGGGCCATCAACCCCCAGGCGGATATCCGGGTGCACTTCGGGTTCCTGACCACTAAAAACGTGGCCGACCTGATTACCGAAGACATGACCGGGGTGGTGGATGCTATCGACAGCGTGAAAGCCAAGGCGGCGCTGATTGCCCACTGCCAGAGGCGCAAGATTCCGATTGTCTGTGCCGGCGGTGCCGGTGGCCAGATGGACCCGACCCAGATCCAGGTGGCCGACCTGAGCAAGACCACCCAGGATCCATTGCTGGCCAAGGTTCGTAATATGCTGCGTCGGGAATACGGCTTTTCGCGAAATCCCAAGCGGCGTTTTGGCATTGAGGCCGTATACTCTCTGGAGCAGCTGACTTATCCGGCGGCCGATGGCGAAGTGTGCCTGCAGAAGCCGGCCACAGACGGCCCGGTAAGGCTGGATTGTGCCTCGGGTTTTGGCGCCGCCAGCCCGGTAACCGCCAGCTTCGGATTCTTTGCCGCGTCCCGGCTGCTGAACAGAATTGCACGCAAAGCCAACCTTTAATTAACCAACCGGAACCCGCTTATGGCCATTAGCACCACCCTGATCCTCGCAGGTATCGGCGTTACCTCCCTGATTTGCCAATGGGCTGCCTGGCGGGTTCGTATGCCGGCCATCCTGTTTCTGCTCGCTGGCGGCATCATCGCCGGCCCGGTAACGGGCTTTCTGCATCCGGAAGATATCTTTGGCGACATCCTGTTTCCGATGATTTCGCTGGCGGTGGCCATCATTCTGTTCGAAGGCAGCCTGACGCTCCGGTACGAGGAAATCAAAGGCCACGGCAAGATGGTGCGCAACCTGATCCCGGTCGGCACCATTGTTACCTGCATTATCGGCACCCTGGCCGCCCGCTGGATCCTGGAGGTGTCCTGGGAAGTGTCCCTGTTGTTTGGTGCCATTTCCGTGGTGACCGGGCCAACGGTGATTGCACCGCTGCTACGGGCGGTGCGGCCCACCTCCAAGCTGGCCAATATCCTGACCTGGGAAGGCATTATCATTGACCCGGTCGGCGCCCTGCTGGCGGTGCTGGTGTTCGAAGGAATTGTGTCCTGGGGCCAGGGCAATGTCTTCAGCCACTCCCTGTATATTTTCGGCAAAACCCTGCTGGTCGGTTTCCTGATCGGTGCGGCTGCCGGCTACCTGAATGGCCTGGTGCTTCGCAAGCACTGGATTCCCCAGTACCTGCACAATGCCGGCACCCTGACCTTCATGCTCGGCGTGTTTGCCATTTCCAATGAGATGGCCCATGAGTCCGGCCTGCTGACCGTGACGGTAATGGGCATCTGGATGGCCAACATGAAACAGGTGCCGATCGACAGCATCCTGGAGTTCAAGGAGTCCCTCAGCGTACTGCTGATCTCTGCCCTGTTTATCATCCTGGCCGCGCGGGTAGAATTTACCGCCATTGCCGACCTGGGCTGGGGCCTGGTGGCAGTGCTGGCCTGCCTGATGCTGGTGGCCCGGCCTGCCAGTATCTTTCTGTCGGCCATCGGTACGTCCCTCACCTGGCGAGACAAACTTTACCTGAGCTGGATTGCACCCCGGGGTATCGTGGCAGCTGCTGTCTCCGCCCTGTTCGCTTTCCAGCTGGAACGGATCGGCTATGAGAGCGCCGGCGTGCTGGTGCCCTTGGTGTTCATGCTGATCATTACCACGGTGGTGATCCAGAGCCTGACGGCACGGCCGGTCGCCAAGCTGCTGGGCGTACAGGAACCACCGGCCCATGGCTTCCTGATTCTGGGTGCCAACCCGGTAGCCCGCCTGATTGCCCAGGCCCTGAAAAAACACGAAATTCCGGCCATGCTGACCGATACCAACTGGGAAAACGTGCGCCAGGCCCGCATGGAGAACCTGCCGGTGTATTTCGGCAACCCGGCCTCGGAACATGCTGCGAAACATATGGACCTGACCGGCATCGGCAACCTGCTGATCCTGTCGCCATACAAGCAGATGAACAGCCTGGCCACTTATCACTTCCTGGACTGGTTTGGCGAGCACTCGGTATTCGGGTTGACGGAGGGCGACCAGGACCAGCGCGCCCGCCTGCAAACCGCCGGCAAGGTGCAGCAGACCCGGGGTCTGTTTGACGGTGTGAGCTATGCCAAGCTGGCCAGTCTGGTGAGCCAGGGCTATACGGTGAAGACCACCCAGCTGAGCGAGGAGTTCAGTTACGAGCAGTTCCTGAACCAGTACCAGAACGAAGCCCTGGTGCTGTTTGTGATGGACGGGCGGGAACACATCCATCCGGTGAAAGCGATGGATGACCTGGAACCGGAAGACGACTGGGTTCTGATCAGCCTGGTGCCACCACAGCCCCAGAAAGAACGGAAAGAGCGGGCATCCGATACAGACGACCAGAAACCCGCCAGCAACGAAGAGCAGCAGGCCTGACGGCCTGCTGCATCCGGCGGGGACAGATCAGCGGCAGTCGAGCACCAGCTTGCCCCGCACGTGGCCTGCTTCCAGCAGGTCGTGGGCGTCGCGGGCCTGCTCGAGCGGGAATACCCGGTCAACGTGCACCCGCACATCGCCGTCTTCGATCAGCTCGGCAATTTCTTCCAGGTGGAAAACATCCGGCCGGGTTTTCATGCCATGGGCTCTTACGCCCATGGCTTCCGCGGCACTGACCACCTCATCGGCGGTCACCGTGGGAATGGTCACCAGCACACCGGATTCCGACAGGGTCTGCAATGACCGCTTGCCGGTTTCACCACCGATCAAATCCAGCACCACATCCAGCCCGTAGCACTCGTCCGCAATGTCGGTGGTGTGGTAATCAATCACTTCATGCACGCCCAGCTCGGCCAGGAAATCCCGGTTGCTGGCAGACGCTGTGGCAATCACATGGGCACCGCGCTCCAGGGCGAACTGAACAGCAAAGTGGCCAACGCCTCCGGCCCCGGCGTGGATCAGGATCTTCTGCCCGGACTCCAGCCCGGCCACTTCAAACAATGCCTGCCAGGCGGTCAGTGCTGCCAGCGGCACGCCTCCAGCGGCAACCAGGTCCAGCTCTTCCGGCACGATGGCCAGTTCATCGGCCCGGGCCACGGCATACTGGGCATAGGCCCCGCCAGATTCTGCAAAGCCGATCATGCCCATCACCCGGTCCCCCGGAGCCAGGGTGGTCACGTCATCGGCCACGGCCACGACTTCGCCGGCGGCATCGTAGCCCGGGGTCCACGGCATGCGGCCTTCGATCTGCGTGGCGACAAAACCCAGGCCTTTGCGGGTTTTCCAGTCGATGGGGTTCAGGCCGGCGCCGTGGACTCGAATCAACACTTCGCCTCCGGCGGGCACAGGTACCGGAGACTCCGTTACCTGCAGAACATCACTGCCCCCAAACCGGTCATAGACCACGTGGCGCATCGACACAGCGTCAGTTGCTTCAGAGGATTCCATGGGTGTCTCCAGACAACAATGAGTCAAGCGCCTGAACAGGCGCGCAGTTTCAGCTTCAGACTAGCAGAATTTCACCCGGCGGGCTTTATAGGGGCAAACCACGACCACCCGGCACCAGGGCACCGGAGAGGATTTCGGCAAAGGCTTTCGGTGCCCGGGACGGCCGCTGGCTCTTCATATCCACGCAGGCATGGGTTGAAAGCCCCCGCAGCAGGGTTTTGCCATCGGCCACGCGAATCAGCTGGAACTGGCGTGCCGAGCGGAACCGGCCGTCCCAGTCCGTCAGCCAGGTACCCAGCACCAGCTCGTCGCCGGCATTGGCAGACAACAGGTAGTCCACCTCGGTGTGTGTGATGGCCATGGCCTTGCCGGTTTCTTCGTGCAGGGCCCAGGTCATCCCCAGACTTTCGATGTGGGCCCAGCTGACGTCTTCCATCCAGCGCACGTATACCACGTTATTGGCGTGGCCGAGGCGGTCGGTGTCTTCTTCCCGCACGGTGATGGGCAGGATGAACGGATCCGGCAGATCCCAGTTGTGTGCTTCTGATTCGCTCATGGCTGTTTCATCGCTCAAGGCTGTTTCATCGCTCAAGGCTGCTCCCCCAGACCGGAAATAGCCTGCAAAGGTAGCCGGCCGATGCGGTCATTGTGAAGTGAACCAAAGTATAGAAAGCCGCTATGCGGGTTCACCGAGGTGATTTCCTGCAAATGGCTGCCGGTGGTGTCGTGCAGGCTGGTGAGCATACGGCCGCGGTCATCAAAGGCCACTACCAGGCCGTATTCCTCCGGCTCGGGCTGGAAGCGGGCAGGCAGGCGAGCAACCAGGTTCTTCATCCAGGGCCGGCGGTGCATGGCGTCCACCTGGGGGTTACGCAGGGTCGGGAAGGCAACCCAGTAACGGCCCTGTTCATCCACGGCCAGATTGTCCGGGAAACCGGGCAGGTTGTCTGCAAACACTTCGGTACGGCCGGCTTTCGGGCCGTTGATCCAGTATTTCAGGATGCGGTATTTCCAGGTTTCATTGACCAGCAGGTAGTCACCATCCGGAGACACCGCCACGCCATTGGCAAAATACAGGTTACGCAGCAGTACTTCGGTTCTGCGGGTTTTCGGGTTGTAGCGCAGCAAGCGACCGTGGGGGCGCATTTCCAGCAGGTCCAGGATGTAATCCGGCTGGCGGAAGCGGGAGCTGGCATCGGTAAAGTAGATACGACCATCCGTGGCGACAACCACATCGTCGGTAAACCGGAACGGTGTGCCTTCAGCTTCCCGGGTAAGCACGGTAATCTCACCGTCCGGCGCTATCGACAGCAAGCCCTTCCAGGCATCCGCCACAATCAGGTTACCCTGGCGGTCAAACACCATGCCCAGTGGCCGGCCTTCGGTCTGCAGCCAGGTTTCCACACGGCCGTCAGGAAATACCCGAACGATTTTGCCGTCCTGGGTACCGGTATAGAGCACGCCGTTGGCATCCACCGTGGTGTCTTCCGGGCCGTACACCTGGCCCCGGGCCAGCAGATCGGCCTGCCGCAGCTGGTTATTGGGCGCCAGGATTCCGGTCAGGGCCGGAGGCTCGGGCGGCTCCCAGGCCTTGCTGTCGACAGGAGATGGTGTCAGCAGAAAGCTGCCCACCAGCACAAAGAGCACCAATAGTCCGGCCAGTAACCATTTCATCATGCACGCCCGATCCGTTTTATGATTCTTCGTTTGGGACCACTCACCTTAGCAGACATCCACCGGTTGCCGGCAATGGCCGCGTCACACCTTACTGCTCCAGAAACCGCCGGCACAGGGTGGCGAAGGTATCGGCTTTTTCGGCGTGCAGCCAATGGCCGGTGCCTTCGATAATTTTCAGTTCGGCGTTCGGAAACAAGCGGCGGATGGTGTCCTGGTGTTTTTCCTGGATGTAGGCGGAGTCTGCGCCCTTGATAAAGAGCGCCGGCCCTTCAAACGGGCCATCACCCTCCGGTGCGTCCGCCAGGTTCTGGTAATGGGCATCAATTACCGGCAGGTTCAGGCGCCAGCGGAAGATGATATCGCTGTCGGTCTGTTCTTCGGCCGGAATACGCTCCAGGTTCTTGAGCAGGAACTGGCGCACACCGGGGATTTCCACGAATTCTGCCAGCCGCTCGTCTGCCTGTTTGCGGGATTTGACCCCGTTCAGGTCGAGGCTTTTCATACCTTCGAGGATGTCGTCATGGCGGGGGTGGTAGGTCACCGGGGCAATGTCCGCCACGATGATGGCTTTCACCCGCTGCGGATAACTCAGGGCCACCTGCATGGCCACCTTTCCACCCATGGAGTGGCCCAGAATAGTGGCCTGGTCCAGCCCCTGGGCATCCATGTAGGCGATGATATCGGCGGCCATGGCCGAATAGTTCATTTCATCGCTGTGGGGAGAACTGCCGTGGTTGCGCTCGTCCAGCGCGTGAATCTGCCAGTTATCTTCCAGCCGGCGGGCAATGCCGCCCAGGTTCTCGAGGGATCCGAACAATCCGTGCAACAGGATCAGCGGCTCTCCCTGGCCGGAAATACGGTGATTCAGTTCAACGCCCATACGCAGGCAACCTCCGGTTATCTGAATGAACCGGATACACTACCACCGCCAGTGTACGGGGCAAGGGAAAATTCAGGCAGAAAAAAACCGGACAAAGGCCCGGCTAAATGGTCACATACATTACGACTGAGAAATCAGCAATAGAAGATGCTGTCCAGATACTCAGCCAGCGCCACGATGTTTTCGCGCTCGCTCTGGGTACGGGGAACAAAGATTTCCTGTGTCATACAACACCTCCAATTGGCGTTATGGCTACTTCAACCTGATGCCACACATGCTATCGTTTAAGGTGTTGATACCCGTTGACCAGCTGTGCCAATCGTTTGACATTTTGTATCAGCCTGAACCGAACCGCGGAGCCAGCGAACACCATGCATCCCCAAGCGGACCCAGCAACAACGCCCCATGTGGCGGCCTCCAGCACCCTTGCGCTGGTGCATTACCTCGAAAAGCAGGGCCTGCTGGACCGTGCCCGGGTGGAAGACATCGCAGGGGTGCGCCTGGAAGAACTGGATGACCCGGACCTGCGCATTCCCGCCAGCATTCACTACCAGCTATGGAAACTGGCCGAGCAGCTGACCGCAGACCCGGGCGTGGGCCTGCACGCGGGACAAGTGATCGACCCGGAACGCATGGGGCTGGTAGGCCATGTGTTCTTCAATTGCGACACCCTGGGAGAAGCCGTTATCCAGTACGTAAGGCTGCACCGACTGATCAACGAATCGGTGACGCTCAGCTTCGAGCAGACGCCGGAGCAGGCCATTCTGACCTGGCAACCGGATAACCCGGCCCACTACTGCCGGCAGGACATGGACCGCACCCTGGCCGCCGCCCTGTGCCGCACCCGGCACTTTATTCATCGGGGCATCGAGGCAGACTGGGTGGAAATTGCCCATCCGGAACCGGATTACGCCGCGGAATACCAGAAGCTGTTCGGCGGCCAGGTCCTGTTCGGCTGTGGCATTACCCGCATGGCCTTTGCCAGCAAGCACCTGGGGCACCGCATTCCGCACCGCAACCCCTATGTGTATTCGGCGGTACTGAAACAGGTAAACGCCGTACTGGCCCGGCTGCAAACCCGCCGGTCATTCAGCCGCAAAGTACGCCGGCTGATCTCCCGGCAAATGGCGACCGACCGTATTGACGCCGACACCCTGGCCAGGCAATGCCACATGAGCCGGCAAACCCTGTACCGCAGGCTGAAAAAAGAAGGCCTGAGCTTCCACGACCTGGTGGAACAGGTCCGCAAAGACAAGGCGCTGCGCTATGTTGCCGACGATCAATATGCCCTGGGCGAAATTGCTTTCCTGCTCGGGTTCTCCGAACTCAGCGCCTTCAGCCGCGCCTTCAAGCGCTGGACCGGCATGGCCCCCGCGCAATACCGGGCCAGGCACCAGGAGGCAAGCGCATGACCGGTGATACGCTGTCCTGGCTCGCCATCCCCCTGGCCTTGCTGTACCTGTCAGCCATCGCCTGCATCTATCGCATTCTCCTGACCTACCGCACCTCCCAGGGTGCCATTGCCTGGATTATTGCCTTGCTGGGCCTGCCCTACCTTGCCGTGCCGGCGTTCCTGCTGTTCGGGCGTATCCGCTTTGGCGGCTACGTAAAGGCCCGGCGCATGGGCAACAAGGATTTGTCTGACCTGCTGGACACCTTTGAGAACCAGAGTACGTCGATCGCCAAGCCCGGCGACCGGCACTTCAGCGATGAACTGCAGGTGCTGTGCAAACTCAGCCGGCAGCCGTTTACCAGCGGTAACCGCTGCACGCTGCTGCGGGATGGCGAGGCCACCTTCGAGGCCCTGTTCGAAGCCATGGAACAGGCCACCCACTATATCCTGCTGGAGTTTTACATCGTGCGCTCCGATAAGGTGGGCCACCGGATCAAGGAAATCCTGGAGCGCAAACTGGCGGAAGGTGTGTCGGTGTGGTTTCTGTACGACGACATCGGCAGTGTCTCCCTGTCCCGCCGCTGGCTCAACGAACTGAGCGCCGCCGGGGCACGGGTTGCCTCCTTTGGCGACGGCAACATCCGCCGCCGGCGCTTCCAGATCAACTTCCGCAACCATCGCAAGCTGCTGGTGTGTGACGGCCACACCGGCTTTGTCGGTGGCATCAACCTGGGCGACGAATACCTGGGAACTGCCATGGACCAGGAGCCCTGGCGGGATACCCACTGCCGTATCGACGGGCCGGCGGTCATCGGCCTGCAACTGGCCTGGCTGGAAGACTGGAACTGGGCCAGCAACGACCGTCCCGAGCTGGAATGGGCGCCGGCAGAGCCACCTCCGGGGCAGCAGGAAGTGCTGGTACTGCCCTCCGGCCCGGCCGACACCTGGGAAACCTGCACCCTGTTTTTCCTGAACTGCATCAACAACGCCCGAACCCGCCTGTGGATCGCCTCGCCCTACTTCGTGCCGGATTTCCAGATCATGAACGCGCTGCAGCTGGCGGCACTGCGTGGCGTGGATGTACGCATCCTGATTCCGGAGAAATCCGACAGCCCGCTGATCCGGGTAGCGGCCTATTCCTACCTGGTGCAGGCCAGCCAGGCCGGCATCGGCATCTATCGTTACCAGCCGGGCTTCATGCACCAGAAGGTGGTACTGGTGGACGACCGCTATGCGGCCCTGGGCACTGCCAACATGGATAACCGCTCCATGCGCCTGAACTTCGAGATCATGGCCATTAACACCCACCCGGAGTTCATCGGGCAGGTAGAGCAGATGCTGGAAGACGACCTGAAACAGTGCCGGCTGATGACCGAAAGCGACTACCAGGACCGCTCACTTCCGTTCCGCCTGGGCTGTCGTGCCGTACGGTTGCTGGCACCGCTTCTTTGAACTGGTTCTCAGTGCAGGCTTGTGCCAATATGACCGCCCGAAAACCGGCAAGACAACAACCGATACTCCATGACCGCATTCAAACCCCGTGAGACCCTGACCGAGCAGGTCGCCCGCCACATCGAGAACCTGATTGCCTTTGGCCAGCTCCGTTCCGGCGAGCGCATCTACGAAAGCGCCATGGCCAAGGAAATGGACGTAAGCCACGGCTCCATCCGCGAAGGCCTGCTGCTGCTGGAAAAACGCCACCTGGTCAGGAACGTGCCCCGCAAAGGCGCCTTCGTAACCCCGCTGGACGAGCACTTCGTCAGAAGCCTGTACGAAACCCTGGAGCTGTACCTGACCCACACCGGCCGCAAACTGGTGCGGCAATGGCAACCCGAAGACATGGCCCGGCTGGAATCACTGCACAGCCAGATGCAGGCTTGCTACCAGAACAACGACCTGATGGCGTTCCTGGAGCTGGGCATCGAGTACACCAAGGCCTCGCTGGCCTACGCAGACAACTACTTTATTGTCTCTGCCATTGAAGACCTGTGGCCATCGGCCAAGCGCTGCGCGTTTGTAGCCTTCCGCCAGGGCGGGAAGCAGGTTCTGGAAGACAACCTGAAGCATATGGAAGAGTCGATCCAGGCCATTCGTGACCGGGACGAAGAGGCCCTGGCTTCGCTGCTGCACAGCTACGCACAACAGCAAAGCGACCAGGTACTGGCGGCGCTGGATCAGTAGAACAGCTGGGTGAACGAGAAGCCGATGTTCAGGTAGGCGGTCCAGTCGTCTTCATTGTTATAGGCACCAGCCAGCTGCACCGGGCCCAGGAAGGTATTGACCCCGGCAAACAGGCTCCAGGATCGTACCAGGCCAGACCAGCGGACATCGTCCATGGTGTCCCAGGCGTTACCGGTTTCAAAGCCCACGCCGGCGAACCAAGGCATCACCGGCCCGCCGAATTCCCGCCGGGCATAGGCCGACAATAGTGCCGCATCGTTACCGGTGATTTCACCCGGCGCATAGGCCGACAGCTGCCGGAAGCCACCCAGGCGGGCCGCATTCTCGATACCCGGCTCACCACTGACCACCTGCCGGGTGTACGCCAGGCCGGTGAGGTTGAACCGGCCCCAGGTGCCGGTGCCCAGGAGCATGCCGGTCACCGAATCGAACTCCCGGTCAGAACCCAGCCCGTCTCGCTCAAAACGGCCCCGGATACCAGCAAAGGCACCGGATTTCGGGTAAAAGGTATCGCTCAGGGAGTCGTGAACCAACTGCACACTGGCGTAGCCCTGATGAACATAGCTGGAAGGTGCCACCGACGCACCCAACTCATCGTCCACTGACGCCAGCCCGCGCACGTAGCCCAGGCGCACCTCACCGTTGCGGCCCAGCTCCATACCTACTGCCAGGTCTATCTGGCGGAAGCCTACATCAATCTCGGCAATCCGCTCGCCATCCTGGTACACGCTGTAATCATCCTGGCGGTATTCCACGCCCAGCACCGCGAACCGGTCATAGCCGTAATCCAGCGGCTGGTACCACTGGGTGCGCACCCAGGGCTGGGTCCCCAGCTGCAGGGCGGTCTGCCACTCGGCCCCCAGCTGGTTCAGTTCGGTCATACGCAGGCCCGCGGCCAGGTTAAAACGGGTGTCGGCGTCAAAGTTGTCTTCGTAGTTCAGGCCAAACGACAGGTAGTTCGGCCCCCAGCTTTTCTCCCGGGCCCGCACCCTCAGCACCGGTCCCTCTTCAGACGGGCGCATCGACCAGGACACTGTCTCGTAATAGCCGAGGCCGTAGATGCGTTTCAGGTCATCTTCCAGCTGTTCGACATCCAGTGGCTCACCGGCTTGCTGGCGAATCCGCTCGCGCAGGAATTCACTGGCCAGGCGGTCACCCTGTGTGAACTCGATCCGGGCGATCGGCCCCGGCTGCCACATGCCGCCTTCGACCGAATCCCGCCAGGCCTGCCAGGCCGGGCCGGAAACCGCCAGCCGGTTCAGCGCCACCGCATGTTCGCGGGCAGCGGTCGCGCCCAGCTCGAACAGTACCGGGCCGTCAAAAAAGTCGGCAGAGGAGTGCCCTTCCAGGTCCGGCCGGATGAGTATGTCGCTGTCGGTCAGCCGGGCCAGCTGATCGTCGGTATTACGGCGGGTCATCATGGTGGTCAGCTGGCCAACCACCGAAAAGGCTTCCTGCATTTCCTCGTTGGTCAGCAGCGGGTCGGTGATATCCACGGCAATGATGATATCGGCGCCCATGTCCCGGGCCACGCTAACCGGCAGGTTGTTGGCTACACCACCGTCTACCAGCAGCCGGCCGCTCCGTTCTACCGGCGCGTAGACTCCGGGTATGCTCATACTGGCCCGGATGGCTTCCGCCAGGTCGCCACTGCCGATCACCACTTCCACCCCGGTTTCCAGGTCGGTGGCCACCGCCCGGAACGGGATCGGAAGCTCATCAAAATCCTCCACCAACGCGGCATTGCGGGTCAGTTCGTTCAGGATAAAACCCAGGTTCTGGCCGGTCACCAGGCCGCCACCCAGCCGGATACCGTCCAGGCTCACCCCCAGGCCGGGGGCCAGAGGCAAACGCCAGTCATCCTGCTTGCGCCGGACCGGCTTGTAGGCACGGCCGGGGTCGTCCCGGAAACTGGACAGCCAGTCCAGCTCGATAAACCGGCGTTCGATTTCCTCCACCGGCATGCCGGACGCATACAGGGCCGCCACTGCAGAGCCGGCGCTGGTGCCTACCACCAGGTCTACCGGCACCTTCATTTCTTCCAGCGCACGCAACACACCCACATGGGCCATGCCCTTGGCGCCGCCGCCACTGAGCACAAGGCCCACCTTGGGGCGAACCTCGGGCGGTGACTGGCCCCAAGCTGGCGCTGCCAGCATGGCCAGCAGCGTCAGCGCAATGGCGAACAGCTTCGGGGGGCTCAAGATCGGGCGATCAGTGCTTTTTCTTGTCATCGTCGGCCAGGGAAAGGTGGGAGATATCCGGCACAACCGGCGGCGGAACCACCCGGTCTACGCCAAGGTCGGTGCCGGGCGGCGCAAGGGTCCAGCCTTCCAGATGCTCAAACATGGGGGCTTCGGCTTCCTGGTGTTCCACCAACGTGACTCCGGGCGGGTCCAGGCTCAGGCCGGAACCGGCCAGGATGTCATCCACTTTTTCACCCGCAACGGGCAGTCGGTCACCGGGCTCCGGTTCGGGCGTTTTACCGGTTCGGGCGGGAGCGTCCTGCGCAGCGCCGGTAGCTGCCGGCGCCGGGCTGGCAGGGCGTTCCGGTGCCGACGGTGCCGGTTCCTGCCGTGGCTGCGGCCTGGATGGCGCTGCACCGGCCATCGGTTGCACATAGGCCACCATGCCATGCTTTTTCAGAACCGCCAGGTATTTTTCAGCCTGCACCTGCTCAAGCTTGTTGCGGATAACCACCGGCTGACCGCTGAACATGCGGTCGAGCTGCTCGACACTGGCCTTGAACAGGGCCTTTGCGTTATTGCGAACCGCAGCAGGGTCGGTGCCCGGCACGCACTCCCCTTTGAACACAAGCTGGAACATAGTTTTGCCTCGTTATTTTTCGCAGACCAATGCGCCAATGATAGCTGAAAACCATCGCCGGAACAGGCCAGCCCGGTGAGCCCCGGCAAATGCCTGCAGATTGCAAACAATTGAAAAATCCGGTGGGTACCGGAGGAAAATTGCCAAATCCTCTGCAACAATCTAACTTAATAATCTGTTACATTGCGTTACACAGATTTAAGGCGCGACCCAAGGAGAATAACCATGCGTGCCCTGTTGCCATCCCTTGCTTCCGCCGCAGTCATCGCACTGGCGGCACCCGCAGCTCAGGCAGAAAACCTGGATGTTCTGATGAGCGGCGTATTCGCGGACAACGAAGCCACCTACATCGGTTTTGAAAGCATCGAGCGGGAAGACATCCCGGAACTTGCGACGGTGGATCGCAAATACCTGGTGGTGGACTTCCGCTTTACCGACCAGGAACCGGCCAGCGAACAGCTTCAGGCCAGCGTACACAAAGTCTGCATGGCCCTGCTTAAAGACCGCGACCTGGTCCGCTCACTGTCCGATTCCGGTTATGACATGGTGTCGGTTGCCTTCGACCGCCAGTCTCAGTTCGACTGCCTGTAAGCCAGAGCTGCCTCAGCTCTGGCCCAGCAGGTGCGGGAAGGCTTCCAGCGCGGCATTAACAGCGTCCAGGTTGAAGGCTTCCACATCCGATAGCAACTTCTCACCGTACTGGGTCACCGACGGGGATCGATAGCGCTGGCCCCACTCGACCACTCTCAGGGCAAAGTCTTTCATCTGTTCCGGGTCGCCACTCTCGCGAACGTCTTGCCATTCATTACCGAAGTCTTCCGCCAGTTTTTCCCGCAACCAGCCCCGCTCCTGCATGCTCATGGTCTGGGCCAGCAAGCGCTCGGATTCTTTCGGTGTTCCATCATCTTCCACCTGCTCGACGGTGGCCTCCACCCGGGGCAAGACCACCGAGAAGGTAGACCCCACGTCCGACTCACTCTCCACCGTCAGCTCGCCGCCCATCATTTCCACCAGTTTACGGCTGATTGCCAGGCCCAGCCCGGTGCCGCCGTAACGCCGGGAGCTCTGGCCTTCCTGCTGTTCAAAGGCATCAAAAATGCGCTCCTGCTGGTCTGGTGCAATGCCAATGCCGGTATCCGCCACCGTCACCACCAGCCGGTAATACCGGGTTTCGGAGTCTTCCCCGCCCGGTTCGTCCAGCTCGCTCGCCACGGCCCGAACGGTGACCCCACCCTCGTGGGTGAACTTGATAGCGTTACCCACCAGGTTGAACAGCACCTGCCGCAGCCGGGTTTCATCCAGCATCATGGCCGCCGGCATTTTCTTGCCAACGCTCACTTCCAGGGTGATGCCCTGCTCGGTGGCGCGCAGATCGAAGATGTGGCGGACATCGCTCAACAGCCGGCGCACCGACACGGGGCCAAAGTCCAGGCGCATCTTGCCGGCTTCAATCCGGGACAGGTCCAGGATGTCGTTAATCAGCATCAGCAGGCTGCGGCTGCCGGCACGGATGGCGTTGAGGTAGTTACGTTGCTGGGGGTCGGTAACCGAGTTATACAGCAGGTCACTGTAGCCGATCACCGCGTTCATCGGCGTCCGGATTTCATGGGACATATTGGCCAGGAATTCGCTTTTGGAGCGGCTTGCGGCTTCGGCCTGCCGCGCCAGCCGCTCCGCCTCCAGCTTGGCTGCCCGCAGCTCGTCTTCACTTCGCCTCAGGGCATTCTCCGACCGGATCCGCTCGTCGACTTCCAGCGACAGCTTTCGGTTCCAGTACAGGAAGATCAGCACCACCACGATGGCGATCAGGATAATCCGGCGCACCACGGTGTAGTCGGCTTCCTGCTCGATATCCAGGTGAATCCAGCGGTTGTACACCGCCTCGGTTTCCGATGCCGGCAAACCACTCAGGGCCTTGTTCAGTATCCGGTGCAGCTGCTGGGCCGACTGTCCCACGGCTAACCGCAGGTCATACTGGTACGGGGTGATGCTGGTAATACGCAGATTGGTCAGCCCCAACCGGGCGACGGTGTAACTGACCGCCGGGATGTGGGTCACCATCACGTCCAGGTCACCGTTAGACAGCGCCAGCAAGCCTTCTTCTACGGTTTGCTGCGGATAAATATCCAGGTTCGGATGATTGATCAGCAGGTAATCATGGCTGGCCTGGCGATTGACCACCCCTACCCGCTCGTCACGCAACTCCCGCAAATCCCCGATAAACCGCCCGGTGTCCCGAATCGCCAGGGCAATGGGCACGTTGACGTAGGCCCGGGTAAACAGGAAATCCTGCTCGGTACGGGGTGTTCGGGACATGCCCGGCAGGACATCCACTTCACCGGATTTCAGCTGTTCTTCCGAGGCACTGCGGCTATCCACCGGGACATATTCAAAGCGGATGTCCAGATCCTGTTCCAGGCGCTTGAGCAGGTCAACCACCAGCCCGGCGGGCCGGCCGTCCTGCTGGAATTCGAAGGGCGGCCAGTCTGACCGGACGCCCACCTTCAGCCCGGGATTGGCTTTCAGCCAGGCCCGCTCTGAACTACCAAGGGACTGGTTACCGGCGTCCATCTCCGGCGCGCTGGCCTGCAACCAGGACTGCCGGATGCTGCGATGTTCCTGGTGGCCGAGGGCGGTAATGGCGCGGTCGAACACCCGGAACAGATTGGCTTCTTCGATGGGCACCTGCAACACGACATCCACCTCCCGGTGGTCGAGCAGCAAGGACAGGCCAACGCCGTTGATCATTGCCGATTCCAGGTAGTCGGACACCACCGGCACCGGCCCCAGAAACGCATCCGCCTTGCCCGACAGCAGCAGGCTGACAGCTTCGCCAAGATTGGCCGCCGGCACCGGGGTAAAGTTGTGCACCGGGTCCAGCAGCGGGTACTGGTTGGGGTCGTCACCGACAATGGCCACCCGGCTGCCTTCAAGGTCTGACGGGCCGCGGATTGCCGCCGCTCCGGCATTCACAAAGACCCCATAGGTGAGCGACATCAGCGGCGCCGTATGGCGCACGCCCGGAATCACCGGGGCATCGGTAATGCGGGTCGTCAGGATGATATCCGGCTCTGGCTGGTTACCGGAGCCATCCAGGAGTTCCGGCTCTACCAGCACCCCCAGCTTGTTTTCAATTCGCTGCAGGTAATCGATCCAGATACCCGCCAGGGGGCCATCGCCGGTATCGAACACCAGGGGTACCTGGCTGTGGCGGATGCCTACCCGGAAGCTGTCCTGCTGCTCCAGCCACTCCAGGTCTTCCAGGCCCAACACAGGGTCCGGCGCAGCCAGTGGCGGATCTGCCAGCGCGGCCCCTTGAAAAACCAGAAATAGCAGGCAGAACAATAACTGTGAAACAGACTTCACTGGATATCCTCGGCGGGTCCACTACATTTCAGGAAACCATACCCGTAAACGGGGTACATTGCATTTTGCCAACCCATCACAGAGGGCACTTCCATGGACACCAGCAAACATAGCCTGAGCACCCTGTTCAAACAACTTGGCATGCCGGCAGACAAAGCCAGCATCGAAGACTTCATTGGCCGTCACTCGCCACTGCCCTCGGAAATCGCGCTGCAGGATGCCCCGTTCTGGTCCGAGGCCCAGTCCCACTTCCTGGAGGAAGGCCTGGAAGAAGACAGTGACTGGGCAGAAATCATTGACGAGCTCGATGCCATGCTGAGGCACTGACGCCCGGTTTCAACTCTCGCCGGAACCCGAACCCCCGCGCCGGCGCCTGGCCCGGGGATGGCTCTGGTCATAGACCCTGGCCAGGTGCTGAAAATCCAGGTGGGTATACACCTGGGTAGTTGCGATATCGGCATGGCCCAGCAATTCCTGCACGGCCCGCAGGTCACCACTGGATTCCAGCATGTGGCTGGCAAAGGAATGCCGGAGCAGGTGCGGGTGCAGGCGCTGGTCGGCCCCCTGCAACACACCCCAGCGGGCCAGCCGAGCCTGGATGCTGCGCCGGCTCAGGCGGTCACCCCGCTGGCTGACAAACACTGCGGGCTCGCCTTCCGGCGCCAGGGACGACCGCAGTGCCAGCCAGTTGCTCAGGGCCGTTACCGCCTTGCCGCCCACCGGCAGAATCCGTTCCTTGTTCCCCTTACCCAGCACCCGCACCTCCCGGCCTTTTAGATCCAGGGAGACCAAGTCAAGCCCGGCCAGTTCTGCCAGCCGCAGGCCGGAGGAATACATCAGTTCGAACATGGCCAGGTCCCGGACTTCCAGCGGATCGTCCGGGTTTACTTCCAGCAACTGGTTGACCTGGTCGACATCGGCCACTTTCGGCAACCGGCGGCCGGTTTTCGGAGCCCGGATATCCAGCGCCGGGTTATCTCGGGCCAGCCCTTCCCTGAGCAGATACTGGTAGAAGCGACGAACAGAAGATAGGTGGCGGGCAATGCTGCGGCCGCCAAGGCCGCCTTTGCTGAGGTGGGCGACATACCGGCGGACGTCGTGGCTGGACAGGTCCGCCCAGCAATCGCAACCGACTCCTGTCAGCCAGAGCGCCAGGCGCTGCAGGTCACGCTGGTAATTATCGCAGGTGCGCGCGGAGTGCCGCTTTTCTGATTGCAGGTGGCGGATAAAGCCCGACAGCGGCGCCGCCAGGGCCTCGGGCGGCGTGCCGGGGGTGTCGAGGGCGCCGGGGTCAACCTCCAAGGTCACCCCTGACCGCTTTCCACCGCCAGGTCAGACACCGATGCGCCGGAGCCATGGCGTTTGAGCATGGGCGGCAGCAGGCGGCTCAGGGTATCGCTGATATAACTCAGGAACAGCGATCCCATGCTCTGGTCAAAATAACCCGGCTCACAGCTACCCACCGCAAACACCCCGACCAGGCCTTCATGGCGCAGTGGCATCAGGGCGACCGAGGCGATCGGTTCGTCCCGGTCCGGGAACAGGAATTCCCGCTCATTCTCCCGGAACTGTCCGCACACCGCCCGCTCACCATCCAGCAGGCTACCCAGTCGTTCCTGGGCCAGGTCGGCATTGACAACATGCAGGGCACCCTGGCCGGAGCCGGGCAGTTCATCATTGCTGAACAGCAAGACAGACGCGGCATCCAGCCCGAAATCACTGCGGATACTGTCATCGATAGCCGCCGCCATGTCGTTCAGGTTTCGGGCTTCGATCACCTGCAGCAGCAGGCGCTTGCTCTTCTCGAACAGCCGGTCGTTGTGGCGGGCAATCGAGACCAGCTCGACCAGCTCCCGGCGCAGGGTATCGCGCTGCTCACGGAACAGATGAACCTGGCGTTCCACCAGGGAAATCGCACGTCCACTGTCGTGAGGCAGGGTCAGGGTGCGCAGCAGTTCATCCTGGTCGACAAAGAAATCAGGGTTGTCGCGCAGATAATCCGCTACCTGCTCACGGGTGAGTTCTGCGACCTTCTGGCGGGCCGTTTGTTCTGTCATCGTGTTCTCCTGAGCTGTCAGGACCTTGTTTTAGGGCTGCGAGGGCCTTTGCGACGGCGCGGCGGAGCCTCGCCCGGCAGTCGTAACTGGCCTTCAAATACTGTTGTCGCAGGGCCTTCCATCATAACAGGGGTACCCTCACCCTGCCATTCGATCACCAGGCGCCCGCCACGCAGTTCCACATCTACCCGGGCATCCAGCAAGCCACGCAACTGGCCGGCAACCACGGCGGCACAGGCACCGCTGCCGCAGGCCAGGGTTTCACCGGAGCCCCGCTCGAACACCCTAAGCCGGGCATGGCTACGATCCACAATTTGCAGGAAACCGATATTGGCCCGGGCCGGGAACCGCGGATGTTTCTCCAGCGCCGGCCCCAGGCTGGCGACCGGCGCGGTATCCACGTCGTCCACCACCAGCACACCATGGGGATTGCCCATAGACACCGCCGACAATTCAATCTGCTGGCCGTCCACTTCCACCGTGTACACGGTTTTCTGGCGATCGGCGGCAAAGGGAATGGCGGGCGGGTTCAGTTCCGGCACACCCATGTTCACCATCACCATGCCGTCTTTGCCGATTTTCAGTTCAATCACGCCCTTGGCGGTCTGCACCCGCACCACCCGCTTGTTGGTCAGGCGCTGATCCCGCACAAAGCGGGCAAAACAGCGGGCGCCGTTGCCGCACTGCTCCACTTCCGAACCGTCGGCATTGAAAATCCGGTAGCGGAAGTCGACATCCGGTAATCCGGGCGGCTCCACCACCAGCAGCTGGTCAAAGCCAATGCCAAAGTTACGGTCGGCCAGCTCCCGGATCATCTCCGGGCGCAGGCGAAACGGCTGGCTGATGGCATCCACCACCATGAAATCGTTGCCCAGGCCGTGCATCTTGGTGAACCTCAGCAGCGGCCCCTGATTCCGTCTTTGCTGGTTCATCTCCGGTTCCCCGCTCATTCCGGCAGACAACTTTCAGGAGCCAGCTGGTCTTCCAGGGTTTCCCGGCGCCGGACCACGTGCACCTTGTCACCATCCACCATCAGTTCCGGCGGGCGGTTTCGGGTGTTGTAGTTGGAGGCCATCACAAAGCCGTAAGCACCAGCAGAACGCACGGCCAGGAGATCACCGGCCTGCAGGCGCAGCTTGCGATCCTTGCCCAGGAAGTCGCCGGTTTCACACACCGGGCCCACCAGGTCCCAGGCTTTTTCTTCGCCATCCCGGTGCGGCTGGACCGGAATGATCGCCTGCCAGGCGCTGTACAGGGCCGGGCGGATCAGGTCATTCATGGCCGCATCTATGATGGCAAAGTTCCGGTGTTCGGTGCACTTCAGGAATTCCACCCGGGTCACCAGGATGCCGGCATTGGCGGCAATGGAACGGCCCGGCTCCAGGATCAGCTCCAGCTGACGGTCGCCCATACGCTCGGCCAGGGCTTTCACATAGTCCGCCGGCTGGGGCGGCTGTTCCTGGTCATAGGTAACGCCCAGGCCACCGCCCATATCCAGGTGGCGAATGCGGATGCCCTGTTCCGCCAGCGAATCAATCAACGCCAGCACCCGATCCAGCGCATCCAGGAACGGCGACACAGAGGTCAGCTGGGAGCCGATGTGGCAGTCCACACCGTGAATGTCCAGGTTCGGCAGGCTGGCCGCCCGGGCATAGACCTGCGGAGCTTCGGCAATATCAATGCCGAACTTGTTCTCTTTCAGGCCAGTGGAAATATAGGGATGGGTGCCGGCATCAACATCCGGATTCACCCGCAGGGAAACCGGTGCCTTCACTCCCAGCTCGCCGGCCACCTTGTTCAGGCGGTCCAGCTCGGTGTCGGATTCCACGTTGAAACAACGAACGCCGGCTTCCAGCGCCCGCTTCATTTCCCATTCCTGCTTGCCGACACCGGAAAACACCACTTTTCCGGCCTCGCCACCGGCCTTGAGCACCCGCTCCAGCTCACCGGCCGAGACAATGTCGAAACCGGCACCAAGCCGGGCCAGCACATTGAGTACAGCCAGGTTACTGTTGGCTTTCACGGCGTAGCACACCAGGTGCGGCCGGCCAGCCAGGGCGTTGTCGTAGGCCTTGTAATGGCGCTCCAGGGTAGCCCTGGAATAGACATAGGCGGGCGTACCGAAGCGCTCGGCAATCTGTGCTACGGGGACGTCTTCGGCGTAGAGTTCGCCGTCACGGTAATTGAAATGATCCATGGTGTTCCTGACTGTTCGGGCAGAATCGGGTTGAGTGGTCAGCTTTCTGGCTTGTCATCGCTTTGCTGTGTTTCAGCACTGTTTTCAACCGCCGGCACCGGAGCTTCCCGGTACAGGGGGCCTTTCTGGCCACAACCGGAAACCATCAGCGAAACCAGCACCAGGGCCGCCAGCCCCGGCCAGCGCACCTGCTTGACCTGCATACCCAATCCCCTGAGTGAATAATGGGCGAAGTATACCCGACACCCGGCCATTACGGCGAGGGAACCGGCTCCACCCAGGGCAATCCGATAACCGGGACGCCATCCACTTCTTTTCGGGTGAAGAGCCAGTATCATGGGAGCCATTCTGTCATTTACAGCCATAACGACAATCCGGAGACCCGCAAGGGACAACCGCTGTGAAAGAATTCCTGATCCAACGCTATCGCCAGGACCCGCTGGGCCCCGCCATTCCGCCTACGCTGGTACAGATTGATGACACCGGCCGGGTTATCCGGGCCGATCGCCATACCGATACCATGTTCGGCTACGAACCGGCGGAACTGGTCGGCAAGCCGGTGCAACAGATTCTCGCCTCGCGCCAGGACGACCCCTTTGCACCGGCTAACCGGCACCGGCTCAATGACGGCCAGAAGGTCCTGGTGACCTTCCGCCACAAGGAGGGATTCTTCTTCACGGCCCGGCTGGGGCTGCACACTGAAATGCGGGATTCCGACCAGGCCGCCAGCGCCGCGATTACGCTGCGGGACAGCATCGCCATGGACAGCAGCCTGTTGACACTGGCGGAGCAGAGCGCCGGCTTCGGCCTGTGGGAACTGGATATCGCCAGCAACGAGATCGGCTGGACCGAAGGCGTTTACCGGTTACTGGAACTACAGCCCGGCACCGGGCTGACGCCCGAGCAGGCCCTGTTGTACTGCCAGGCCGGCCAGAACCGGGTCCGGGCCCTGTTCCGCCGCAGCATCCGCACCGGCAAGCCGTTCAGGATTGACCTGTCCATCCTCACCGGCAAACAGAACCCGCAAACCGTCACCCTCGCCGGCGGCCCTCTTGGCGACAGCCGGGAACCGCAGCGGCTGGGAGGCGTCATCGTCAATCACAGCGAAGCCATGCGCCACGATGACGAAAAACAACGGGTACAGAGCATTCTGGAAGCCACCGGAAACGCCACCGAAGACCTGGTGCTGGCAGTGAATACCCGGCTGGACCTGCTGCACTTCAATAAGCCCTGGGCCCGCCAGTTTTATAAAGCCTTCGGACTGGCCCCTTCTGTCGGCGACAACCTCAGCAAACTACTGGGCGACTTCCCGAATGAACGCCGGCTGATCGAACGCCTCTGGCAACGGGCACTGGAGCGGGACAGCTTTGTTGCCGAGATGCCACTGAACCGTCAGGGCGAAGGCTTTCCGGTGTACGAATTCCATTTCCAGAGCCTGCGCGGTCCCCATAACGAAGTGGTTGGCGCAGCCCATGTGGCGAGGGATATCAGTGACCGCCTGAAACGCAACCTGGACGATGACCGGCGCACCCGGTTTGACCCGGTCACCGGCCTGCTCAACCGTCGCGCGTTTCTCGAACACCTGGAACGGGCCCTTACCCACCAGCACCGGCGCCAGTTCACCGACAGCCTTCTGTTGCTGGACCTGGACAACTTCGAGCAATGCCAGGAAAACACCGACAGCGGCGCCTGCGACCGTTATCTGCGGGAGCTGGCAGCCACACTGGGGTTGCGGGTCCGGCAACGGGATGCCCTCGCCCGGCTGGCCGGCGACACTTTCGCGCTGTACATCGAGAACTGCCCGGAACCCAGGGTGCGCAAACTGGCGGATGAAATCCGCGAGCAGATTGCCCGCTTCCAGTTCAACTGGCAGGGCCAGCAACTGCAAACCACCGCCAGCGGCGGGCTGTTGATTCTGGGCGGCGAGCAGCCGGAACAACCGGAACAACCGGAACAACTGCTGAGCCAGGCCGCCAACCTGTGCCACACCGCCAAGATCTCCGGCCGCAACCGGATTCACGCAGCCCACGCCAGGCATGGTGAACAACCGGCGGGCAGTTCCGACCAGCAACTGGAGCAGCTTCGCAACGCCCTCGACAACAACCACCTGCTGCTGGAATTCCAGTCCATGAAACCGGTGGCCAGCGTAACCTGGGGCGACCACATTGAAATCCTGTGCCGGATTCCGGGTGCCAACCCGGACGACACGCCACTGACACCGAACCAGTTCCTGCCCATCGCCGACCGCTTTGACCTGGTAAAACGCCTGGACCGGCAGGTCATCCGCCAGACCCTCGACTGGCTGGACCGGCATCCATTGCTGGAGCCGCGGCTGAAGTACTGCGGTTTCAACCTGTCGCTGGCCAGCATCCTGGATGACAGTTTTGCGGAATTCATGGAACAGACGGTGGCACCGCTGGCCTACAAACCGGAGTGTTTCTGCCTGGAAATCCGGGAGGCCCATGCCACCGAGTATCCGGATGAAGTGGCGGTGCTGTGCGATGCCCTGCACCGGGCCGGCTTCCGGGTCGCCCTGGAAGGGGCCGGTGCTTCGGTGGAAAGTTACAGCCTGGCCGCCAACCTGCCGGTCGACATCATCAAGCTGGATCAGCGGGTGATGAAGCACCTGGAAAAGGATCCGGTACAACAAATTATGGTGGATGCCCTGCACCGCATTGCCGAGGCTGCCGGCAAGGAAACCGTAGCCACCTTCATCGAAAACGATGAAACCTTGCGCAAGGTACGAACACTGGGAATTCACTTCGGCCAGGGCTTCCGGCTGGCAGAACCGCAACCACTGGAACAACTGAAACCGGCGGTGGTGGAGCTGAGTACCGGGCGTATCGGGGGCTGAGTTCCGCCGGCACAGAGGTTACCCCAGTGCCGGCGGATGATCAGGGCAGGATTACTTCAGGGCCGCGCGGGCCCGGGCTACGGCGGCTCGCACCTGGTTCGGCGCGGTGCCACCCAGGTGATCACGGGCCTGCACAGAACCTTCCAGGGTCAGCACGTCAAACACGTCCTCGCCAATCACGTCAGAGAACTGCTGCAGCTCTTCCAGGGTCATCTCGGACAGGTCACGGCTTTCGGCCACGCCAAAGGCGACAGACTTGCCGACAATCTCGTGGGCATCCCGGAAGGGGACACCTTTCTTGACCAGGTAATCCGCCAGGTCGGTGGCCGTGGAGAAGCCCCGCTTGGCCGCCACCCGCATGTTGTCCGCCTTGGCCTTGATGGCCGGGATCATGTCGGCGTAGGCCTTCAGGCAGCCCTTGATGGTATCGACGGTGTCAAACAGCGGCTCTTTGTCTTCCTGGTTGTCCTTGTTGTAGGCCAGCGGCTGGCTCTTCATCAGGGTCAGCAGACTGATCAGGTGGCCGTTCACCCGGCCGGTCTTACCACGCACCAGTTCCGGTACGTCCGGGTTTTTCTTCTGGGGCATGATGGAAGAACCGGTGCAGAAACGATCCGGCAGGTCGATGAAATCGAACTGGGCGGAGGTCCAAAGCACCAGTTCTTCACTGAACCGGGACAGGTGGGTCATCAGCAGGGCAGAGAAACTGCAGAATTCGATGGCGAAGTCCCGGTCAGAGACCGAATCCAGGCTGTTTTCAGTCGGCCGGTCAAAGCCCAGCAGCTCGGCGGTCAGGTTGCGGTCGATCGGGTAAGTGGTACCGGCCAGGGCAGCAGCTCCCAGAGGCATCACGTTCACCCGCTTGCGGCAATCCTGCAGACGATCGGCATCGCGTACCAACATTTCGTACCAGGCCAGCAAATGGTGGCCGAAGGTAACCGGCTGTGCAGTCTGCAGGTGGGTAAAGCCGGGCATGATGGTGTCGGCTTCGCGCTCCGCCAGGTCCAGCAGGCCGGCCTGCAGGCGAGCCAGCTCTTCGGCGATCACATCGATTTCATCGCGCAGGTACAGGCGAATGTCGGTAGCGACCTGGTCGTTACGGCTGCGACCGGTGTGCAGCTTCTTGCCGGTGATGCCGATGCGATCGGTCAGCCGGGCTTCGATGTTCATGTGCACGTCTTCCAGGCTGACGGACCACTCGAAGCGACCGGCTTCGATGTCTTCCTTAACGCCTTTCAGGCCTTCGATGATCTGATCCCGCTCGGCGTCGGTGAGCACACCCACCTTGGCCAGCATGGTGGCATGGGCGATAGAGCCGGTAATATCATGGTGGTACAGGCGCTGATCAAAACCGACTGACGCGGTAAAGCGCTCGACAAAGGCATCGGTAGGCTCGCTGAAACGGCCACCCCAGGGTTTTTCGGAGGATGTGGCCTGGTCAGATTTCTTCTGATCCGTCATAAGTCTATCTTTCCTGCTGACAGCCCGGCATCATCGTGCCGGCAGTGAATCGGTAAAAAGTTGCCGCAGTATAGCATTCTGACCCCGGTTAAGGAGACACCCCTGAAACCCGACATTGGCATAGGCAGGCAAGCGCCCGGCAGCTTCTACGTTCCCGATCTGTGCCGGGTGCGGGCGGTGTTCCTGATGCTGGTCACCAGCGAACTGTTCGTGCTGGTGTTATCCATTGTCCAGGCGGAACAGGGCTGGATTGACTGGAACTACTTCGGGCTGCTGTCGCTGTTTGTGCAATGGACCACCCTCACCAGCGCAGCGCTGATCTGCCTGCTGCTGCCCCGGCTGGCGCTCATGGACATAGCCGGCGCCACCCTGGCCATCGTCACCATCGTCTTGCTGGATGTGCTGGCCTTCAGCCTGTTTGCCGACAAGGTTCTGAACCCGCAGCCCGGCGGCATCCTGTGGCAAAGCATCGCCAAGAAACTGCTACTGGCACTGCTGATCACCCTGATGGTGCTGCGCTACTTCTATCTGCAACACCAGTGGCAACAACAGCAGGAGGCCGAAATGCAGGCCCGGCTCACCTCCCTGCAGGCCCGTATCCAGCCCCACTTCCTGTTCAACAGCATGAACACCATCGCCAGCCTGATCGACAGCCACCCCGAACTGGCCGAGGAAGCCGTACTGGACTTGTCCGAACTGTTCCGGGCCAGCCTGAGAACCACCGAACAGCTGGTCCCCCTGAGCCGCGAACTGGAACTGTGCCAGCGTTACCTTGCCATTGAAGGGCTCAGACTGGGCGAACGGCTGGCACTGGACTGGGCCATCGAGCCCGGGCTGGAGCAACAGGCAATCCCGCCGCTGACACTGCAACCCCTGGTGGAAAACGCCATTTACCACGGCATACAACCCAGGGCGGAGGGCGGCACCGTGCGGATTGAAGTTTCCGCCAAGGATCGGTTTGTCTATCTGCTGGTACAGAACCCGGCCCCGGAGGCTGGCGAAAGCCGGCACAGCGGCAACCACATCGCCCTGGACAACACCCTGGCCCGGCTCCGGGCCCTGTTCGGGGAGTCCGCCGTGCTCAAGCGCAGCCGCCAAAATGACATTTATACCGTTACACTGAGGCTGCCCAGGCAGACGGTAAGCCAGTACAAACGCCTTGTTTCACGGTGAGACGATGGATTCACAACCGCAGCAAACCATATTGATTGCCGACGACGAGCCCCTGGCCAGGCAACGGATCCGCAGGCTGCTGGAAGACCTCCCCGGTTACCGGGTGTGCGGCGAAGCCACCGACGGCCACGACACCCTGCACAAAATTGCCGCACTGGAACCGGATATCCTGCTGCTGGATATCCGCATGCCCGGCATGGACGGCATGCAGGCGGCCGGCCAGATCAGCCAGCTGGATAGTCCGCCCGCAGTGATTTTCTGCACCGCCTACGACCACTTTGCCATCCAGGCCTTTGACGTACAGGCCTGCGGCTACCTGCTCAAACCCGTACGCAAGGAAGCTCTGGCCCAGACCCTCGCCCGGGCCGGGCGCACCAACCGGGTGCAGCGCCGCAGCCTGGCCGGACAGACCGGCCAGGGCGCCGGGCAACTGGCGGTTCGCACCCACCGGGGTACCGAGCTGGTCGACCTGGACACCATCCTGTACTGCGAAGCCGACCAGAAATACGTCACCCTGCACCATACCCGGGGTGAAACCCTGTGCGATTACACCCTGAAGGAACTGGAGCAGGCCTATCCGCAGCAATTGCTGCGCATTCACCGCAATACCCTGGTGGGCGTGCGCTTTATCCGTGGGCTGCAGCGCACATTTGACGGAAGGCACCTACTGTCCCTGAAAGAAACCGAAAGCCTTCTAACTGTCAGCCGGCGCCATGCCCCCCATGTTCGCCAGTGGTTGGAGCAGCGCTAAAACATTGATGTGTGAAGCCGCTTCACTCCTGTCCATTTGTTATGATGCGGGCTTGAATCTATCAGCAACAACCGGGAATACTGAATGGCTATTAAAAAATCGGAACTGTACTCGTCTCTTTGGGCGTCTTGCGATGCTCTGCGTGGCGGCATGGACGCTTCGCAGTACAAGGACTATGTCCTGTTTATGCTGTTCATCAAGTACATCACCGACAAGTATGCGGATTCGGATGACTTTGCCCCTCCGGTCACTATCCCAGCTGGCGCCAGCTTCAACGACATGGTCAAGCTCAAGGGCAAGCCCGATATCGGTGACAAGATCAACACCCAGATCATTCAGCCGCTGATCGACGCCAACGACCGTCTGTCACGCAGCGACTTCCCGGATTTCAACGATCCCAACAAGCTGGGTGAAGGCAAGGCGATGGTGGATCGCCTGACCGATCTGATCTCCATATTTCAGAAGCCGGAACTCAACTTCGCCAAGAACCGTGCCGAGCATGATGACATTCTGGGCGATGCCTACGAATACCTGATGCGTCACTTCGCCAGCGAGAGCGGCAAGAGCAAGGGGCAGTTCTATACCCCCTCCGAAGTGAGCCGCATTCTGGCGCAGGTGCTGGGCATAGGGCCGCACAACACCACCGCCCGCACCGTGGCCTATGACCCGACTTGCGGCTCCGGCTCGCTGCTGTTGAAGGTGGCTGCCGAGGCGGGCAAGCACATTACCCTTGAAGGGCAGGAAAAGGATGTCAGCACCGCCGGTCTGGCGCGCATGAACATGATCCTGCACGACTTCCCAACCGCCAATATCGTACAGGGCAACACCCTCGCCAACCCCAAGTTCAAGGATGGCGAGCAGCTGCGTACCTATGACTATGTGGTCGCCAACCCGCCGTTCTCGGACAAGGCCTGGAGTACCGGCATCTCCGTTGACGATGACCCCTACCAGCGTTTCAGCTGGGGCGTACCACCGGCCAAGCAGGGCGATTACGCCTACCTGCTGCATGTGATCCGCTCCATGAACAGCACCGGCAAGGCAGCGGTGATTCTGCCCCACGGCGTGCTCTTCCGTGGCAATGCCGAGGCTGTAATTCGCAAGCAGCTGGTGCGCTCCGGCTACCTGAAAGGCATCATCGGCCTGCCTGCCAACCTGTTTTACGGCACCGGCATTCCTGCCTGCATTCTGGTGTTGGACAAGGAAAATGCCCAGGCGAGAGCCATCAGCGGTGATAAAAAGAGCGGCATCTTTATGATCGATGCCGCCAAAGGCTTCATCAAGGATGGCAACAAGAACCGGCTGCGCGAGCAGGATATCCACCGCATTGTGGATACCTTCAACAAGCTCAACAGCGTGCCCGGCTATGCGCGCATGGTGCCCTTTGACGAGATCACCGATGCCAAGAACGATTACAACCTCAACCTGCCGCGCTACATCGACACCAGCGAGCCGGAAGACCTGCACGATATTCATGCCCATCTGAACGGCGGTATTCCCGTGCGCGATATCGACGGTGATGCCAGCGCTCTGCCGCCCATTCCGGGCCTGTCGGCTTACTGGCAGGCGCTGCCGGGATTGCGTCAGGCGTTGTTCACTGCCAATGCCCACCCAGGCTATGCCGATCTGGCGGTGGAGTCCGGCGCACTCAAAACAACCATTCTGCAGCACCCCGAGTTTGCCGATTTCCGCAGCACCATTGATGGCCTTTTTGCCCAGTGGCGCACACGCAACACCCCGGTATTCAAAGAGTTCGATATCGATGACAACCCCAAGGTATTGATCACTCAGGTAGGTGAAAACCTGCTGGAGACGTTCCGCCAGGCACCTCTGCTCAACCCCTACGATATCTATCAGCACTTGATGGATTACTGGGCCGACACCCTGCAGGACGATGCCTACGAGATCACCGCCGATGGCTGGGTAGCAGAACCCAAGCGCATTATTGAAGAGATCACCAACGGCAAGAAAAAGGGCCAGACCAAAGACAAGGGCTGGGGCTGCGACCTGGTCCCCAAACCCTACATCGTGGCGCGCTACTTTGCCGAGGAGCAGGCCGCGCTGGATGCCCTGCAGGCCGAGCTGGACAGCGCCAGCAGCCGACTGACCGAGCTGGAAGAAGAGCACAGCGGTGATGAAGGTGCCTTTGCCGAACTGGACAAGATCAACAAGGGCGAAGTTGCCAAGCGCCTGAAAGAGATCAAAGGTGACCCCGACTGCGCCGAGGAAGCCAGGGTGCTCAGGCAATGGAGTACCCTCGAAAAGCAGCAGAGCGGCCTGAAAAAACAGATCAAGGAAGCAGACGCCGCACTGGATCAGCTCGCCTACGACCAGTACGCCAAACTCAGTGTGGACGAGATCAAAACCCTGGTGGTGGATGACAAGTGGCTCGCCGCACTGGAAGCCGCGCTGCAGAACGAACTGGAGCGCGTATCCCAGACCCTCACCGGCCGCGTGCGCCAGCTGGCTGAGCGTTATGCCACGCCGCTGCCGGAATTGACTCAGCGGGTAGATGTCCTGTCGACCCGGGTGGACGAGCACCTGAAAAAGATGGGAGTACGCTGGGCATGAACAAGGTGATGGGCGTGCAGGAGGTATCGCCGGGGTATGAGTTTGTGGCTGAGAATCCGGCGGTGCCGGAGGGGTATAAACAGACTGAAGTGGGTGTGATTCCTGTGGATTGGGGAATTTCCAGTGTTGGTGATGAATTCACTATCCAACTCGGGAAAATGCTTGATTCAGAAAGAAATACCGGGGAACCAAAGCCCTATCTAGGCAATCGTGCAGTTCAATGGGGCAGGATTGATACAACTGACCTTGCAACTGTACCGATGACCAAGGCTGACCTTAACAAGTATCGCCTTGATGAAGGAGATATCCTTGTATGTGAAGGCGGAGAGGTAGGGAGAGCGGCCATTTGGAATGCTCAAATTAATGAATGTTATTTTCAAAAAGCCCTTCATCGATTAAAGCCGATTAGTGGATATAACAATAAACTCATGGTCGCCATCCTGCGTCGATGGGCAGATAAAGGAATATTGAAAAACTACGTAACCCAGACCAGCATTGCGCACCTTCCGCGTGACAAGTTCCTCACTATACCGATACCAGTTCCCCCGGCTGAAGAACAACGTGCCATCGCCACCGCCCTGAGCGATGTGGATGCCCTGCTGGAAGAGCTGGACCGTTTGATCACCAAAAAGCGCGATATCAAACAGGCCGCCATGCAGCAGCTCCTGACCGGCGAAACCCGCCTGCCGGGGTTTGAGAGTAAGTGGAAGTATTTCAGGCTTGGCGACCATGTAACATTTTTAAAGACGGGGACAAACTCCCGAGCGGAGTTGCAGAGTGATGGTAATGACGCCGCCGTGAGATATCTACATTACGGTGATATTCACGCTTCCAAGTTGTCATTTCTAACCCCTTCAGTTTTGCCCTTCTTGCCCAGCGAAAAGGCAGCAACCTTGGGCAGACTAAAAAATGGCGACCTAATCATGTCGGATGCCTCAGAAGATATTGAAGGTATTGGTAAATCAGTGGAAATAACCAATACAGGTATTGCTGATGTGGTCGCTGGACAGCACACTATTGCAGCGAGGTTTAGTCCTGCTGTGCTTGCTGATGGTTTCAAGGGATATCTGCAATATTGTCCAGCATTTATAACGCCACTTCGCCGGCTAGCTGCTGGAACAAAAGTTTACGCAACAATACGCAAGCATATTGAGAGTATAGATATGCAACTTCCAGGGCTTGAAGAACAAATCGCGATTGCTCATGTATTTAAAGACATGGACACCGAAATCCATGCCCTGGAACAGCGTCGCAGCAAAACCGCCGAGCTGAAACAGGGCATGATGCAGGAGCTGCTGACCGGGAGGACACGTCTGGTATGAGCAACAAGCCACCATATCTGACCACGCCGCCGGACGGTTACAGCGATTGGCTGAGCGACCTGAAGAACCGTATTCACCACGCCCAGCAGCGCGCAAGTCTGGCGGTGAATCGGGAGCTGGTGCTGCTTTACTGGCAGATCGGTCAGGACATTCTGCAGCGTCAGGCGGCGCAAGGCTGGGGCGCCAAGGTTATTGATCGACTGGCCCATGATCTGCGCACCGCCTTTCCGGATATGAAAGGCTTTTCACCGCGCAACCTGAAATACATGCGTGCCTTTGCCGAAGCCTGGCCGGATAGCGAGTTTGTGCAAGGGGTGCTTGCACAATTGCCCTGGTATCACCAGCTGGCCTTGCTGGACAAGTTGCCGGACGCTGAAAGCAGACGCTGGTACGCCGCCAAAGCCATAGAGCACAACTGGTCACGCAACGTGCTGGTGATACAGATCGAATCTGGCCTGCTGGAACGCCAGGGCCGGGCCGTGACCAACTTCGAGGCACGCCTGCCCAAGGCCCAGTCAGACCTCGCTCGTGAGTCACTGAAGGACCCCTACCGCTTTGATTTCCTCAACCTCGGCGAAGAGGCGCAGGAGCGTGCTGTCGAAAGCGCACTGGTACGCCACGTCACCGAGTTTCTGCTGGAGCTGGGTGCAGGCTTTGCCTTTGTCGGGCGTCAGGTGCTGGTGGACGTGGGTGGCGAAGAGTTCTTTATCGACCTGCTGTTCTATCACCTGAAGCTGCGCTGTTACGTGGTCATTGAACTCAAGACCGGTAAATTCAAGCCCGAACATCTAGGGCAGCTGGGCTTCTATCTCACCGCCGTGGACCGCCAGATCAAGGGTGATCAGGATAACGCCAGCATCGGCCTGCTGCTTTGCAAGAGTAAAAACAAGGTGGTGGCCGAATATGCGTTGAACGACAAGGGCCAGCCGATGGGTATTGCCGAGTATAAGCTGCAAGAAGCCCTGCCGGCCGAGCTGGAAACCGACCTGCCCAGTATCGAACAGATTGAACGTGAGCTGCAGCCCGGGAACACTGACTGAGCCGCTAACAGGAATAATGACACCCCGTCACAGGAGAGGATGCCATGACGTACGCTGTACCTCGCCCCGAACGCAAGACACAAAACCGTGTCGTCAGTTTGTTCACGACACCCGTTAAACAAGGGGGGCTGGGTTATGGCAACCTTGGCGAATGGAGGAAGCGAGAGCTGAATCGCTGTATAGAGCCGGAGCTCCTGGGCGCCAACCTTCGCAGTCGTGGCTATTCCGACCAGCATATTGCTGCCGCCGTGTTACGGCTGCAAACCGCAGCCGAGGTGGGGAGCGATACCCTCTACCAGGCCAATATGCGCGTTTATAACCTTCTGCGCTACCCAGTCAAAGTACAATTGTCGCCCGGCAAGCCTCACGAGGATGTTCAGTTAATTGACTGGCAACATCCGGAACGCAACGATTTTTCCGTGGCGGAGGAGGTAACGCTCAAAGGCGACCATGAGCGCCGGCCGGACCTGGTGATTTATCTCAATGGCATTGCCATAGTAGTGATAGAGCTGAAGCGCAGTTCCGTCGAAGTGGGTGACGGCATACGTCAACTGATCAGTAATCAGGAAAAAATCTTCAACCGGGACTTCTTCGCCACCTCGCAACTGCTGCTGGCCGGCAACGACTCCCAGGGCCTAAGGTATGGCACCACCGGCACGCCAGAACAGTTCTATGTGCAGTGGAAGGATGAAACCGGCAGCAGCGAGCGTACCCCCGGCACCTTGCTGGATCAGCCGCTGGCGCAGATCTGCGATAAGACACGGCTGCTGGATCTAATCTACAACTTCATTATCTTCGATGGTGGGCTGAAAAAAGTGCCGCGCCAGCACCAGTATGCCGGTATCAAGGCGGCGCAGACACGCATCGCCGAACGCGAAGGCGGGGTCATCTGGCATACTCAGGGCAGTGGCAAGAGCATCCTGATGGTACTGCTGGCCAAGTGGCTGATGGAGCATGATCCCGAAGCCCGCGTGCTGGTGGTGACCGACCGTGACGAGCTGGACAAGCAGATCGAGGGCGTGATGCGCAACGCCGGGGTGGTCGGCGAGGATGATCCTTCACCACGCATCGCCTCCCGGGCAACACTGGTCAGCACTGTGGGTGCGACGACGCCCCGCCTGCTGTGCGCGCTGGTGCACAAGTTCGACCCAAGCGATCTGGATGGCCCACCACCGCCGATTCATGGTCGTTTCTATGTGTTTGTGGATGAGTGCCACCGAACCCAGGGCGGGCGCATGAATAAGCAGATGAAGCGCTGGCTGGAGGGTGCCATCTTTATCGGTTTTACCGGCACGCCGCTGCTGCGCAAGGACAAGCAGACCACTCGCGAGGTGTTTGGCCGCTATATTCACACCTACAAGTTTCCGCAGGCCGTGGCCGATGGCGTGGTGCTGGACCTCAAATACGAAGCCCGCGATGTTCCCCAGCGGCTGATCTCGCAAAAGTCGATTGATAACTGGTTTGAAGAAAAAACCAAGAACCTGAACAACTACCAGAAGGCAGCATTGCGCAAGCGTTGGGCCAAGCTGGAAGAACTGATGAGTGCCAAGGAACGCAAGGAGCGGATCATTGCCAACATCATCGAAGATTTCAGCCTCAAACCGCGCCTGAATAACAACCGGGGCACTGCCATACTGGTTGCCGCTTCCATCTACGATGCCTGCCATTACTTCCGTCTGTTTCAGGGCACCAGCTTCGGCAAATACTGCGGCATCATCACCTCATTTGAGCCGAATCATAATGCGATTTCCCGTGAACCGGCCGACAGTGACGAGCGCTACAAGTTTGATACTTACACCGAATACGTACTGAAGGGCTTTCCTGGCACCAAGCAGTACGAAGAAGAGATGAAACGGCGCTTCAAGGAAGAACCCGCCAACCTGAAGTTGTTGATCGTGGTGAGCAAACTGCTAACGGGCTTTGATGCGCCGTCCTGTACCTATATCTATCTCGACAACGAACTGCGCGACCACAACCTGTTCCAGGCGATCTGCCGCACCAACCGGCTGGACGGCGAAGACAAGGAATACGGTCATATCGTTGATTTTGTACATCTCTTCGGTGACGTTCAGAACGCCATCTCAGTTTACAGCTCGGATGAGCTGGATCTGGACAGCGGTGGCGGTGCGGCTGAAAACAATGTGGAGCTGAAAGACTGGCTGAACGAAGGTTGCCGCAAGCTGGAAGAGACCCGCGAAGCCCTGATGTACCTGTGCGAGCCGGTGCTGGCACCACGCGAGATCGAGGATTACATTCATACCTTCTGCGGCGATATCAACGACCCCAAGGCGCTGGATGACACCGAAGCGCTGCGGATTACCTTCTACAAGGCGACGGCGGCGTTTATTCGCGCCTTCTCGGATGTATCCCAGCACCTGGAAGAAGCTGGCTATCCAGCCGCTGAGATCGACAAACTGAACCGCGAAACCGCATTCTTTGCCGACGCCCGCGATGCCATCAAGCACTACTCCGGTGAAGAGCTGGATATCAAGCCGTTTGAAGCGGATATGCGCCACCTGATCAACACCTACATTCAAGCGGATCAGCCGAAGGATCTTGGCTCTGTAGACAACTATTCGCTGGTTGAGCTGATTATCGAAACCGGTGTCCACGACGCCATTGCCAAGAAGCTCAATACCAAGGGCAAACTCTCAAAGAATGCGGTGGCTGAAGGCATCATCAACAACATGCGCAAGACCATTATCCGAGATCAGCTCACCGATCCACGCTTCTATGAAAAAATATCCAAACTGCTCGACGACCTGATTCTGGAGTGGCGCAAGGAGACCCTGAACTATCAGGAGTTCCTGCAGCGTGCTGAAGACCTGGTCAAAAACATGGTGGGTGGCAAAGGTGATAGTCCTGTACCGGATGCACTTGAGGGTAATCGCGCGGCCCAAACCCTCTACAACAACCTACCGAATATTCTGGCGCTGGCGTTTCCAACCTGGGAAATCCGCGACGGTGAGAATGACGAAGAAAATGATCTGCTGCAGATTACTTTAAAGATCGACCGAGCCATGCGCGAGCACGCACCGGCCAACTGGAAGGGTGACGATACCCGTGAAAAGCAGGTACTCAATGCTCTGCACCCAATTATGGGCAGAAACCGAAAAGCTACGCTGGCCCTGTTTGAGCTGATCAAACAGCAGGAAGGCTATCAATGACTGAGGTGATTGAGCTGGGCGAAGTCCGGATTCGGGTTACCCGCAAGGCAGTGAAGAATGTGCACCTCAGCGTTCACCCGCCCCATGGAGAGGTCACGCTGGTCGCACCAACCAGTACCCGGCTGGATGTGGCCCGCGCTTACGCCATTACCAAACTCGGCTGGATTCGTAACCAGCAGGCCAAGCTGCGCCAGCAGGCACGTGAAGAACCGCGCCAGTTCGTAACCCGGGAAACACTGTACCTCTGGGGCCAGCGCTACCTGCTGGAAGTGGAAGAAAAAGACACCAAGCCCGGAGTTACCTGGAACCATACACGCATCCTGCTGACCGTGCGGCCGGGCAGCGACCACGCCAAGCGCACTGAAGTGGTTCACGCATGGCACAAGCAATTGCTGCACAAGGCGGTGCCGCCGCTGATCCGAAAATGGGAACAGCAACTGGGAGTCAAGGTGACCGGTTACTACCTGCAGAAGATGAAAACCAAATGGGGCAGTTGCAATCACCGGGCCGGTAACATCCGCCTGAATACCGAGTTGGTGAAGAAACCCAAGGAGCTACTGGATTACATTGTGCTGCATGAGATGGTGCATCTGCTGGAACCCACCCACAGCGAGCGATTCACCGCCATTCTGGATCAACATTACCCAGGTTGGCGTACCGCGAGGGATGAGCTTAATGCTTTACCACTGGAAACACTTAACCCGGTGTAGAGTCATGCCTCATACACTCCCCCAAAGGTGATAGAAACACCCCGGCGGCGGGACTTTTTTGCAGTCACGAGGTAACCTTGGGGCACATTTTCCCGAACGACAGTGAGTGCCATGTCCAAACGAACCCTTCGCATCGCAACCCGTAGCAGCGCACTGGCGCTGTGGCAGGCAGAATTCATCAAATCCGAGCTGGAGCGGCTGCACGACAACGTCACCGTGGAGCTGGTCAAGATCAAGACCCAGGGCGACAAGATCCTTGACGTTCCTCTGGCCAAGATCGGCGGCAAGGGCCTGTTTGTGAAGGAACTGGAAGAAGCCATGCTGGACGGCCGCGCCGACCTTGCCGTGCACTCTATGAAAGACGTACCCATGGAGTTCCCGGAAGGCTTGGGGCTGGTCGCCATCTGTGAGCGCGAAGACCCCACCGACGCCTTCGTCAGCAACCACTACGACAACCTGGACCAGCTGCCCCAGGGCGCCGTGGTTGGCACCTCGAGCCTGCGCCGTGAAACCCAGCTGAGGGCCAACCGCCCGGACCTGGAAATCAAGATGCTGCGAGGCAACGTGAACACCCGGCTAGCCAAGCTGGATGCCGGAGAATACGACGCCATCGTGCTGGCCAGCTCCGGCCTGAAGCGGCTGGGTTTCCACGATCGCATCCGCTACTGTATGCCGGATACCGTCTCGCTGCCGGCCGTCGGCCAGGGCGCACTGGGCATCGAATGCCGCCTAAGCGATGACGAACTGCTGGGCCTGCTGGAGCCACTGAACCATACCGACACCGCAGACCGGGTAAAGGCCGAGCGCGCCCTGAACCGCCGGCTGGAAGGTGGCTGCCAGGTACCCATTGCGGCCTATGCCCTGCTGGAAGACGACAGCACCCTTTGGCTGCGAGGCCTCGTGGGTGCAGTAGACGGCACCCGGATTTTCCGGGTGGAAGGCCGTGCGCCCCGCGCTGAAGGTGAACGCCTGGGCCGGGAACTGGCAGAACAGCTGCTGGCCATGGGTGCCGACAAGGTTCTGGCTGAAGTCTATGGTCACACCCCGAGCTGAAGCCCACCAGGCTCAACCGGAACTTGCTGGCCGGCGGATACTGATCTGCCGGCCGGAGCCGGAAGCCGACAGGCTGGCCGAAGCTTTCCGGGCGGCCGGCGCGCGGGTTCGGGTATTGCCCACCGTGGTTCGCGAACCCTTGCCGGAAACCCCGGAACGCCGCAGCCTGCTGCAGGAACTCGATAACTTCCACCATGTCATTGCCGTCAGCCCCTATGCCGCACGGCTGCTGCTCGATGAGGTAGACCAGTGGTGGCCGCAGCCACCGGTTGGCGTGCACTGGTATGGCGTCGGCGCCGGCACTGCGGCGGCGTTTGCCGAAGCAGGGCTGCCGGCCGAGAAGCCGGATGACGGCTGGACCAGCGAAGCCTTGCTGGCGCACCCGGCGCTGCAGCACCTGGAACACGAAAAGGTTTTGCTGGCCCGGGGCGAGCAGGGTCGGGAGCTGATTCGCCAGACCCTGGAGCAACGGGGAGCCCGGGTAACGGTTCTGCCACTGTACCGACGCCTCCAGCCGTACTATCCTGCAGATAAGCTAAGCGAGATTTTTACCGGGTTCCGGCCCGAAGCGGTGATCGCCCTGTCCGGCGAAACCCTGAATAATCTCAAAGACATGGCCCGGGAATACCCGCATGCCCTGGACACTGCCTTGGTGGTTGTCCCGGCAGACCGGGTGGCCGAGCAGGCCCGGGCGGCCGGATTCAGCAACCCGGTGGTTCCGGATGGCCTGTCCGACCGGGAACTGGTGAATTGCGTGGCTGTGCGGCTCGGGCCGCAGGCCGGTAACAACGGATAACCAAGTAAGGATGCCCGTGACTGAAACAACAGAACAACTACCCGCCACCATCGAGCCCGACAACAACGCAGAAAAACCGCGCCTTTGGCCAATCTGGGTGGTCGCCGGTATTGCCCTGCTCATTACGCTGATACTGGCCCTGTGGAGCTGGCAGCAGTGGAACAACCACCAGGCCACCCTGCAGGTGATTACCGACCTGCGCCAGGATACCGCCCAGCTGGAAGACCTTTACGGCAGCCGGGGCAGCGAGCAGAGCCAGCGCATGCAGGCCATGGAGCAGAAGCTGACCGAACAGCGTGAGCTGATTGCCACCCAGCAGCGCCAGATTGACCACAACGCCCGGGAACTGCTGGAAGCCGGAAACCGCACCCGCACCGACTGGTTGCTGGCCGAGGCCGAATACCTGCTGCGCATTGCCAACCAGCGCCTGCTGATTGAAAAAGACATCAAGGGTGCCCTGTCGGCCCTGGAGTCTGCCGACGAAGTGCTGGCAGAGTCTGACGACATCGGCGTGTTCCCGGTACGCCAGCAGCTGGCTAAGGAAGTGTTGTCCCTGAAGGGTATCGAAGGGGTCGACCGCACCGGCCTGTACCTGAAACTGGAAGCCGCCATTGCCAGCCTCCATGACCTGACCGACCAGGCCCTGATCCACGACCGTGCGCCCGGGTTCAGCATGGTCGGAGACGACCATGCCCCGGAAGACGGCAGCAACATGCTCACCCGCGGCTGGAACCGGTTCGCCGATACCATGAAACAGGTGGTTGTGGTGCGCCGGCTGGACGAACCGGTCAAACCGCTGTTGTCTCCTGACCAGAGCGCCTGGGCCCGGCTGAACCTGCAACTGATGCTGGAAGAAGCCGAAATGGCGGTCTTGCGGGGCAACCAACCGCTGTACGAACGGGCGCTGAACAAAGCTATCAGTACCGTCAAAGACTGGTATGACAACACCAACCCGGCTATCCAGGGCATCAGCGGCACGCTGACCGAACTGGCAGACCGGAATGTGGATCCCCAGCTGCCCGATATCAGCAAGTCCCTGGACCTGCTGAAAGAGCGGCTGGCAGGACGCACCGCTGCCGGCAGCAACGGAGGCGATGAATCATGATCCGCCTGCTGCTGATCCTGCTGATTGCCCTGCTGGTGGGCACCGGGCTGTCTCTGGGGCTGGCCTATGATCTCGGCTATATCCGTGTCAGCCTCGGCAACTATCTGATCGAAACCAATTTCTGGGTTGGCCTCGGGCTGATCGTTGTCCTGGTGATGCTGAGCCTGTTCCTGATCGGCCTGCTGAAGCGGTTCCGCCAGGGCACCGGCCTGATGGCCACCTGGGTCAGCCGCGGCAACGAACGCCGTGCCCGCCGGCGCACCACAAAGGGCCTTCTGGCACTGGCCGAAGGCAACTGGCCACGAGCCAGGAAACTGCTGGTGAGCTCCGCCAACCACGCCGACACACCGCTGATCAACTACCTGGCGGCAGCCCAGGCCTCGTTCGAATCCGGTGACCACGACTCGGTCGACCAATTACTGCGCCAGGCCTTTGAAAGCACCCCTGGCTCCAGCCTGGCGGTCGGCCTGACCCAGGCCCAGTTGCAGCTGGCGGGCAACCGGCTGGAACAGGCCCTGGCCACCCTGCTGCGCCTGCGTAAAGAAGCACCGCATCATCCGTTCGTACTCAAGCTGCTCAAGAACACCTACCTGCGGCTGGAAGACTGGCGGGAATTGTCAAAACTCCTGCCGGACTTGCGCAAGCGCAGCGTGCTGACGGAAAAAGAACTGGATGACCTGGAACGACAGGTATGGCACAACCTGCTGGAACAGGCTGCCGCCGACTGCGAACGCCGGCGCAAGGAAGATCCGGAAGCGACCCTGGAACCGCTGACCCGGCTATGGGACGAACTGCCACGCTTTGTCCGCCGCGACGAGTACAGCATCCGGGACTACGCAGGGTTACTGGCCCGTCTGGGCGATGAGGGGCAGGCCGAAACCCTGCTGAGAAAAGTGCTGCGTAACCACTGGAGCGACGAGCTGATCAACCTCTACGGGCGGCTTGAGGGCCACCAGCCGGATGAGCAGTTAATCATTGCCGAACAGTGGCTGAAAGACCGCCCGAACAATCCGGAACTGCTGCTGGCACTGGGCCGCCTGAGCCTGCGCAACGAACTGTGGGGCAAGGCCCGGGAATATTTCGAAACCAGCCTGCGCCTGAAACGCAGCCGTGAAACCCTGGCGGAACTGAGCCGCCTGAGCGCCCATATGGGCCATGAAGAAGCCAGCATCAAGCTGCTGATGCAGGGGCTGGAGACCGACAACGGCCTGCCCGAGCTGCCGATGCCCCGGGCCTGAGCCTTCAGCGCACAATATGAGCCTTCAGCGCCACAACATAAGCCATCAGCGCCGAACTCTGAGAGAGTCAGACTAAGCAGCAATCAGGCCCTGGGGGCATACTCCAGCACATCCGAGAAAAACGCCTGCACAGGCAGGCCTTTTTCCAGCAGCGCATCCATCAGGGTATACACCATGGTGGGCGAGCCACTGGCATGAACTTCCACGTTCTGCCAGTCGGCCCCGGACGCCAGCACAGCCCGCACCAACTGGTCATGGTGACCACCCCAGTCATTATCCTCGTCATCACCGACGACAGGCACAAAGCTGAAATTGCTCCAGTCTTCATGCCACTGCTGCGCCAGCGACCTCAGGTACATGTCCTCGTGCTTGCGCACGCCCCAGAACAGGGTCACGGGGTGGCTGTACCGGGTTTCCTGAAGGAATTCCACCAGGCTTTTCATCTGAGCAAAGCCGGTTCCGGCCGCCACCAGCAGCAACGGCTTGTCCGGCGCCGCAGCCAGGCAGGCCTTGCCATTGGGCAGTTCCACCGTTACATCCTGGCCGGAGGTGAGCGCATCAATCACCTTGCGGGCCGAAACCCAGTCCGGGGAAGCCTGGATGTGCAATTCGATATGCTCGGCGGCGGGGCTGCTGGCGATGGAGAAATAACAGGGATCTTCCCCCGGCAGGATGACCGAAAGATACTGACCGGCATGGAAGGCCACGTCGCGGTGCCTCGGCAGCTTCAGTTCAACCCGGAACACATCGTGACTGATCGAGCGCACATCAACGACTTTGGCTGCATACTGACAGGGCGGATGGTTCGCAGTTGCCATAATGGCAGGTATCTCCAGTTTCAGGTCGGTCAGGGCAAGCGTGCGGCACATCATCAGCCGATCACCCACCGATAAGGTTTGTTGGTTCCGGGTATTCAGGGCCTGCCCCGTTATCAGGGTTGCCTCACAGATCTCGCAGACACCGTTGCGGCAGGCTGCCGGCGCCTGGATACCCGCAGCCGCGGCAGCAGACAGCAAATCCTCAGCGCCCGCTACGCCGTAGGCCAACCCGGCCGGCTGCAACTCAACCCGGTATGCAGCCTGTGCCTTGTCAGTCGGGGCGGGTGTCACGATTTTCAATACCGAGACTGTCCCAGATCTCATCCACCCGCTGCTTGACTTCATCCGTCATGGTAATGGCAGTGCCCCACTCCCGGTCGGTCTCGCCGGGCCATTTATTGGTGGCATCCATCCCCATTTTCGAGCCAAGGCCGGACACCGGCGACGCGAAGTCCAGGTAATCGATGGGGGTGTTCTCCACCAGCGTGGTGTCCCGGGCCGGGTCCATACGGGTGGTGATAGCCCAGATGACATCTTCCCAGCTGCGGGCGTTCACATCGTCGTCGGTCACAATCACAAACTTGGTGTACATGAACTGGCGCAGGAACGACCACACGCCCATCATCACCCGCTTGGCGTGGCCCGGGTACTGTTTCTTCATGGTGACCACCGCCAGCCGGTAGGAGCAACCTTCCGGGGGCAGGTAGAAATCCACAATCTCCGGGAACTGCTTCTGCAGGATGGGGATGAACACTTCGTTCAACGCCACACCCAGTACCGCCGGCTCATCGGGCGGGCGGCCGGTGTAGGTGCTGTGGTAGATCGGGTCTTTGCGGTGGGTAATACGCTCCACGGTAAACACCGGGAACTGGTCCACCTCGTTGTAATAACCGGTATGGTCGCCAAACGGGCCTTCAGGCGCCATATCATCCGGATAGATAAAACCTTCCAGCACAATCTCGGCACTGGCCGGAACCTGCAGGTCGCTCAGGCCGGCTTTTACCAGCTCGGTACGGCTGCCCCGCAGTAACCCGGCAAAGGCGTATTCAGACAGGGTATCCGGCACCGGCGTAACAGCGCCCAGAATGGTGGCCGGATCAGCCCCCAGGGCAACCGCAACCGGATAAGGCTTGTCCGGATTGGCCCGGCGAAACTCCTGGTAATCCAGCGCGCCACCGCGATGGCTGAGCCAGCGCATGATCAACCGGTTACGGCCGATCAGCTGCTGCCGGTAAATACCCAGGTTCTGCCGCTCCTTGTTCGGGCCGCGGGTAATCACCAGCGGCCAGGTCACCAGTGGGCCAGCATCCCCGGGCCAGCAGTGCTGCACCGGAATCTGGTACAGGTCGACCTTGTCTTTCTCGATCACCACGTCCTGGCAGGGCGCAGAACGGAGCACCTTCGGGCTCATGCGCATCACCTGCTTGAACAGCGGCAACTTCTCAATCGCATCCTTGAAGCCCTTGGGGGGATCCGGCTCCTTCAGAAACGCCAGCAGCTTGCCGATCTCCCGCAATGCCGACACATCCTGCTGGCCCATGCCCATAGCCACCCGCTTCGGCGTGCCGAACAGGTTGGCCAGCACCGGCATGTCATAGCCCTTGGGATTCTCAAACAACAACGCCGGCCCACCGGCCCGCAGCGTGCGGTCGCAGATTTCGGTCATTTCCAGGTGGGGGTCGACTTCTGCGCTGATGCGCTTGAGCTCGCCCTGCTTTTCCAGCTGGGCAATGAAGTCTCTCAGGTCGTTGTATTTCATGGTCTGCTCCGTTTTGTTAACGGTACTACGGAGTTCGGGGCGATCCGGACTGCCCCTGGAGTTGTTACTTTTTTTCGGTGTTGGAACAAGGCCGGGAGGGGGTGTCAAAACGGAAAACAGTGGTTTTCCTGATGGTTTTGACACCCCCTCCCGGCCTTGTTCTTCCGACTTCTTTACTCGCGCCCCAAAATCAGGCGCGCAGAGAAATCAGTATCAACGACGCTTCATAGACTGGAAGAATTCGTCATTGGTCTTGGCATCCCGCAGCTTGTCGAGCAGGAATTCCAGAGACGCAGTGTCATCGTCCATGGAGTGCAGCAGTTTGCGCAGGATCCACACGCGCTGGATTTCCGCTTCGCTCATCAGCAGGTCTTCGCGGCGGGTGCCGGAACGACGGATGTTGATGGCCGGGTAAACCCGCTTCTCGGCAATCTTGCGGTCCAGGTGCACTTCCATGTTACCGGTGCCCTTGAACTCCTCGTAGATAACCTCGTCCATCTTGGAACCGGTATCCACAAGCGCTGTGGCCAGGATAGTCAGGCTGCCGCCCTCTTCTACATTCCGGGCTGCACCGAAGAAGCGCTTGGGTTTTTCCAGGGCGTGGGCATCCACACCACCGGTCAGCACCTTGCCGGAAGACGGAATCACGGTGTTGTAGGCGCGGGCCAGGCGGGTGATGGAGTCCAGCAGGATGATCACATCCTTCTTGTGCTCCACCAGGCGCTTGGCCTTTTCAATCACCATCTCGGCTACCTGAACGTGGCGGGCCGGCGGCTCGTCAAAGGTAGAGGCCACAACCTCGCCGCGCACGGTGCGCTGCATTTCCGTCACTTCTTCCGGGCGCTCGTCAATCAGCAGCACCATCAGGTGACATTCCGGGTTGTTGCGGGTGATGGACTGGGCAATGCCCTGCATCAGCAGCGTTTTACCGGCCTTGGGCGGAGATACGATCAGGCCACGCTGGCCTTTACCGATCGGAGCCACCAGGTCCAGTACCCGGGAAGAGAGATCCTCTGTACTGCCGTTACCCAGTTCCAGGGTCAGACGCTCCTGGGGGAACAGCGGGGTGAGGTTCTCGAACAGAATCTTGTTACGGGCGTTGTCCGGCTTGTCGAAGTTAATCTCGTTAACTTTCAGCAGGGCAAAATAACGTTCGCCGTCTTTCGGCGGGCGGATCTTGCCGGAAACGGTATCGCCGGTACGCAGGTTGAAACGGCGGATCTGACTGGGAGAGACGTAGATATCGTCCGGACCGGCCAGGTAAGAGGCATCGCCGGAACGAAGGAAGCCGAAACCGTCCTGCAGAATTTCCAGTACACCATCACCGTAAATGTCTTCGCCGCTTTTGGCGTGTTTCTTCAGGATGGTGAAGATCACGTCTTGCTTGCGCGAGCGAGCCAGGTTATCCAGACCCATTTCTTGCGCAATATCGAGCAATTCGGGCACGGATTTCTGCTTGAGTTCAGTAAGATTCATAGTTTGTTGGATTTTCAGGAATGGAAGTAAACGACAGTTGGAATGACAGGGGTGCCCCTGAACGCATTGATCTGATTAAGCTGAAACAAGGTGCTGGCTCGATGGAGCTACCGGTGCAGATGAAATCCGGATTAAGTATGCTGAAGCCAGAGAGTGGGAACAATCGTTCGCCGGGCAAGCGGCATAATCGACCACCTTGAAGGCTGATGTCAAGACCTGTGACCAAAATTAAACCAGCGGCTTGCCCTGCATCAGACCAATGTCGACACCCGAAATCTCTCTGGCGGCCACCCTCTTCCATTTACGAGCGCCAATCCGGATACTGACTACATTATTGATACAGCCTTCTGGAGTCTTTCCATGAGCAGTGACCTTACCAGCGAACTCAAACCCCTGAACGTCGCCCTGTTAACCGTATCAGACACCCGCGGCCCCGCCGAAGACACCTCCGGCCAGTACCTGGAAGACCAGATTATCGAAGCCGGCCACCGGCTTCTGGCCCGCCGCATCCTGCCGGACGACGTCTACCTGATCCGTGCACTGATGTCCCTGTGGATTGCCGATCCGGAAGTTCACTCCATCATTATCACGGGCGGCACCGGCTTTATGGAACGGGACAGCACCCCGGAAGCCGTTGGTGCGCTGCTCGACAAGGAAATTGTCGGCTTCGGCGAAGAGTTCCGCCGCTTGTCCGCCGCCGAGATCGCCAGTTCCACCATTCAGTCCCGGGCCTTCGGCGGCATGGCCAATAACACGGTCATTTTCTGCCTGCCCGGCTCCACCGGCGCCTGCCGCACCGGCTGGGAAGGCATTCTGAAAAGCCAGCTCGACAGCCGCCACGGCCCCTGCAATTTCTCAGGGCTGACCTTGCGCAAGCCGGATCGTGCCTGCCAGCGGCTGCATGAAGTAATCGGCTCCCGGGCCGAACGATAAGGAGACGTTATGGCTGGCCAGAACCTGATCTCCCTGGACGATGCCCTGAACCACCTGCTTGACCGGGCCACCCCGGTTACCCGTGCCGAGGCCGTCAACCTGACAGAATGTCTGGGCCGGATCCTGGCGGAAAACCATTATGTACCGGCCGATGTGCCGCCGGCCGACAACAGCGCGGTGGATGGCTACGCGGTTTACCACAGTGATGTACGTGATGGCGAAGCGCTGACCGTGTCTGACCGGGTTCCCGCCGGCACCGCCCCGGCACCGCTGCAGCCGGGCACGGCAGTGCGCATATTCACCGGCTCGGAGATCCCCGAAGGCGCCGATGCGGTGGTGATGCAGGAGCGGGTAGAACGTACCGGCGACAGCATCGTGATCAACGCCACGGTCAGCTCAGGCAAGAACATCCGGCGCCGCGGGCAAGACCTTACCAAGGGGGCCCTGGCCCTGGCCCGGGGTACACGAATCCGGCCACAGGAAATGGGCCTGCTGGCGTCCACGGGTATCAACCGGGTGCCGGTGCTGGCGAAGCTGAAAGTGGCCATCCTGACCACCGGCGATGAGCTGGTAGACCCGGGCCAGCCGCTGGCACCGGGGCAGATCTACAACACCAACCGGTATACCCTGCTGGGCCTGCTGGCCGAAGCTGGCTGCGATGTAACCCTGTGTGAAAGCCTGGAAGACACCCGCGATGCCACCCGCCAGACCCTGACAAGGGCTGCGGCAGAGGCCGACCTGATCATCACCAGCGGCGGGGTATCGGTGGGCGAGGAAGACCATGTGCGGGCCGTGCTCGAGGAATCCGGCAAGCTGTCACTCTGGCGCCTGGCGATCAAACCGGGCAAGCCGCTGGCCTTCGGCGAAGTGGCAGGCACGCCGGTTATCGGACTGCCCGGCAACCCGGCGTCGGTACTGGTTACCTTTATGGTCGTGGCCCTGCCCTACATCCGCAAGCGCCAGGGCCGTTCCGATGTTGTGCTGACCGGTGAGCGCTTGCCTGCTGCGTTCGAGATTACCGAGACCTCGGTGCGCCGCGAGTTTGTCAGGGCCCGCAAGGAGAACACCGGCTCCGAAGTACAGGTTGCGGCCTTCCCCAACCAGAGTTCCGGGGTAATGAGTTCCGCCTGCTGGGCTTCGGGACTGGCAATAGTGCCCGAGAATACCCAGGTGGCCCGGGGCAACCTGGTTACGTTCTATTCCTTTAACGAATTGCTGAGCTGATGATGACCGAGCCTACCCTGACCGTTCGTTTCTTCGCCCGCCTGCGGGAAGAGCTGGGTACCGATTCCCTGAGCCTGCCCGCCAATGACGGGCAAACCGTCGACGACCTCCTGACCCAACTGGCCAGCCGCGGCGGCCGGTGGGTCCAGCTTAAGGACGACCAGCCGGTCATGGTGGCGGTGAACCAGGCCATGGCAAAACCCGCCACGGCCGTGAAGGCTGGTGATGAGGTAGCGTTTTTCCCGCCGGTAACCGGAGGCTGAGATGATTTCTGTGCAGACCGGGGATTTTGATACAGGCGCGGAATATGCCGCGCTGAGAGCAAGCGGTTCAGGCACCGGTGCCATTGCCACCTTCACCGGACTGGTCCGGGATTCCGGAGACCTGTCCGGCGTAACGGGGCTGTTCCTGGAACATTATCCGGGGATGACGGAGGCGGTTATTCAGGGGCTGATTGACGAGGCTTCCCGCCGCTGGGATGTCCGTGATGCCCGGGTGATTCACCGGGTCGGGCGACTAGCGCTTTCCGACCAGATCGTATTTGTTGGCGTGTGCAGCGCCCACCGGGGTGATGCCTTTGCCGCCTGCTCGTTCATCATGGACGCCCTGAAAACTTCCGCCCCGTTCTGGAAGAAAGAGATGACCTCTGACGGCGAGCACTGGGTGGAACAGAAGGCGTCTGACCGTGAACGGACCCAGGCCTGGTCTTCAGACTGACAGGCTCAAGGCATAAAAAAACCGCCCGTGAATCGTTGTTCAGGGGCGGTTTTTTTTCAACAGCAGATCAGAGGTTGCTGTCGAGGAAGGCGGCCAGCTGTGACTTGGACAGGGCACCTACCTTGGTGGCGTCGACATTGCCGTTCTTGAACAGCATTAGGGTCGGAATGCCACGAATGTTGAACTTGGGCGGGGTCTGCTCGTTTTCGTCGATGTTCAGCTTGCAGACTTTGAGCTTGCCTTCGTATTCGTCGGCGATCTCTTCCAGAACCGGTGCGATCATCTTGCACGGGCCACACCACTCGGCCCAGTAATCTACCAGTACCGGAACGTCGGATTTCAGTACGTCCTGTTCAAAGGAAGCGTCGGTGACATTAACGATATTTCCGCTCATTACCTTTTCCTGATTCAGGCGCTCCCGGGCCGTTCTGGCCGGCCCCGGCGGAGTCGCTGTTGACTGTAGCAAACGGACTTTTCCGAAAGGGAAAATCCCGCCTGCCCGGATTTCGTTAGACAGATACTTTACGCGATTGGCCGCCTGAATGTGAAGCGGGAAGTATCCCGCGCAGGGTTGATTCGTGTCAGTAATGACCGCAGTCCGTTACTGACACGCCCCTGTTTTTTCACTTATAGTACGACCAAGTTCACACCACACAGGATTCCTACCAACGTGACGGCCACCCCCAACGCCGAGAACGCAACACCCGCACCGGACATGCTGGCAGCCATTGATATGGGCTCCAACAGTTTTCATATGGTCGTGGCCCGCCTGGTGCACGGCGAGATCCGCACGGTGGAAAAAATGGGCGAGAAGGTTCAGCTCGGCGCCGGCCTGGACCAGTACAACCGCCTGACCGAGGCCGCCCAGCAACGGGCGCTGGAGTGCCTGAGCCGGTTTGCCCAGCGGCTTCAGGGCATGCCTGCGGCGGGGGTGCAGATTGTCGGCACCAACGCCTTGCGGGTGGCACGCAACGCCCACGAGTTTATTGCCCGGGCGGAGGACGTCCTGGGTTATCCGGTGGAAGTGATTGCCGGCCGGGAAGAAGCCCGCCTGATCTATCTGGGGGTATCCCACACCCTGGCGGACGATTCCGGTAAACGGCTGGTGATTGATATCGGCGGCGGCAGCACCGAGTTTATTATCGGCCAGCGCTTCGAGCCCCAGGAACTGGAAAGCCTGCACATGGGCTGCGTATCGTTCCGCAACCGCTATTTCCCGGACGGAAAGATCAGCCGCCGGCAAATGGACAAGGCCATCATCCACGCCGAGCAGGAACTGCAGAATATCCGCCAGCACTACCGGCAGGTGGGCTGGCAAAGCGCCGTAGGCTCTTCCGGGTCGATCAAGGCCATCGCCAATGTGCTGGCCGCCCTGAAGATTACCGATGGCACCATTACCCGCACCGCCATGGAAGAGCTGCGCAAGCGGCTGGTGGATATGGGCAAGGTGGAAAAACTGGCCGAGCTGGGTGTCCGGCAGGATCGCCAGAGCATTTTCCCGGCCGGCTTTGCCATTCTGCTGGCCGCCTTCCGGTCCCTGGACATCGACGCCATGACCTTCGCCGACGGCGCCCTGCGTGAAGGCCTGCTGTACGACATCGTCGGGCGTATCCAGCATGAAGATGTGCGGGAGCGGACCATTTCCGCACTGCAGGAACGCTACCATGTCGACCAGGCCCACGGTGCCGCCGTTGAGCAGACCGCCATGGCCGCCTGGGAACAGGTAGCCGACCAGTGGGGCCTGCGCACCGATGCCGACGAAGATGTACTGCGTTGGGCCTGCCGGCTGCACGAAATCGGCCTGACCATTTCCCACAGCCAGTACCACAAACACGGCGCCTACCTGCTGCGTTACTCTGACCTGCCGGGCTTTACCCAGCAGTTCCAGAAAGACCTGGCTACCCTGGTGCGCGGCCACCGGCGTAAATTTTCGGCGACGGTATTTGAAGGCATCGAGCCGGAAGACAAGCCCCGGCTGCGTTACCTGTGTGTGCTGGTCCGGCTTGCGGTGCTGATCCAGCATCCCCGCAACCTGGAACAACCGCCGGAATTTTCCCTGCACGGCCACGAGAACAAACTGGTGGTGGAACTGCCCCAGGGCTGGTTGGACAACCGGCCGCTGACCCTGGCCGACCTGAAAAACGAGCGGGATTACCTGGCCCGGCAGGATTTCGTCCTGGAGATCAGCGCCCGCTGAGGCCGGCACTCAGCCGGCCAGTTCCGCCTCCAGGTTTTCCACGGTTTCACTGACATCCAGCCACTCGGCTTCCACATCGTCCAGTTCCCGCTTCAGGCCGGTCTGCTGTGCCAGCAGCTCCTTCAGCTTCACCTTGGCGCTGTCGTCGTAGATAGCCGGATCGGACAACTGCTGTTCGACCCCGGCCAGCTCCTGCTGAAGCTGCTCCATCCGGGTTTCCAGGTTTCCCTGCTTCTTGCGCCAGGGGCTCAGTTTCTGGCGCAGCTCGGCTTCCTGACGCTTGCGGACCTTGCGCTCATCGGCGGTCAGGGCGGTGGCGCCGGTGGCAACCTTGTTTTCTGCCGCCTGTTCCACCACCTCACGTTTCGGAGGCTCGTCGTCATCCTTTCGGCGCTCCGCCAGCCAACGCTCGTAGTCTTCCAGGTCGCCGTCGTATTCCTGCACCGCGCCGTCTGACACCAGCCAGAACTGGTCCACGGTATTGCGCAGCAGATGCCGGTCGTGAGACACCACCACAATGGCACCGTCGAAGTTCTGCAGGGCCATGGTCAGGGCCTGGCGCATTTCCAGGTCCAGGTGGTTAGTGGGCTCATCCAGCAGCAACAGGTTCGGTTTCTGCCAGGCAATGATCGCCAGCGCTACCCGGGCCTTCTCGCCACCTGAAAAAGAACGGATCGGGCTCAGGGCCTCGTCACCGTGGAAATCAAAGCCGCCCAGGAAGTTTCTTACCTGCTGCTCGGAGGCCCTTGGGGCCAGGCGCTGCAGGTGCAAGAACGGGCTGGCGTCCAGGTCCAGCGATTCCAGCTGGTGCTGGGCGAAGTAACCGATGGCCAGGTGTTCGCCACAGGTTCGCTCACCGGCAAGCAGCGTACCAGTGCCACGCAGTGCATCCATAAAGGTGGACTTGCCGGCGCCGTTCGGGCCCAGCAGGCCGATCCGGGACCCCGGCAACAGGGTGACGTTAATGTTCCGCAGAATGGCGGTATCGCCATGGCCCGCTACGCCGTGTCGAATCGACAGCAAGGGGTTCGATACCTTGTCGGCCATGGGGAAATCGAAGCCGAATGGCGAATCTACATGGGCCGGGGCAATCCGTTCCATGCGCTCCAGTGCCTTGACCCGGCTCTGGGCCTGCTTGGCCTTGGTGGCCTTGGCCTTGAACCGGTCAATAAAGCGCTGGATTTCGGCAATCCGGGCCTGCTGGCGCTCGAAGCCCGCCTGCTGCTGGGCCAGCCGCTCGCTGCGCTGAACCTCAAAGGCGGAATAGTTGCCGGTGTAGAGCACCAGTTTCTTCTGGTCGAAATGCACCAGGTGGGTGGCCACCCGATCCATGAAATCCCGGTCGTGGGAGATAAACAGCAGGGTGCCGGAGTAGCGGCGCAGCCAGTTCTCCAGCCACAGGCAGGCGTCCAGGTCCAGGTGGTTGGTGGGCTCATCCAGCAGCAACAGGTCTGACGGGCGCATCAGCGCCTGGGCCAGGTTCAGCCGGATGCGCCAGCCCCCGGAAAACGCCGATACCGGCCGCTCCGCATCGCTGTCGGCAAAGCCCAGGCCCCGCAACAGGGCTTCTGCCCTCCGTGGAGCAGACCAGGCTTCGTGCAGGTCCAGCTCGCCGTGAGCGTGGGCGATGGCGTGGTCATCGCCCCGGGCTTCGGCCTCGGCCAGTTCCCGTTCCAGCCGGCGCAGTTCGAAATCACCATCCAGGATAAAATCCCGGGCCGAGCGTGCCGAGGCTTCGACTTCCTGCGCCATATGGGCAATCCGGCAACCGCCGGGCAAGGATGCACCACCCTGCTCCGCCGCCAGCTGCCCCAGTAACAGCTTGAATAAACTGGACTTACCGGCGCCGTTGGCGCCCACAATGGCCACCCGCTGGCCGGGTTGAACTGTCAGGTTGACGTTTTCTAGCAACCAGACGCCGCCTCGTTGTAAACTGAGATCGGTTATCGTTAACATAGATTTACTTTATCCATGGAATTCTGCCGGAACGCGCCCTGCCATGACCGCTTGCCAGCCTGAACCGCTGAATCTGCCGGTAACAATGGAACCGGATAACCCACTCTGGCGTTATGCACTGGCCTGTTGGCGAAACCCCGGGCTGGCCCAGGGCTGCCTGGAGCTTCAGAAGCAGGGCTGGAGTGTTACCCGAATTTTATGCGCCGCGTGGCTGGGCGTGAACGGGCGCGTGTTCACTGGTATCGAGGACGCTAAGGTAACAGAGTGGCGCGACCGTGTAACCGGTAGCATCCGGTCGGCGCGAAAATCCATTCCCCGGCACCATGAAGACTGCCGGCAACTGCGGGAAGCCCTGGCCAGCGCCGAATTACAGGCGGAACAAACGGAACTGGCCCTGGCCTGGCAATCCATCATGACCTTGAATCCGGAGACCGGCACCATGCAAGACACCACCGCTGCCATCCTGCGAAACCTGGATGTGGCAGCCCCGGCCCGGACACCGGAGCCCGATCAGATGAATCAATTACACACACTGGCTGCACAGCTGGCCGATACTGCCCGGGGAGACAGTCAGCCATGTTCATGAAATGGCTGATTCGCCTGGCCTTTCCGGCACTGGGCCTGCTGTTGCTGCTGATGTTTTTCGGCCTGGGCGACCCGGAGACGGTATCCAAACCCACGGCAGAGAAAAAACCTGAAGAGGTGCCCCGCTTCGAGGGCCTGCTGCCCTCGCCCATTCCGGTAGAGGGCCCCGACATTGTATTCAAGTGGCAGGATACCGAAGGCAACTGGCACTACGCCGACCAGCCTCCGGAGCAAGGTTCCTGGAACGCCCTGACCATCGACCGGCCGAGCCAGACACCCCAGGCCACAGGCGCCGATTCCGCCAACGACTGGCAGGCACCCTACCGCGCGCCGTTCAGCCTCAACGGCTCCACCGGCAGCAACGGTTCCTGACCTCCCCGGACAACTCCCTTACCACATGTTCAGTGGCATACTGGCGACGAACCCGTTACCTTGTCTTTCTTAACAAATCCAATAGGGCCCGGCGCCCTGATACACGTGTAAAGGACGGAAATATGAAGAAAACCCTGTTAGCTGTTGCCATGACCGGCCTGGTTGCCGGTTGCTCCAATTCCCAGGAACCGGCCAAGGACCCTGCCCTGGAGTCCACTCCGGAAAAGGTCAGCTACGGCATGGGCCTGGTACTGGGCGAGCGCATGGGCAACGACCTGCCAGACCTGCAGATGGAGCAATTTCTTCAGGGTATCCAGCACGGCCACGCCGGCGATGAAGATGCCAAGCGCCTGAGCCGCGAGGAAATCCAGGAAGCTCTGATGGCGTATCAGCAGGATATGCAGGCCCAGCAGGAGCAGCAGGTCGAGGAACTGGCCCAGAAGAACCAGGCAGCCGGTGAGGCGTTCCTGGCTGAAAACAGCGAGCGTGACGGCGTAGAGACCACCGAGTCCGGCCTGCAGTACGAAGTCATTGAAGAAGGCAATGGCACTCAGCCGACCGCCGAAGACCAGGTGCAGGTGCATTACACCGGCGAGCTGATCAATGGTGAGGTTTTCGACAGCTCCCGTGAGCGCGGCCAGCCTGTCACCTTCGGCCTGAACCAGGTTATTCCGGGCTGGACCGAAGGCCTGCAGCTGATGAGCGAAGGCGCCCGTTACAAGCTGTACATCCCGTCAGACCTGGCCTACGGCCCGGGCGGCAACCAGGCGATCGGCCCCAACGAAGTGCTGGTGTTTGATGTGGAACTGCTGGCAGTGAATCCGGGCGAAGAATAAACAAAGGCCCTGAACAGCAAAAAACCGGCCTGATTGCCCAGGCCGGTTTTTTTTATGGTTCGGTTGTTGACCCTGCCCGGATCAGGCGGATGCCATTTTGCCGGCGTGGGCGTTGTGCAGGTGTTCGATCAGGAAATCTTCCAGCTCGAACCGGCTCTCAAGTACTTCGCCAAGCTTCGAGACTTCTTCAAACAGGAAGCTCACATCCTGTTCGGTCAGGATGCGGCCATCCACGTTGTCATTGAAGTTCAGCGCCACTTCCGTGGTTTCCTGGATGCGGGGATACACCTTGGCCGCCAGTTCTTCGCCACCGTCGTTGAATTCCCGGGCTTCGCGGATCAGCTGCTCGTAGATTTCAAAATGGCCGGTCGATACATAGTCCACCAGCACTTCGCACAGGCGAATAAACTTTTCCCGGAGCATGTCGGTTTGCGAGTAATCCGTCAGCGCTGACAGCTCACAGTAATGAACCAGCAGTTCCTGGCGCTCTTTCAGCCAACGGTCGATCAGCTCGCTGACGCCACCCCAACGCTCCCTGGCATTCCGGCAATTCTCCAACATGACGCCTGTCTCCCCTCAGTCTTTACGTCAGGCAACCAAGTTACCCCATGGCTGCAGCCTGCCGCAACCGTTTCAGCTATTCACCCAGTTTTTGGGTTGGTAGCTCCGGAACATGACAAACAAGCCAACCAGAATGACCAGGCTGAAGAACACAGCGGTCCAGCCCGGAATACTCAGACCCAGAAAACGCCAGACCACGGCTGCACAGTCTCCGGTGCCTTTGAGGGCGGTCTGCAGCACTTCAAACCAGGGCAGGACTTCGAGCATGTAATCCACTGAGGGGCCGCAGGCTGGCACCTGGTCTTCCGGCAGGCTTTGCAGCCATAACTGCCGTCCGGCTACGCCAAGCCCGGCACCGGCACTGAGCACCATCAGGAAGCCGTAAACCCGGTTACCGAAACCTTTGGGACCATGCAGGAATGCCAGCAAGCTGACCAGCCCGGCACCCATAAAGCCGAAGCGCTGCAACCAGCACAAGGGACAGGGTTCAAGCCCCATCACGTGCTCCATGTAGAAGGCCACCGCAAGCAGCCCGGCGCACACCAGAAATACAAGACCGAAAATCCATCTGCTCGTCAAAACACTACCCCGCATCACAGTTAGGGACTGCACGAAAACTCAGTGAGCAATCCTACCCCATGACGCGGGCAGAGCATAAGCGGTTAAAGCAAAAGGGGAAGAAAAATCGGGGATCAGGCGATGCGGGCAAACAGATCGTCGTCGCCCTGCTGGCCACCGGCCTGCACGGCTTCACCGGCGTCGTCCCAGCCGGCCTCCCAGGCCGCAATCACAACGTCACCGCGATAGGGGCAGCGGGTTTTGTCCATACCCATGGAACCGGCCATGTGACCCTGCCGATACGCCTTGTTCAAGGCTTCCACGTCCCATCCGAGTTTGATGTCTCTTGCCACGGTACAGCCTCCCTTACCTGATGTTAATAAACGTAACAACAGGTAAGGGAGGCGGCAAGCGGCAAAAGCACTTTCTGTGAGTCAGGTCGCTTTCAGGCTTTCAGATAGTCTTCCAGGAATTCGGAGAACGGCTGGGTATCGGCCGCTTCCATCGCCTGCTGCTCCGCCAGCGATTCCCGGGTCATGGCCTGGTAGGCCGACAGCACATCCGGCGCCAGAGTCTCATTACGGAGGGTTTGCTGATGCTGGCGGGACATTTCCAGGGTCCAGTCCCGGTGGCCAAGGCCGGACGCACTCATAGCATCGAGCACCCGGGCAGAAGGTACCGCCCAGTCTGAGCCCTGCAGCTTGTCGCGCTGTGCAGCCAGGGCGTTGCGGTAGGTCTCACCCTGCTCCCAGCCGTCCAGTTGTTCCGCCAGCGGCTGCAGCCGGTCCAGCAGTTCCCGGGCGGCATTGCCGACAGGCACACGCTCGCCGTTTGCCCGGCACAGGGCCAGTTCCTGCCAGCGGCCGGAAGCCACGACATCCTTGTAGTTGTCATCCAGCCGCTCGCATTCTTCGTCGCCAATACGCGGCGAGTCGGTCAGCAGGCAATCGAGCAGGAACAGGTCCAGGAAATCAACCTGCGCCTGGTTCACGCCGACCGGCGAGAAAGGATCGAGGTCCAGGCAACGCACTTCGATGTACTCCACGCCCCGGGCATCCAGCGCCTGTATCGGCTTTTCGCCCCGTTCGGTGGTGCGTTTCGGGCGCACCGCGCTGTAATACTCGTTCTCAATCTGCAGCACGCTGGTGTTGATCTGGATGAACTCGCCATCGCGCTGGGTGCCGATGGCCTCATAGGCCGGCCAGTTGGTGTGGATGGCGCGGTCCAGGGTGCGGGTGTAGGTGGCCAGTTCGTTGAAACAGATATTCAGGGAGGCCTGGGCATTGTTGTGGTAGCCCAGATCGCCCATGCGCAGGGAGGTCGCATACTGGCCGTGCCAGGTGCGGTCGTCGAAGCGGCTGAGATCGTGCTTCATGTTGGCAACGAAGCTGGAATCCAGCGCCGGAGACGCCCCGAACAGCAACATCAGCAGCCAGCTGCGGCGGCGGAAGTTGCGGATCAGCCAGAAGTACTGGTCGGATTTGAAATCCTGCAGGGAATCGCTGTTGCCCGTGACTTCCTGCCACTTCTGCCAGAAGCTGTCGGGCAGCGACAGGTTGTAGTGGGCACCGGCAATGCTCTGCATCACCCGGCCATAGCGCACCGCCAGCCCCTGACGATAAACATGCTTGAGCTGGCCGACGTTGGAACGGCCATACTCGGCGATGGGAATGCTCTGGTCGCCATCGATTTCGCAGGGCATGCTGGCGGCCCAGAACACTTCGTCACCCAGGTTCTGCTGCACATAACGGTGGGTGTCCCGCAGGGATTCCAGCATGGTACCGGTGCTGTTGAACACCGGGGTAATCAGCTCCAGCAGGGCTTCGGAGTAGTCGGTGGTAATCCGCCCGTGGGTCAGGGCAGAGCCCAGAGCCTCCGGATGGGGCGTCTGGGCGATGAAGCCGTTGGCATCCACCCTCAGACCTTCTTTCTCGACACCTTTCAGAAAACCGCTCCAGTCACTGGCGGCAAACTGCTGAAGCAGGGAGTGGCGGGAATCTGCCATGATTGGCTCCTGTTGAAGCGGCTACCCCTTTATGGGGCAGCCGCCATTGATTCAAGGAAGTGGTTTAACGGCCGCCTTTACGGGCAGAGGCCAGTGCCTGTGCCAGCGCGCCAGCCATGGCACCCTGCGCAGGCTGGGAACCCTGGCTGCCACGGGGCTTGCGGTCGTTACCGCGGCCACCACTGCGATCGGCGCCACGGGCCGGCTTGGACGACGCCTCGGCACCGGGCTGGTCATCCATACGCATGGACAGGGCAATCCGTTTACGGGGAATGTCCACTTCCATCACTTTAACCTTAACGATATCACCCGCCTTCACCACTTCGCGCGGATCTTTGACGAAAGTATGGGACAAGGCAGAGATATGTACCAGACCGTCCTGGTGTACGCCGATGTCGACAAAGGCACCAAAGTTAGTCACGTTGGTGACGGAGCCTTCCAGCACCATACCCGGCTTCAGGTCGTTCAGGGTTTCCACCCCTTCCTCGAAGTGGGCAAAGCGGAATTCCGGACGCGGGTCCCGGCCCGGCTTTTCCAGCTCGGAGATGATATCTTTCACTGTGGGCAGGCCGAACTGCTCGGTCACGTAATCCTGCGGGTTGAGGCTGCGCAGGAACGCAGAGTCGCCAATAATGTCGTCCACTTTCTTGCCGTTGCGCTGGGCAATGGCTTCCACCACGCCATAGGCTTCCGGGTGCACAGACGAGCGGTCCAGCGGGTTATCGCCACCGGCAATGCGCAGGAAGCCGGCAGCCTGTTCGAAGGTGCGCTCACCCAGCCGGGAGACTTTCATCAGCTGCTTGCGGCTGACGAACTTGCCGTTCTGGTTGCGGAAATCGACGATGTTCTGGGCAATGCTCTGGTTCAGGCCGGACACCCGGGTGAGCAACGGTACAGACGCGGTGTTCAGGTCGACCCCTACCCCGTTTACACAGTCTTCCACCACGGCATCCAGGCTGCGGGATAACTGGACCTGGGACACATCGTGCTGGTACTGGCCGACACCGATGGACTTGGGCTCAATTTTCACCAGTTCTGCCAGCGGGTCCTGGAGGCGACGGGCGATGGAGACAGCACCCCGGATAGTCACATCCAGGTCCGGTAACTCCTTTGAGGCAAATTCGGAGGCCGAGTAAATCGACGCCCCGGATTCATTCACCACAATGCGGGCCAGCTTCAGTTCCGGATAACGCTTGCACAGGTCGCCCACCAGCTTCTCGGTTTCCCGGGACGCAGTGCCGTTACCGATGGCTACCAACTCAATCTTGTACTTCTGGCACCAGGCCGCCAGCTGGGCAATGGAGGGCTCCCACTGATTTTTGGGCGCATGGGGGTAAATCGCGCCGTGGTCGACCACCTGGCCGATGCCATCAATCACCGCCACTTTCACACCGGTACGCAGGCCGGGGTCCAGGCCCAGGGTCGGGCGCGGGCCGGCAGGAGCCAATAACAGCAGGTCTTTCAGGTTGGCGGCAAACACGTTGATGGCTTCGGCTTCAGCGGCTTCGCGTACCTGGGACATCAGGTCGGTTTCAATCTGGGTAGAGAGCTTCACCCGCCAGGTCCAGCGCACCACCTCGCCCAGCCATTTGTCGGCGGCACGGCCGTTGTCGCGAATGCGCCAGTGGGCGGCGATGCGCTGCTCCGCCGGATGGGGCTGGCGGCGGTCGTCTTCGGCATCACCCATCACAAGGCTGTAGGCCAGGATGCCTTCATTGCGGCCACGCAGAATGGCCAGGGCCCGGTGCGAAGGAACCTTCTTCAGCGGCTCGATGTGGTCGAAGTAATCGCGGAATTTCGCGCCTTCGTTTTCCTTGCCTTCCACCACGCTGACTTTCAGCTGGCCTTCCTGCCACACGAAATCCCGCAGCGCGCCCAGCAGCTCGGCATCTTCGGCAAAGCGCTCCATCAGGATGTAGCGGGCGCCATCAAGCGCGGCCTTGGTGTCGTCAATGCCGGCTTCGGCATTCAGGTAACCGGCTGCGGTGGTTTCCGGGTCCAGGGTGGGGTCATCAAACAAGGCATCAGCCAGCGGCTCCAGCCCCGCCTCCTTGGCAATCTGGGCCTTGGTGCGGCGCTTGGGCTTGTAGGGCAGGTACAGGTCTTCCAGGCGGTTCTTGGTGTCTGCCGCTTCGATGGCCGTGCGCAGCTCGTCGGTCAGCTTGCCCTGCTCCTCGATGCTGTTGAGGATAGTGCCCCGGCGGTCTTCCAGCTCCCGCAGGTAACGCAGCCGCTCTTCCAGGGTACGCAGCTGGCTGTCGTCCAGGGAGCCGGTGATTTCTTTCCGGTAACGGGCAATAAACGGAACGGTGGCACCTTCATCCAGCAGGGCGACGGTGGCGTTTACCTGCTGCTCACGTACGCCGAGTTCATCAGCAATGCGCCGGGAGATACTGTTCATGCGACCTCTGTTATCTTGCTTACAAAATTAATGGGCAAAGGTACAGCGGCTTGGTGTTGCAGGCAAGCTGGATGCGGCGTGGTGGTGTAGAATAGCCGGACGCAACACTCACCCCGGTTTATTCTCTGGCGTCTTTATCGTGAACAAGCTCAACCCCAGACAGCGCGAAGCGGTTCGCTACGCCGATGGCCCCCTGCTGGTGCTGGCGGGCGCCGGCAGTGGCAAGACCAGCGTGATCACCCGCAAGATCGCCTATCTGATTGAAGAACTGGGCATCCCGGGCCGGCACATTGCCGCCGTCACCTTTACCAACAAGGCCGCCCGGGAAATGAAAGAGCGGGTCGGGCGCATTGTGGACCGGGGCAAAACCCGGGGGCTGATTGTCTCTACCTTCCACAACCTGGGCCTGAACATGATCCGGGAGGAACATGCCCACCTGGGTTATCACCCCGGCTTTTCCATCTTCGATGCCGAAGATGCCAAGGCCCTGCTGCAAGACCTGATGCTGCGCGAAGCCAGCGCCGAGGCCGGTGATGAGCTGAACGATGTGCAGATGACCATCTCGTCCTGGAAAAACGCCATGCGCAGCCCCTCCGAGGCCTACAGCAAGGCGGCAGACGAGCGTGAGCAGCGCATTGCCATCGTCTACAAGCACTACAACGAATACCTGAAAGCCTACAACGCGGTAGATTTTGACGACCTGATCCTGCTGCCGGTGCAGCTGTTCCGGGACAACCCGGACGTGCTGGCCAAGTGGCGCAGGAAAATCCGCTACATGCTGGTGGATGAGTACCAGGACACCAACGTGTGCCAGTACGAGCTGGTGAAACAGCTGGTGGCCGAGCGGGCCGCGTTTACGGTGGTGGGCGATGATGACCAGTCCATCTACGCCTGGCGAGGCGCCCGGCCGGAAAACCTGGCCCAGCTGAAGGAAGACTTCCCGAGCCTGAAAATCGTCAAGCTGGAGCAAAACTACCGCTCCACCAGCCGGATCCTGCGCTGCGCCAACACGGTGATTGCCAACAACCCCCACGTGTTCGAGAAAGCCCTCTGGAGCGACCACACCGTGGGTGACGAAATCCGCATCATTCGTTGCCGCAACGAAGACGCCGAAACCGAGCGGGTGGCTACCGAGATTCTCGACCAGAAGCTGAAGAACGGCCTGGATTTCAAGGATTTCGCAGTGCTTTACCGGGGCAACCACCAGGCCCGGCTGCTGGAGATGAAGCTGCAGGCCTACCAGATTCCCTACCGCATCTCCGGCGGCCAGTCGTTCTTCTCCAAGAACGAGATCAAGGATGCGATGTCGTACCTGCGGCTGATGATTAACCCGGACGACGATGCCGCCTTCCTGCGGGTGGTGAACGTGCCGCGCCGGGAAATCGGCCCGCGCACACTGGAGCAGCTCAGCCACTATGCCCGCTCCCGCAACGTCAGCCTGTTCAAGGCGCTGGGGGATATGGGCGCGGAAACCCACGTCACCGAGAAGGGTCTGGACCGGTTGCGCCGGTTCGCCCACTGGGTCCACAAAACCTGCGAGCGCCTGTTCTCGGAAGACCCGATTCCGGTGATCAAGCAGCTGCTCACCGACATCGAGTACGAAGAATGGCTGCACCAGCATTCCGGTAGCCCGAAGCAGGCCGAACGGCGGATGGAGAACATCTGGTACCTGGTGGAGTCGATCCAGCGCATGCTGGACGACGGCAAGGGCACGGCCGACGAGATCGGCATCGAGGATGCTATCGCCAAGCTGGTGCTGAGGGACATGATGGAGCAGCGGGAAGAGGAAGATGACAGCGACAAGGTTCAGTTGCTGACCCTGCATGCTTCGAAGGGCCTGGAATTTCCCCATGTGTTTATTATGGGCCTGGAGGAAGAGATCCTGCCGCACCGGAGCAGCATCGAGGAAGGCAATGTGGAGGAAGAACGGCGCCTGATGTATGTAGGCATCACCCGGGCCCGGGAAACCCTGGCGCTGACCTATGCTGCCTCACGCAAGCAATACGGGGAAAAACTGGAGACCATTCCCAGCCGGTTCCTGGATGAATTGCCGGAAGACGACGTGAAATGGGAGGGGCTGGGCGAATCGGACCAGCAGGCCAACCAGAAAAAGGGCAAGGCCACTCTCAGCGCCCTGATTGGCGACCTGGGCCTGTAAAACGACAAAACCCCGCACAGGGCGGGGTTTTGCGTCACAAGCCGGGTATTACTGGCTTGACTCCACCATGTGTTCAACGGCGGCAACGATTTCTTCATCAGAACAGCTGGCACAGGCACCTTTCGGCGGCATGGCGTTAAAGCCGTTGATGGCATGGCTGATCAGGGTTTCCATGCCCTGCTCGATGCGAGGCGCCCACTGGTCGGCATTGCCGACAATCGGAGCACCAGCTGCACCGGTGGCGTGGCACGCAGTACAGGCTGCGTTGTACACGTCGCTGCCGGAACGGGCAGCAGCACCGGCGCTGGCTTCCTGGGCAGGCGCAGCTGCGGCTTCGCCACACTCTTCACCCTGCAGGCACACTTCGCCAACCGGCTTGATGCGGTCGCGGATTTCGTCTTCAACACTTGCTACTGCGGCGCCGGCGGCCAGGCCAAAACCAAGCAGAACTACAGCCAGGACTCTCTTCATCTTCACAATGCACCTCGCATTTGAGCGTTATAATCTTTCGGTCGCCGCATTATAGCGACTGTGCCCCGGCAAAAAAACCAAATGGCAGAATCAGAAATTGATTTCAACCATTTTAGTGACAGTTTCGTAGGGTGTATCTGAACTGTTACCGTTTCCGGTTACCATAGTCATCCGACATTCCTCCACCAGGTACCTTGAGCCCGACCATGCCACAGACGCCCGCCCCACGCCCGGATAAACGACGCAAATCCCTGCTGATCCTGGAGTTCTCCAGCCTGGCAGTCTTGTTGGTGTCCATGGGCTGGTTCAGCAACCTGTCCAGCGCCGGCAACCCGGTGCATCCGGCCTGGCTGCTGGTTCCTGCGGCGGCCAGTCTGGGCGTGTTTCTCAGCTTTATCGGCCTGATGTACCTGCGCTGGGTAGCCTCGGTCAGCGATGACCGCCGCACCCGGCACCGGATTATTTTTGCGCTTCTGACCTTAACCCTGCTGGGCGTCTGGGTGTATGGCATTGCCAACACCTGGCTCAGCCTGACTGCCAGCCAGTAAGGACACACCATGCACCTGACCGCCCGTTTTCCCCTTGCCTTGATTATATTGGCGCTGACGGCAAGCCCGGCGAGTTTCGCACAGGATACCGGCGACAGCTCCGTAAACTGCGCTCTGATCCGGGACGGCGTGCAGCGCCTTGCCTGCTACGACGCCCGGAATGATCCCCAGACAGCCCGGGATAACGCCAGCGAAGAGGCACTGGAAACCTCTGAAGCACAGGCGGAACAACTGGCTGCCGACAAGGAGACCCGCGCGGAGATTGTCGGCAACGCCCTGGAGGATGACCCGGACGAAGGGGTCATGAAATCACTGGTGAATAATTACCTGGCGGCCGAGCAGGCGGTGTTTTCCTTTGCCGGCAGCCTGGTAACCCACAAGCCCAACTACATCCTTCCGCTGACCTGGGTAGACCACCCCAACCCGAACCCGGTCAGCCCGCGGCTGGGCACCACTGGCTACGACTACTTCCTGGAGAATGAGGAAGCCAAATACCAGATCAGTTTCAAGGTACCGTTGCTGACCGGCTTCTTTGATAAGCGGACCACGTTCTGGTTCGGCTATACCCAGAAGTCGTTCTGGCAGGTGTACAACCAGGACGAATCAGCGCCTTTCCGGGAGACCAACTACGAGCCCGAGCTGTTTTTCCGGCACCAGCTGGACTGGGATATCGGGCCGGGCACCCTGAACGGGGTCACCATTGGCTTCAACCACCAGTCCAACGGCCAGGCGGATCCCCGGTCCCGGAGCTGGAACCGGATCAAGGCGTCCGCCGCGTATAGCTATGGCCGATGGTTGTTCCAGGTGGAGCCGTGGTACCGGCTGCCGGAGAGTTCCAGCGAGAATGATAATGCGGATATCGAGCGGTATCTGGGGCACGCGAGTTATAACGCGGTGTACAAGCTGACGGAGGATCGGACGTTTTCGCTGAAGTTGCTGAATAATTTGCGGTCGGATAACCGGACGTCGGTGGAGTTTGGGTACAGTTTTCCTGTTGGGGATACGTTGAAGGGGTTTTTCCAGTATTACAACGGGTATGGGGAGAGTTTGATTGACTACAATGAGCGGATTGAGCGGTTTGGTATCGGCATTATGTTGAATGACTGGCTTTGAGCCGGGCACTCAATCTCCTTTAACACCGGAGCACTGCCCGTCTGGGGGTGATCCCTTCTGAAACACGCTCCTTGCGGCACATCCATGTGGCGCTTGGGCTCCGCCATCCATGGCTCCGCACAGTTTCAGAAGGGATCACCCCCAGCCGGTCACCCGACATTGGCCGGGGATTCCGCCAGCGTCAGCCTCTGTTTAATCGCTCCATTTCCACCAGCAGTTCTTCCGTTTTCTTTTCCATCAGGGCCTTGTCCGCCCGTGCTTCCACGTTCAGGCGAACCACCGGTTCGGTGTTGGACATGCGCAGGTTGAATCGCCAGTTTTCGAATTCCACGCTCAGGCCGTCTACGTAGCTGACGTTTTTGGCGCCGGGGCTGTAGAGGGCTTCTATGGCGGCGAGGACTTTGGCGGGGTCGGCTATGGTGCGGTTGATTTCGCCGCTGGCCGGGTAGGTTTCTATTCTGGCGTCGATGAGGGACGACAGGGTTTGGCCGCTCTGGCACAGGCGTTCGGCGATGAGTAGCCAGGGGATCATGCCGCTGTCGCAGTAGGCGAAGTCGCGGAAGTAGTGGTGGGCGCTCATTTCGCCACCGTATACGGCGTCTTCGTCGCGCATTGTTTGTTTGATGAAGGCGTGGCCGGTTTTGCTTTCGATGGCTTCGCCGCCGGCGGCTTCTACCAGGTCCTGGGTGTTCCAGGTGAGGCGGGGGTCGTGGATGACTTTTCCGCCGCCGGTTTTTCTGAGGAACTGGTCCGCCAGCAGGCCGACGATGTAGTAGCCTTCGATGAAGCGGCCGGTTTCGTCGAAGAAGAAGCAGCGGTCGTAGTCGCCGTCCCAGGCGATACCCATGGCGGCGCCGTGTTCGATGACGGCATCTGCCGTGGCGGTGCGATTTTCCGGCAGGATGGGGTTGGGTACGCCGTTGGGGAAGTGTCCGTCCGGCTGGTGGTGCACTTTGATAAATTCGAACGGCAGGTGTTGTTCCAGTTCATCAATCACCAGGCCGGCGCCGCCGTTGCCGGCGTTGCAGACGATGGTCATGGGCTTGAGGGAGCTGGCGTCGATGTAGCCCAACAGGTGGTCTGTGTAGGCGGCCATCACTTCCAGGGTTTCGTACCTGCCCTGCTCCGGCGCATCAAAGAAAGGTTCGCGCACGCGGTCCCGGATGTCGTTCAGGCCGTTATCGGAGCTGATGGGCCGGGACTGGGGGCCGACCATTTTCATGCCGTTGTGGTCTTTCGGGTTGTGGCTGGCGGTGACCATGATGCCGCCGTCCATGCCGTAGTGGCTGGTGGCAAAGTACACCTGTTCGGTGCCACACAGGCCGATGTCGTAAACGTCGGCACCGGCCGCCATCAGGCCGGAGCTGAGCGCCTCGGCGATTTCCGGGCTGGACAGGCGGATGTCATAGCCGACGATGACTTTTTTTGCACCGGTAATTTCCACATAGGCCCGGCCGATTTTTTCTGCCAGGGGCGGGTTCAGCTGGTCCGGAACCCGGCCCCGGAGGTCATAGGCTTTGAAGCAGGACAGATCCATTGTCGGTGGTTACTCCGCTGCCGAGGACTGCAGCTGGACGTAGTTCTGGATACCCATCTGGGAAATCATCTCCAGCTGGGTTTCGAGCCAGTCGATATGCTCTTCTTCGCTGTCGAGGATGCTCCGGAACAGTTCGCGGCTGGTAAAGTCCTGAACCTGTTCGCAGTAGATGATAGCTTCTTTCAGGTCTGTGTGTGCGGTGTGCTCAAGTTTGAGGTCGCACTCGATCATTTCCTGAACGTTCTCGCCAATCAGCAATTTGTTCAGATCCTGCAGGTTGGGCAGGCCCTCCAGGAACAGAATGCGCTCGATCAGCTGATCGGCGTGCTTCATTTCGTCAATGGATTCTTCGTATTCCTTGGCTGCCAGCTTGGTAATGCCCCAGTCCTTGTACATTCTGGAATGCAAAAAATACTGGTTGATGGCGGTCAGCTCGTTGGCAAGAACCTTGTTCAGATACTGGATGACTTTCTTATCGCCTTTCATAACCAAATTCCTTATGTCGCAGTTGCTTTAATTCACAAGGATAGTCGGTTTACCGGCAATAAAAAATCACGGATGTGAAAGAGGTGCAATTGCAGTATCGGGACAGGTCAGCCCGTCAGGCGGGCTGGGCCAGCATGTTGGCAAGCGCCAGATAATCCGGTGACCGGGCTTCCTTAAGGATCTCCCGCGCGGTGCAGGCGCAGCGACCACACTGGCGGCCGACACCCAGCTCCTTACCCAGCTGGCGCATGGAGCTGACACCATTTTCGGCGGCTTCGCGGATTTCTCTGTCTGTTACCCCGTAACACAGGCAAACGTACATAGGGCGCTCTCACTAACAGCACTAAAGTTAGTGATAATTATTGTTATTAACAAACAGGAATGCAACCCTTTTAACCGCGGAATTTGTTGAGAAAGGTTACCGTTCTGTTTCCCGGGTCAGGTTGCGGGCACCGGAGGCTGTTACCGCTACGTTGTCCTCAATACGAATACCCCCACAGCCTTGCAGCTCATCAAGCAGGCTCCGATTCAGGTACTTCGCCTGCGGCCCGTTCAGCACAGGCTCCAGCAGTGACGGAATAAAGTAGAGGCCGGGTTCGATGGTGACCACCATGCCCTCTTCCAGGGTGCGGGTCAGGCGCAGGAACGGCGCATCTTCCGGGGGTGGCGTCGGCTTGCCGGCGACATCGTGCACCTGGATGCCCAGAAAATGGCCGATGCCGTGGGGGAAGAAGGCCCGGCTGATGCCCTGCTCTACGATCGTCTCGTCACTCAACCCGGAAACAAGGCCGGACGCAGACAGCAAGGCCGCGATGCCCTGATGGGCCTTGCGGTGAATATCCACGTAATCCACGCCGGGAGCCAGCATCTCGCACAGCCGCAGCTGCAGTTTTTCCAGGCCGTGTACCAGTGCCGCAAACCTCGGCTCCCCGGGGCCGGCCGTAGTGCGGGTAATGTCAGAGCAGTAGCCCCGATAACGCACACCGGCGTCGATCAGAAGGCTGCGGGGCCGGCGCGGCGGCTGAACGTCGTAATACTGGTAATGCAGGGTGCCCGCGTGTTCGTTCAGGCCGATGATGCTGTGGTAGGGCGCTTCGGCTTCACGTTGGCTGGTGGCCTGCTGGTAGGCGAGGTTGATCCCGAATTCGCTGTCGCCGGCCAGGAAGGCATCCCGGGCGGCATTATGGCCAGCCAGGGCAATCCGGTTGGCATGGGCCAGGCATTCGATTTCATAGGGTGTTTTGCGCACCCGGGTTTCTTCCACAGCCGCCACCAGTGCCGCCGGGTTATGCTCTCCCGGCACGCCTTCAAGCACCAGGGGATCGCCGATCACCGCCAGCCGGCCCGGGTTGTCCAGCTCCGGGGTGCCGGACTGCTGCCGGCTGCGCACTTCAACAACCTCTTGCCAGGGTTCTTCAGGCATCGCCGGGTTGGCATGCCAGAAATCCACCGGCTGGTACAGCCAGAGCACTGGTTTGTGGCCGGGGCGAATCAGCAGCCAGCTGTGCTCCTGGCCGGCCAGGCCGGTCCAGTGCAGAAACGGCCCGAAACCCTGAAACACGTAGGTTTGATCATCCCGATACCGGTAGGGGGCAGCGCCGGAGGCAATCAGCAGGCTGTCGTATCCGTGCTCAGCCAGTGCCTGTTCGTACCGTTTCTGCAGCTCCTGGATATGGGTGGGCTGCAGGTCGAGGATGTCTTGGTTTGGCATAAAGGAAGCAGAACTCCTAGAACGGAAAGGTAAACGGCAGGAACAAGGCGGTAAACACCCCGGTCAACCCCATCCCCAAAGACGAAAAAGCGCCGGCTGTTGGGCTGATTTCAAACGCCCGGGCGGTGCCAATAGCATGGCCATTCAGGCCGAGTGCGAAACCGATAATCCGGTCGTCCTTGATATTGAGCCAGCGGACACACCAGTCTACAAACACCGAGGCCAGTACGCCGGTAATCAGCAAGCCGCCCAGGGTGAGCGACACAGAGCCACCCAGCTGCTCGGCAATGCCCATAGCAATGGGTGCTGTCACCGACTTCGGCGCAAGGGAAGACAACACCAGGGGCGACGCCCCCATCAACCAGGCAATCCCCAGGGCATAGACTGCAGCCAGCGTGGCCGCCAGGGGCAAGGTCACCAGGATGGGCTTCCAGAGCGCACGAATGTGGTGCATTTGCTGATATAGGGGCACCCCAAGCGCCACGGTGGCCGGGCCCAGCAACACCGTGAGCCAGCGGGCGCCCTGCTCGTACTCTTCAAAGCCGATGCCACTGAGGGCCACCACGGCGGCCAGCAACAGCGCAGCAATCAGCACCGGCGGCATCCACAGCGGCCGACGGAAGCGGGCAAACAACCAATTCGCCACCAGGAACGCCGCCAGCGTAAGCGCGATGGAAAGCATCGGGCCCGCCGTCCAGACCGAGAGCAGTTCGGCAAAGGCATTATTCATGGCTCTTCTCCCCCGCACTGCTCTCCGACACCTTCTTCATCAGCCATAAGGTGGTCAGTACACTCAGCAGCGTACCGGCAATCAGGGCGACAATGACCGTTGTCCAGTGGCCGTAGAACTGGTCGACAATAAAAAATACGCCCACCACCCCCGGTGTAATGAGCAGTACCAGCACCGAAATCAGACCCCGACTGGCCTCTGCCAGCTCATCACTGACCTGGCCACGCAGCATCAGGGTAAAGGTGGCCATCACCATCCCCAGCACCCCGCCACTGACCGGCAAACCCGCCAGCACCCGCAGCGCCTCACCCAGCAGGAAGAACACCACCAGAACCAGAAAACCCCGCAACAACACCATACCGCTATGCACCGCCTCGCTGAAATTGCTTTACACTAATGCCCTGCCCACCAAAACCACAGGACGCTCAATGGCACTGAAAGCCACCATCTTCAAAGCCACGCTCCATATTGCCGATATGGACAGGCACTATTATGCCGACCACCACCTGACCGTGGCACGCCACCCGTCAGAGACCGATGAACGCATGATGATACGCCTGCTGGCCTTCGCCCTGAATGCCAGCGACACCCTGGAGTTTACCAAAGGCCTGAGCACCGATGACGAACCGGAGCTGTGGCAGAAATCCCTGAGCGATGAAATCGAGCTCTGGATAGACCTGGGGCTCCCGGAAGAAGACCGCATTCGCAAAGCCTGCAACCGCTCACAAAGGGTGATCCTTTACACCTACGGTGGGCGCGGTGTGCCTGTGTGGTGGGACAAGCACCATAACAAGCTGGAGCGATTTGGCAACCTGACCATTGTCGACCTGGCCGCCGAACAAACCAGCCAGCTGGCCGCCCTGGCAGAGCGATCCATGACCTTTCAGGTATCCGTACAGGACGGAGAAGTGACCTTCAGCAACGACAGCAATCTGGTGAGCATTACTCCCGAACAAAAAATGCCGAAAATCTGAGGGATGAGTTGAGCTCTGGGGCTGGACAGACGCCCCCCGCGCACGTAAGATTGCGCACTCGAAATTGACGAGTAATTCGCGGTTTCGAATGCGCCCGTAGCTCAGCTGGATAGAGCGCTGCCCTCCGGAGGCAGAGGTCAGAGGTTCGAATCCTCTCGGGCGCGCCATGAATATCAAGGACTTGCGTGAAAGCGCAGGTCCTTTTTTTTGGCTTGTGCACAAATGGTGCCCTGACAGTGCCCGGCTATTTTACGCTATTGAGCTAGCACACACTTTCAAGACCTTTGCACTGATTTCACCCTGCCAACTCTGTGGCACAACCTCGCCTCCGGAACCTATCTCTGGTGATGAACATTACTAAGATCATAATCAATTAAAAGTTGGAAGCAGGTAACAGGAGTACTGCGGGAAAGCCCGAAATACCGGTTCGGCTAGTCGAAGTGGGTGCCACAATCTCTGGAATGGCTGACGGATAATGGCAACTGCTACATTGCCAAAGAAACGCGAGTCTTCGCATCCGCTCTGGGTTTTGTGGTGTATATCACACCCGCGCGAAGCCCTCATAGTAACGGCATAGCGGAGGCTTTTGTGAAGGCGTTTAAGCGGGGCGATGTATACCTGTACGACCTTCCTGATCCAGCCACTGTGATGGCCAGATTGCCGAAATGGATCTGAGACTATAATCGCAGCCACCCGCACAAGAGTCTGAAATGCCACCGGGGAATACCGGGCTGAACTGGCAAGATGGTGCTCAGTTTAGTTGGGGCAACTACAGGCATCAGTATTATCGACCTTGTTAAAATCAGAAGGCTGGCTGTCAAGAGAATTGTCGCCAACTGGTCATCCTAATTGTCGCCGAACATCCCCCCGGCAATCGAGGGGGGCTGCGTAGGGCCGTGTGGCCCTACGCAGCGTGACCTGATTGAGTCAAGGCCGGGTTGTCATGCAGGCAGTTTGGCTGCAAGCAGTTCGACCTTCTCGATATTGGGCGGAGAACTGAGCAAGGTCTCGGCGTTGGCCATCAAGGCCGCGGCGATCTCGCCGTTCAGATGTGCTTGGCGACCTGCCTCATCGGCAAAGGCATCAAACACACCGAACGTCGAAGGGCCAAACTTCAATGCGAACCAGGCAGTGGTGCCGGACTCGGCGTTGGCGAGCGGCAGAGCGCTGGCCAGGAAGTCGGCAAGCGCAGCCTCCTGGCCGGGTTTGGCTTCGAGGCGAACAAACAGGGCGAGCTTGGTCATACTGTAATCCTTTGGGTAAATGGGTTAGGTGAATGGATCAACGAGCCTGCAGTCTAAGTCGTCATGACAGCCATCTCTATAGACAATAATGACAACTTTGATATCATTATTGTCATGAAACTCCACATCCTTGTTTGTGATGGCGTGTTTGATCTGGGGCTTGCGGCGCTCACCGACACAGTGGGCTTGGCCAATGCGATGGCGGGCTCGCTGCCACAGGCTCCCGCGCACATAGAGCTCACGCTGGTGGGCGTGCGGCGTCGCATCCGAACTGCGCAAGGCTTGACGGTCCCCGTGGTCCCTGCGCGTGGTGTGCCGGAACCAGACGTCGTGCTCGTGCCCGCGTTTGGTGACAAGATGCCTGACACGCTCTCGGCTCGGCTCACACGCCCCGACGTGCCCGATGCGGTCGCCGCGCTACAGCAGTGGTCCACCGCTGGCGCGCACCTTGGTGCCGCCTGCTCCGGTAGCTTCTTGCTTGCAGAGAGCGGCCTGCTTGATGGGCATCGTGCGACGACGTCATGGTGGCTGGGGCCGATGTTTCGGCAGCGCTATCCGAACGTCACGCTGGACGAGTCACGCATGATCGTGAACTCGACACGCTTCACCACCGCGGGTGCCGCTTTGGCCCACGTCGACCTGGCCTTGCGCATCATCCGGGAGCGCAGTCCGGCGCTGGCTGCCCTGGTGGCACGCTATCTGCTGGTCGAGACACGCAGTTCGCAAGCCGAGTTCGTGATTCCCGACCACCTTGCGCATGCCGACCCGGTGGTGGAGCGCTTCGAGTGCTGGGCCAGAAGTCAGCTCGCGAAGGGGTTCTCGCTGGCCGAGGCGGCCAGCGCCGCGGGCACAAGCGAGCGCACCTTGGCGCGGCGGCTGCAAAGCGTTTTGGGCAAGACACCGTTGTCGTATTTCCAGGACCTGCGCGTGGAGCATGCCGTCCATCTCTTGCGCACCGGAAACGCGAGCGTCGACCAAGTCGCCGCACAGGTCGGGTACTCGGATGGGGTGACCCTGCGGGCCCTGTTGCGCCGCAAGCTGGGTCGGGGTGTCAGGGAGTTGCGACGCGGCGGATGACCAGAGGCGTTTGGTATATGTACGGCTGGAGACCGCCGCGAAACTGACGCAGGCCAAACGGCGCATTTGGACAAACTGACAAAACTACTGCCCCACAGAATTTAACTTAACGATTCGTCCAGGAAATCCAGCAGCATCCGCACTTTTGGGGATAAATGCCGGTTATGTGGATAAATCGCCCAGATTCCATCGTCGGCTTCTTGATAATGTTCCAGCAAGTTCATAAGTTCTCCACAGGCCAATGACGGCTGAACGTAATAATCGGGAAGTTGCACGATCCCGATGCCTTTCAGGGCCGCGTCCAGCAACGCCCAACCGCTGTCGCACTTCATGTTGCCTTTAACGCGAACGTTGTAGGGCTTACCTCGGTCCTGAAAGCGCCAGTAATCCAGATTGCCTTGCAAACAATTGTGCCGGTCCAGTTCCGAAAGCGAATGCGGCACACCATAGGTGGATAAGTATTCCGGCGAGGCGCACACGTATAAGGTTCGTGACGACAACCGCTTGGCCATCATGGATGAATCTTCCAGTTTTCCCAGCCGAATCGCCAAATCGTAACCGCCACCGACCAGATCCAGCTTCTGGTTGGTCAGATTCAGCTGCACCTCCAACTCCGGGTAGCGCAGGATGAAATCGTTCACCAAGGGGGCGATCACCTTCTCGCCATAGGTCACCGGTGCGGTCAGCCGTAATTTTCCCTTGGGGATAAGTTGCAGGTTGGTCATGGCCCGCTCGGCCTCTTCCAGACCATCGAGTACCTGGCGGCAATACTGGTAGTAGGTTTGGCCGGCTTCCGTCACCGAAACCTTGCGGGTGGTGCGATACAGCAGTTTGGTCGAAAGCCGGGATTCCAGTGCGCTGACCTGCCGGCTCACCTGAGCTGTGGAAATGCCCAATCGTTTCGCCGCAGCGGTAAAACTTTCGGCTTCCGCGACCGCCACAAACTCACTGACCCCTTCCCAAATAAACATATTCAGTTCCTTGCGTTACGACTTGGGTGAGCTTAGATACAAAATGCCGCCAGCAAACAAAATACGGTTCATTGTTACTATACAGTAAAGGTGATTTGATTAATTGCCCGATTATCTATCTTAAGAACAATAATACAATGATCCCATCAACATGGCAGAAGAACCTGCCGAAGCCCGACAAAATCTGGAGCACACAACATGACTCAGACCATCAAATCTAAAGCCGCTATCGCCTGGGGCCCGAAACAACCTCTGTCCATTGAAGAAGTGGATGTGATGCCGCCTCAAGCTGGCGAAGTACGTATCCGGGTGATCGCTAGCGGTGTGTGTCATACCGATGCGTTTACCTTGTCTGGCGAAGATCCCGAAGGCATTTTCCCGACCATTCTCGGCCACGAAGGCGGCGGTATTGTTGAGTCGGTAGGCGAAGGCGTTACAAGCCTGAAAGTGGGTGACCACGTTATTCCGCTGTACACCCCTGAGTGCGGCGAATGTAAATTCTGCACCTCTGGTAAAACCAACCTGTGCGGGAAGATTCGTGAAACCCAGGGCAAGGGCCTGATGCCAGACGGCACCACTCGTTTCTCGTTAAACGGCGAGCCGATCTATCACTACATGGGTTGCTCAACCTTCTCCGAGTACACCGTACTGCCCGAGATTTCTCTGGCAAAAGTGAACAAAGAAGCGCCATTGGAAGAAGTGTGCTTGCTCGGTTGTGGCGTAACCACCGGCATGGGTGCGGTGATGAACACCGCCAAAGTAGAAGAGGGCGCTACCGTGGCCATCTTCGGTATGGGCGGCATCGGCCTGTCGGCGGTGATTGGTGCCACCATGGCTAAAGCCAGCCGCATCATTGCTATCGACATCAACGAGAGCAAATTTGAGCTGGCCCGCCAGTTGGGCGCGACCGACTGCATCAACCCGAAAGATTACGACAAGCCGATTCAAGAAGTGATCGTAGAACTGACCGACGGCGGTGTGGATTATTCCTTCGAGTGCATCGGCAACGTAGATGTAATGCGTTCAGCACTGGAATGCTGCCACAAAGGCTGGGGTGAGTCGGTGGTTATCGGTGTTGCGGGCGCCGGCCAGGAAATTTCCACGCGTCCGTTCCAGCTGGTGACCGGTCGGGTCTGGAAAGGCTCTGCCTTTGGTGGCGTGAAGGGCCGTTCCGAGCTGCCGGGCATCGTTGAGCGGTACATGCAAGGTGAATTCAAGTTGAACGATTTCATCACCCACACCATGGGGCTGGAAGATATCAACAAGGCATTTGATCTGATGCACGAAGGCAAGAGCATCCGTACCGTTATTCACTACGACAAGTAATGAAATCTGGTCGCCTGCCAGTCAGGCGGGCGACCGTTTTGTTGAGAGGTTGCAATGACTATTGAAAATCTGAGCAGTAATAAAAGTTTTGGTGGTTGGCACAAGCAGTACAGTCATCACTCCGAGACGTTGAACTGTTCGATGCGGTTTGCTATCTACCTGCCGCCGCAGGCCTCCAATGGCAAAAAGGTGCCAGCGCTGTATTGGTTGTCCGGGCTGACCTGTACCGATGAAAACTTCATGCAAAAAGCCGGTGCGCATCGCATGGCTGCCGAACTGGGTGTCGCCATTGTTGCCCCGGACACCAGCCCGCGCGGGGACGATGTCGCCGATGATGAAGGCTACGACTTGGGTAAGGGCGCCGGGTTCTATGTAAATGCGACTCAGGAACCCTGGAGCAAGCATTACCGGATGTACGATTACGTGCTCAACGAATTACCGGCACTGATTGAAGATATGTTCCCGGTGAGCGATCAGCGTTCCATCTTTGGCCACTCGATGGGCGGGCATGGTGCGTTGGTGCTGGCACTGCGCAACCCGGAGCGTTTCCAGTCCGTCTCGGCGTTCAGCCCGATCAGTAACCCGGTCAATTGCCCGTGGGGTAAGAAGGCCTTTGGCGCTTACCTCGGTAAAGACACCGCCAGCTGGGCCGAGTACGACGCCAGCTTGCTGATGCAAAAGGCGAGCAAGTTTGTGCCGGCGTTGGTGGGCCAAGGCGAAGCGGACAACTTCCTGACCGAGCAGTTGAAGCCGGAAATGCTGGAAGCCGCTGCCAAACAAAGTGGCTATCCGCTGGAACTGAACCGGTATGAAGGGTACGACCACAGCTACTACTTCATCGCCAGTTTTATTGAGGAGCACCTTCGCTTCCATGCGAAGTATCTAATCGGCTGATAAATTTACCCTGTGCTCTTTTTGTAGACTAGTATACCGGGGCGAATCCAAATAAGATCTATAGCCCCATTGCTGGCGATCCAAGTGCTGAAGCAATGGGGCAACTTGATCGTTTGCCGGGTTCTTTAAGAGTGACTCTTCTTAGGAATGTCCGCAGTAACGGGGTAGAACCCGTCAGGCAAAACCCTCCAGCACAATCTTGCCAACGGCGGTTCCTGATTCCAGTTCGGCGTGTGCGGCACGCAGATTCTCAGCGTTGATCGCTCCGAGGTGCTTCCCTGCAGTTGTGCGGATGAAGCCTTGATCTACAAGCTGTGAGACCTCCTTCAACAAGTCGTGCTGAACCTGCATATCATCCGCCTGGTGCATTGAGCGGGCGAACATGAATTCAATGTGTAATGACAGACTCTTCGACTTGATCTTCATTACGTCCAGACTTGCAGGATCGTCGATCATGGCAATCTTTCCAAACGGCCTAAGCACCGCCACATAATCGTCGAAGTATTGATCTGTGGCGTTAAGACTGGCCACATGGGTTACAGAACCAATTTTGCCGGCAGACACCAGTGTTTCGATCTGGGGCTGCAAGGGTTCACGGTGATTCAGAACAAAATCCGCACCCAATGATTCAACCCAGGCCTTCGATTCCGGGCGAGATGCCGTAGCGAGTACTTTCGCGCCTGTCAGCTGTTTGATCAATTGAACGAGAATTGAACCCACGCCTCCTGCGGCGCCAATCACAAGGACCACATCGTCGCTGGGAGTGATGGATCCAGCCAACTGTCGCTCAAGTTGCAGGTGGTCAAACAGCATTTCCCATGCTGTTATCGTGGTCAGGGGCAACGCCGCAGCATCGGCGTCGGACAGGCTGGCAGGCTTCCGACCAACCAGACGCTCATCGACGACCTGGTATTCAGCGTTGCTGCCCTGACGGGTAACGTCACCGGCATAAAATACGGTGTCACCTTCTTTGAAGAGTGAAGCGCCCTCGCCTATTGCCACTACCTCTCCAACGGCATCCCATCCAAGTACTTTGATCTGGCCTGGTTCCGGCTCCGCCCGCTGGCGTACCTTGAAGTCAACAGGGTTCATGCCGATGGCTTTGACTCTGACCAGCAGGTCCCGGCCTTTTGCGACGGGACGTTCCATCTCAACATTTTGCAGCGCATCAGGGTTTTCGATAGGAAGAGATTCCCGATATCCAACAGCTTTCATTATCTGTCTCCGCAATGACTTTCGAGTAGCGCACAGTATGGTCGCCGTTTACACTCGGATAAACGGGAAAATTTGTTAAACATATTCAAAGAATTTTTGAAAATGAGTCTTGATGATCTGATCGTGGTTTTGAGGGTCGCTGAATTCCGCAACATTACCGCTGCCGCCACCAGTCTTGATATGCGAGCTGCCACAGCCAGCGCCGCAGTAAAGCGCGTAGAACAGGAGCTGGGTGTAGAGTTATTCGTACGCTCCACACGAAGGTTGCGGTTGTCTGCCGCCGGCGAGAAATACTTGCCTTACTGCAAGCAAGCGATTGACTTGTTGAGCCAGGCGCAACAGAACCTTCGATCTGAAGTTGACTCTGTAACAGGCGAAATCCGGC
>Ga0208015_1000045_pt1 | contig 91258 bp, 103 predicted proteins | sample 26BtaG_FD_184101 | JGI IMG/M metagenome (GOLD analysis project Ga0208015, IMG submission 184101) | Marine viral communities from Cariaco Basin, Caribbean Sea - 26B_WHOI_OMZ_CsCl (SPAdes) (version 2) | ecosystem: Environmental > Aquatic > Marine > Oceanic | place: Caribbean Sea: Cariaco Basin... | reverse complement strand
GGACAGGTTCGAGCTTTAAAGGTCCGGTCCCGGGGATTCCGGAGCAAGGAGAGATTCAAACGGGCAATCTTGTTCCATTATGGCGGGCTGCCTATGGCACCCAACCCACACGGATAAGTGAAGAGCCATATTTATACAGTATTCTGGGCGGCGATGCCCGTGCGCGGGTGACGGCCATCGTTTTTGTTACTATGTTTGCCTTGCCCATCTCCAACCGATCTGATGCTCGACCATGACCTTGCCTTTCAAACTCCGCCCCTACCAACAGGAAGCCGTCGACGCCACGCTTGACCACTTCCGCAAATCGGATGAGTCTGCGGTCATCGTGCTGCCCACCGGTGCCGGTAAAAGCCTGGTTATCGCCGAACTGGCGCGCCTTGCCCGACGCAAGATTCTGGTTCTGACCCACGTAAAGGAGCTGGTGGAGCAGAACCATGCCAAGTATGAGAGTTATGGCTTAACGGGCGGCATTTTCTCGGCCGGGCTGAAGCGCAAGGAAAACCGGCATCAGGTGACCTTCGCCAGTGTGCAGTCGGTCGCGGCGAACCTGGAGCAGTTCCGGGATGAATATTCGCTGGTCATTATCGATGAGTGCCATCGGGTCAGCGGTGAGGAAACCAGCCAGTATCAACGCATCATCGAGCTGCTGCGGCAGCAAAACGATTCGCTGAAAGTCCTCGGGCTTACCGCCACGCCCTATCGCCTGGCCATGGGCTGGATTTATCGGTATCACTACCGGGGCTTTGTGCGCGGCTCCGGTGAAGATCAGGCCAAGCCCTTCCAGCATTGCATTTACGAGCTGCCGTTAAGCTACATGATTAATCGGGGCTATCTGACAAAGCCCGAGCTGGTTAACGCGGCGGTGGCGCAATACGATTTCTCCGCCCTCACGCAGGACCGCTTTGGCGAGTATGCCGAGAAGGACGTCAACCAGCTGCTGAGCAAGCACAAGCGGGTGACCCGCGCCATCATTGAGCAGGTGGTGGACATGGCCGCTGAGCGCAAGGGCGTGATGATCTTTGCGGCGACGGTGGAGCATGCGCGGGAGATCACCGGCTACCTGCCGGAGCATGAAACCGCCCTGGTGACCGGTGGCACCGATCTGAAAGATCGGGATTTGCTGATACAGCGCTTCAAACAGCGGCAGTTGAAGTACCTGGTAAACGTCTCTGTGCTCACCACGGGTTTTGATGCGCCCCATGTGGATTTGATCGCCATTCTTCGGCCAACCCAGTCGGTCAGCCTGTACCAGCAGATGGTGGGTCGCGGTCTTCGCCTGGACGAAGGCAAGCAGGATTGCCTGGTGATTGATTACGCCGGTAACCATGTAAACCTGCATCATCCGGAAGTGGGGGAGCCAAAACCCGATCCCGACAGTGAGCCAGTGCAGGTGTTCTGCCCCGGCTGTGGCTTTGCCAATATCTTCTGGGGCAAAACCGACAGTGATGGCCGGGTGATCGAGCATTACGGCCGCCGTTGTCAGGGGCTGCTGGAGCCTGCGGACGGGGATGGAGCGCGCGCCCAGCAGTGCGATTACCGTTTCCGCTTCAAGGAGTGCCCCCACTGCGGCGGAGAGAATGATATAGCCGCCCGTAACTGTGGGCACTGCCAGCAGGCCATTATCGACCCGGATGATCAGCTACGGGATGCCCTGAGACTCAAGGATGCCATGGTGATTCGTTGCGCCGGGATTTCATTAAGCGCTGAAGGTTCCAGGCTGCGGCTGACTTACCATGGCGAAGATGGGGAAGAGTTGAAGGAGTCGTTCGACTTCACAAAGCCGGCCCAGCGTACCGTGTTCAACAAACTTTTTGGCAGAAGGGTTGCCAATGGCCAGGCTCCGAAAACGTTCGGCAGTATGGATGAAGTGTTTGAGAGTCAGGTCTTGTTACCATCGCCTGATTTCGTGATTGCCCGCAAGCACAAGCACTACTGGCAGGTACAGGCGCGGGTGTTTGATTATCAGGGGCAGTATCGGAAAGCGAATGAGGCGTGAGGCGGTTATACTGGCCTGCGTTTAAATCTCTCAGAGATCCATTGAGATCCAAGTCGACCTTTTCAGGCTGTGCCCATGATGAAATCAATCGCCCTGGCGGTGCTGTTAGTTGTCCTTCTGGGGTTTGTCGGTGTTCAGTATTACATCACTTCCGTACCTGGCCTTGAGGCTCCGGTCACCGTTGGTGAAGTTAGGGAAGTGGAGTCCGAAAAGTCGCTGGTCGTTATTCTTGTGGACAGCGAGGGGCAGCGGTTCACCGTAGGCCTTCGGGGCGATACTGCCAAGCCGGAAGAAGCCGCACTTTTCTATATCCGGAATCCGGATGTTGTGCCCTATGTGTTCTGGCCGAGTTTCCGAAGTAATGATGAAAAGCGGGTTCTGGAACTTCTGGAAGATGTAATTGAATCTGGCGCGCCAGAGGATCCCGCTGTTCGCAGCATTTACGGGGTCTTGAAGGAACGCAACTGACACTCAAGATAGTCGCCTGAACACCAGCAATTGGTTGTTTGCAGGCATGGCATGGTTCTCCGCCAGAGTGAGACCCACCGATTCCGCAAGGGCCCTCAGATCTTCCAGGTCCCGGATGCCCATGTGGGGCGAACGGGCTTTCAGGTATTGATCAAACTGTCGGTTGCTTTCACTGGTATACCGGCCCTGATTGTTAAAAGGCCCATACAGGCAAAAGGCGCCGCCCTCGGGCAGGCGCTCGCCAATACCGCGAAACATCTGTTCGACTTCAGTCCACGCCATGATGTGGGCCGTGTTTGCGGAAAACGCCCAGGTGAAGGTTTCGACGGGCCAGGGAGCCGCACCTACGTCCAGTTCAATCACCGGCAGGATGTTGGGCAGCGCGGCTTGCTCAAGGCGGGCGCGACAACTGTCCACAGCGTCCGGATGATCGGTCGGTTGCCACTGCAGGTGAGGCATCGCCGTCGCGAAATGCACCGCGTGCTGTCCGGTGCCTGTGCCCACCTCCAGTACTTTCCCCGGCGCATTAAAGATCTTGCGGAGCTTCTCGAGGATGGGTGTTTTGTTGTTCTCACAAGCCTGGGAGTAGGGCAGGTTAGTGGCCATCGAGTTATGCCTCCTTTCCGGGTGCCGATCTGCTATTTTTCATTGGTATGATCTACATCGTTATAAATCGCGGCATGTAAGCCCGAATCCGTTTTCAAAAAGAGCAAGTCCATGAAAAAGATTCTGATTGCCCTGGCGTTTGTGGTCTTCGGCCTGTTCCAGCTGCAGGGCGGCAACTTTGATTTCTTGCCGGGAGCCCCGGAGCAATCCAGCGAACCCGGTCTTTCCGCGCAGGAGCAGGAGCTTTATAACACGCTTGAGCGGATTCGGCAGAATGGGCCTTATCCTTACACGCGTGATGGCATCACCTTTGAAAACCGTGAACGACTCTTGCCGTCCAAGCCTAAAGGGTACTACCGGGAATACACGGTGGATACGCCGGGGCTATCGCATCGGGGGCCGCGCCGAGTGGTAACGGGTGGGAATCCACCGGAAGTGTTCTACTACACGGAAGACCACTACGGTACGTTCACCCGTATCCAGGGGCATAGAGATGAGTAAGCAGAATGATAAGTCCTCTGTCATCACCTGGCAGCACAGTGATCAACTGGATCCACGGGCTATTCCGCTGGATAAGGACGGCAAGCTGAATAAGAAGATTGTGCTGAACAGGCTCAAAGAGTCCTTTAATTTTCCGGACTATTTCGGCAATAACTGGGATGCGGCCTATGACCTGCTGCTTGATCAGGTCGATCAACTGGAAGGCCCTGTGCTTTGGCTATTTTCGATTGATGACAAATCCGAAGTGGATGAGACTGACCTGGAAGTTTGGGGTCAGCTGATGAAAGATCTCTGCGCTTACGCCGAGCCTTTGGGGGTGCAGCTGAGGGTTATAGTACAGGTGGGCTCGAAGCCTGTTTGATGTGTTTAGGCGCGTATTGTGGTGCGTGCCAAGTGATAAAGCGGCAACTGGAGATACCTGCTAAAGAGAATAGGAAGCATGCATTATCTGTTCTCTCAGCAATTATTTCCTGATTCAGTTATACTGCGTTAGTGAACCCGGCGAATATGCCAAGACTTAACATGGATAATATAATGAGCAAGAAAGCCGTAAAATCGACTTTGACTTCCGCCGAGATTGAGGCGCAGACAGCGGCCTTTTTGAAGTCTGGTGGGCGTGTTGAACATGTTGGAAAAGGTAAGAGTGGGCAGCTGACCACTGCTGGCCCGAAGCAGATTAACCTGAAGAGCAATTGATGATCCGGCAATAACCCGAGCAAGCCGTAATGTTACTGTTTTCCGGGCAGGATCAATAAAAAAGGCAGCCTCGGCTGCCTTTTTTCATTACGTATATTATCTGTTAATTACAGACCAATAACGTTCTCTGCCTGCGGGCCTTTCTGGCCGTCGGTCACTGTGAATTCAACTTCCTGGCCTTCGGCCAGAGTCTTGAATCCGCCACCCTGAATAGAGCTGTAGTGAACGAATACGTCTGCACCGCCTTCACGAGTAATAAAGCCAAAACCTTTTGCTTCGTTGAAGAACTTAACGTTGCCTTTAATAGTAGACATAATAATTATCCTGATTTTAATCAATAAGTTGCTACCGATAGATCGTTGTGACCCTTGGTCAGCGGTATGCGGGAAATAAAAAACTGGCAGGATCAAAAACAGGACAAGAGGTTTTGCAACACAAAAGGTCTGATTCGTGAAATGCTTTGCTAAATCTTTCCAACAAGGGAGACAGTACGCTAATTAATGGGCATTAGATAGGAAAGTTTTCGAAAACGGGAAAATACTTATATCCGGGGGTGTTCAGAGCACCCCCGGCAGAACTCAGCTTACGGCGCTGGTGCCCATAAGCTTTGCAGCTGTCCCAGCAACGACGAGCCCACCCCCTGGTTACCCAGGAATCCCATCACAATCGGCACAAACTGCTGGATCATGCCTGCGTCCATGCCAAGGGCCGAGAATGCGGTCTGAACACCGTCCATAGAAGTCACGTTGGACAGTAGGCTTTCACCCAGCCCGCCACCGCCGCCCAGCAGGCTGGACAGGCCGGAAGCTTCGCTGGTCAGACTGCTCATGGCGTCTGTACCCAGCTGATTCTGTGCAAGCTGCAACAGGGCTCCGGTGCCGCCAACGGCCTGGGTCTTGGTAACACCAAGGTCATTCTGGAGCTGGCCCACCAACTGCTGGGCTTCGCCAGTGACTTCCGTTGTGGACGAAAGTGCTTGTGTGCCGGTGGCGAGAGCATCGTTCAGGCTGAAGGCGCTAGCGGCTGGGGCCAGCAGGTAGATGCTTGAAACAAGAAGAAACTGTTTGAGAATTGCGCTCATTAGGGTGTCCTGATGGTGGGTGGGAAATAGCATGATCCTAACGAATATGGGGGCGACTACAACTTAATAAAAGTTCGGGAAACCGAGACAGCCCCGTTTTTGTCCGCATCCTGATTTCTGCTTCTGCCTATATCACGAATGCAGCAAGCATGCTAAAACGTCGTCGGCCAGCTGTCGCCAGCACTTCTGGGGGCACCGGGCACTCTTCCATTTCTCAGGATGAAGGTTGAAACCAATACCACCAATCAAAGCAGCCGGGAAGTGTTCGATACGCGGTATGTCGCCGGTTCTTTGATATTATGTGCGCCTTCCACAACTGACAGAACAGGAGCTCACCATGGCGGAATCATCTCTCAAAGAACAGCTTGGCAACGCCGTAAAAGATGCCATGCGCAACAAGGAGAAGGACCGGCTTGTTACCCTGCGCATGGCCCAGGCGGCGGTGAAGCAGATCGAGATTGATGAGCGCCGTGAGCTTGGCGACGACGACGTGCTGAAAGTGCTGGATAAAATGCTCAAGCAGCGCCGTGATGCGGCCAGCCAGTATGAGGAAGCGGGTCGTGGTGAGCTGGCGGACAAAGAACGGGCAGAAATGGCCATTATTGAAGAGTTCATGCCCGCCGCGCTCAGCGAAGAAGAGCTTGAAGGTTTGATTCGTGCAGCCATTGGCTCGACCGGTGCCAAAGGCATGCAGGACATGGGCAATGTAATGAACGAGTTGCGCCCCCAGGTAACCGGCCGGGTGGATATGGGACAGTTAAGCAAGATGGTGCGGGCTGCGCTGGCCGGTTAAGGCTTGGTTATTGCCGCATTTGTGTTTAGCATTGCTGCTTCATGGGTACTGCAACGGTACCCGTGAGGTCAGAAAATTATGGACACTCTCCGTCACGGATTGAAGGAGCAAAGGAATGAGTAAGAATGTGGTTTTGTTGGGCGATCTGGGCACAGACCATGAAGGGTTCCCGCCCACCCCGGTGATTGCCGGTTCCCCCGATGTTCTGGTTGATGGTAAGCCTGTCGCCCGTGTGGGCGATCCCCTGGCACCGCACTCCAAGCCCAAGCATCCGCCTCATCCCCGCGCCGTAGCGGCGGGTTCTGCTACTGTGCTGATTAATGGTATCCCGGCGGCCGTCACCGGCTGCGCCGTGTCTTGCGGTGGTGTAACCATCGGCAGCGGCAGCGTGGTGATCGGGAGTTAACTCCCGGGTAAGCAGAGCTGCCTCGGCAGAATTCATGATAGGCTTCGGTTTTAGCACCGCCGTTTCAGGCGGAGGCGTTATTTTATGGAGCCTTCATGAGCGATAACCCCCTGGCGCAGATTCTCGAGATGGACGGCGAGGAGCGATACGATTACTTCCTGGATGCCGTTGTTGAAGAGCGGGAAATCTGGATTCTGGTCAATGCTGATAACCAGTTTCTGAAAATTGTTTCCGACGAAGATGGCGTTGCTTACCTGCCGGTCTGGCCCGGTTCAGAATTTGCTGCTGACTACGCCAAAGACTCCGGCGATCTCTCTCCCAAAGCGGTTTCCTTGCCGGATTTCTTCCGGAAGTGGGTAACCGGCCTGAGTCGCGATGGCCTGGACGTGGGCGTTTTCCCCGGTGGGCAGGGCGAGCTGTGGATTACCTCCCCGGATGAGCTCAAGCGGGACCTGCAAGAACTCATGGCGTTCTGATCACCTCCCTGAATCTCCGGAGATCACTATGGATGATGCCTGGCTCACAGCCTTGCCGAAAGCAGAGCTGCACCTGCACCTTGAGGGTGCCCTTGAACCGGAACTGATGTTTGCACTTGCCCGGCGCAACAATATTGAACTGCCGTGGGCCGATGTAGAGGCACTGCGGCAGGCTTATTCTTTCAACAACCTTCAGGAATTCCTGGACCTGTATTATCAGGGTGCGAACGTTCTGCGCACGGAGCAGGATTTCTATGACCTTACCTGGGCCTATCTGCAGAAATGCCATGCCCAGGGCGTGGTGCACGTTGAGCCTTTCTTTGATCCCCAAACCCATACCGAACGTGGTATTCCGTTCGAAGCCGCCATCACAGGCATCGGCACCGCACTGCGTGACGGCCGTGCACAGCTGGGAATAACCGGCGGGCTGATTCTGAGCTTTCTTCGCCATCTGTCGGAAGAGGAAGCCTTTCAGACCTTGCAGCAGGCCATGCCTTTTCGGGATCAGTTCTTTGCCGTAGGGCTGGACAGCTCCGAGAAGGGGCATCCGCCCAGCAAGTTCGAGCGGGTGTTTGCCAAGGCCCGGGCCGAGGGCTTTCTGGCGGTTGCCCATGCCGGCGAGGAAGGGCCGCCGGAGTATATCTGGCAGGCTCTGGACCTGCTCAAGGTCAACCGGATTGACCACGGCGTTCGTGCGGCCGAAGATCCCGCCTTGCTCGACAGGCTGGCGGACGAGCAGGTTCCGTTAACGGTTTGCCCGCTGTCTAATATCAAGTTGTGCGTGTTTCCGGATATGGCGCAGCACAACATTCTTGAACTGCTGGAACGCGGTTTGAATGTGACCGTGAACTCGGATGACCCGGCGTATTTCGGTGGCTATGTGCTGGAGAACTTCACCGCGCTGCGGGACGGCCTGGGCATGACGGAAGACCAGGCCCGGCGGCTCGCCCTCAACAGCATGAATGCCCGGCTGGTTTAACAGCGACAGGTTAAGGAAACTAAAATGATTGTATGTGGCGTTGAACTGACCGGCAGCGATGCGGTGGTGTGTTTGCTGAATCTCGACCGCGGGCAATTCAGCCTGCCGGAGTGCAAGGTTCGTAAGCTGTCACTGCGCAAGAACCATACCCGGGAAGACCTGAAACAGTTTCAGGCTGACTTCGCAGCCCTGATGGCTGAACACGAGGTTGGGTGTGTGGCGATCAAGGAGCGGATGCCCAAGGGCAAGTTCGCCGGCGGGGCCATCAGCTTCAAGCTGGAGGCGACGATTCAACTGATGGCCGGAAACGAGCCGGAAGTCCGGTTGCTGCCGTCTTCCCTGATTAAATCCACACTGGCATCGACCCCGTTACCCGTTCCGTTTGCTGAAACCGGCTTGAAGGCCTTTCAGGAAACCGCCTTTGTCGCCGCCTATGTCGGGCATATGACCAAGTAGCCGGCAATCATTCGGAAAGTAGTCTCTGGAGGTGGCGTGGCAAAACTACCCACCCAAGCCCGGCAAAGGGCAACGCTAAAGCGGCTCGAGACATTCAGCCGCTTTATGGATAGCAGCATTATGGGTAGCGACTTTCCATTTTGTGAGTATGGCGGCTACACTTCCGGCTTTCCGTGGGCATAAGGACTCCACCGATGGTATCGTTCCGTGCTGCTTTGTATTTCCTGGTTCTATGGATGGTGAGCATTGTCGTGCATGCAATGCCAACGTTGGACATTGCCCAGGCCGAGGTACGTTTGACGGATTTCACCGTAGAGTACTTTACGGATGACTCCCGGTCGCTGGACTTTTCGTCGGTGCGCCAACAACCCTTCCAGCCAACAACCAGTACAACCACATTAGGAACAAAGGCGACGGTAACCTGGTACCGGGTTGCGGTATTCAACGCCGCAGAGCAGGAGCGTGAGCTCTTCCTGCACCTCCCCAAGGCGTATCATGTGCGTGCTATTGATATCTATGAAGAGCGCTCGCATACACTGATTGACCGCGCCTCGATAGACCTCAACAATGCCTCCGATGCTCCCCTGATGTATCAGGGTACCGTTGTTTACCCTTTTCGAGTGCCGTCAGGAGAAACCACGGTGCTCTATGTTCGTAGTCATGTCTATTCACACCAGTGGTTTTCTCTGGAGATATTCGATGACGAGCATTCCCGTCGGGCTCTGGTAGGCGGTCATCTGGATATTGCCCTGTTGGTCGGAATGATGATTGCTCTGGTGTTTTATAACGGCCTTTTGTACTTCGCTACCAGCAAGAAAGAGAACATTCTCTATTCGCTGTACCTTATCTCGGGGTTGGTGTGGATCGCCTTATCGTACGGCTTGATTGCCAAATCCTTCTCCGCATACGGCGATTCAGTCTTCATATTGAATCTGTCGCTGATCACCATGCCGGTTTTTCTGCTGCTATTTATGATGGCCATATTCGAGACCCGGCAGCACTACCCTACGGAGCACCGTTTCCTGCAGGTTATGTTGGCGTTGCTGGCTGTTACCTTTGCCTATGGGATTTTTGATATTTCGGCAGCGTTGAAGCCCGCCAGCAGTCTGGCAGCATTGATGATGGTGGTAACTTTCTCGGTCAGTATTTCACTGTTTCGCAAAGGCCATCCGTTGGTGAAATTCTTTCTCGTTGGCCACACGTTCTTCGTGGTTTTCAACGGCTTTGCGGTGCTTTACTACAAGGGGTTGATTGAACCGGGTTATATCAGCAGTCATGGCGTTGGTATAGGCATTGTGCTGGAGGCGCTCACGCTGGCGTTTATTATTTCGTACCGGATAAAGATTTTGGAGGATGTTCGATCCAGGCAAGATGAACTGAAGAAGCAGGCAGCTACTGACCCGTTGACGCGACTCTATAATCGCCGCTACTTCATGGCCGAAGCGGGGTATCTGCTAGAGAAAGCAAAGTCGACTGGGGAGCCGTTGTCGGTGATTGCTGTCGATGTCGACTTCTTCAAAGCCGTTAACGATACTCATGGTCACAGTATAGGGGATCAGGTGCTGACGAAGATTTCGGCTATTTTTAAGAAGCACAGTCGGTCCCGTGATCTGGTGGCGCGTTTTGGTGGTGAGGAATTTGTGCTTCTTCTACCTGATGCCGACCTCGCGGAAGCTCGACGTTGCGCTGAGAGGATACGTGAAGCAGTTGCGGGCGAGACCGTCGTCGTTGAAGGTGGTGAGGTGATTCAGGTCACCGTAAGTTTGGGAATTGCAGAAGTGAATGCGCTGGTGGAATCGGTCGAATGCGCCGTAGATCGAGCAGATAAAGCACTTTACAAGGCTAAGGAGCAAGGTAGAAATCGGGTCTGTTGCTATCAGTCCGATGCCCTGACAATAACAACATAAAAAATAGGAAAGTGACTATGGACCGGTACGATTTCATTATTGAAGGCGGCCGCTATTTCGACGGCACTGGAGCGCCTTCTGCCATTCGTAACCTGGCAATCAAAGGGGGCCATATCGCCAAGGTTACTGCTGCCCCTATTCCTCATGCCGAAGCCGAGCGCGTAATTGATGCCACCGGCAAGTGGGTAACCCCCGGTTTTCTGGACACCCATACCCATTACGATGCCGAATTGCTGGTCAGCCCGAGCCTGTCGGAATCTGTTCGCCATGGCGTGACCACCGTGCTGGTGGGCAGCTGCTCATTGAGCATGATCTGCAGTGATTACGAGGACGCATCGGACATCTTCACCCGCGTAGAAACCGTTCCCCGGGAGCGGGTACTACCCATTCTGAAGGCCCATAAAACCTGGTCTACCCCTAAACAATGGGTGGAGCACATCAAGCAGGTGCCTCTGGGCACGAATGTGGTCAGCTTTCTGGGCCATAGTGATTTGCGGGTGGGGGTGATGGGGCTGAGCCGGGCGACGGACTTGGCGGTTCAGCCCAGCGAGGAAGAAATGCAAACCATGGAGCGGTTGCTGAAAGAAGCGCTGGATGAAGGCTTTCTCGGGCTTTCGACCATGTGCCTGAAATGGGACAAGGTGGACGGCGACCGGGAATGGTCGAAAAGCCTGCCCAGTACCTACGCCATTCACTGTGTATGCAGACGGTATTGATGTGGTGTTCTTTGAAGAGTTCAGCGACGCCGGTGCGCACATCCGCAATATGGCGTTCTACAACCTGCCTCTGCGCATGCTGAAGCTGGTGCAGGAATCCATCGAGGAAGGTTCCCCGATCATGACCATGGAGCAGGCGGTACATCGCCTGACCGGCGACCAGGCCGACTGGTTTGGTATCGACGCAGGCAAAATCCGGGAAGGGGACAGGGCCGATGTGGTGGTGTTCGACCCGTCAGGGTTTGACCAGAACCTGGAACAGGTGCACTGGGGCGAGATGGAGAACTTTGGCTTGCAGCGGCTGGTTAACCGTAACCCGGGCATTGTGAAAACTGTGCTGATCAACGGCAAACTGGCGGTGGACGACGAGCAACTGGTGCCGGAGTTCGGCCGGGAAATGGGCTACGGCCGGTTTATTCCTGCGCGTTAAGGCTTTCCATATCGTAACCGCCAAGGCCTGTCGTGTCGGCTAACATGTAATGTCTGTTTGAAACATGTTCAACCGAGTACGACAGGTTCCGGCTATGGCCAAAAGGTCTTTCATTCGTAAATCCCTGCGCCTTCTAGCCATGGCATTCGGGGCTGTTGTGGCCATGGTTTTTCTGACCATCCTTTTGTTCCGGTTTGTGAACCCGCCTACCTCCGCCTTTATGCTGGCTTATCAACTTGGCACTGCGCCAGAGCCGCTTCGGCAGGAATGGGTGCTCATGGCGGAGATTTCACCCTGGATGCCGCTGGCCGTGGTAGCCAGTGAAGACCAGCGCTTCCCCTATCATGCGGGGGTGGATTTCGAGGCCATCCGCAAGGCAGTATCCGAGTACAAGGCCGGAGAGGGCTTGCGGGGCGCCAGCACCATTACCCAGCAAACCGCCAAGAACCTGTTTCTCTGGAATGGTCGCAGCTTTGTTCGCAAGGCGCTTGAAGCCGTGCTGGCACTGGGGATTGATGGCCTGTGGCCAAAGGAGCGGGTGCTGGAGGTTTACCTGAATATTGCGGAATTCGGGCCCGGAATCTACGGAGTAGAGGCCGCCAGCCAGATCTACTTCGGCAAACCTGCCCGCCAATTATCCCAGACCCAGGCTGCTCGTTTGGCCGCCGTGCTACCCAATCCAAAGGTGTTGAGCGTAACGGCACCCACAGCCTATGTGCAGGAACGGGTGGCCTGGATTCAGCAGCAGATGAACCAGCTCTCCGGGCTCAAATATCTTGAACAGCTGTAATGCGTCAATCGGTATGGGTCGGCAATACAAACCGCTCAAGTACCGTATACACCGAGCCACCTGCACCGGGTGTGCTTTCGAACAGAACGAAGTCCTTAACCGGCATGGTGCCGAATGAGGTGTTCCTGTGGCTCTCAAGCAGTGACGCCACCGAACCGGTCGGTGGGCGGAATCGACTGATTGTTATGTGAGGTTTGAAGCTTGGGTTTTTTAGCGTAAACCCGTTGTTGGTGAGTCGGTTTGCGAGGTTTTGTTGGAACTCCCGAAGTTGGTCTTCCGGCGATACTCCAGCCCAGAGAATTTTCGGGCTCTCCGGGGAACCGAAGCAACCCAGTCCCTGCACATTGAGTTCAAAGGGGGCACGGGTAACGCCTCTTGCCAGGTCGCAGGCCAGAGCCACCTGCGGCTCTTCGACCTGGCCGAGGAATGCCAGGGTCAGGTGCAGTTGTCCACGGCTTTGCCAGCGAGCCCCGGCTACCTGTGTTTTCATCTGCAGGAGGCTCGCCTTGACGGCCTCGGGTATCTCCAGTCCGAAAAACAGCCTTGGCATAACGCGTTTCCGCCTTCAAAGGCTCAAGTCAGTTTCATATTTCATCATATCCCTCTTGATCAGCAATTTCCCGTCCCGGACAGACGCCAGCACGGGTTGCTGTCCCATCAAAACTTCATAGGGGGTTTGTCCCTGCTGCACGATACACCGGGCCGGTAGTCCTTCTTCAATGCCGTAGTCCTGAAGGTCCAGCGCGGCGGCGCCGTTATCGGTGATGAGCTCCAGCGATTTTTCGATCTGGCTCATGCCCAACATATGGCAGGCGTGCAGGCCGACGTCCAGGGTGCGCAGCATGTTGCCATTGCCGATGGGATACCAGGGGTCGCGAATGGAGTCCTGGCCGAAGGCGACTTTCAGGCCGGCGTCCAGTAGTTCCGGTACGCGGGTCAGGCCGCGGCGCTTAGGGTAGCCATCGAAACGGCCTTGCAGGTGCAGGCTTTCGGTGGGCATGGATAGGAACCGAAGGCCGGATTTTTTCAGTAAGCGGAACAGCCGGCTGCAGTAGGCATCGTTGTAAGAGCCCATGGCACAGGTGTGGCTGGCGGTTACCCGGGATCCGTAATCCAGGCGTAGGGCTTCAGCGGCAAGCACTTCCAGGAACCGGGATTCCGGGTCGTCAATTTCATCGCAATGGACATCCACCAGCCGGTCGTTCTTGTGGGCCAGCTCCATCAGCCAGCGCACAGACTCGGCGCCGTAATCCCGGGTGAACTCGAAGTGGGGGATGCCGCCTACCACATCGGCACCCAGGCGCACCGCCTCTTCCATCAGCTCGCGGCCATTCTTGAAGGACAGGATGCCTTCCTGTGGAAAAGCTACGATCTGCAGGTCGACCAATCCGGCGGTCTGTTCTCGCACTTCCAGCATGGCCTTGAGGGCCGTCAGGTTTGGGTCGGTTACATCCACATGGGTGCGCACGTACTGGATACCGTGGGTGGCAAACAGCTTAAGGGTTTCGGTGGCCCGTTTGATCACATCTTCATGGGACAGCATGGCTTTGCGCTCGGCCCAGCACTCAATGCCTTCAAACAGAGTGCCGCTCTGGTTCCAGCGGGGTTCACCGGCGGTCATGGCAGCATCCAGGTGGATGTGGGGTTCGACAAAGGCCGGCGTAACCAGGTTGCCGGCGGCATCCAGTTCGTTGTCCCCAGCGGCGGCGGGCCCTGGCATCGGGAGAATGTTGGTGAAGCGCCCGCCGGCAATGGTGAGTTTGTACAGTCCATCCTTGCGCGGAAGGCGGGCGTTTATGATTGCGTTCAGTTGTTCGGTCATTTTATCTCCTGGTGTTGGCGCACCTGCGATTCAGGGTTAAACAGCAGGTGGGCGATGAGCAGTGATTTGAAATTGTCTGAGCTGTCGGCGTCACTGGCCAGGCCATCGGTTTGTGTGCTCAGCCCCGGGAGTTTGGGTACATCGATGCACTGTTGGGCCATTTATGCGGTTCCCATCACCATGGCCCGGCGTTCCAGCACCGCCTGGGAAACCACTAGCACCACGCTGTAGCTGAATGCGGCCACCAACACACCGACAATCGGCGCAATCCAGGGCGAGGTGTAGGCTGCTGCGGAGCCAATCGCGTAAGCGGCAAGGCCGGGTGTGTTGAACGCGGGCAGTGTTGTTGTGGCCAGGTTCGGGTACTGGCGTTTATAGCCGACAAAGTAGCTGGCCATGATCACGCCGCCGATGGGCGGGATAAAGGTGCCCAGTAGGACAAGAAATGGAATCAGCCACTGGTACATGCCCATGACCGCCAGGACGGTGCCGATGCCGGCCCCGACAATGGTGACCAGTTTGCGGCGGCGGGTACGGACCAGGTTGCAGCCTGCGACAGCAAAGTTATAGACGGTGTTGTCCTGGGTGGTCCAGAGGTTCAGGAACAGCATCAGAATGCCCAGTGTTGCCAGCCCCTGCGCGACCATGATATCGACAATGTCGGCCTGTTGATAAACCAGGGCACCGAAGGCGCCGATCAGGGTCATCAGGCCGTTGCCCAGGAAAAACGCCAGTAGCGTGGCGATGACGGCAGTCTTTCCGGATTTGGCGAAGCGGGTCCAGTTGGTGGCCTGTGTACCGCCACTGACAAAGGTGCCGAACACCAGGGTGATAGCCGCCGCAACCGTCATCTCACTGGATGGAGTGATCGCCAGTAAACCGGCCAGCCCGCCGGCATCCGAGGTGGCCATGGTCATGCTGACGGCTACCAGAATAATCATGGCGGGCACGGCCACCCGGGACAGCCACTCAAGGCCGCGATAGCCGATAAAGGCCGTGACGCAGAAACCGAACCCGAACAGGACCATCAGCGGGGTGGTCAGGCTCTCCGGCATGCCGGTCAGTTTCACTAACAGTATGGCCATGGTGGCGGTGCCCCAGGCGTACCAGCCAATCTGGGTGAAGCCAAGGATGATATCCGACAGCTTGCTGCCCATTTCTCCAAAGGTGAAGCGGCTCATAAGGGCGGTGTTGAGACCACTCCTGGCTGCAATGTAGCCCAGTACAGCGGCATAGATTCCCAGTAGCAGGTTACCTGCTGCGAGTACCATCAGCATGGTGGAAAAATCAAAGGCCACACCAACGGTGCCGCCGGCCCACATGGTAGCGGTGAAAAAGGTGAAGCCCAGCAGTACCAGCCCCATGGACCAGACGCTTTTGCGTTGATCCATGGGCACCGGGCTTAGGGGGTAGTCCTGCTCTTGCGGGGTTGCCTGAGTAGTCATGGTGATTTCTCCGTATCGTTAGTCATCACGACAAGCGTTCGCAACCTTCATGCCATTTCCGGATTCGGGCAGGTAAAAGCCTGCAGGCTCCGGGTACTCATTGTGCATATTGCACAATTTCTTGGGTTGCGGAGCCCCGGGACTGCGGTTTATGCATGGAATTGGTGCGGGATCACCGAGCCCTATCCAAATTGGTGCAGGGTTGAATTCTAGAACAACCCGATCTGCGGCGTAGTCAGCTCTACCGGCAGTGCTTCCAGTTCTGGAATCTTCTCCCGCAGCAATTCGGTCCACAACGCAGCCAGCTCCACCGCATGGCCGTTGTCTGGCATGTGCATGAATACATAGGGCTGAATGCCAGCCTCAATCCAGGCAGCCACGCGATCTACCCAGGGCGCAAGAAAGGTTCGGTTGGTTTCCAGGTCGGGATGGCCTATGTAGCGAATCACCGGCGCCGCGTCGCTGGGCAGGATGTGCACCGGAACTCTGGGCTTCTTGCGCTGGGCATCGATGGTTGATTCACAGTCGGGCGTGGCAGAGAACAACGCCCGGCTATCAAGAACCATCCTTGCCAGCTTTCGGGCCCGCAAACCCTGGTTCAATGTCCGTTCCTCTTCACCCTTGGCGAAAAATGCCGGGTGGCGGACTTCTACAGTCCAGTGAAGAAACTCGGGTGCGGTATCCAGGAAATGCCAGAGCTGGTCTAGCCGCTGAGGGCCAAAGCCGGCGGGTAGCTGCAGCAACATGGGGCCCAGCACGTCGTTTAGCGGCTCAATCAGCGATAGAAAAGTATCCAGCTCATCGCCCACGCCGGTGAGAAAGCGTTCGTGGGTGATGGCTCGGGGCAGTTTGAACAGGAAGCGGAAGCTGTCCGGTACCTGCTGCCGCCATTGCAGGCACTGGTCCCGGCTGGGGCTGGCGTAGAAGGTGGTGTTGCCCTCAACGGTGTTGAACACCCGGGCATAGCGCGCCAGGGGAGTGCCGCCGGGTGGCAGCTGGTTGTTCCAGTTTGGATCTTGCCACTGGGGACAACCGAGGTAGTAGGGCAGTGCCATCTTTTTTCGCTGCTCTGCTGTGGATAAATTGATCACTCAGGCGCCGGGGATATCAAAGCTGCACTTTTCCCCTGAGCGCCTTGGTTTTGCCTTTTTTGGTTTTGCTGTCCACACGCCGACGTTGAGAGCCCTTGGTTGGCTTGGTGGGGCGGCGGGCTTTCTGTTGCTTTACCGCTTCCTGAATCAGCTCTTTCAGGCGCTGAAGGGCATCGTCCTTGTTCAGCTCCAGGGTGCGGAAGGACTGCGCTTTGATCACGATGATGCCGTCTTTGCTGATTCGCTGGTCAGACAACGCCATCAGCCGCTCCTTGTAGAACGGCGGCAGGCTGGAGTTCTGGATATCGAACCGGAGGTGAACGGCAGAGGCAACCTTGTTGACGTTCTGCCCGCCCGCGCCCTGGGCGCGTATCTGGGTGATCTCAATTTCCCAGTCTGCCAGTTCAACGGCGTTGGAGATTTTCAGCATGGGCTTCCTCAGCGCCGGAAAAAGCGGGGGTTACGTTCGATAAAGGCATCAATCCACCGCTCCAGGAACGAGGCCTCGTCCGGATTCTTCAGGTAATGCCAGCCCAGGGTCGAAATGATCAGGGCACCAATGGCATCCACAATCAGGTCCCACATGGTATCGGTCAGCCCGGATGGATCCCCCAGCATGGGTTTTTGCATGTTCATTCCGAATAATGAATCCATGGTGAATTCGAAGACCTCCCACAGGGCCCCAATGCCCAGGGCAAACATGAAGGCAAAGAGGGCAACAAAGCCCGGCTTCAGGTGCATCTGGAGCTTCTCGGTTTCGTTCATGATATGCACCAGCAAAAAACCGAGGATGCCAAGCAGGAAGCCCGAAGTGGTGTGCAGGGCCATGTCCCACCACCAGAAGCGGGTGTAGTAGTCGCGAATTTCGCCCAGAAACAGGGACGCGAACACAAAGCCGATGGCCGCCAGCTGCAGTCCCGGTGGAATGTGAATGCGGAAACGCCGCTCAAACAAAACCGGGAAAAAGGTAATGGCAATGATCATGCTGGTCAGGAAGGCAGTGAACCAGCGCTGGCCGATTACAGCAAACACCGCCTCGGCCAGGAGTATCAGTTGCAGGACAATGGTGATTCTCTGGTGGGTAATTCGAATGCGCATGCACAAGAGGTTCCTGATTTCGTTACGCTTACCCTATCACATCACGCCGGTTTCCAGGCTCCCCGTGACGGTTGCCACGGCTCCGATTGGTGTAGGATAACGGGCATAACCTGAAGCAAGAGACGTTTTACCATGTTGAAGACATTTCTGATGACATTGCTGGCGGCCAGTGTTGCCTTGCTGGCGGGCTGCTCCGGGCCGGAATCTCCGCAGGAAGTTTCTGAAGTCTTCTGGCAGGCGGTTGTTGAAGGCGATGCCGGTGACGCCAGCGACTACTCCACGCTGGTCGACGAGGCTGCGTTCGACAGTTTTGGCGAGAACTGGAAGAACGTGCAAGTGGCCTGGGGCCGCGTTGTTATTGATGAGCAGGTTGCCCGGGTAACCACCACCCTGAGCGGGCTGGAGGGGCGTGATGAAGCGGTTGAAACGGTCACCTACCTGGTGCGCCAGGGGGATGAATGGCTGGTGGACTACTACCGCACCGGCGACGCCCTGGAAGATGGCCCGGTGTGGGGCAGCCTGGTTGGCCAGCTGGAAAAGCTGGGCGAGGATCTTAAAGCCCGCTGGGCACAGCAATCCGATGAGCTGGCACAGGAACTTCAGCTGATGGGGCAGGAGCTTCAGCAGCAAGCCGCACAGATGAGTAGTGAATTCTCGGGCCTGGCAGAAGAGTATGGTGAGCAGCTGGGGCAACAAATGGAAGCCTGGTCCCAGTCATTGCGAGAGGCGCTGAAAGCCAATCCTTCGGCCTCTTCGAAAGACCGGCGCACGCTGAATGAGGCCGTTACCCAGCTTGAAGCGCAGCAGCAAAAACTGGAAGAGGCGGACCTTCAGGCATTGGCCGAAAGCACCGTTGTGGCCGCAAAGACCCAGTTACAGCTGGGTGAATTAGGTGAGGAATTTGCCGCCTACAAAGCCGAGTGGCAGCAGCGCCTGGCCGAAATAGAATCGGAAATAGAACGGTTTATGCAACAGCTGAAGGAAGGTTAGGAACCTTTTAGGCTGTCATCCGTGATTATTCAGTACACCACTCAGATATTCGGAGAGAACCAAGCGTGAAACCTGCATTTATGTTTGCGATTGCAGCCACAGCCCTGCTGGCCGGCTGCCAGACTTCCGGTTACATGACCTCGGCGGCCACCGACGGAGACGGCGTTACCTGCGCTGAGATCTATCAGGCCTTTGATGCCTATGAGCGTGATCGGCAGTCTGCCAGTGCCCTGGCTGACCTGGGGCGGGTGATCAGCCCCGCCGCCGGTAGCTATGCCGATATGGGCGTGAACCAGGCGTCCAAGTACTACGAAGAAATCAAAGCCAGCGCGAATATTGCATTGGCGATGCGCGGTTGCCAGCCCATCCAGTAACACCGGTCATTAGCTGACAAGAGGAATGCGTATGTCCGTCGAAACCAAACTTGTGGTGTGTCCCCACTGCCATAAGGCAAACCGGGTGCCTGTTGATAAACTTGCCGCCGATGGCAACTGCGGTGCCATGAGTGAGGCCCAGATCCAAGGGCAGGCGGGATGAGGTTTCCTGCCGTAACGGTTGTACTGGTGGCTGGTGCGTTGTTGTATGTGCTGTGGGATCAGATGCAGGACGAGCCAGCCCCTGAGGACCCGGCCAGGTACACCAACCTGGGTGCCAGCCCGGCCAAGCGCAGTGACGTGGTGGACTGGGCTGTTACACAGATTCCGGAAGTCTGCGCCCAGGCAACCGGGGGTAGCGGAGAACGGTTTGATGACTGCGTGGAGCGGGCGGAGTCCCGTACCTCCACCTGCCGAAGGGCAATTTACGATAACTTTCCGGACAACGTGACATCAGAAGCAGTTTTCCGGGATGTTTCGATTACCATGATGAATTGCCTGGTGCCGGAGTCGGGCCGGGTTCAGCCCTGATTTTTTCAGTAGACAAGGAATCGTCGTTTGGAATTCATTTTCATTATCCTTGTGGCCGGCGCTGCCCTGCTGGTGCCGGTCGGTTCGCTGCTGGGCTTTCTGGCGTTTCGCCAGCGTGACCGGCACGCCTCCCGTGTTGAAGCGCTGAGCCGTGAAGTCGCAACTCTCCGGCAGGAGCTTGCCGCCCTCAAGAGCGGGAATGCTTTCGGAGAATTTGCGCAAGCAACGGCAGACCTGGCACCCGAGCAGGCGCCTGCGGCTGCGCCCGTTTATCCTGCACAAGCAGAATCTCAGGTTGTTCCGGAAGAAAATCCTCCCCAGGCTACTCCTACACCGCCGCCGCAACCCCGGCAACTTTCCCTTGAAACCCGGCTGATCAACGCCCTGAAAGCAAACTGGATGGTTTGGCTGGGTGGCCTGAGTGTAAGCCTGGCCGGAATTTTCATGGTCAGCCATTCCATCAGCGCAGGCCTGATTGGCCCGGTTCAGCAATTTGCGCTGGCTCTGTTGAGTGGCCTGGCACTGCATGCCGGTGCGGAATATCTGCGCCGGCGCCATACGGGCACCGACCAGGTGTTCGCAGCTCTGGCCGGTGGTGGCAGTATTACCCTTTATGCAGCCTTGCTGGCGGGTGTCCGCCATTATGAGCTTATCGGCCCCGTTACCGGGTTGATACTGCTGGCAGTCGTCTCTCTGGCGACCATGGCGCTGGCCTTGGTGCACGGCCCGTTACTGGCCGTGATGGGGCTGTTTGGTGCCTATGTGGTGCCTTTGCTGGTGGGCGGCGAAGGCGGCAGCGTCCTGTTCGTGCTGAGCTACAGCTTTCTGATTACCCTAAGCTCCATGTTGTTGATGCGGCGCGTTTACCGTGACTGGCTCTGGTATGGCACGCTGCTGGGCGCTCTGGGGTGGTGGTTATTGGCGGGTATGGGCTCGGCCGCAATGCTGGCGACTGCGGGCTACCTTTCGGCGTTGTTTGTGCTGTTTTCCATGTGGCCCGGTGAAGTCAGTCTTTCCGGAGAGCGTCGTCGTGAAGCATTGATTGCCCTGCTGGCAGCCTGGGCTGTGTCCATTTACCAGCAACCGGCTACAGAGCCGCTGTTTCTGGCCTGGTTGTTTATATTGCCGGTGGCAATTCTCTCGCCTTCCGGGCGCGGGGCTTTCTGGTACTTGCCCTGGCTGGCGGTGCTGGCAACCGTTGTGGGTTGGCTCGGGTTTGCGGCTAAGGCTTCGGGAGAGTTTCTGCTGGTTACCCTCGCCGAAGAGCAGCACGGAATATTCCTCACTTACTTGATGCTGGCCGCCGTCATTACCCTGATGTCCGGGCTCTGGCAGTGGCGACAGCAATTGCAGCTCAGGCGCTGGGCCTCACTGGTGATGCTGGCACCGGTTATCTGGTTGCTGCTGGGTTGGTTGTTGTTGGTGCCGGCAGGCGAAGCGTCTGGCGCCTGGGCCCTGGTTTCCTTGTTCGCTGGTGGTGTTTATGGCGCTCTGGCCTGGCGGCTGGAGCAGCGCAGTGAGTGGCGTGCCGGGTTGGTCTGGGCCCTGCTGGCAGCACACGCCAGTTACTCTCTGGCTGTGGTCATGTGGCTGCAGGAAGCCTCGCTTACCTTGGCGCTGGCAGCGCAGTTTGTCAGCCTGGTGTGGCTGGCCCGCCGATATCAGGCATCGGAGCTGTACTGGCTGTTGAAACTGGTGCTGGCCGTTGTGGTGGCTCGGCTGACCTTTAATCCCTGGCTGGACAACTATCAGGCGGCCAGCCACTGGACGCTGCTGACCTACGTCGGTGCTGCCGGCTTTGCGGTAGCGGCAACCTGGCTGGCCGGGCGCAGCGGTGCTATTCGCCCGTGGCTGGAGGGTGCGTCGTTGCACCTGGTTGTTTTGTTTATGGGGGTGGCCCTGCGTTTTGCGCTGTACGACGGTGACATCTTTGTTCGGGATTACAGCCTGACCGAGGCAGCTATCAATACGCTGCTCTGGGGCTCTGTGAGTGTGGTCTATGTGATTCGCGCCCGGGCCAGCGAGACCCTGGTCTGGCTGTATCGGCTGTTTGCGTGGATTTTGCTGGCCATGGCCGGGTTAAGTTATCTGGTGGCGGTTGTGGTTCACAATCCGTGGTGGACCAGCGGGGTGATTGGTGCAACGCCCGTCTTCAACCTGCTGTTACTGGCCTATGGCGCACCGGTGCTGCTGGCATTGGTAATCAGCCGTTATAGGGAGCTGGTACCCCGGCACTGGGCGCTTGCGGTGGCCGGTGCGGCGTTCCTGTTATTTACAGCACTGGAAATCCGGCAGATTTGGCAGGGCAGTGCCATGCCCCTCCAGTTCGGTATGGGCGAGGGCGAGCTCTACACCTATTCGGTGGTGGGCATGTTGTATGCTGTAGCGGCCATTCTATGGTCTGCCCGAAACCATAGCCTGATGTTGCACAAGGTTGGCATGGCGCTGCTGGGCGTGGTAATTGCCAAGATTTTCCTGGTGGATATGTCTGGCTTGCAGGGGCTCTGGCGGGTTGCTGCCTTTATGGGGCTCGGATTGGCCTTGCTGGGCCTGGCGTGGGTTTACCGCAGAAGCCGTAAGCTATAAAGTTAACAAACACTCACTTAAATAAAACGCAGTACATGAGGATATCCAGGTGACAGAACTCGTAACTTACGAACTGAATGATGGCATTGCCACCATCACCCTGAACAACGGCAAGGCCAATGCCCTGAGCCACGAGGTTTTTGAGGGGCTGAATGCCGCCCTTGACCAGGCCGAGCAGGACAAGGCCATTGTGATCCTGACCGGCCAGCCCGGTATGTTCTCCGGCGGCTACGACCTGAAAGAAATGCAGAAAGGCCCGAAAGAGGCCATGGCCCTGGTGAAAGTGGGTTCAACCCTGACTCGCCGCTTGTCTGCCTTCCCGCGGCCGGTGATTGCGGCCTGTAGCGGCCACGCGATTGCCAAGGGTGCTTTTATCCTGCTGTCTGTGGATTACCGGGTTGGGGTGGAAGGCAGTTTCAAGCTGGGCCTGAATGAAGTGGCTATCGGCATGACCATGCACCACGCCGGCATCGAGATCGCCCGTCATCGCATGCCTGCGCCTTACTTCTACCGTTCTGTGGTGAATGCCGAGATCTTTAACCCGGAAGGCGCCATTGCGGCCGGCTTCCTGGACGAGGCGGTCGCCCCGGAACAGCTGATGGAGCGTGCGCTTGCCGTGGCTACCCAGATGAAACAGCTGAACATGACTGCCCACAAGCAGACCAAGCTGAAAGTGAAAGCCGATTACCTGGCGCTGCTGGATCGCTGTATCGAGCAGGACTTCGCTCACTTTGACCTGATGGGCTGATAGTTAGCTTCCATCCTTGCTGAACTGGCTGACCGGGCGGAACCGGAACAGCCAGGCCAGCAGCAGATCCGGCAGGGTCTGGATTCGGGTGTTGTAGATCATGGCGCTGTCGGTGTAGCTGTTGCGCAGCAGTGCCAGGTAGCTCTCGGTATCCGCCATGATCGCCATAAAGCGCCCAACCACTTCGTGATTTTTCATCTCCGGATAATCTTCAATCCTGGCTTTGAGCACCTGCGTTGCGGCCTGTTCACGGGCAAGCGTTCGCTCCACATTCGCGGCGGACTCCATGCTGGCGGGCGGCTCGGCCCGTAGTGAGGCAATGTGGGTCATCAGTTGTTTTTCATGGGCCATGGCGGCCTTTACCGTATTCTCCAGCATCGGCCACAGGTCATGGCGTTGCTGCAAAATGGTGTCGATGTTGGCCCTGGCCCGGTTTACCCGGTTCTTCAGGAACACCATGTCGTTGTAATGCAGCACGCCCAGATAAAGGCACAGCACCAGTGGCACCATGAGGGCGGACAGCAGCAGGTTGTCCGGGCTGAACCGGCCATCGGCGGCGAGCAATGAGGTGGCGGTGAACAGAAACAGGCCAAGGCTGGCTGCAATGCTGACAAAACTGCGGGCGCCGCGGTTAAGAACACGGTGCTCACGGTTGAAATGCCCAACCACATAGGCAGTATCACCGGGGCGCAGGGCGGGCGCCAAGGGCATCGGTTACCGTGGCTTCAATCAGGTAGGGCCCGTCTGACAGTGCAGCGAGCGGGGTGGCTGGCAGTCTCTGCATCTGGCGGGTTTCGGTCATTTGTTCCAGCCCCTGATTCATCAGGTGCCAGCTTCCGGCCAGGCAGGCAACGGCGATGAGTGTGGTGATAATGCGCCCGGAAGTACTCGCCAGTGCCATGTGGAAAAACGTCCTTTTGTCGTCGGCCGGAAAAAAGTGCAGTATACCTGATCAAATTACCTGCATGGCCCGCAAACCCAGGCGCACAGTAGCCTGGCGCGAGGTGTCCTTACCTTGCTAACAAAGTTATCCACAGTTTTTGTGGGTAAACCAGAAGGAAATGAGCCAGATGACTGACAAACCGGCCAAGCCTGTTGCTGCTTCTGCCATCGAGAAGCATGTGTATAAAGTATTCCCCAACGATATGAATGCCTATAACACGGTATTCGGTGGCATGATCATGGCCAAGTGTGACCGTCTGGCCCTGGTAGTGGCGGAGCGGCATTCTGCCCATGTATGTGTAACCGCAGCGGTCGACTCCATCCACTTCCGGGCACCGGCGAAGGGCAACGACACCCTGTTGTTCAGCCTGTCGCTGAATCGCAGCTGGGGGTCTTCCATGGAAATCGGCGCCAAGGTGGAGGCGGAAAACAGTTATACCGGGGAAACACGCCATATCCTGTCGGCGTTTTTCACTTTTGTGGCGCTGGATGAGCAGGGGAAACCGGTGGATGTGCCGGCGGCGATGCCGGAAACCCCTGAGCAACAAAGGCGCTTTGATAACGCTGAAATCCGTCGGGCAGGGCGATTGAAAACCCGGGAGGAGTTATCCCGGGCAAACAGGTAAGATTACTGCGGTAGCAACTATCGCTTCCGGGCGCGAGTCGTGGTATATCAGCGCCCACCAAGATCAACTTTTTCGGAATCAGGTGTTATGCCAAAAGCGAGCGAGATTAAAAAGAACCAGGCCGTTGAATACGAAGGACGGGTGTATTTCGTTAAGGACATTGAACGCTCTGTACCCCAGGGCCGTGCCGGCGGCAGCCTGTACCGCATGCGGATGTACGATGTGGTCACCAACCAGAAGCTGGACGAGACCTTCAAGGACTCCGACATGCTGAACCTTGCGGACCTGGTGCGTCGTCCGGTCACGTTTTCCTACGCCGATGGCGACGAGTACGTGTTCATGGATAACGAAGACTTCACCCAGTACATGCTGAACAAGAGCGCCATCGAAGACGAGCTGTTGTTCATCACTGAAGACACTCAGGGTGTGATGGCCATTCTGGTCAGCGATACGCCGGTGGCCATTGACCTGCCACCTACGGTGGAACTGACCATCGAAGAAACCGACCCGTCTGTGAAGGGTGGTTCTGCCACCGCGCGTACCAAGCCGGCTCACCTGACCACCGGACTGGTTGTTCAGGTTCCAGAGCACATCTCCACCGGCGACCGCATCAAGGTGAACGTGGAAGAGCGCAAGTTCCTCAGCCGCGCCTGATGTGTTTGATCCGCTCTGTCAGCCGATGGAGCGGATCTCGCTGCCGCTCAGGTGGCGATACCCGCCAACAGGAAGCTCCGGGTCCAGTACCAGGCTTCCCATGCTTTCCCGGTGCAGTGACGTCACCCGATTGCCTACTGCGTGGAACATCCGCTTTACCTGGTGATACCGCCCTTCAAAAATGGTGACCCTCGCCTCGTGATCGTTCAGCGGTTCCAGCTGCGCAGGGGACGTTGTCAGTTGCTCGTACTCGAACCAGATACCTTCGGCAAAGCGCAGGGCGGTCTCCGGGCTGATGGGTTCAGCGGTTGTTACCCGGTACACTTTCGGAATCTTCACGGCAGGTTCTGTCAGCCGGCGAGACCAGGTGCCGTCATTGCTCAGAATCAGCAGCCCGGTGCTGGCCCGGTCCAGGCGCCCGCCAATGTGCAGGTGCGAACGCAGTTCCGGCTCAATCAACTCCATAACGGTAGGGTGCTGGTCGTCCCGGGTGGCACTCAGGTACCCGGCGGGTTTGTGCAGCATCAGGTAATAGGCCGGTTCGGCCTGCTGGATAATGTCCTTGTCGATCTTCACTTCCCGGAAGCGGGAGATGTCTTCACTGCCGTCCCGGCAGACCGCCCCATCCACCCAGACCCGCCCGGCTGCCAGTAACTGGTTGGCAAGGCGGCGGCTGATTCCGTTCTGGTTGCTGACGATACGGGCAAGCTTCATTCGGCGGGTGGGGCAAGTCGGCTGAGTTTGTTGACCAGCTTACGCCAGCCAATCGGCAGGCGCGCTTCCAGCGCATTCAGCCGGGCTTTGTCGGCCGGCAGCGGGTCAATGGCCTGCTTGTGGCCGTAAATCACCCAGTTGTTGGTTTTGCTTTTGAAGACCAGTAACAGGGGAAACTGGCGCCGGAGCTCCCGAAGCAGGTTGCCATCCGGTTCCGGCATACGGTGATAGTTCAGCACCAGCCAGCCCTGGGCCGACAGCGCCCGACTGCAGGCCTTGATGAACTGGCGCTGGCTTTGGGCCGGGCTCATCCGGTCCGCGCTGTACAGGTCGGTCAGGATCATATCGGTGCCGGCTTCCGGTAAGTTATCCACCGCCACGCGGGCATCGGCAATGTGGATATCAAGCCGGTCAGACTCGGGCAGAGAGAACCACTCCCTGGCAATGTCTGCCACCTTGCGGCGCAATTCATAAACCTCGATGGACGCTTCCGGCAGCAGGGTGAACAGGCCATGTGCCAGCGCGCCACCACCCAGCCCGAGAACAGTCACTTTACCTGGCGTGGTGAAGGCGAGGGGCAAGAGCATGGCGCGGTTGTATTCGTGTACCGGAACCTGGGGAGCAGAGCGCAGAATCTTGCTTTGCTCGAACACCGAATCAAAGCTCAGGATTCGGTGCTTTCGGTCGTCAATCACAAGGATGTTGCCGTAGTTATCCCGAGCCACATGGACAATATCGCCCTTGATCTCCGGGCTTTTGAGAATGGTGCCCATCAGTTTTTGGCGTAGCGCTGGTGCAGTATGCCAACGCGCTCAACATAGGCCTTGGTCTCTGCGTAGGGCGGAATGCCGTTGTACCGGCCCACAGCACCCGGGCCGGCATTGTAGGCGGCGGTCGCCAGGCGGATATCGCCACCGAAACGTTTGAGCATTTGGGCCAGGTAATCGACGCCGCCACGAATGTTGTCCTGTATGGCAAACGGGTCGTTCACGCCCAGCTCATCGGCCGTGCCCGGCATCAACTGCATCAGCCCCTGTGCGCCCACGGGAGAAACCGCTTTGGGATTAAATGCCGACTCGGCATGGATGACCGCCCGAACCAGGGCCGGGTCTACATCGTATTCCCGGGCGGCGGTCAGGATTTCATCCCGGTAGGGTGTCAGGAACAGCGGGGTCTTGTGCCAGTCCACCTTGGAGCCGGGGTCGCAGGCATAGCAATGGAACCGGATAACTTCCACTTCGGCGTTACCCGGACGCTGGCTGCTGTAGGCCACCACGCCGTGTTCATCGGTGTAGCGATAGATGGTTTCGGTTTTGGTAGAGGCCCGGGGCTGCGCCTTGCTCTTCACGTTGGTGTACTCCACCCGGCCATCCGGATGCACGATTCGCTGAATGCTGTCGGCCCTGGCGCTGCTGACCAATGCCATCGCCAGGAACAGGCCAGTGATGAGGGCTCGTGCCGGTTTGTTCAGGAAATAGTTACGCATTGCTCGCCTGGAGATAAACAGCCTACCAACGAATTTACCGGTATTGGCTGCGGGAAGGTACCGGTAATTGCGGGATTCTGGTGCCGTGATGATACGGAATGTTGATGGGTTCACAAGAGACTTTCGGTAACTCGGCGATGCTCTTGCACAGACAGTAGGCTACACTGCTAGGAATATGACAACACGGGAGTATTCCATGCCGTTCTCGCCAAAGCACCTTGCTGAACTGAACCTTCTGCTGCAATTCCCTTCAACCTCCACTCAGGAAGGTATCAAGGTTCATGCCCATTCCGCTGCGCCGGAGACCGTCAAGGCAGCTGAAACGCTGTTTGCCAAAGGTCTGATCAGCCAGATGGACGGAGGCTACCTTACCCCCATGGGGTGCGAGGCGGTTGAGCTTACCCAGAAGCTCCAGGCGATGATTGCCGAGCCCTGACACCAACCTGTTTGAAACAGTAGCGCTGCACCCGGCCAAAACGGTCGGGTGGGGTGCTTTGTTATTCGTGTAGCGGCAGCCGAAACCTATGCCACCGATCTACTACTCCCTGTTTGTGCCCGCGCTGTTCGTCTGGTTGTGGAGCACCGGTTTTATTGGCGCCAAGTACGGCTTGCCTCATGCAGAGCCATTTACCCTGCTGCTGATTCGTATGCTGTTGACGCTCATACCGTTAACCGTTCTGGCGCTGGTGATGAAATCACGCTGGCCGGGTTGGCGCGGAGCGGGGCACCTGGCGGTGACCGGGTTGCTGGTGCAGGGAACCTATTTGGGCGGCGTGTTCTATGCCATTGACCAGGGCATGCCTTCTGGGCTGGTATCGTTGATCGTTGGCTTGCAGCCCCTGGTCACGGCCCTGGCGGCGGTCTTGTTGCTTCGGGAAACCGTGGCGGGCCGTCAGTGGTCAGGGTTGGTTATGGGATTGGTGGGGGTGGCCCTGGTGCTGGCTGAGAAGCTCGGGGATGGCTCGAACGGAGCGGGTTTCTCACCGGTTACCTTGCTTTGGGCGGGGCTGTCCCTGGTTGGTATTTCGCTGGGAACGGTTTATCAGAAGCGTTTCGGAACCGGGGTAGACCTGATCTCCGGCACCATGATCCAGTACACCGCCGCCGCTGCCTTGTTTGCCCTGGGTGCTTTTACCCTGGAAACCCGCGAAATCCAGTGGTCACTGCAGTTCAGCCTTGCCCTGGGCTGGCTGGTATTCGGGTTGTCGGTAAGTGCAATTCTGATTCTGATGTGGCTGATACGCAGAGGGGCTGCTTCCCAGGTGGCGAGTCTGTTCTACCTGGTGCCGCCGGTGACGGCGCTGGAAGCCTTCATTCTGTTTGATGAACGGCTGGGGCCAATGGCGATAGCCGGTGGCGTGGTCGCAGTAGCCGGGGTGGCCCTCGTTGTGACCGGAGGGCCACGACCGGTGAAAACCTAGACCTTGGGGCCTTTACCGCGAAGCATGTTGAATAACAGGGACACGACCAACAGTACAAGGAAGATGAAAAACAGTATCTTCGCAAATCCTGCCGCAGTTCCCGCAATGCCTCCGAACCCGAGGACTCCCGCGATAATCGCAATAACAAGACAAACTATAGCCCAGTAGAGCATCTCCTATCCTCCGTTTCAGGGGTGCCCTTTAAAAGTGGCACAGTCCTTCAGGAAGCGCAATTGAGAAGCACTTACCGTTGAGTAATGGTTTCGCAGGAGTTCTACTTGCCAGCTACGATACCGGCCACCAGTCGCCCCGCCAGCGCTACCAGAATGGCTCCGAACACCCGCTCGAACCAGACCGCCCGTTTCTTCAGCATATCCAGCCACTTCGGGTTGGAAAACAGCCAGGCCACAATCAGGTACCAGCCGGTATCAATCACCAGCGCGGTAGCGGCATAGCCAAACTTCGCCATCAGGCTGGTATCCACCCCGACCACCTGGCTGAACAGCGCCAGGAAAAACACCGCAATCTTGGGGTTGAAGAAGGCAATCAAGAAGCCGTCCCGGGCGGCGCTGCGGGTGCTGGGAGCTTCGGGCAGGGCCTGGTCGCTTTGAGCCTTGGCGGTGAGCCCTTTAAACCCGAGCCATGCCAGGTACAGCGCCCCGGCCCATTGCAGAATGGTGAACGCTGTTGGCGATGCGGTAATCACCGCCGCCAGGCCGAGAATGCTCAGAAACGCGTAGATGCCCACGCCAAGACCATGGGACAGCGCCGCGACAACGCCATTCCGGCGCCCGCCGGTCATGGTCTGTTTCAGCACCAGGGCCAGGGAGGGGCCGGGCGACATGGCGCCAAGCACGCAGATGGTTACAACAGCTAACCAGGTGGTCAGGGTCATGGGGTTTCTCTGTTCAGTCGGTTTTTCGGGTGGGGTAAACAGACCGTGACAGGGTGGGCTCGCAACCGATCACCTGCCGTGCCTGTTTGTGGGCGTGAAGGTACCAGCGCTGGCCGCCATTGGTAAAGGTATTGCTGGCAACCGGGAAATCCCGGGTTTGCACGGTGCTGGGTATCGGGGTGCCATCGGCATGGCGGTACACGCAGGAGGTTCCGATGGTCATGGCCTGCCGCACGGGCAGGGTAATAAAGCCGTCATCACTGACTTGCGGGGGCTCGTCGTTGATGCTGATAACCTTCAGGCAGGGGCCGAAGTGGATGCGGTTCTGGTCGCCCACTTTTTCTTCAAGGCAATGATGGGCCTTCAGCAATACCGCGTCATCGGCAATATCGCCTTTTGGCCCGGGAAGGCTCTGGCAAGCTGCCAGGGCCGCACTTAGCAGCAGTGTGACGGCTGCGCGTTTCATCAATGGCTCCTTGGTGTCAGTTGCAGGTTGCCTTGCCAGTCGGAACGAAGGGCCTGCAGTAACTGGCGGTCGCGCCCGTAGATATCCTCCCGGAACTGGTAGGTTCCGGCGCGATCAACCCAGACGGTCCAGTACTGCAGGTGAACCGGCACCGGGTTCCGGAGGATGGCGTTGATCGGCTCGCTCGATTGCAGGGCTTCCTGAATGGCCCGATGGTCCCAGTCGCTGTTGCCCTCGAGCAACTTATTCGCCAGCTCAAACGGCCGCTCCACCCGGATGCAGCCGGAACTCAGGGTACGATCCATGCGGCTGAACAGGTATTGGCCCGGGGTGTCGTGCAGGTACACATCATACTGGTTCGGGAACATGAATTTCACCTGGCCGACGGCGTTCTGCGGTCCGGGCTGCTGCACCAGTTGATACGGGAAGTTGTTTTTGGTCAGGCTATCCCAGTCGATGGTAGCGGGATCAATCTCGACACGGTTGGCGCCCCAGCCTTGATATACCTTGAAGCCGAGCCGGTCCAGGTAGCCGGGATCTCGGCGGATCACTGGCAGCTGGTCTTCGATCATCAGCCGGCGCGGAACCGTCCAGGTGGGGTTGAAGACCAGGTAGCGGATACGGTCACTGAACACCGGTGTCTGCCGGTAGGGCTGGCCGACGATCACCCGCTGGCGCATGGTTTCCTGGCCGTTTTCCACCATGATCAGCTCATAACCGGCAATGTTTACCAAGATGTAGGTATCGCCCAGCGAATCCGGCAGCCAGCGCCATCGCTCCAGGTTGGCGTCGATCTGTTGTAGCCGTTCCAGGGGCATCTGGTTGATGGCCGCCAGGGTTTTACGGCCGATGATGCCGTCGGGATCCAGTCCGTGGCGGGCCTGGAAGGCTGGAATCACGGCGAGCAGGTCATCACTGTACAGCTGGTCGGCAAAGCCGGTATCGAATGCTTCTGAGCTGTCGTTGTCTCGGGCTGGCAGGTCGCCGAGCAGCCTCAGCCGCTCACGGACCTCAATCATTCTGGAGTCTGTATCCCCGGGCCGGATGGCCGGGCCGGAGTCGATCACCGGCCAGGGCTGCCCTAAAAGGTCAGAGACTTCTTTGCGGAGCGCCACCAGTTTGCGGTAGGCCGGCGCTTCCGGTTTCAGGCCTTGCAGGGTTTTGTAGATGCTGTGGTCCAGTATGGCGGCCGCAAGTACTTCATGCATTTTCCTTTGCTGTTCGGAAGGTTGCCAGCGGGCGGAGCGGGTTTCCTGGTCAAGCTTGCCATCATGCAGGTGTGTGGCAAGCAGCAAGAAGGCGTCAGACAATACCAGGTCGAGATCAGCCTGCAGGTCCTCACCATTGTGGTCCAGCGGCTGCGACGCAAAGTCCGCCAGGCTGTCGTAATGGTAGTCGCCAGGGTTCAGGCCTTCATTGGAGACTTCGCGGATGGCTTGCAGCAGTTCCTCCCGTGCCGGGAAAGAGCGCCATGCCGGTTCGTAGTTTCGGGCTTCATAGAACTGCACGAGCGCGTCCCGGGAGTGCAGGTGAGCGCCAAGAACCACCACCGGCTCACCGGCCTGCAAGGCCTCGACCCGGTTGATAATACTATCGTCGCTGTGGGAATTTCCGGCCAGCGCCAGTAACATCAAACCCAACCGACAGCTCTGCCAGAATCTGCGACGGTTGGCATCCTGCATCTGTCTCCCCTCCGTGTCATCATTAGCTTTTAGCCCAGCCGTTCTAACCTGCATGCCGGAGCCCGCTTTTACCCATGTCTGACCTGACTGTAGTTCAGTATATCCTGATTGCATTGATCTTTGTCTGGAGCGGGTTTGTCCGGTCAGGGCTGGGTTTCGGTGGTGCCGTGTTGTCCCTGCCGTTCCTTTTACTGGTTCTTGATGAACCTTTGGTGTTTTTGCCGTTGATTTCGATACACCTGCTGGTGTTCTCCTCCCTCACCATCTGGCTCAACAACCGGAAAGGCGCGAAGGACCGGCAGGCCGGTGGCACGGGCACCGTAGACTGGCGTTATCTGGGGCGCCTGCTGGCGATCATGATTGTGCCCAAACTGATCGGGGTATTCGGGCTGATTACCCTGCCGGGCTATGTGATGAGCTCGATCATTTTCGTGATTGTTGCGTTGTATTCACTGTCATACATTGCCAACCGTCCGTTCCGCAGTGGCAGCAAGACGGTCGATACCATTTTCCTGATGCTGGGGGGCTACATCAGTGGCACTTCACTGATTGGTGCTCCGCTGATTATCGCGGTGGCGGCGCAGCACCTACCCAAGGAGAAGCTCAGGGATACCTTGTTTGCCCTGTGGTTTATCCTGGTACTGATCAAGCTGTCGGCATTTATCTGGGCGGGTGTCGACCTGCAACTCATTCATCATTTGTGGCTGCTGCCGGCGGCAGCCGTGGGGCATGTGATCGGGCTCTATGTGCACGACCGCATGCTCCAGGCCGAAGGTTCGCTGTTTTTCCGGGTGCTGGGTGTCGTGCTGCTGGTGGTTAGCACCATCGGGATGGTTTCTGTCTGGCGTTAGGCGTAATCTGTCAGGAAGGCATCTAATTATTGGCCACGGCCAAACCATTTCACAACCCTACATTGTGGCCTTGATGGCCGAAGCCCTGGAACTCACCGGACGGGAACGGGTGCTGGATATCGGCACGGGCTCCGGTGGTTCCCGACTCTCTCAAACAACAACTGGCCATTGGCGGCCGGTTGGTTATCCCGGTGGGGCCTGAGCATTCTGTGCAGCAGTTGACAGTACTCACCCGCCGTTCAGAGCATGATTACCAGCAGGAAAACTTTGGTGATGTACGGTTTGTGCCCCTGCTGGGTGAGGAAGGCTGGCCCTGAGGGCGCTTCAGGTACCCAGCATTCCCGCGTAGGCTGTGTAGAAAAAGGCGCAGGAACCCAGCAGGATCAGGCCCCAGGCTGGAGCGGTCATGGCAGAACGTGTCGGCTTGTTCATAGCTACCTCCCTCGGCAATGCTATTGATACGCTGACGCCTTCACTGTAGACCATGATTGATAAATGTCACAAACTAAATTGTTCAGATAACGACCAGACAACATGACTATAACAACAATAAGGAGCCGTTATGGCTATCGATCCGCAGAAACCCACCTCGCTGCACAGCCTGTTCTACTGGGCAGAGAAGCATCCTGACAACGTTTACCTGACCCAGCCATACCCCGATGCCCGGGTAGAAGACATTACCTGGGCGCAGGCGGCGGATCAGGTGCGGCGGATGGCCGGTTACCTGAACGGGCTGAACTTACCTCAGCCCAGCAATATCGCCATCCTCGGCAAGAACAGTGCCCACTGGATTCTGGCGGACCTGGCCATATGGGCGGCCGGTCATGTAAGCGTGCCCCTGTACCCGACGCTTAACGGTGAAACCGCCGCCTATGTGCTGGAACACAGCGAGGCGAAGTTGCTGTTCCTGGGTAAGCTGGACGGCACAGCGGATGGCTGGAATGACATCAAGGGCCACATTCCTCCGGATCTGCCGATTGTTTCGTTGCCCATGTCACCCAGGAACGACACGCCAACCTGGCAGGATATCGTTGCCAGTCAGTCGCCTGCCGAGCCCAGGCTGCCGAACCCGGATGACCTGGCGACCATTGTCTACACGTCCGGCAGTACCGGCCGGCCCAAGGGCGTGATGCACAGCTTCCGTACCATGATTTCGGTGGCAGACGGCCTCCAGCAGTTGTTCCCGGTGTCCTCTTCCGAGCGCATGTTGTCCTACCTGCCGCTGGCCCACGTAGCGGAGCGGGCAGCCGTAGAAACCCAGTCCCTGTATTACGGCTTCCATCTTTACTTTGCCAACTCGCTGGACACCTTCCAGGAAGACCTGCAGCGGGCGCGGCCTACGCTGTTTTTCTCGGTGCCTCGCCTGTGGATGAAGTTCTACCTGGGGGTGAATGCCAAGCTGCCGCCGAAGAAGCAGAAGCTGCTGTTCAGTATTCCGGTGGTCAGCTCCCTGGTAAAAAAGAAAGTATTGAAGCAACTGGGGCTGGACCATTGCCGAGCGGCCCTGACCGGCGCAGCACCACTCTCGGCCGAAATTATTGGCTGGTACCGGAACCTGGGGCTGGAGTTGCTGGAAGTTTATGGCATGTCTGAAAACTTCGGCTATTCCCACGCCAACCGGCCCGGACAGGCAAGGGTTGGCAGCGTGGGTATGGCCAACCCCGGCGTTGAACACCGGATTGGCGATGGCGGCGAGGTTCAGGTGAAAAGTCCCGGGCAGATGGTGGGTTACTTCAAGAATGAGGAGAAAACCCGGGAAGATATTACCGAAGACGGTTTCCTGAAAACCGGTGACATGGGCGAAATCGACGAGCAGGGCTATCTGCGAATCACCGGCCGGGTGAAAGACCTGTTCAAAACCTCCAAGGGTAAGTACGTGGTGCCGGTGCCGATCGAAAACCGGTTTAACCACCCGAAAGCGGAGGTTGTATGCGTGGCCGGTGCCAACCAGCCGCAACCCTGCCTGATGGTTCTGCTGTCAGAAGAAGCCCGTGATGAGCTGGGTCGGGGGCGGATCGCAGATTTCTACAACCGCAAGATGGACGAGTGGTTTGCCCGGAATGCCAAGGTGATCTGGGAGTTCTGAACGTTCTTCGAGGCAAACAAAAACCCCGGCATGGAATCCATGCCGGGGTTTTTTGATTCAGGCTGCCGGGCTTATACGCCGCCCTGTACCTGGGGCATATCCTGGGCTGCGGCAACTGCCTTGCGGTTGGCAATGCGCAGTTTGCGGCCGATAAACTGCACCACCTGTTTTGTCGCGGCGCGGGTATACTGGCGACGCATCTCCACTCCATTGTGGAGGATGCTTGATGGCTGCGGGCGAACGCTCGCGGTGTACTTCTGAATCATGGCGCCTTCCTCCTTCATCGGGTGGCTGGAATCGTTAACTTGCACACAATTCTAGGGGTTCTTATTTGCAGTTTGAATACGGTAAACTCCGTACTCACGTTGCAAATATGCAGTAACTATGGACTGGGATTATCTTCGATATATACGGGCTCTGGCAATAGCCGGAACCTTCGCAAAAGCCGGTGAATTGCTGGGTGTTCACCAAACCACTGTTTTACGGCGACTTGACCAGATGGAAGAGTCCCTGGGGGTTCAGTTTTTCGAGCGCAACCGGGACGGATTGCAGCTGACACCAGTCGGGGAAATGGCCTTTCGGGAAGCGGAAAGGCTGGCAACCGATATGGAAAACCTCGAACGCAAACTGGTGGGCCAGGACGGTGCGCCTGTGGGCAAGGTCCGGATTGCCGCCGAAGACGCCATGATGAACGAGCTGCTGAGCCCGATCCTGGCGGAACTGGTGCGGGAGTATCCGGACATCGAACTGGAAGTGCTCACCGACAACGATGTTGCCAACCTGAGCCACCGGGAAGCCGACCTGACGCTTCGCCCGGAAAACAAACCCCAGGCTACCCTCGAGGGCGAGCGCATTGCCGCGATTGATTCGGCGGTTTATGGCGCTGCGAAATACTGCCGGCGCAATCGAGATATGGACATCGAAAACCAGCCGGAAGCCTGCACCTGGATTCTTCCGGATGAGTCTTTCAGCCACCTGGCAACGGGCCGGTGGTACCGCAAGCATCTCAAGAACGTAAACTCGGTCATTCGCTGCAACAGCCTGCAGGCAATGGCCGCCCTGGCCAGGGCCGGTGCCGGGCTGGCGGTTCTGCCTTGCTACCTTGGCGAGCCGGCAAAGGAATTGCGCCGGCTGTCAGACCCCCTGGACGGTGAAAGTGTCGACCTCTGGTTGCACGTCAACCAGGACACCCAGCAAATGGCCCGGGTGCGGATTGTGATGGAGTTTCTGGCCGAACGCCTGCAGGCACTGGAGTCTGCCGTCGAGTTCAGCGCAACTCTCTGAACTCAGTCTTCAGCGGAACAGAAGGGCCAGAACTGATACCACCGCCAGCACTGGAACTCGGCTTCGCAGGTTTGCAGCTGGTTGTGGTACCGGAAGGCCCGGTTCTGAACCCTTTGCGCGAGGGACTTGATGGCCGGTTTCTGGTCAAAGGATCGCCGGGCATAGCCGCCGCGGCCCTCGTGGTAGGCAAGATACAGCTGCGCGGGCGCGGTCAGGGCGATGCCCAGGTGCCGGTGGCTCAGCTGGTTGTACCAGCCCACGAAATCCAGCGCATATTCCATGTCTGTGCGAACGGTTCGCCAGCTGCCGTCTGTGGCAATCAGGTATTCACCCCAGGCCGGGTCCAGGGCCTGGGCATAGCCCAGCGCGGTGGTGGGTCGTTTCCACGGAATCAGCCCCCAGAGCCGGGTGCGGGGAGGGCGGGCGTGGCTGCGAAAGGATGATTCGTAATAGACAAACGCCAGCTGGGTAGCCACAGGCGTGCCCCATTTCTCCTGTGAGGCCCGGGCGTAGTCATACCAGACGGTATGTTCGCGGAAGATCTCGCAGATGTTGTCCGTGTTGGCCGGCGGGTCGGGCGCCAGCAGGCTGAAACGCAGCGTTGCCCAGATGCCGATGACCAGGCCGAGCAGGGGCAGGCCATACCAGCTCACCCGTGAGCGCCACACATTAAAACGCTTGTTGCGGTTTTTTCGGGGTTTTCTGGTCTTTTTCCGGCTCATCCCTACCAAACTGTCATCTCCGAAGCCCCACGGACACTTGCCCGGGCGCCTGTTGCCGTGTCATAAACAGGGCGATTCGATCATCAGGATAATAGAGAAATGCGACTGAACTCCCTAGTTAAACCTCTTTTAATCACCGGCTTTATGCTTGCGGGCACGGCCCAGGCTGCGCCTGATGCCAGGGAGGTTCTGGAAGCATCTCCGGTAGATGACATTGTGGCCCAGTACCCGGAGATGATGAGCCGGGGTATTCAGGACGGCCTGAAACAGAGTGGCCAGGTGCCGCCCATGGTGGCAGACAGCATCGGGTTTCTGGTCAGCAACAGTTTTCGTGCAGCCGATATAGAGCAAAGGGTTGTCGCCAACCTGGAAGCTGCCCTGACACCGGAGCAGCTGGAAGAGGTGCACGGCTGGTACCAGACACCGGTGGCAGGCAAGATCGCCGAGGCGGAAATCGCCGCGTCCGCACCGGCAGCCTGGCCGGAGATTCGCAGCCGGGCGGAAGATCTGAACAAACGCTACCAGGGTACGGCCCGGGAAAAGCTGTTTGACCGCTTCGATGCGGCGTCACGGGCCACCGAGAGTGCAGTGGATACGACCATCGCCGTTCAGCTCGGGTTGGGTACCGCCATGGCAGCCCTGAGCCGGGATTCGGTGCACCACGAAAAAATGCGCGAACGGCTGGAAAGCCAGCGCCCGGCTTTGCGGGGCATGGTGGGCCAGCAAGTCTACGACGGCTATCTGTTCACCTATCGCGACATCAGTAACCAGGAAATGAACCTGTATCTGGATTTTCTTGAAAGCGAGGCGGGCAGGAGTTTCACCCGGGTAGTCACAAGCAGTGTTCAGCAAGCCGTCATCGAGCCGGTTGAAAGCATCGGAGCCCGGCTGGCGGCGTTTGGGAACTTCGGCGGGGAGTAGGGCGTTTACGTTTTAACCGGAACAGTGCCGCCTGCGCGATGCACAGGCGGCCGGCAAACCTTAGCTGCGGGAAGTCACTTCCAGCAGATGGTAGCCAAACTGGGTCTTGATGGGGCCGATCACGGTGTTCAGATCACTGCTGAACACGGCCTTGTCAAACTCGGGAACCATCTGGCCCGGGCCGAAAGAACCCAGGTCGCCGCCATTGCGGCCAGACGGGCAGGATGAATGCTGCTTCGCCACTTCGGCGAAATCCTGGCCACCTTCGATCGCTTTTTTCAGTTCTTCACACTTGGCTTCGCTGTCTACCAGAATGTGGCGTGCGGTTGCTTGTGCCATGATCAATATCCTGTAGTTGGATGACGGGTGTATGGACGGAAACGTCTGACACGAATGCTGCCCGCACCGGCCGCCAGAGGCAAGCGCTTTTTGTCGGTGTTTCTGCGGTCTCACAGTCTGCCTTGCAAACCTGTACAATGCGCGGTTTCTCTTCGCCGGCGTTGTCCCGGCCCTTACGTTTGCAGGTTCTTTTCTTGATCTCCACCGCCAATCTCACCATGCAGTTCGGGGCCAAGCCCCTGTTTGAAAATGTTTCTGCCAAGTTCGGCAACGGCAACCGTTACGGTCTGATCGGTGCCAACGGCTGCGGCAAGTCCACCCTGATGAAGATTCTGGGTGGCGACCTGGAGCCCTCGGCCGGGCAGGTCATGCTGGAGCCGAACATCCGCCTCGGTAAGCTGCGCCAGGATCAGTTCGCCTACGAGGATTGCACGGTGATGGACACCGTGATCATGGGGCACGAAGAACTCTGGAATGTGAAGAAAGAAAGGGACCGCATCTACTCGTTGCCTGAAATGAGCGAAGAAGACGGCATGGCCGTGGCGGACCTGGAGGTAGAGTTCGCCGAAATGGACGGCTACACCGCCGAATCCCGCGCCGGCGAACTGCTGCTGGGCCTGGATATTCCGCTGGAGCAGCATGAAGGGCCCATGAGCGCCCTGGCTCCGGGCTGGAAACTTCGCGTGCTGCTGGCCCAGGCCCTGTTCTCTGACCCGGACGTACTGCTGCTGGACGAGCCCACCAACCACCTGGATATCAACACCATCCGCTGGCTGGAAAACATTCTGGTGGCCCGCAACAGCACCATGATCATCATCTCCCACGACCGCCACTTCCTGAACAGTGTCTGTACCCACATGGCGGACCTGGACTACGGTGAGCTGCGCCTGTTCCCGGGCAACTACGACGAATACATGACCGCCGCCACCCAGGCACGCGAGCGCATGCTGTCAGACAACGCCAAGAAGAAGGCCCAGATTGCCGAGCTGCAGCAGTTTGTCAGCCGCTTCTCGGCCAACGCTTCCAAGGCCAAGCAGGCCACCTCCCGCGCCCGCCAGATCGACAAGATCCAGCTGGAAGAGGTGAAGCCGTCAAGCCGGGTGAGCCCGTTTATCCGCTTCGAGCAGGGCAAGAAACTGCACCGCCAGGCGGTCACCCTGGTAGGCCTGACCAAGGGCTTCGACGAAGGCCCGCTGTTTAAGAACCTGGATTTGCAGATCGAAGCCGGCGAGCGTGTGGCCATCATCGGCCCCAACGGTATCGGTAAAACCACTTTGCTGCAGTGTCTGGCTGGCGCCTATGAGCCGGATGCCGGCGAGGTGAAGTGGACCGACAGTGCGGAGGTAGGCTACTTCGCCCAGGACCATACCGCCGACTTTGCCCGTGATGACACCCTGACCGACTGGATGGCCCAGTGGACTACCGGTGGTGAGCAACTGGTGCGCGGTACTCTGGGGCGGATGCTGTTTTCCGGGGATGATATCGGTAAGTCGGTGAAGGTGATTTCCGGCGGCGAGCAGGGGAGGATGCTGTTTGGTAAGCTGATTCTGCAGAAGCCGAATGTGATGCTGATGGATGAGCCCACCAACCACCTGGATATGGAGTCCATCGAGGCGTTGAACCAGGCGCTGGAGAATTATCCGGGGACGCTGATTTTTGTCAGCCACGACCGGGAGTTTGTTTCTTCGCTGGCGACGCGGATTATCGAGTTGAAGGCCGATGGCATTACCGACTTCAGTGGCAGTTATGATGATTATCTTCGGAGTCAGGGCTACGTTTAAGTATCAAGCATGGGGTGTCGGCACGGGTGTGGGTTGGGCCTTCCAAAACACGCTCCTTCGGCACATCCGTGTGGCGCTTGAGCTCCGCCATCCATGGCTCCGCACAGTTTTGGAAGGCCCAACCCACACCCGCGCTCGGACTTCGGAGCTGTATTCAGACACAAGCAAAGGCAACTATTTTGAACGAATCTCAGGTCATTAACGCCACCCGCAAGTGGGTCGAAGACGTCGTCGTTGGCTACAACCTCTGCCCCTTCGCCAAACGGGAACTGGTCAAGAACCGGGTTCGGTTCACGGTGACAGAGGCGAAAAACGAAGACGACCTCCTGCAGGCCCTGCACGCGGAATTGCAGCGTCTGGAAGACGAACCGGAGATTGAGACAACACTGTTGATTCACCCGGACGTGTTGCAGGATTTCTACGCCTACAACGAGTTTCTGGATGCTGCTGATGCGTTGCTGGCCTATCTGGAGCTTGAGGGCGTTTACCAGATTGCCAGTTTCCACCCGGATTACCAGTTTGCCGATACCGAACCGGGGGCTGCGGAGAACTACACCAACCGGTCTCCGTATCCTATGCTGCACTTGCTGCGGGAAGCGAGTCTGGAGGCGGCGATTGATGGTTATCCGGATGTGGATGGGATTCCTGATCGCAATATTGCGCTGATGAATGAACTCGGTGCGGAGAAGATGCGGGCGGTTCTGGCGGGTTGTTTTGATAGCCGAGGAGGGAGTCAGGACTGATGTCTGGCGGGCACTATTCCTACCAGTTTCAGGCGAGCAGGGTGCGGGCGGAGTTTTTCCGGCTGCTGCCCATTTCGTTGTTTGTGGTGGCGTTTGGTGCAGCTTTCGGCCTGGCGTCTACCCAGGAGGGGTTGTCGCCGCTTGAATCGATTCTGATGAGCGCCACGGTGTTTGCCGGGGCTTCGCAGTTTGGTGCGCTGGATTTGTGGGGCGCAGAGGTGTCTGTGCTGCCGATGATGGTGGTGGTGTTTGCCATCAACTCCCGCCACCTGTTGATGGGCGCTTCGCTGTATCCGATGTTGAAGCAGGTGCCGCCCGGGCGACGGTACGGTCTGATGCTGCTGCTGACGGATGCCAACTGGGCGGCCTGCGCCCAGGACTACCAGAATGGTCGCCACAATCTGGAGGTGATTGTGGGCGGCGGTCTGGTGCTATGGCTGGCGTGGGTTTTGGGTACCGCGCTGGGGGTGTATTTCGGTGGCCTTATGCAGAACCCCGAGGCATTCGGGCTGGATATGGTGCTGGGATGTTTCTTGCTGACCATGGCATTGGGCGGCCGGAAATCACCCCGGGTTCTGGTGGCCTGGCTGGTGGCAGCGGCCAGTGCGCTGGCGGCCTGGAAATGGCTGCCGCCGAACATGCACGTGGTGGTCGGGGCGCTGGCTGGCGGCTTGATCGGGTTGTTCTGGCTGGAGCCCAAAGCAGGTTCAGGCAAGGAGGTGGCGAGTGACCATTGAAACCACCTCCGCCGGCGTACTGGCGCTGATTGCCATCATGACAGTGGTTACCTTAGTCACCCGCTTCGGCGGTGTGTTCCTGATGTCGTTCGTGCGCATCAATCCACGGGTCGAGAGTTTTATCAACACCATGGCCAGCTCGGTGTTGATCGCCATCATTGTGCCTATGGCGGTAGACGGTGATCTCGGGGCCCTGGCTGCGTTGGTGGCCACCGCGGTAACCATGTTGGCTACCCGAAAACCCTTGCCTTCGATTACCGTCGGTCTGCTGGCTGCGGCCCTGGTGCGTTATCTGGGTTAGAGCGCGCGAGCCCAGTTTCAGAGTCGTGGTACCTCAGGGTTGTTCGTTGCGGTAGGGCAGCAGTGTTTGTGATTCGGCGAAGTAAGCCTGTACGTGTTCGGACTCCTCGGTGCAGAAATCAGCGATAGCCTCCCGGAAACCCGGGTGCAGAATGCCATGCCAGGAGTGGGTGATCACCGGTTCGAAGCCCCGCACCAGTTTGTGCTCGCCCTGGGCGCCGGCGTCGAAGTGCTGGAGCCCAAGCTCCAGGGCTAGTTCTATGCCCTGGTAGTAGCAGGTTTCAAAGTGCAGGTGGTCATATTCTTCCAGGCAGCCCCAGTAGCGGCCGTAGAGGGTAGTTTCACCGGCCAGGAACAAGGCGCCGGCAATCATCTCGCCATGGCGCACGGCCATGATGATGTGCAGATGCTCCGGCAGGTGTTCCCGCAGCAGTTCGAAAAAGGCCTGGTTCAGGTAGGGTGCCTGGCCTCTTTTCAGGTAAGTGGCCTGGTAGAACACAAAGAACGCCGACAGCACCTGGTCGGAGATATCCCGGCCGTGGAAGGTGTGAAAGGTAATCTCCTGATCCGCCACTTGCCGGCGTTCCTTGCGGATGGATTTACGTTTGCGGGAAGTCAGCGCCGCCAGAAAGCCCTCAAAGTTCTGGTAACCACGGTTGTGCCAGTGGAACTGGCAGCCGGTGCGGTGCAGTTCCTGGTCGTGGCCAAGCAGGGCCTGGTCTGGCGCATCCGGAAACAGCAGGTGCCAGGAATGGGCGCCCAGCTGCTGGGTCAGATTGCCCAGTAACTGATCGAGCAGGGCGGGCGTCAGTTGCGCCCGTAACGAAGCATCCAGCAATAACCTTGGCCCCTGTGACGGGGTAAACGGAATGGCGATCAGCAGCTTCGGGTAATAGGGCAGCTGGTAACGCTGGTAGGCTTCGGCCCAGCTCCAGTCGAACACGTATTCGCCCCTGGAGTGGTTTTTCAGGTAGGCCGGGGCCAGGCCGCAGATCTTGCCTTGTATGCGAAAAACCAGGTGGCAGGGTGTCCACCCGGTTTCGGTGCGGGTACAGCCGGAATCTTCCAGCGCCTGAAAGAATTCGTAGCGCAGGAAGGGATTGCTGCGCCCGGCCAGCCGTTGCCAGTCGTCACGGGGAATGTCCGTGATGCTGGCGCAGGTGGTCAGGGTGATGTCAGGTGAGGCGGGTTCTGCCATGGTTTCGGGCATGCTCTGTTAACTTTCCCTATACCATACGACAGAACCCGGCTTGTGATCACTTCTGGGCGTTACCGCAGCGCTTTTCCATCTTCTGCTGCCACTTGCCCATACGCTCCTGCTGCTTTTGCTGACGCTCCTGGTGGATCTCGTCCCAGATCTCGCGCTGCTCGTCAGTCAGCTTCAGGCGGTCGGCCATTTCAGCCCGGTATTTCTGCATTTCGGCCTGGCGCTCTTCACGGTACTCGGCGCTGAACTTGCCTTTGCCTTCGCGGAAGTTCTCGCACATTTCTTTCTGGTCCCATTTGCCACCCTGCTTCTTCATGCCCTGATCCTGGGCCATAGCTGCGGGGCTGGCGGCGAACATGGCGGCCATCAGTACGCCGGCGGTCAGTAAGGATGTTTTTGCTTTCATGGTTGTTGCCTCATCGGTTGGTGTTCCTGTGGTGATCATAGTACGCCGGTGCAACGTCAGTTGGTGTCAGGCTGGTGTAAAGGTTCGGTAAAGGCAAATGCTTGGCCGTCAGCCGTGCCCGGGCGCCGTGTTAGACTGTTGCCGGGCAACAGGAGAGAAACGGATATGCAGAACCGGGTACTGCTGGTTGAAGACGATGACGAACTCAGGGAACTGCTGGCGCAGTATCTGACAACCCAGGGTTTCAGCGTGCGTGAGGCCGCCAATGGCCGTGACGGACTGGCACTGGCGTTGGCCCACGATTGCGATATCGTGGTACTGGACATCATGCTGCCGGATATCAACGGCCTGGATGTGCTGCGTGAACTGAGAGCCGAGACCCATTTGCCGGTGATTCTGCTGACCGCCCGCGGCGACGAAACCGATCGCATCGTTGGCTTTGAAGTGGGTGCTGACGATTACATTCCCAAACCCTGTAACCCCCGTGAACTGGTCGCCCGCCTGCAGGCGTTGCTGCGCCGTATTGCCTGGGACCAGAAAACCGATGTGGATGCTACCCGAACCTATGGTGACTTGCGGGTAGAACCGGGGCAGCGGCGTATTTACCAGGATGACGCTCCGCTGGAGTTAACTGCCACCGAATACGAAGTGCTGCAGGTGTTGCTGGCCCATGCCGGCAGTGTGGTGCGCAAAACAGACCTGATGCAGTGGGCCCTGGGCCGCCGGCTGGAGGCTTACGACCGCACCCTGGATATGCACATCAGCAACCTGCGCAAGAAGCTGGGGAACGATGATCCGCCTCGCATTGAAACTGTGCGGGGGCTGGGTTACAGCTATCGGGTACCGGCACAATGAAGTCATTCATGTTCCCGCTGTTCTGGCGGATATTTATTTCGATCTGGCTGGCGATGGCCGTTACCGTTGTGGCCAGTAACCTCGCCACCCGTTACCTGCTGGATCGGGAGCGGCAGGCCATTGAACGGCAGGTTGGATTGCATGAGATCGCCCGGGAGGCCCTGAACCTTCGCAACCTGGAAAACCGCGGCGAAATGTGGCGGTTTCTGCGATCAGAGGGCGAGCGCCTTGACCTGCACCTGATGCTGATCGAGAAAGAAGAAGGGCATCGCGGGCTGCCGCGCAATATCCGCGAGCGGATTCAGTCGGGCTGGTACCCCAACAAGCCGGCACTGATTAACCTGGAGGAAGGCTACCAGCTGGTTGCCTGGCCCCGGATGGGGGGCGACGGCTGGCTGGACCCGAGGTTGTTCCGTTTCCTGGAATTTGCACTGGCGTTTGTCCTGATCTCCCTGGCCTGCTGGTGGATTGCCCGCCTGGTGTCCAAGCCCTTGAAGCATATGGAGAGCACCGCCCAGGCCATTGCCGCCGGCGATACCCGGCTGCGGGTGCCTCAGCGTATTGCCCGGCGGCGTGACGAGGTGGGGCAACTGGCGACCGCCTTCAACGCCATGACCGACCGGCTGTGCCAGTTACTGGAACGCCAGAACCACCTTCTGCGTGATATCTCCCATGACCTGAGAACACCCCTGGCCCGGCAACGGGTGGCCATAGAGTTGGCCAGTGACACCGGGGCAGACCCCGCCATGATGGCCAGTATCCTGCGCCAGAATGAGCGGCTGGAAACCATGACCGGTCAGATTCTGACACTGTACCGGGTGTCGGAGAACGGTGACGCCATGGAGCGGGAACCGGTGCAGCCACTGGAGTTGATCAACCGGGTGCTGGAAGATGCCGCGGACTTTGCCGCACAACGAGGTGTGGACTGCCAGCTGGATGCTACTGACGCTTCCCAGGCGGTGTCGGTAAGGGGCGATGCCGGATTATTGCAGCGGGCGTTTGATAACGTGCTGCAGAATGCCCTTGACCACACGCCTTCAGGTAAATCCGTGCGGGTGTCAGTGTCGGCCACCGATGGCAGTCTTCAGGTAGATATTGCGGATGACGGCCCAGGTGCTCCGGAGGAGCTGTTGCAGCACCTGTTCGAGCCGTTCTTTCGCGCGGACAAGTCCCGGGGTGGTAAAGGCTGGGGGCTGGGGCTGGCGATTGCCCGGGACATCGTAGCGGCCCATGGCGGAACAATTACCGCCCGGAACCGCCCCGAGAGTGGGCTTGAGGTAAACATCCGGTTGCCGGTTGAGAGAGTATCATGAGTAAAGATTACCCGGTCCCGTCAGGATACCTTGAGCGGGAAACGGAAGTGAAAAAAAGCCGTTTCATTGCCCGCGTGTACCCGGTGAGCAGCCGGGACGAGGTGCGCGAGCACGTTGCCCGGGCCCATGCCGACTTTCCGGACGCCCGGCACGTTTGCTGGGGATACCAGATAGGCCGCCCCGGCTCGGCAGCGGAAGCCGCCATGAACGATGATGGTGAACCCTCCGGCACCGCCGGTAAGCCCATTCTGAACGTGATCCAGCACAAGGATATGGGCGATGTGCTGGTGATCGTGATCCGCTATTTTGGTGGTATCAAACTGGGCGCCGGCGGCCTGGTGCGCGCCTACGCAGGCGCTGCCGAGAGTGTGTTGTCGGAAGTTGGCCGTACCGTGCAGCAGGCACGGGTGCTGGCGGATGTGGAACTTGGCTTTGCCGATGAACAGCCGCTACGGCACTGGTGCGACGGCCACGAAGGCACCATTGAAGACATTACCTACAGTTCCCGTGTGAATGCCCGGGTGTCGGTGCCGGAAGTGCGGCAGGCGGAGTTTGCCGCCTTCTGCGATGCCCAGAAACTCGATTACCGTTTTGACACATAGAAGTTAGCAGCATCCGGCTGACCGTTTGCCGGCGTATACTGGATCAAGCGGCCAATTAAACAGGGGAGAAGAGCGATGCGTATTCTGTTTGTAGCAGCAATGGCGCTGGTTCTGGCCGGTTGTGCCAGCAATGTCGTGACGGACTACAACTCGGCAACCGTGTTCGGTAACTACGCCAGCTGGGCCTTTGCACCCAACCAGCAGGATTCCGGTTTTACCTCGCTGGATGACAGCCGGGTTCGTAATGCCATTGAGCGTGAATTTACCCGCAAGGCGATGAAAAAGCTGCCCAATACCGAGGCTGACCTGCTGGTGAGCTGGCAGATTGTGCCCGAAGAGCGCCTGGAGCAGGTAGGCGTCGGGCTGGGTTTCGGCTTTGGCCGGGGTAACTTTGGCTGGGCCCTGTCGGCACCGCCACCTGTGCGGGAAATCACCGAAGGCAAGCTGGTGGTTGAGCTGGCCGACCGGCGCAACGAAGAGGTGGTCTGGCGCGCAGCCAGTCGTCGCTACCTGAATGAAAACCAGTCTCCGGAAACCCGGCGCAAGCTGATTGACGAGGTTGTCTCCGAGATGTTTTCCAAATACCCTCCGGGCCTGAACTGATCAGTACACGGGATCAACCATGGGTATGAAGAACAGAAACGGCGGCCTGGTATTTTCCACTGAAACGGGCCGCATGTGCCCGGAGTGCCGGCAGCCAGTGGCCGAGTGCACCTGTGGTCAGCCGGAACGACCGGCCGGTGACGGCGTGGTGCGGGTAAGCCGAGAAACCAAGGGTCGCAAGGGCAAGGGTGTAACGCTGATTACCGGTATTCCCCTGAACGACAAAGAACTCAAGGCCTACGCCAAAGTGCTAAAAGCCAAATGCGGCACAGGTGGTACAGTAAAAGACGGCGTGGTGGAGATTCAGGGCGACCAGCGGGACCTTCTGGTTCCCTTGCTTGAACAAAAGGGGTGGACGGTTAAAAGGGCCGGCGGCTGACGCTTCACTACATTCAGACGTTGAGGGGAGGCAGGTATGCACATAGTGGTCATGGGCGCGGGCGTTGTGGGTATCACAACGGCCTGGTTTCTGCAGCAGCAGGGGCACCAGGTAACGGTTGTGGATCGCCAGGCGCAGGCCGGCCTTGAAACCAGCTATGCCAATGGTGGCCAGATTTCCGTATGCCATGCCGAGCCCTGGGCTAACCCCTCTGCGCCCCTGAAAATCCTGAAATGGCTGTTCCAGCCCGAAGCCCCACTGCTTTACCGGCCCCGCCTGGATCCCTACCAGTGGCGTTGGGGGCTTTCCTTTCTGACTCAATGTACGTCTGCCCGGGCGGCCCATAATATCCGCCAGATGGTGAATCTGGGCACCTACAGCCGAAGCCAGTTGCAGGCTCTGCGTAAAGAGCTGGATCTGGACTACGACCATCTCGAGAAAGGCATTCTGCATTTTTACACCAGCCAGCAGGAATTTGATGCCGCCATGGAGCCGGCGCGGATTATGCGGGAGCTGGGCTGTGACCGGCAGGTAATTGACGCAGACCGCGCGGTGGAACTGGAGCCGGCATTAAAAGATGTGCGCCAGCGGATTGCCGGTGCCACCTACACTGCCGATGACGAAAGCGGCGATGCCCGGAAATTTACCCAGGCCCTGGCCCGCCGGTGCGCCGAAGCAGGCGTGGAGTTTCGCTACGGCACCGAGGTGCTGGGGTTCGACAAGGCGGGGGATCGGATACTCGGTGTTCAGACGTTAACCGAAGGCCGGCACCAGGTTCTGCGGGCCGACAGTTACGTACTCTGCCTGGGGAGTTTCAGTGCAGTGCTGGCCCGGCGGTTGGGTTTGTTCCTGAATATTTATCCGGCCAAGGGCTATTCGATCACCGTGCCGGTGAAGAATCCGGACGCGGCATTCCAGGTGAGCCTGACTGATGACGAGTACAAACTGGTGTATTCCCGGCTGGGTGACCGTATTCGGGTGGCTGGTACGGCCGAGCTGAACGGCTACACCCGGAACCTGGACTTCATCCGCTGCCGGGCGATCGTGCGCCGGGCGGCCGAGATCTTGCCGGAGGCGGGGCACTGGGACCAGGCCGAGTACTGGACTGGCTTGCGGCCGACGACGCCCTCCAACGTGCCCTATATCGGCAAAAGCCATTTCAGCAACCTTTACCTGAACACCGGCCACGGAACCCTGGGCTGGACCCATTCCTGCGGCTCGGCCGCGGCCCTGGCCGATATTGTGGCCGGCCGCACCCCGGAGGTGGACTTCACCTTCACCGGCCTCTGATTTTCGCCCACAAAAAAGCCGGTGCCTGAAAAACAGACACCGGCTTTTTGGGGGTGGGTGGATCAGTCCGTCAGCTGGTCCCGGATCAGCTTCTTGTTGATTTTGCCAACGCTGGTTTTCGGAATGTCTTCCACGAAGTCGATCTGCCCGGGAATGGCCCACTTGTTGATGTCGCCACTGTCCACAAACTGCTGCAGGTGCTTCTGGATGTCTTCCAGCCCGATGTTCTCGCCGGGTTTCAGGGTGACCAGGGCATAGGGCCGTTCGCCCCATTTCTCATCCGGCACACCCACCACGGCGGCACCGGCAACGGCCGGATGCTGGCTGATCAGGTTTTCCAGGTCCAGGGAGGACAGCCACTCGCCACCCGTCTTGATCACATCCTTGATGCGGTCTTTGATGGTCAGGGTGTTATCCGGCTCCATGGACGCCACGTCGCCAGTGTGCAGCCAGCCACCTTGCCACAGCTCTTCACCCTTCTCAGGTTCCTTGAAGTAGCTCTGGGTGAGCCAGGGCGCACGGGTAACCACCTCGCCCTTGGCTTCGCCGTCGTGGGGTACCGGGTTGCCATCCGGATCAACAATTTCCAGTTCGACCATGGGCACGGCGATACCGGTTTTCACCCGGATGGCGGTTTGCTGTTCCAGCGGCAGGTCCAGGTCTTCCGGCTTCAGGTGCGTGGTGCTCAGCAGCGGGCAGGTTTCCGACATGCCGTAACCGGTGTACATGTGAATGCCGAGCCTCGCCGCCGCGTCGCACAGGCCTTTGGTCAGTGCGCTGCCACCAATGAGGACGTGCCAGTTGCTGAGGTCGGCAGTTTTGATGGACTCGGTGGCCATCATCATCTGCATGACGGTTGGCACGCAGTGCGACATGCTTACCCGGTGAGTCTTGATCAGGTCGACCAGCAGCTCCGGCTCGTAGCGGCCCGGATAAACCTGTTTGACCCCCAGCATGGTGGCAGCATAGGGCACACCCCAGGCGTGAACGTGGAACATGGGGGTAACCGGCATATACACGGAAGACGAGCGCAGCAGGGGCATTTCATCATAGGCGGAAATGCTGCCGGTCATGGCCAGGGTGTGGAGCACCAGCTGGCGGTGGCTGAAGTAAACGCCTTTGGGGTTACCGGTGGTGCCGGTGGTGTAGAACGTAGTGGCTACGCTGTTTTCGTCAAAGTCAGGGAAGTCGAACTGGTTGTCGGCCTTTGCCAGCAGCTCTTCATATTCGCCCAGCGTGTCGATAGAGGTGGCCTTGGCGCTGGCTTCGTCGGTGACCTGAATCCAGGTTTTGACGGTTTTGATTTCATCTTTCACGCTTTCGATGATCGGCATGAAGTCATCATGCACCAGCACCACGTCGTCTTCTGCGTGGTTCATGGTATACACGATCTGCTCCGGCGACAGCCGCACGTTCACCGTGTGCAGGATGGCACCGATCATCGGGATGGCAAAGAAGCATTCCAGGTAGCGCGGGGTATCCCAGTCCATGACCGCCACGGTGTCGCCCGGTTTCACGCCGGCATCGGTCAGGGCGTTGGCCAGCCGGTGAATGCGCTCAACCAGGTCTTTGTAGGTGTACTTGCTGCGGTTGGCGTAGACGATTTCCTGGTCCGGGTTGTAACGCGGGCCGGACATCAGCAACCGTTTGATCAGCAGCGGGTACTGGTAGGCATTGTCGGCAGGTTTAAGAATCCGTGTCTGTGCCATCTATGAATACCTCTTGTCGTTGTAATGGGTGTTCCGGGTATTACGTTGTTATTGATCCCAGGGTTTACCCCGGGTGTTATCCATGGTTTTCACACCAATGTGCATGGCCGCCTTGGCCAGCATGTTGGCGCTGACCGGGGCGGTCAGGAACAGGAATACGGTGATCAGTATTTCAGAGATGCCGATGCCTTGGCCAGTACTCGAAAAGTAAACCACGGAACTGAGCATCACGGCGCCCACGCCCAGTGTGGTGGCCTTGGTAGGGCCGTGCAACCGGGTAAAGAAATCCGGTAACCGGGCCAGGCCGATGGCGCCGATCAGGGTGAAGGCTCCCCCGATGATCAGCAGCGCCGAGATGGTGTATTCAGCTAACGGGCTCATGGTTGTCCTCCGGGTTATTCAATCACGCTGCCGCGCTTGAGGTACTTGGCGGTGGCCACTGTGCTGACAAAGCCCATTACGGCGATCAGCAGGGCAGATTCCAGGTACATGCGGGTGCCGAGGGTAATGCCCAGCAGAATGATCAGGGCAATGGCGTTGATATACAGGGTATCCAGCGCCAGTACACGGTCCGGTGCATCCGGGCCCTGTATCAGGCGGTAGACATTCAGCAGGGCGGCCAGCGTAACCATGGCAATGCTGGCGTACAGCGCGATGGTGATCATTTGAACATCTCCATCAGGGGTTTCTCGTAACGCTTGTGGATGACATCGATCACTTCGTCGTCGCTTCGGGCGTCCAGGGCGTGGATCAGCAACATCTTTTCATCATCGCTGATATCGGCACTGACGGTGCCCGGGGTCAGTGAAATGGTGCTGGCCAGAATGGAAATGGCCAGCGGATGCTCCAGTTGCAGCGGGTAGCAAACGAACACCGGTTCCGGTTTGCGTGGGCTCAGGATCAGCTTGGCGACCGAGAAGCTGGCAATCACGATGTCCCAGAGCACGACTAGCAAGTAAGCCGGCATGCGCCAGGGTTTCATGAAGGCAGGCCGCTCCGGCCAGAAGCCCTGGGTCAGCTGGGGGATACCCCAGGCCAGCACCAGGCCCAGTACCAGGCTGCCACCGGAAATGCCATCACTCAGGAATTGCCAGGTCAGAAACAGAAACAGGCTGAGCCACGGCTGCGGAAAGCTAAGTCTGTCCAGCATCAGTCATCCTCCCCGACCATGGGGGTCTGCAGTATGTCGATATAGGCCGATGTATCCAGGATCTGGGCGGCAGTGTCTTCGGTGTACCGGTTGATCGGGCCTGCCATGGCCACAATCACCACCGTGAGTGCAATCATGGCGCCCGCCGCTACGGCGGTGGTGCCTTTGAGCGGGCGGGCGGTTTCAACGTGGCCGTCAACTGTACGCCAGAACACGATACTGCCGGCACGGCTGTAGGCCACCAGCGTCAGGAACCCGCCTACCAGAATGGTGCCCCAGAGCCACGCCATCTGGGGGCCGGGCTCAACCGACATCAGGATCAGCAACTTGCCGAAGAAGCCGCTGAATGGCGGAAGGCCAGCCGCGGCAACGGCGCCGATCATGAACAGAACACTCAGGAAGGTGCGATGACGCATCATCGGCGCGGTAATAATCCGGTCTCCGGCGCTGCCGCGCTGGGAGGCCACCAGGTCTGCCACCAGGAACAGGCCGGCAACAATCCAGGTGGTGCTGAGCATATAGAACAAGGCGGCAGACAGGCTTTCCGCTGAGCCCAGGGCAATCGGTGCCAGCAAGGTGCCCACCGAAATAATAACCTGCCAGGCGGTCAGGGATTTCAGGTTGTCAGCACCCAGTGCACCCATCACACCCATGGCGAGGGTAATCAGCGCCAGCGGGAACAGCCAGTCCATGCCGAGGTTGGCCAGTTCGCCGGCACCGTCGCCGAAAACCAGGAAATACACCCGGATAATCGCGTAAATGCCAACCTTGGTCATGATCGCGAACAGCGCTGCGACCGGCGCTGTGGCACTGGCATAGGCTTTCGGCAGCCAGAAGCACAGGGGCAACACCGCCGCTTTCAGGGCAAACACCACCAGCAGCATCATGCCACCGGCTTTTACCAGCAGGGCATTTTCACCGGTTACCTGCGGCACTTTGACGGCCAGGTCGGCCATGTTCAGGGTGCCGGTTACACTGTAGATCATGCCTACGCTGATCAGGAACAGCGATGAACCTACCAGGTTGAGCACCACGTAATGCAGGCCCGGAACCGTGCGCACCGTGCCGCCACCGTGCATCAGCAGTCCGTAGGAGGCAATCAGCAGCACCTCGAAGGCCACGAACAGGTTGAACAGGTCGCCGGTCAGGAAGGCAATGTTCAGCCCCATCAACTGGAACAGGAACAGGGTGTGGAACTGCCGGTTGCCTTCGTCAGCGCCACCCAGCGAGAAAATATGGGCCAGCAGGGCAAGTACTGAAGTCATTACCAGCATGAAAGCTGCCAGCCGGTCCAGCACCAGCACAATGCCGAAGGGTGGCTGCCAGTTGCCGAAGGCATAGGCCCGGTAACTGCCATCGTCGGCCATTGTCAGGAGCACCAGGCTGGTGGCCACCAGCAGAACGGTGGTGGCTAGTGCCAGTGTGCGGCGCAGGGCAATCGGGGCGTAGCCCATGAACGTCTGCAGTATGCCGCCTAGCAGGGGAATCAGCACGGGTGCGGTCAGCCAGTGGTTCATTGCTTGGCCTCCTCGCTGTCTTCATCCTGCTTGCGGTTGCCATCCACGTGGTCGTCCTGGTTGTCGGCCAGGTTTCTCAGTGACAACACCACCACAAAGGCGGTCATGGCAAAGCCGATAACAATGGCAGTCAATACCAGGGCCTGGGGCAGGGGGTCGGCATAACTGGCCGAACTGCCCAGAATCGGCTGCTGGCCCGTGGCCAGCCGGCCGGAGGCGAACAGGAACAGGTTAACCCCGTAAGACAGGAGCGTAAGCCCCACAACCACCGGGAAAGTTCGTGCCCGAAGCAAAAGGTAAACGCCAGACGCCGTCAGGGCGCCTATAACCAGTGCAAAAACAAGCTCCATTACGATTTCTCCCGGGGGCTTCTGATCGCAGAGTGGGGGGACAACCGGCCGATGCTGAGCAGGGCCAGCAGGGTCGCGCCAATCACGGCCAGATACACGCCGAGGTCAAATACCAGGGCTGAGGCTACCTCGAACTTGCCCACCACCGGCCAGGTGATGTAGTCAAAGGTTGTAGTGAGGAACGGGTGGCCATACACAAAGCTGCCGGCGCCGGCGATGGTGGCAAACATCAGGCCCAGGCCGATCACGTTGTGATACTTGATGCCGATGCGATCCTGGGTCCAGACCATGCCGCTGGCAATGTACTGGAGAATCAGGGCAACCGAGGTGATCAGGCCGGCAATAAAGCCACCGCCCGGCAGGTTATGCCCGCGCAGGAAGATGTAGGCCGAAATCATCAGCGCCAGCGGCAGCATGGGCCGGGCAATCTGCTTGAGCATCAGCGGGTAGGCGTCACGGGTCCAGGTATGGCCTTCACCATCACCCGGTGGCGGTGTGAGGGCCGTGTCCTTGAGCATGGCATAAATGCCAAGGGCGGCAATGGCCAATACCGTGATTTCACCCAGGGTATCGAAGCCCCGGAAGTCCACCAGGATCACGTTCACCACGTTGGTACCGCCACCACCGGTCTTGCTGTTTTCCAGGAAGAACTCGCTGATGGAGGTGAACGGCTGGGTCAACATGGCCAGCGTCACCAGTGTCATGCCGCCACCTGCCAGCAGGGCCAGCACAATGTCCCGTGCACGGTGAGTGCCGGAGGTTTCCAGCGGCGTCCACGAAGGCATGTAGAACAGGGCCAGCATCAGCAGCACCATGGTCACTACTTCGACCGACAGCTGGGTCATGGCCAGGTCCGGTGCCGAGAAGCGGGCAAAGGCCAGCGCCACCAGCAGTCCCACCACGCTCAGGAACATCAGGGAGGTAAAGCGTCCCCGGTGAAGGAATGCCGAGGCCAGGGCGCAGAGGATCAGAACCGCAGCGGCAATGGCAGTGGGCCAGTCCACCGGCGACAGCCCGTTCTCGCCCACGAAGATGCCCATAGTGGCGAGCGGGACCATCGCCACCACAATCGCACTGGCAACCAGCAGCATGGCATAGCGCTGCAAGGAGCCGTTTTCGATGCGTGCAGTGAAGCGGTTCGCCAGTTCCACAAAGCGGGAGACCACGGCTTCAAAGACCGCTTTCTCATCCACTTCCTTGAACCGGGCGTGGAAATCGAAAAACTTCTGGCGCTGTGAGTACATGATCAGGCCACCGATAAAGGCGGCAAAGCTCATCATCAGGGGCAGGTTGAAGCCGTGCAGAATCGCCAGGTGGTAGTCCGGAACCTCGCCACCCAGCGTGGCGGCTGAAGCGGAGTAAAGCAGCGGACCCACCGAGTAAGCCGGGAATACGCCCACCATCACACAGGCAAACACCAGGATCTCCACCGGAATCTTCATGTACCGGGGTGGTTCGTGGGGTGGGTAGATCGGCAGGTTGACCGGTTTGCCGTTAAAGAACACGTCGTGCACGAAACGGGCGGAGTAGGCCACCGCAAAAATACCGGCCAGCGTAGCCACAATCGGCGGAATCCAGGCCCAGATACCAGGCAGGTTCAGCTGCAGGGACTCCGCAAAGAACATTTCCTTGCTCAGGAAGCCATTCAACAGTGGCACCCCGGCCATGGACGACGCCGCCACCATCGCCAGGGTTGCGGTATGGGGCATGTAGCGCCAGAGACCGTTGATTCGTCGCATGTCGCGGGTGCCGGTTTCGTGGTCAATAATGCCGGCCGCCATAAACAGGGAGGCTTTGAAGGTGGCGTGGTTGATCACGTGGAACACCGCAGCAACTGCTGCGAGCTCGGTACCCATGCCGAATAGCAGCGTGATCAGGCCCAGGTGGCTGACGGTGGAGTGGGCCAGCAGGCCTTTCAGGTCGTGCTTGAACATGGCCACATAGGCGCCCACCAACAGCGTAGCCATGCCGGTGAAACTCACCATGTAGAACCATTGCTCGGTGCCGGCCAGGGCCGGGTACAGGCGCGCCATCAGGAACACCCCGGCCTTCACCATGGTGGCCGAGTGCAGGTACGCAGATACCGGCGTGGGTGCCTGCATGGCGTGGGGCAGCCAGAAGTGGAACGGGAACTGGGCAGACTTGGTGAACGCGCCCAGCAGAATCAGGGTGAGTGCCACCGGGTACATGGCGTGGTTCTTGATGAGGTCGCCAGCGGCCAGCACGGCATCCAGCTCGAAACTTCCCACGATGTTACCGATGATCAGAATGCCGGCCAGCAGCGCCAGGCCACCACCGCCGGTAACCGCCAGTGCCATCCGCGCGCCCCGGCGGGCATCCTGTTTATGGGTCCAGAAACTGATCAGCAGGAACGAGGTCAGACTGGTCAGTTCCCAGAAAATCATCATCAGCAGCAGGTTGCCGGACAGAACAATGCCCAGCATGGAGCCCTTGAAGCACAGAAGCAGGGCGTAGAACTTTCCGATGTTCTCGCCTTTTTTCAGGTAATAGCGGGCATACAGGATGATCAGGAGGCCGATGATCAGGATCAGCAACGCAAACAGCAACGCCAGCCCGTCGAGCCGGAAACTGAAGGAAATGCCCAGCGCCGGGAGCCATTCCCAGGAGTTATGGACTACACCGCCGCCAGCCAGCGTTTCCCAGTGAGGGAACAGGGCAGCCAGGCCAATAATAGCCGGTATGGAAGAGACTATGGCAATCGCCGTTCGCCCGCCCTGGGCAAACAGTGGCGCAGCAATAGCCACCAGAAAGGGCAGAAATACAACCAGGGGTAGCGACATCGCAACCTCGTTATCGGTTTTCTTTTTACATGGGAAAGAAGTACGAAGCAGTCTGAGTGTAGCGTTCAGAAAGCCTGCGTGCACACGAAAGCGGCCCGTTTAAGGCTCACTTGCTGATCAGGCAGAAAAGGGGGGATCCGGAAAATAGGGAAGGCGGCCCCGCTGCAGAACGATATCAGCGGTCAGGGGCAATCCTGGAATGTTTGTGCAGCCTCTGGACCTTACGGTCATGGTTGCTCCGTCTGTGAAACTTGACGGTTGATAATACGTGCCGGGGCGGTCAGGTCAAGTCAACCAAAGGATTTAACGGCCAAATTTCGAACGATAGGCCCCCGGAGAAAGCCCGGTTTGCTTACGGAATAACCGGCTGAAAGAGCTCACATCCTCATAACCCACGGCCCGGGTAATCGCGTCCAAGCCATCCTGCGAACTCTCCAGCAACCGCCGGGCTTCCTCGATTCTCAGCAGTTGAAGATAGCTAGTTGGTGTGTCTCCGGTCGCTTGCCGGAACCGCCTCAGCAACGACCGCTCCGACAACCTGGCCCTCGTGGCAAGATCCGCCACAGACACCGCCTCCCGGAAATGCCCCTCCACCCAATCCTGAAGCCCCAGCACCACCGAATCCGAATGATACCGCCTGGCCTGCAACACACTGTAAGGTGCCTGGCTGGTACGCCCCGCATCAATCACAAACGCCTTAGCCAACTCCCGCGCCACCTGCGCCCCCGCCAGCCGCTCCACCAGGTACACCCCCAAATCCCACCAGGCCATGCCACCCCCGGCACAAGCCACCGGCCCGTCAACCGTCACCAGCTTCTCCGGCCGCAAATCCACCGCTGGAAACCGCTCCCGGAACTGATTGCTGAAGCCCCAGTGCGTCGTCGCCTCCCGCCCGTCCAGCAACCCGGCGGCGGCCAGTAAAAACGCCCCGGTGCAGTTACTTGCTACGCGGACATCGCCGGGAGTTGCGTCCTGAAACTGTGAAAGCCACTGAATCAAAGGGTTGTTTGTCTTCAGAATTTCATCAATGGGCGCGCCAATGGTCGGAATAATCAGCAAGTCATCCGCACTTAGCCCGTCAACCTCTTGCCAGGAACCGTCGGCCAGCAATGTCACACCATTAATGCACCGGCAGGGCTCGCCGTTATCGGTCAGCAGCCGGGTTTTGAACTGTGCAGAAGGCTGCTCCCCGTGAATACGTGCCCAGGTCACCCCGGCGAGGCGAAACAGGTCGATCATCCCTGTGATAGCGCTGGCTAACGCACCGTTGAAGCCAATGATAGTGACGGTTTTCAAAAGCTGGCTCCTGTACGGCTTGTTGTAGTGCCCGAAATGGCGCGACGGCCATCGCCCAATCAGGCTGCTGGCGTGGGTATTGCCTTCCGGGAGTGTGCGCAGCAGGGAAGCTGCGCTCAAGCCCCCACGGACGGGTTCACGGCGTCTCCCGGAAGGCAATACCCACGACAGTGGCCGTCTTGTCAGAACAAAGGTTGGCGGATTCAACCAAGGATAAGTCAAAAATGACAATTCCAACCAGTGTAGTGGTTGTGAGAGGCTAACGGCAATAAACAGGAGACCCAGAATGACCGACACCCTGATCGACCGCCGCGACCTCGCCTTCCAACTGTACGAAGTCATGGACACCGAAGCTCTCACCCAGCGCGAGCGCTTCAGCGAACACAGCAAAGACACCTTCGACGCCGTCATCGAAACCGCCGACAAAATGGCGAAAGAAAAATTCGCCAACCACAACAGCGCGGCAGACAAAGACGAACCCAGGTTCATCAACGGCCAGGTAGAAATGCTCCCCGAGGTCAAGCAAGCCTTCGACGCCTACGCCGAAGCCGGCTTCCTCGCCGGCCGCTACGACTACGACCTCGGCGGCATGCAACTGCCGGAATCTGTCATGGCGGCCTGCAACGGCTTCTTCACCGCCGCCAACCCAGGCACCGCCGGCTACCCATTCCTGACCACCGCCGCCGCCAACCTTATCCGGGTGTTCGGCAACGAAGAACAGAAAACCAAGTTCCTGCCCAACATGCTCAGCGGCCGCTACAGCGGCACCATGGCCCTGACCGAGCCCCACGCCGGCTCCAGCCTGGCGGACATCCGCACCTCCGCCACGCCCACCGACGACGGCCACTACCTGATCAAAGGCGCCAAGATCTACATTTCCGGCGGTGAACAGAGCATCACCGAAAACATCGTTCACATGGTGCTGGCGAAAATCAAAGGCGCCCCGGCCGGTGTGAAAGGCATCTCCCTGTTTACCGTCCCGAAATTCCACGTCGACGAAAACGGCAACCCGGGCGAACGCAACGGTGTCAGCCTCGCCGGCCTGATTCACAAGCTGGGTTATCGCGGCACTACCAGCACCGCCCTCAGCTTCGGCGACGACGCCCCTTGCCACGGTTATCTGGTGGGCGAACCCCATCAGGGCCTGAAATACATGTTCCAGATGATGAACGAAGCCCGGATTGGCGTTGGCTTTGGCGCTGCCGTGATCGGCTACCGGGGTTACATGCACAGCCTGGAATACGCCAAAGATCGCCTACAGGGCCGCAAAGCCAGCGAAAAGAATCCGGAAAGCCCTCAAGTACCCATCATCGACCACGCCGACGTACGCCGCATGCTGCTGGCCCAGAAAGCCTACAGCGAAGGCGGCCTGGCCCTGTGCCTGTATGGTGCTCGCCTGATGGACGACCAGCACACCCATCCGGATGAGCAGAAACGAATGGAAGCGGGCAAGCTGCTGGACCTGCTCACCCCGGTGATCAAAGCCTGGCCCTCCGAGTTCGGCCCGAAAGCCAACGACCTGGCCATTCAGGTCTATGGCGGCGCTGGCTACACCCGCGAATACCCGGTGGAACAGTGCTGGCGGGACAACCGCCTGAACCCCATCCACGAAGGCACCAACGGCATCCAGGCCCTGGACCTGCTGGGCCGCAAAATCTGGCAGGACCAGAGCCATGGCCTGCAGTTGCTGATGCAGGAAATGCAGGTGGATCTGCAGGCGGCCACCACCGAGCGCTGCCAGCAGTGGGCGTTGTCCCTCAGCGAAACCCTGCAGCAGGCAGTAAAAGTCACCCAGAGCCTGGGCAAATCCCTGATGGGTGGCGAGGTAGACAAAACCCTGGCCAACGCCAGCTGCTACCTGCACCTGTTCGGTCACATCATCGTAGCCTGGATGTGGTTGCGGCAGGCTAATGCGGCTGCCAATGCCTTGGCTTCAGCCAACAGCGACAGCGAACGCAACTTCTACCAGGGCAAACTGCAGGCCGCCCAGTACTTCTTCCACTGGGAATTACCTACTGTGGCTCAGGACCTGGTGTTACTGCGGAATCAGGATGATACGTGTCTGAATATGAAGGCCGATTGGTTCTAGCTCTGGAGTCTTGGTTCTGTTCGTAGCCTGCTCGTTTTGGGGGGTTGTGTGAGCGGCTGGGCGCCCAGCCGCTCACACCCAAGCAACGGTGGGGGCGTAGGCTAGAGATGCAAGTTTCAGCAAAACCTGAGTTCTATTTCTGAATCTGTGGCCTGGTATATCGCAGAAGTATGACGCGCGGGCGACGGGGAGGGCTTTTCAGGACCGTTGAGGGCCATGGACGGCCCGAAACGAGCCTACAGGGACGTACTCGTGGCGTGTCCTGAAAAGCCCTCCCCGTTGACCGCGCAGCCACCAAAACACCCAGGCTAGGTACCCAAAGTCGAGGAAAACGCCAATGTCACTCGTAAACATAGAAAAACAAGGCCACATCCTGAAAATAGGCCTGAACCGCCCGGAAAAAATGAACGCGATGAACCGGGCCATGTACCACGAAATCGCTGCCGCCTATTACCAGCTCCAGAACGACCCCGAACTGCGCGTCGCCGTGATGTACGCCGAAGGTGACCACTTCACCAGCGGCCTGCAACTGGACGACTGGGCCGGCGTATTCGCTAACGGTAAGGGTATCGAACCCGGCGAAGGTGAACTTGATCCGTTCCATATCACAGGCGAGGGACTTACCAAGCCGGTAGTCTTTGCCGCCCAGGGCATCTGCTTCACCTGTGGCGTTGAAATGATGCTCAACACCGACATCCGCGTGGCCGCCAAAGGCACCCGCTTCGCCCAGCTGGAAGTCAAACGCGGCATCTTCGCCTGCGGCGGCGCCACCATCCGCCTGCAGCGCGAAATCGGTTGGGGCAACGCCCAGCGCTACCTGCTAACCGGCGACGAATGGACGGCCGAACAGGCTTACCAGTGGGGCCTGATCCAGGAGCTGGTGGAACCCGGCGAACAGTTCAATAAAGCCATGGAAATCGCTGAGAAGATCGCCAAAGCGGCTCCGTTAGGTGTTCAGGGCAGCCTGAAGTCGTCCAAGATTGCCGTGTCCGAAGGCCAGGAAGTGGCCAAGGAACGCCTGTTCCCGGAGCTGCGTCCGGTCATGGCCAGTGAGGATGTAAAAGAAGGTATCCAGTCGTTCCTGGAAAGGCGGGAAGCAGTGTTCAAAGGCAAGTAGCGGGATTGTCCGCTCCTCAAAACCTCTTCCGTAGCAAATCGTCAAATCAACGACTATCCCACGGAAGCGTAAGCGGCGGGTTGGGGCCACCCTTCCGGGAGTGTGCGCAGCAGGGATGCTGCGCTCAAGCCCCCATGGATGGGTTCACGGCGTCTCCCGGAAGGGTGGCCCCAACCCGACGCCGGCTCCCAAACAACAGGCTAGGGCCGGCAATCAAACCACGAACTCAGGCAGCCTCAGACTCAGAAGAAGCGCCAGCCCGCCGAGCCGCAGCCTCAGCCGCCACCTTCACAGCGTAGTCAGCATACCGGGCCATCAACTCCTCCTTACGATCCGGATCCCAGTTGATCTTCGACAGATCCCCCTCGTAGTGATCAATCACCCGCTTATCCATCGTCTCGTACCACCACTGTGGCACATAAGCCGGCAACAACATCGACGCATAGCCCCCCGGCAACTGCGGCGCCTTCTCGAAATGCCTCAGGGCCTGATAACTCCGGGTTGGATGGGCGTGATGGTCAGAGTGCCGCTGTAACTGATACAGGAACAGATTGGTCACCACATGGTTGCTGTTCCAGCTGTGCTCCGGCTGGGTGCGTTCATACTTGCCGTTCTTGTCCTTCTGGCGCAGCAGGCCATAGTGCTCAATGTAATTCACGCTTTCCAACAAGCTTGCCCCATAAACTGCCTGCGCCGCCAGGAACGGCACCGCCCTGGGGCCGCAGACCAGCGTAGTCGCACCAAAGAGCCCGGCACTCATGGCCCAGCCCTGCAGCAACTCATTGTCCAAGCTCCAGAAACTCTTGCCCTTGCGCTCAAGCCGCGCCTTCTCGATTTTCACTGCGGACTTCATGCCACCAAACACCGTGCGCGGCAGGAACTTCCAGAAACTCTCGCCCATCCGGCTGCTGGCCGGGTCTTCCGGTGTGGCAACCCGCTTGTGATGACCAAAATTGTGCTCAACCACGAAGTGGGTGTAACCGGTCGGCGCCAGTGCCGCCATGGCCATCAACTTGTTCAGTTTGTTGGATTTGTGCCCCAGCTCGTGGGCGGTGTTGATGCCCACACCGTTGATTGCGCCCACCGTCAGGGTCAGGCCGATCTTGTCTTCGATCGGGGTTTTCTTGCGACTGGCCAGCCAGGCACCCATAACCGTCATGGCGTACTGGGTAGGAATAAAGGCTTTTACAATCCGGTCGTAGTATTTGTCCTGCTCCAGGGACCGCACGGCGGATTCCGGCGGGTTGCTCTTGTCTTCCCCGATCGCCCGGTCCAGCGCCGGGATAATGCCATGTACCAGTGCCGGCCCGGTCCACGCCAGCGCCTTCAGCTTCCTGGGCGCCAGCGCGTATCCGGTCAAAGCGGCCAGGCCGATACCAGGCAGGGCAGGGCCCAGCAGCCACAGGTAACGCTTGGGATCTTTCCAGTCTTTTTCACCGGAGGCGGGAGTGGAATTGGCCGGTTGTTGCCCGACTGCTTGATTGGCCTTGGCGTTCATATCAGGGATCTCCGTTTTGTTCTTGGTTGTCCTCAATTTATGTCGGACAATCGAGCAATACAACAATTTTGACGAATGTCATCGGAAGGTGGCCTGACATGACAATTCGGCCCCGGTTGGCGGATTCGGGATTTGTGGTCCAGACTTCTGCAAAACAAAAACAACAGGGACGATGGAACATGAGTGCTGCAACCCCCTCACCAGAGACTGTGTCTTTGCCGGTTCGGGAAATGCTTGTGGAGTATGTCCAGGGGCGACGGCTGGCCGAGATTATCTACCAGGATACCAACGGGCAGGTTTGTCTGGTTCATGAAAACATCCGGGACGTTCTGAGCCGGGCCGGCCATGATTTTCTGGTACTGGGCTCCGGCAAGGTGCTTGGTGTTGAGCATGTGATCATGATCGACGGCCAGCGGCTAACGAAAGGGTAATCGCCCGGTAATTGCCTGTGCAGGTGAACCGCTCTAGGCTGTTTGCGTTGTAAATACTTACCAACAGAGGGATATGGTATGAACAAGCTCACGTTGAGCGCACTGGCTCTACTGATGACACTTGGCCTGGCTGCCTGCAGTTCGGAAAGCGATGAAGGTGCCGATTTCGAGCAGGCCGGGGAGAACGCCGGTGAAATGATGGATGACGCCGCCGACTCCGTCGAGGAATCCTATGAAGAAGCCACAGGGCAGGACGAAGGTGCCTGGGGCGAAATCAAGGAAGGCGCACAGAACGCGGCGGATGAAGTCAGCGATGGTGCACAGAGCGCTGCGGACAGTGTCGGTGAAGCCGCTGATGAAGCGGGTGATGCCATGGAAGAAGGTTATGATGAGATGACTCAGTGATCACTGGCTGAGAGTTGTTTTTTCCGGAAAAGGGGCGCAGGTTGGCGCCCCTTTTTTGGTTTTTACGACAAAGTTTGGCTGGTGTGGTTAGCTGTAAAATAACTTTAACCAGAATCACGCGGAACGTTTGTTGTTCTGTCATCTTTCAGGTTGAAACTTGCCTCTCGTTAAAGCCCTTTCCTTCCGATTTCGAGAGAGACAGAACATGGCCAAGCACGACATTGATCCGAATTATCTGGACCCTAACTACGAGCCGGTGGTTAACCATTCCGAGAACCTGCCTTTTCACCAGGTGCTGTCTGCGCGCATGCAGCGCCGGGCGGTGATGAAAGGGACCGTCGGAGCAGCTTTGGCGAGTGTTATGGGCCTCGGACTCGTAGCCTGCGGGAGTGACAGCGACAGTGACGACGAGACAGCGTCAGGAAACACTCAAACGCCAGGTACAACCGAAAGAGCGCTGGGTTTCCAGGCCGTTCCGGTGTCAATGGATAACCAGGTAGTTGTTCCGGAAGGCTATTCATCAAAGACATTCTTGCCCTGGGGCACACCGATTACCGGGTCGTACCCGGATTATCGCGCTGATGGCACCAATTCCGGCGCAGACTAGGAAGAGCAAGTGGGTATGCACCATGACGGCATGCACTTCTTCCCGATTGACCAGAAGAGTGGCGGCAACAGCTCCACTGAAGGTCTCCTGGTTATGAACCATGAGTACATCAATCAGGAGGCCATCCATGCGGAGGGCGCAACCTATAATGCTGATGGCTCCCGCCCGGCAGATGAAGTTCGTAAAGAAATCGCAGCCCACGGCGTTTCCGTGGTTCATATTAAGCAGGATGCTAACGGTGAGTGGGATGTGGTGTTTGGCAGCCCACTCAACCGCCGGGTAACCGGTGGTACTGAAATGGAAATCCGCGGCCCGGTTCGTGGCTATGACAAACTCTTCACTAAATTCAGTCCCAATGGTACCCGCACCCGCGGAACCCTCAATAACTGCTCCATGGGGCCGACGCCCTGGGGAACCTACCTGACAGCGGAAGAAAACTGGCACGGTTACTTTGCCAACAGTGATGCTACCCAGCCTCGCGAGCAAACCCGCCACGGCGTGGGTAGTGAAAGCCGCTACGATTGGGAACTGGCAGATAACAAGGCCGATCAATACGTGCGTTTTAACGTCAGCGCGCTCGGCGGTTCTGCCTCAGAGGATTACCGCAACGAAGCCAACACCTTCGGCTTTATGGTGGAAATCGACCCATTCAACCCGGAGAGCATGCCCCAGAAGCGCACAGCCCTCGGTCGTTTCGGCCATGAAGGTGTAATTTTCGCACCGGCCAAAGAAGGTGAGCCGGTTGTCTGTTACTCCGGTGACGACTCCCGCTTCGAGTACATCTACAAGTTCGTGTCTTCCAAACCGTACTATGCAGCCACCGCTGGTGGTTACCTGCTGGATGAAGGCACGCTGTATGTAGCGCGATTCAACGAAGACGGCAGTGGTGAATGGCTGGCCCTGGATCTCGACAACCCGGCTTTTGCCTCCAAGGTTAATGCTGCCAAGGGTACGACCGTTGGTGATGTGGCATTTGATGGCTTCGAGAACCAGGCCGACGTGCTGTTGAACACCCGTCTGGCCGCTGACATTGCCGGTGCCACACCAATGGACCGTCCGGAGTGGGGTGCGGTTGATCCGAATACCGGCGAGGTTTACTTCACTCTCACCAATAATACCAAGCGCACAGAAGACCAGGTGAATGCAGCCAACCCGGTAGCCCAGAACAAGAACGGCCACATCATTCGCTGGCAGGAAGCCGGTAACGATTACACTGCCGGTTTCTTCGAATGGGATATCTTTGTCTTCGCCGGTGAGCAGGGCACAGAGACCGTGGTTGATGGCGACGCCGTTGTTACGCTGAATGACGACAACATCTTCAACAGTCCGGATGGCCTGTGGTTCGATTACAACGGCCGTCTGTGGATCCAGACTGACGGATACAGCGACGAAACCTTCGGTAACCAGATGATGCTGGCTGCGAATCCGGAAACCCGTGAGATCAAGCGTTTCTTCGTGGGCCCCCAGGGCTGTGAGGTCACCGGCGTGGTCACCACTCCGGACAGCAAAACCATGTTCGTGAATATCCAGCACCCGAAAGCCAACTGGCCGGATGCTAACGACCCTCGTCCCCGCGATGCCTGCGTCATCGTAACCCGCAACGACGGCGGCGTAATCGGCGCCTGATCATAGCGGTTAGCCACAAGGCAGCACCAAAGCCGGCCCCGGTTTTACCTGGGCCGGTTTTTGTTTTTGCAGAGGGTCATATTGTGGAAAGGTCCGCAAAAACCCCGAGGCCGGCTGCGAAAGGGCTGTGGTAGACTGCGGAAAAGTCCTGATCCGGAGTTATCACCTTGGCTGAACCCGAATTTATTCCCGCAAACCCCAACGGCAATGAACGTCAGCCGGAGCCTGGCCGCAACCTGGCGGTCGTGGTTTACATCCTTCAGGCCCTGTCCTTTTTTCTCGGCGGCATCACCGGCCTGGTTGGCGTCATCGTCAATTACGTGAAGCTGGATGATGTACGTGGCAGCTGGATCGAAAGCCATTTCCGCTGGCAAATCCGTACCTTCTGGATCGGGCTGTTGTGGACCGTGATTGGTATCATCACCACCCCATTGATCATCGGCTGGTTTATTCTGCTCGGTATCTCGATCTGGGTGATCTATCGCATCGTAAAGGGTGCCCTGGCCCTGAACGACGGCAAGGTTATCTGAAACAGGCCGCCGGCGGGCTCTCGGAGCCCGCTCTGGCTTTACTCCTCCGTTACTTCTTCCAGCCGCAAGGCACTGAACATCCCCGCCAGCCCCATCAGCCCAAGCACAATAATCACTGCCACGTCGGAAATCATCGAGATAGCTGCGGTGAAGGCCCCCGTAACGAGTAACAGCAGCCCGATTACGGTATTGCTTACCGAGGTATAGTCGGTGCGTTTGTTGCCGCCGGCCATGTCCACCAGATAGGTTTTCCGGCCAAGGCGCACGCCGGCATGGGCAATGCTCAACACGAAGAAGGCAATCGGGTAGAACCAGGCGCCGCCGAAGCCGGGGCCGAAGATCAGGGCGAGCACACCCACCACCAGGCAAATACCGCTGGCCATGGCCGCGCCGCGGATCATTACTCGTCGGCTGGATACATCGGCCGCCCAGCCCCAGAAGCTGGCACTGAGTGAGCTGGCCAGGCTGCTGGCCAGCAGGAATACGCCCAGCATCCAGCCGATGTCGGATTCTTTCTGGGCCAGCACCACGAAGTAAGGAGAGGCCAGGGCGGAGCACAGCAGCAGGGCCCGGGTGATGACAAAGTTACGGAAGGGCGCGTCGTCCCGCAGCAGGGACAAGCTGCGGAAAGCTTCCGGCAGGGCATTGGCGCCACCGGAAGTTTCGCCCGGATACTCTTCAACCCCGGCAAACAGAAAGCCGGCGATAATCCACAGTGCTGCGGCCAGCATCAGCAGCATGGCGTAGAAGCCAATGGTGGGGTCGCCCCGGTCCCAGAACAGCAGCCCGGTCAGGATAACGGTGGCGGTACCGCCAATGGTGCTGGCCAGGCCGGACAGCCGGCCCCGGCGGGTTTTCGGAATGCATTTGCCCTGAACATCTTTCATGGAAACCGAGCAGAAGCCCCGGGCCAGGGAGAACACAACCAGCGCCGCAACAATGCCACCGCCGGCCGCGTAGCCTTCCAGAAACCACACACTGGCCGCCATGGCCATTACGCTGACCGTCTGGCCAAAGCTGCCCAGGGTCCAGAACCACTTGCGCACGGCTTTGCGGCGAACCCAGGCGCCAATCACCATCTGCGGCACCATAGAGCCGGACTCCCGGATGGGTACCAGCCAGGCCACCAGGGCCGGCGCACCCACGGCGCTCATCAGCCAGGCCAGCACGGTTTTCGGGCTGATCAGCAAGTCGCCGAGCTTGGTCAGTACGTTACTGAAAAGAATCAGGAAGAAGTTACGGGGCACTTCCCTGCAGGCATCCTCCGGAATGTCTTTGCAGACCCGTGCGTCTTCTTCGTTGGCGATCAGGCTGTAAAGCTGGTCAACCGTTGCTTTGTTCTGGCTGGACAATGTTTTTCCTCCCGTGGTCAGGCCCGCAAGCATAGCAGGACATTCGGTATGGCTTAACCGTCTGCCGGTGTTGCCTGTGGCTTGCCGCTGGTGCTTAATGGGCACCTGAAAGCAGGAGCCCCATATGCTGAGTTACCTTCACGCCTTCCACGCCGGCAACTTTGCGGATGTACAGAAACATGCCGCATTAACCCTGGCGCTGGCCATGATGCAGGCCAAGAAAACACCCATTGCCTGTTTTGATACCCATGCCGGCAGTGCGGTTTACGACCTGACCGGTGAGCGCGCCCGAAAAACCGCCGAGGCGGACACCGGTGTACAGCGCCTGTGGCGGTTACGGAACAGCCTGTCATCGCCGGACTGGCAGCCCATGCTGGAGGTTCTGGCCAGCGAAAATCCTGGCAACAGTGAGCTGGAAACGTATCCCGGCTCGCCGGCCTGGCTGGCGGGCTTTGCCCGTGATGCCGATACGGTCACCGCCTTTGAACTGCACCCTACCGAGGGCCGGCAACTGGCTGGCTGGGCCCGGGATGCGGGAGTTCGTGTGGTGCAGCAGGACGGCCTGAAAGGTTTGCTGCAGAAACTGCCGCCGCCCCAGCCCCGGCTGCTGACGCTGATTGATCCCTCCTACGAAATCAAAAGTGATTACACCTCAGTGGCCGAAACCCTCACCAAGGCATGGAAAAAGTGCCGCCATGGGGTCTATCTTGTCTGGTATCCGATACTGACCAGTGGCTTGCAGGAGCAGCTGGTTTCTGCCCTGAAAGGCGGTGAAGTGCGTAAGGTTCTGCGTAGCGAAGTGATGCTGGATACGCCGCCGGAGCGGGGCATGGTTGGCTCAGGTATGCTGGTGGTGAATCCGCCCTGGGGCTTTGAGCAACGCTTTGCGGCCATGATGGACGAACTGCAGGGCGAAAACGGGTTGGGGTGGTCGTCTTCGATCACCTGGCTGGTTCCCGAATAATCTGGCTGGAGTAGCATCTTTGACATCCGAGACCGCTCAGGAAAACCCCTGCCTGCCCGGCGGGTTGATTGCGCTGGACCAATGGAAAACCCCGGAAACCTCTGTGCAAAAGACCTTACGCAGTGGCTTGCGGGATATCCTTCAGCAATTGCGCGCCGGGATGACGCCGGAGGACCAGGCCTTCGAGAGCCTGGACGACCTGCCGGCACTGTCCCATGCAAAGCTTGGCCGGTACGCACCGCAGCCGGAGGCCGGAGAGCTGGCCGGGGCGATCAATGAATGCCTGGCATCACTGCGGCAAGGGTGCACCCACAACCGGCAGGTGAGTTTTGTTGTTGCGCCCCCGTTTTCCGGTATTCAGGGGGCTTTGCGCGCCAGCGGACTGCGGGTGATCTCACCCCCGGATAACCTGCTGATGGCGGAGAAAGACATCCCCGGCTGGTGGGATGAGCAGCTGGCGGGCGATGACTGGGTGGTACCGGAGCTTGCGGATTTCTGGCTCAGGCATCGGTCTGGCATGGGCTTGCTGAAAGAGTTCTTTGCCCGGGTGGCAATGGAGGGTGCCGGCAAGGGCATGGTGGGATGTTCCAGCTGGTGTTGGCAGTTCTGGGTGCAGTACCTGCCAGAATTGCACGTGGCGCCGCTGACGGTCGCGCCCCTGACGGATGACCGGCTTACCCGGTGGCTGGCTTTCCTTGCGTCGGGTAAGGCGGGTGGGCCACTCACCGCTCGCATGACCAACGATGGCCTGTATGTGTTGCCGGCTCCGGAGGAGGGTTGCGAGCGCAAGTACAGCGACTTCGCCCGGGACCTGGCCACCATGGCCCGGGGCAACCGCGGGGTTGCCCATGCTGTCTGGCAAAGAACCCTCAGGGCCAGGGCCGAGGAAGACACCGAGAACGGCGATAAAGAAGAGAAGAAAGATATTCCTGCCAACGGCCCGAGCTGCTGGGTAGCGCCGCTGGAGCAGTTGAGCCTGCCGGCGGTTCCCCAGAGCAACGGCCGGCAACCGGGGCATATACTGCATGCCTTGTTGCTGCACAACGGGCTGACCTCCGAACAGTTACAACTGGTGACCGGCTTGCCGGGGCAGGAGATCAGCTTGTCGCTGGCGCGGTTCCAGCGTGCCGACCTGGTCACGCAGGGCGACACGGTAGGCGCGTTCAGGGTTACTCCGCTGGGCTATCCCGCCGTGCGAAAATATCTGCAGTCCCGGGGTTACCCGGTCGACGGTTTCTAGGAGGCTATGATGGGCGATCTGGATATCAAGGGTGCATTGTCATCCATAACCTCTGAAGCCTTGCTGGAAGCCGCTATCCTGGTGGTGATAGCGTCGCTGCTGATTATAGTGGTGCAGAAGCTGGTGCCGGCAGTGGCCGGCAAACTGTCCGGCAAGCCCCGGCTGTATCTGCTGGCGTCTGTGCCGCTGCTGCGGCTGCTGATTATCATCCTCACCATCACCATGGTGGTGCCGGTTCTGGTTGAGCCTTCATTTGAAAACATGGTGGCCATCTTCGGTGCCCTGGGTCTGGCCCTGGGCTTTGCCTTCAAGGACTACGCCAACAGCCTGATTGCCGGCATCGTCACCCTGTACGAAATGCCTTACCGGCCCGGCGACTGGATTGAAGTGAACGGCCAGTATGGCGAGGTGCGCTCCATCGGCACCCGGGCAGCAGAGATTGTCACCCTGGATGACACGGTCATCGTGATTCCTCATGGCCTGTTGTGGAACACCCTCTTGGCCAATAGCAATGACGGAACCGATAACCTGATGTGTGTGGCTGAGGTTTATCTGGACCCGAACCACGATGTGGCGTGCATGCAATTGCTTTTTCGCGACACCATCTATGCCTGTCCGCTGACCAAGACCCATCAGCCGGTGATAGTGGCTGTGTCCGCCGGAGACACCGGTATGAAGTACCGCCTGAAGGCTTATCCGCTGGAGCCGCGGGACCAGACCCGGTTTATTTCTGACCTGACGGCCCGTGCCGCGGAGATCTGTGCGGCTGAGGGGGTCAGAATGATCTCCCGGCCTTTGATGCTGCACTGAAACGAAAAAGCCCCGCAAAGGCGGGGCAACTGACGAACCGGATGCGGGTTTGCTTACATCAGGGCGTCAACACGGTTGCGAACTTTCGGCTCGCTGCTGTAGGCGGTTGCGATGGAGTTGTAGGTGGGGATGTCGATACCTACGTCTTCAATCACGGAAACCATTTTGTCGTTGGCTTCCATCTGCAGTTCCTGCGCTTTCTGCTGGGAATCCGCCGCTTCGATCTTCTGGATGTACTCTTCGCGCACTTCCATGACACCTTCCTGGGCTTCGATGAAGTCTTTCAGCTGGGCATCGCTGAAGTTGGTGTCCTGGGTGCCCGCTGCGGCCGGGTCAGAATAGCCGGAACCCTGGGTTTGCTGGGCTGCCGGCTCTTGCTGGTTCTGCTGTGCCATCGCGGGTGCTGCGGCCAGAAGTGCCAGGGATGCGGTTACAGATACGAGTAGCTTGTTCATAGGTCAGGCTCCTTTCGCTTTAACGGGTCGGGGGAAGAATTTGGTGTTCCCCGATTTCAGTGAATGACGGTCAGTGTATTGCAGTCGCCGTGCCAACTTTTTCAAATCTAATAATGTTCTTTTAAATCAGTCGCTTATTTTTTGTCTGCCATTACAAGTGGGTAACTTGGGTTGTGGCAAAATGCCACATGTGTCAAAAATGGTGTGACACTTCTTGCGAAGGACAGGTTTATGGTTTCCCTTGGCCGGCGCTTCCGGGATTTATTCCGCTCCCTGCAGCTGACTTTGGTGCTGAGTATCGTTGTGCCCCTGCTGTTATTCAGTGGCATCGCCATCTACATCGGGCTGGGGGCGGTGGAGCGGGCCCTGAATGACCGGCTCAGGGAAGACCTCGAACTGGTCGCCCGCGCCGTCACCGGGCCGGTTGCCAATGCCCTGTCCCAGGGTGACGAGCTGGTCTTGGGGGAGTCCCTGAAATCCATTTTCCAGATCGGCCGCATTTCCGGGGCCTCGGTGTTTGATGATGCCGGTAACCGGGTGGCCAGCCTGGGGGTGGCGGATTCAGATGTCACCAACAGCGCCAGTGCGGAGAAGGTAATCACCAGCGGTGAACTGGGGGGAGCCTTCCGCCGGGTCGACGGCGAATCGGTGTTTTCCCAATTCACCCCGCTGGTGGGCGAGGACGGCCGTATACAGGGGCTGCTCCAGGTTACCCGCCAGCGCAGCGATTTCCATGACCTGGTCGCCTCATCCCGATGGTGGGCAGTGAGTATCTGGTCGGCCTTGTCGGCCATCATCATCCTTGTGGTTGTACTCGGCCATTACCGGACCGTTGGCCGGCATGTGAACCGTTTACTGGAAAACATGGGAGGCCTTGCGCCCGGCCAATGGGTATTGGCGGTGCCACCGTCCGGCCCCCGGGAAATCCGGCAGATACACAAAGGCATTCTCGAGCTGGGCCGCCGGATGGCGGGCGCCGAATCGGAAATCGAGGGTCGTATTGCCCGGGAGCGGGCGCTGGCCGAGCAGCTGGAGTATCAGGAAAAAGTCGCCATGATCGGCCGGGTTGCCGGCGGGGTGGCCCACGAACTGGGGGCACCGCTGAATGTGATTCAGGGCCGGGCCCGAATCCTTGCCCGCTCGGGCTTGCCGGAGGACCAGCAACGCCACCTGACCGATATTGAGCACCAGGTCAGCCGTATGACCGCCATTATCCAGCAATTGCTGGATTGTTTCCGGCATGTACCCGATTCCCGCAGGCCACTGGATTTGTCTTCGGTGCTGGCGGATGTGATGCAGCGGGTGGCGGACGATAACCGCTGCGCAGCCAGAACCCTGGAAACCGAAGGCCTTGATGCGGCTATGCCGGTACGGGCGGAGCCTTTGCGGGTGGGGCTGGCTTGTCTGAATGTGATTCGCAACGCCTGCCAGTCTGCACAGTCACGGTTACGGGTGTCTGCCCACGATGCCGGCGACTGCTGGGAAGTGCGGGTGGAAGACGATGGCCCCGGCATTCCGGCGCCGCAACGGGCTCAGATTTTTGAGCCCTTCTACAGTACCCGGGCCGCCGGTGAAGGCACGGGGCTCGGGCTGGCAGTAGTCAGCAGTGTGCTGAAAGAACACGGAGGCCGGGTGGATGTGGGCAGCTGTGAGCTGGGTGGCTGCCGCATGAGCCTGTATTTCCCCAAGGAGTCCGAATGATGTCTGCAACAGCTGCCACCATTATGCTGGTGGAAGATGATCCCAGCCTGGGCCAGCTCCTGGCCGAGGAGCTGGAAATGGATGGCTATGCCGTCGACCGTGCCGCCACTGTGCAAGAGGCCCGGGGGCTGTTGCAGCAACAGCGGCCGGCCCTGATCGTGTCGGATCTGCGGCTCCCCGACGGCGACGGTATGCAGGTGCTGGCCTTTCAGCAGGCCGAGCACCCCGGAATCCCTTTTATTGTGATCACCGCCTTTGGCACCGTAGACCAGGCGGTTGAGGCCTTGAAGGCGGGAGCGGATGACTTTCTCACCAAGCCGTTGTCGACCGACCATTTGCGGCTGAAAATCAAACGATTGCTGGCACAGGCCGATGTGAACCGGCAACTGGCTGAAATCCAGTCCCGCCAGCAGGGTGAACAGAATATGGGGCTGGTGGGTGACAGCCCGGCCATGGAGCGCCTTCGGGGTGAAATTCGCCAGGTGGCCCGCAGCCAGGCGGCGGTGCTTATTAACGGTGAGAGCGGCACCGGTAAAGAACTGGTAGCCCGTGCCATTCACAATCAGAGTGACCGGGCGGACAGGGCGTTCCTGGCGGTGAACTGCGCCGGCATTCCGCCAGACCTGATGGAAAGCGAGTTTTTCGGCCACGAAGCCGGCGCCTTTACCGGCGCCCGCCAGGCCCGCAAAGGCCTGTTTGCCGAAGCCAGTGGTGGTACCTTGCTGCTGGACGAGATCGGTGAAATGCCGCTGTCACTGCAAGCCAAGCTGCTGCGGGTGCTGCAGGAAGGCGCCATCAAGCCGGTCGGGGCGGATCACGAAGAAACCGTGGATGTACGCATTCTGGCGGCTACCCATGTAAACCTGATGAAGGCCGTTGAAGGCGGGCTGTTCCGGGAAGATTTGTACTACCGCCTGGAAACCCTCGCGCTGCAGGTGCCGCCACTGCGGGACCGGGGTGAAGACGTGGAAATGCTGGCCATGCACTTCCTGAAAGAAGCATGCAGGCGACACAACCGGGGGTTCATCAAGTTCAGTGATGTCACCCTCCGGGTGCTCCGGGACTATCTATTCCCGGGAAATGTCCGGGAGTTGTCCAGTGCCATTGAACGGGCGGTGACCTTCTGTGATGGCGACACCATCCAACCGGAGCATCTGCCAGAGCGGATTCGCAAGCGGCAAAGTTCGCTTCAGGCGCCCCCGGCTGACCCTGTGGCCGATAGCATCCCGGAATGGCCTACACTGGAAGCCCTGCAGCAGGACTATGTGCGCAAGGTGATGGCGGCGGTTGATGGCAACAAGCGTCGTGCTGCACAGATCCTCGGTATTAACCGGCGGACACTCTATCGCTGGCTCGAAACCAATCCGGAGCAGAATTCATGAAAAACCAGAAGCAGGCCATGTTGTTTGGTCTGGGTACTGTATTGCTTTGGTCTACCGTGGCTACGGCGTTCAAGCTGGCCCTGGCGGACCTGGCGCCGGTGCAGATGCTGCTGGTGGCCTGTGCCGCCTCCATTGTGGTTATGGGCGGAGCGTTGGTGATCATGGGACGCTGGCAGGAGGTGTTCCAGCTTTCCCGCCGCCAGTACCTTCAGTCTATCGGCATGGGGCTGATCAATCCCTGCTTGTATTATTTCCTGTTGTTCGGCGCCTTTGACCGGTTGCCGGCCCAGGAGGCCCAGCCCCTGAACTACACTTGGGCGCTGGTGCTGGCGTATCTGTCTGTGCCGTTTCTGGGCCAGAAGCTGCGCCGTATCGATATCCTGGCCGGGCTGGTGTGCTATGCCGGGGTAGTGGTGATTGCCACTCGCGGGGCGGTTACCTCTCTGAGTTTTTCAGACCCGCTGGGGGTCTCCCTGGCACTGGGCAGTACAGTGGTCTGGGCGTCTTACTGGATTATTGCCACCCGGGACACCCGTGATCCTGTAGTTGGCCTGTTCCTGAATTTCCTGTTTGGCCTGCCGGTGATCGCCTTGGTGTGCTGGTATACCGTCGGGCTGGAATTTCCTTTGGGTGGCTCGCTGGCAGCGGCCCTGTACGTGGGGGTGTTCGAGATGGGAATTGCCTTTGTGCTCTGGTCCCAAGCCATGAAAAAGGCGGAAAATACCTCGAAAGTGAGCAATCTGATCTTCATCTCCCCGTTTTTGTCACTGGTATTTATCTACTTCATTCTGGGCGAGGTGATTCTGCCATCCACCTACGTGGGGCTGGTGCTGATTATTGCCGGGCTCTGGCTGCAGCAGAAAAAAGTGAAACAACGGGAGCAGGCGCTGGAACATGGCTGAGGGCTGGTTTCTGTACCTGGTGCGTACCGCCTCCGGTGCGCTGTACACCGGAATTACCACCGACGTTGAGCGGCGCTTCGCAGAGCACCAGGCCGGTGCGCCCAAGGGGGCCCGCAGCCTGCGTGGTAAAGGCCCGTTGACCCTGGAGTTCCAGGCCCCGGCCGGAGATCGCAGCCGGGCCTCGAAACTGGAATGGCAGGTAAAACGCTGGCCCCGGGTTCGAAAAGAAGCGCTCCTGAAGGGGGAAATCAGCCTGCCAGATGACGCCTGATATGGTCGGCGGCAACGGCCACGGCTTCGGTGGCCCGGTCCAGCTGGCCGCTGTGTACCTGGAACACATGCCACAGGCTGTTGTAGATCTCCAGCGTAGTGTCCACACCGTCGCGCTTGGCAACTGCCGCCAGCCGGGTGGCATCATTCAGTAGTATTTCCTGGCTGCCCACCTGAATGAGCAGCGGTGACAGGCCGCTCAGGTCACCGAACACCGGTGAAATCATCGGATTGGTCAGGGGTGTCTGGCCGCCATACAGGCGGGCCGCATTTTTGGTCCAGCTGGCGTGCAAGACCGGTTCGCATTCCGGTTGGTAGAGCTGTTGCTGGGTCAGGTCGGTCCACGGGGAAAAACAGGTGATGGAAGACGGCAACGGCTTGTTCTGGTCCCGCAGGCGCATGGCGAGGACTAACGACAGCCCACCCCCGGCCGAATCGCCCGCCAGCGCCACCGAGCTTGCCGGAATGCCCTGGCTCAGCAGTGCCCGGTAAACCGATTCTGCGTCATCCGGTGCGGCCGGGTAGGGGTGTTCCGGTGCCAGCCGGTAATCCGGAACGATCACTTCACAACCGCTCAGCTTCGCCAGGTGCCCGGCAATGCCTTTGTGGGTGGCGGCCGAGCCGATGATATAGCCACCTCCGTGCAGGTACAGGATGGTGCCGATTGCCGGTTGCGCCGGCGTAGCCATCAGTACCGGCACATTACCAAGGTCGTCTTTGCGGAAGCGGACATCACGGGGAGGAACCGAGCTGCGATAGGCCTGACGAACCAGCCGGCGTTGCAGTGACAGCGGTACAGCATTCGAGAGCATGGGGCGCACCAGGCGGTGCATGGTCTGGCGTAACCCTGCCTCAAGAAGCGGCTGGAACATCTGTGTTCTCCCTCGTGAATGGGTTAGGATGACGGTCAATTATTGATTCATGACAGGCGTTTAACTCTACGTGTACTGGAAAACAGATACCATAGACATACCGAATTGGGACAGACATTCCCTGCTGGAGCGTCTGGAGCCTTTCGACCCGGCCGAGCGCCGGGACCTCAGTGTTGAGATGGAAGCCTATTGCCGTTTTTACGGCCTGGATCTCTGGGTGGAGCACCCGGAGGTGGCTTACCACCAGGGCTACGTAAAGGCAGACCGGCACGAAGTCATGGTGCATTACTTCCGGCTGCCGGAGGCGGCAGGGAGCAAGGGCACGGTGTTCATCCTGCATGGTTATTTTGACCACGTGGGGCTGTATACCCAGCTGATTGACCGTTGCCTGGGCGCCGGTTTTGACGTGCTGACCTACGACCAGCCCGGGCACGGGCTGTCCAGCGGCACACCGGCAGCCATTGGCAGTTTCCTGGAATACCAGGCGGTGTTGTCTGAGGTCATGGCCGAGGTGAAAGACATGGTGCGCGGGCCCTGGTTTGCTGTGGGCCAGAGTACCGGTGGGGCGATCCTGATTGACTACCTGCTGTCCAACCACCACGACCAGGACACCTCTGCATTCCGGAGAGTGGTCCTGCTGGCGCCCCTCGTTCGGCCCATGGGCTGGTTAGGTGCCAGGGTGCTGCACAGCGTGGTCAAACCGTTTCTGACCCGATGGAAGCGAGCCTTTAACGAAAACAGCGGGAATACGCGGTTTCTGCAGTTTTTGCGGGAGCATGACCCGCTCCAGGCTCGCGCGGTGCACGTTGATTGGGTAACGGCCCTGAAAAAATGGGTGCCGCACATCGAGTCGGCCAGGCCGGTGGATTTTCCGGTTACCGTGGTGCAGGGCGAGAAAGACACCACCGTAGACTGGCAGCACAATCTGCGCATTATCCGCAATAAATTTTCCTCTGTGAGGGAACGAAGAATCCCGGATGGTCGTCATCATCTGGTAAACGAAGCCCAGGATTTGCAGGCTACGGTGTTTAATACCATTATTGAAACATTCTCGGAATGAAATGGCCGGCGCCGGATCTGGCAGGGCCGCAAGAAAAACCGACGCAGGAGAAAACCATGAAGAAGACAATCCTTGCTTTCGCAGTTGCCACCGTTGGTATGAGTGGCTGTATGACGTACGACCCGTACACCGGCGAAGAGAAAACCTCTAACGCCACCAAGGGCAGCATTATCGGTGCCCTGGGCGGTGCTGCCGTGGGTGCGGCTACATCCAGCAGCAGTGATCGCGGCAAGGGTGCCCTGATCGGCGCTGCCAGTGGTGCGGCTGTCGGTGGTGGTATCGGTTACTACATGGACCGCCAGGAAGCGCAGCTGCGCCAGAAGCTGGAAGGCACCGGTGTTCGCGTCGTCCGTAATGGCGACCAGATCGAGCTGGTTATGCCGGGCAACATCACCTTTGACACAGACCAGTCCAGCATCCGTTCCGGCTTTACCGGCACCCTGGAGTCTGTAGCCCTGGTACTGAAAGAGTTCGACAAGACCATCATCCAGATTGAAGGCCACACCGACAGCACCGGTTCCGACAGCTACAACCAGCTGCTGAGTGAGCGCCGTGCTTCTTCAGTGCGGGACTTCCTGCTGAACCAGGGCATCGAGCCGCGCCGTACCCGTGCGACCGGTTATGGTGAGCGCTACCCGGTTGCTTCTAACGATACCTCAGCGGGCCGTGAGCAAAACCGTCGCGTTGAGCTGACGCTGGTGCCGATGGAGCAGTAATTCTCCGCTCCCAGCGCAAAAGAAAACCCCGGAGGCGAAAGCCTGCGGGGTTTTTTTACGGCTGGTGAAAACCGGATCAGAACAGAACGCGGCAGCGAATCGTGCCTTTCACCTGACGCAGTTTTTCCAGGGCCAGTTCGCCGTAGGCCTTGTCGACATCCACGACTACGTAGCCGATATCTTCCTTGGTCTGCAGGTACTGGCCGCACACGTTGATGCTGTTCTCGGAGAACACCTGGTTGATCTCGGACATCACGCCCGGCACGTTCTCGTGAATGTGCAGCAGGCGGTGCTGGTTCGGGTGCGACGGCAGGGCGACTTCCGGGAAGTTCACGGAAGACACAGAGGTGCCGTTGTCGCTGTACATGGCCAGCTTCTCGGCCACTTCACGGCCGATGTTTTCCTGGGCTTCGATGGTGGAGCCACCTACGTGCGGAGTCAGGATGCAGTTGTCGAACTCGCGCAGCGGAGACACAAACTCTTCATCGTTGGACTTCGGCTCAACCGGGAATACGTCGATTGCTGCACCCAGCAGTTTGCCGGAACTCAGCGCATCGGCCAGGGCGTCGATATCCACCACGGTACCGCGGGAAGCGTTCATCAGGATGCTACCCGGCTTCATCTGTGCAAACTGCTCGGCCTTGAACATGTATTTGGTCGCCGGAGTTTCCGGTACGTGCAGGGAAACCACATCGGAAATGTTCAGCAGTTCCTGCAGGGTGCCCACCTGGGTGGCGTTACCGATCGGCAGCTTGGAAACCACGTCGTAGAAATACACGTCCATGCCCAGGCTCTCGGCCAGGACACTGAACTGGGTGCCGATGTTGCCGTATCCGATGATGCCCAGCTTCTTGCCACGGATTTCGTAGCTGTTCTTGGCGGACTTGATCCACTCACCCCGATGCGCCTTGGCGCTCTTCTCGGGCACGCCACGCAGCAGCAGGATGGCCTGGGCCAGAACCAGCTCGGCTACGGAACGGGTGTTGGAGAAAGGTGCGTTGAAAACGGCAACACCACGGCGGGTTGCCGCCTGCAGGTCTACCTGGTTGGTGCCGATGCAGAAACAGCCCACAGCCACCAGCTTCTTGGCAGCTTCAAATACTTTCTCGGTCAGCTGGGTGCGAGACCGGATACCGACGAAGTGCGCATCGGCAATCTTCTCGACCAGGTCTTCCTCGCCCAGTGAATGGGTCAGGTACTCGATGTTGGTGTAACCCGCAGCGTTCAGGGTATCAATGGCAGATTGATGCACGCCTTCCAGCAGCAGGATCCGGATTTTGCTCTTTTCGAGAGACGTATTTGACATGGGCTAGCTTCCGAACCTTTCGTCACGTGAAATGACCGCGGCCGGGGATCGTCAACCCGGCTCACAGAACAGGGGCGGTATGATACCATAAACGGAGATTTTCACAGCGCGCCGGTTTGCCTGAATCAATTCTTTGTGAACGCCTTCTGACCACGCGCGGCCCAACCTGAGAGACAGACACACCCATGAATTCCGAACAGATCATTGCTTCCCTTAAAGAGCTGGTGGCTACCGGCGACGCCCCGGGCAAGGTTCTGACCGATCCGGCCGACCTGGACACCTATGGCAAGGACTGGACCAAAATCCATCCGCCCAAGCCCCTGGCGATCGTACTGCCGAAGACCACCGAGCAGGTGCAGGCCGTGGTGAAGTTTGCCAACGAGCACAAGGTGGCCCTGGTGCCTTCCGGCGGGCGTACCGGCCTGAGCGCCGGCGCCGTTGCCGCCAACGGCGAGGTGGTAGTGGCGTTCGATAACATGAACCAGATCCTGGAATTCAATGCCAGCGACCGCACGGTGCGTTGCCAGTCGGGCGTGGTCACCGAACAGCTACAGAACTTCGCCGAGGAAAACGGCCTGTACTACCCGGTGGACTTCGCCTCTGCCGGTTCCAGCCAGTTGGGCGGCAACCTGTCTACCAACGCCGGTGGCATCAAGGTGATCCGCTATGGCATGAGCCGCGACTGGGTAGCCGGCCTGAAAGTGGTCACCGGCAAGGGCGATATCCTGGACCTGAACAAGGACCTGGAAAAGAACAACACCGGCTACGACCTGCGCCACCTGTTTATTGGCGCCGAGGGCACCCTGGGCTTCATTACCGAAGCCACCATGAAGCTTACCCGCCAGCCGGATAACCTCACGGTACTGGTGCTGGGCCTGGGCGACCTGACCAACACCATGGACGTGCTGCAGAAGTTCCAGAGCAAGCTGGACCTGACCGCCTACGAATTTTTCTCCCACCAGGCCATGAACCACGTACTGGCCCACGGCCAGGTGCAGGCCCCGTTCGAGACCGAAGCGCCGTACTACGCGCTGCTGGAATTCGAGGCGGTATCCGATCAGGTGATGGACGATGCCATGTCCCTGTTCGAACACTGCGTAGAGGAAGGCTGGGTGCTGGACGGCGTAATCAGCCAGAGCGAAACCCAGGCCCAGAACCTGTGGCAGCTGCGGGAGCGGATTTCCGAGTCCATAGCCCCGCGTATTCCCTACAAGAACGACGTTTCTGTGGTGGTATCGAAGGTGCCGGGCTTCCTGCAGGAAATCGACGACGTCGTCACCGAGCATTACCCGGACTTCGAAATCATCTGGTTCGGACACATTGGCGACGGCAACCTGCACCTGAACATCCTGAAGCCTGAAGACATGGCCAAGGAAGACTTCTTCGAGAAGTGTCAGCAGGTGAACAAGTGGGTGTTCGAGATTGTCGAGCGTTACCAGGGCAGTGTGTCTGCCGAGCACGGCGTGGGCATGACCAAGAAGCCCTACCTGCACTACACCCGCAGCGAGGCGGAAATCGCCTATCTTAAGGGTATCAAGCAGGTGTTCGACCCCAACGGTATCATCAACCCGGGCAAGATCTTCGACTGATGCAAGAGCACATCGTAGTACTCACCGGCGCTGGCATCAGCGCCGAAAGCGGCCTCTCCACCTTCCGTGACAACGGCGGGTTGTGGGAGCAGCACAGTGTGTACGACGTAGCCACGCCGGAGGCGTTCGAACGCAACCGTGACCTGGTGTTACGGTTCTACAACGAACGCCGCCGGCAGTTGCTGTCGGTCCAGCCGAACCCTGCCCACCGCCTGCTAGCCGAACTGGAAAACCGCTACCGGGTTACCGTAGTCACCCAGAACGTTGATGACCTGCACGAGCGGGGCGGCTCCTCCAATGTGCTGCACCTGCACGGCGAGCTCACCAAGGCGCGCAGCTCGGTGAATCCTGAGCTGATCTACGATATCGGCTACAACGACATCAAGCCCGGTGATACCTGTGACCTCGGTGCCCAGCTTCGCCCACACATTGTCTGGTTTGGTGAGGAAGTGCCGATGCTGGATGCCGCTGCAGAAGTGGTTCGCACGGCAGACCAGTTACTGATTGTGGGAACGTCACTACAGGTATACCCGGCCGCCGGGCTGGTCTACGAAGTGGACATCGATGTGCCCATCACCGTGATTGATCCGGGAGAACCAGCCTCGGTTTCACGTGCCAGAGTGATCCGGAAAGGTGCCAGCGATGGTTTGAATGAATGGGTTCGCTCTCTGGGCTAGCTCCCAAGTTTGGAGCGCTGTTGCGGGATAGACCTTCCAAAACTGTGCGGAGCCATGGATGGCGGAGCCCAAGCGTCACATGGATGTGCCGCAAGGAGCGTGTTTTGGAAGGTCTATCCCGCAACAGGGCTGTGCTGGGGGCCGGGGCCCATCACAAGGCTCAACCTCGGAGGTATTTCTCCAGTTCATTTCTGAACGCGGCCTGTACGCCCAGCCTTTTCAGTATCCAGTAATGCCCCGCAATCATCCGGTCAATAAAGATACTTTCCACTGGCGGCTTGAAGTAATCCAGATACTTGAACACCGTACTGGTTTTCGCCGCGACGTGCTTGTGGATGTCTGCCTCGGCAAAGTCATAGGGTTCATCATTCAGGAACGGGATGATCAGAATGTCCCGCCACATGGCGTAATAAGCCTCATCGACCGCCGGCTGGTTATCCACGCGAGCGCCCAAATCAATCAGGTACTCGTCGAGTGCCTGGTAGTCCTCGTCCAGAGCCGCGATCAGAGCCTTACGGTATGCCTCTACAATCTCCGGCTTCAGTTTCTTCACGCAGCCAAAGTCATACATGATGATGGTGCCATCCGGCCGGTAGGCGAAGTTGCCAGCGTGTGGGTCGCCGTGGATGCACTGGAAGCGGAACAGCTGGTCGGCCATGATGGTGAAGATGCGGTGGCCGATGTCGTTCAGGGTTTCCTGACTGTAGCGTTCGGGGGTGACCTTGCTTACGTGGTCGCCTTCCACCAGTTCCAGGGTCAGTACCCGGCGGGTGGAGTGGCTGTCGATCACTTCCGGAATCAGTACCCACGGCTGGTCTTTGTGGAAGTCGTGGAAGAGTTTCAGGTTACGGGCTTCGTTTTCGTAATCCAGTTCTTCTTTCAGGCGCAGGCGGATTTCGCCGAACAGCTGGTCTACCGTTTCCTTCGGCATTCTCAAAAGGCCGCCCAGTTTCAGGGCCAGGCGCAGCTGTTTCAGGTCTGAATCGCAGGATTCGTCCACGCCAGGGTACTGGACCTTTACGATCACGTCAGTGCCGTCGTGCAGGCGGGCGCGGTGTACCTGGCCGATGGAGGCGGAGGCGTAGGGTGTTTCCTGAAGGTATTCGAACAACTCGCCCACCGGTTTGCCCAGTTCGCTTTCCACCTGTTCCAGAATGACCTCGAAGGGCATGGGTGGGGCTTCTTTCTGGAGTTTTTCCAGCGCCTGGGAGAACTCCTTGGGCAGGAAGTCCTGGGTCTGGGAGGCAATCTGGCCCACTTTCATAACGGCGCCCTTGAGCTCGCCCAGGGTATCGGCAATCTCGTCGGCCATGCGGGTGTAGCTTTCGCTGCGGGCGCTTTCGTCATCCACGGTGCGGAACATACGCCGTGCCCTTTGGCCAGCGTACTGGCCGGCCACCGAGGCGGTCATGCCGGCCAGTTTGAAGAATCGACCTGTGCGTGAGGTTACCGGTTTCTTCGCCATGGTGCTGGGTGTTCCCTGAAACTGATGATGTGCCTGAATATGCGTTCAGGCAGGCATTTCAGACCACTGTGGTTTCCACAAACAGCAGATCTTCCAGTTCCAGCGACAGGGTCTGGCCGGATTCCAGCGGGCCAACGCCTTTCGGGGTTCCGGTCAGCACCACGTCCCCCGGTCGCAGGGTGAACTGGCTGCTCATGTGGGCAATCAGCGGTACGATGGGGTTCAGCATATCACGGGTGTCGCCGGTCTGTTGGCGCTGGCCGTTAATGTCCAGGGTGAAGTGAATGTTGTCCTTCGGAAGTTTGTCGGCGGGCACGAAAGGCGAGAGCGGGCAGGCGCCGTCAAAGGCCTTGGCCCGTTCCCAGGGCTGGCCCTTTTCCTTGAGCTTGCTTTGGATATCCCGAAGGGTCAGGTCCAGCGCCAGGCCGTAACCCAGAATGGCAGCTTCAGCTTCGCTCTCGGAAGCATGGGTGAGTGGGCGGCCGATGAGTACCGCCAGTTCGGTTTCAAAGTGCACCGCGCCCTGATTGCGGGGGAAATCCAGCGGGCGGGTGATGTGCACCGCTGCTGTAGAGGGTTTGATAAACAGCAGCGGCTCGTCCGGCACTGGGTTATTCAGTTCCCGGGCGTGTTCGGCGTAGTTGCGACCAATGCACACGATCTTGCCAAGGGGCAGGTGAACGGGGGTACCGTCTTTCCAGTGGTGCTGATAATCGGGCATGGTCGCCTCCTGTAACTGTGGTTATTCTCCGTCGAATGAACACACAGTATAAACCTGCAGGCCTTCTTCCTGCAGCTTGCGGGAGCCGCCCAGATCCGGCAAATCGATCATCGCGGCCACTTCCACAATTTCCGCGCCAATGCGGCGGATCAGCCGGGTTGCGGCCAGCATGGTGCCACCTGTAGCGATCAGGTCGTCCACCAGCACCACCTTGTCGCCGGGCTTGAAGGCATCTTTGTGCAATTCAACAGACGCGGTGCCGTATTCCAGTTCGTAGTCTTCCACCATGGTGTCGAACGGCAGCTTGCCTTTCTTGCGCACCAGCACCAGCGAGGCGTTCAGCTCATAGGCCAGGGCCGAGCCGATGATGAAGCCGCGGGCATCAACCGCGGCCACGGCATCGATATGCTGGCCGTGGTAGCGGTGCACGAAGGCGTCGATCAGCTTTCGAAAAGCTGTTTTGTCCTGCAGCACCGTGGTGATGTCGCGGAACGACACCCCCGGTTTGGGCCAGTCCGGTACCGTGCGGATGGCCTTTTTAATACTTTCGGAAAAATAATCCATAACTCACCTGTATGGACCCGGCTTATGCCAGGTCCAGGAACATGAATTTCAGAACGAAGACGACGGCAATCACGGTGACGCTCCAGTTCAGGTCAGACCAGCGGCCAGCCAGGGCTTTCACCGCCACATAGGTGATGAAGCCAAGGGCAATGCCGTGGGCGATGGAGAACGTCAGCGGCATCATCAGGGCGGTCACGATAGCCGGTGCGGTGTCGGTGATGTCGTCCCAGTCGATCAGTTTCAGCCCGCTGGCCATCAGGCAGGCCACGTACAGCAGGGCCGGGGCTGTGGCATAGGGCGGGATCACACTGGCAATGGGTGAGAACAGCAGGCAAGCCAGGAACAGCAGGGCGACCACAACTGCGGTCAGGCCGGTGCGGCCGCCGGCCGCGATACCGGCAGTGGATTCCACGTAACTGGTGGTGGTGGATGTACCCAGTGCGGCGCCAGACATGGTGGCAACAGAGTCAGACATCAGGGCCCGGCCCAGGCGCGGCAGTTTGCCGTCCTTGTCCAGCAAACCGCCTTTCTGGGCCGCGCCCACCAGGGTGCCGGAGGTGTCGAACAGGTCTACAAACAGGAAGGCAAAGACCACGCTGATCATGCCAACGTTCAGGGCGCCGGCCAGGTCAAGTTGCATAAAGGTGGGGGCGATGCTCGGCGGTGCAGACACAATACCCTGATACTCCACCATGCCCAGCATCATGGCGGCGGCGGTTATAGCAATAATGCCGATCATCACAGAACCGGTAACCTGGCGGAAGGAGAGCGCACAGATCAGCACAAAGCCGGCAAAGAACAGCAGGGCCTCGGGTACCTTCACATCACCCAGGCTGACCAGGGTAGCGGGATGATCTACCACAATGCCGGCATTCTTCAGGGCAATCAGGGCCAGGAAGAAACCGATACCTGCGGAAATGCCGAATCGCAGTGAAAGGGGGATGGAATTGATGATCCACTCCCGCACCTTGAAAATGCTCAGCAGGAAGAACAGCAAGCCGGACAGGAACACTGCCCCCAGCGCCACCTGCCAGCTGTAGCCCATGCTGCCAACCACCGTGAACGAGAAGAACGCGTTCAGGCCCATGCCCGGGGCAAGCGCGATGGGGTAGTTGGCCCACAGGCCCATGATCAGGGTGCCGATGACCGCCGCCAGGCAGGTCGCCACGAACACGGCGCCGAAATCCATGCCGGTGGAAGAAAGTAGGCTGGGGTTGACCACGATAATGTAAGCCATGGTCAGGAAGGTGGTAATGCCCGCTACCACTTCTTTACGAACAGTAGTGCCGTGGGCCTGGAGTTGGAACAGTCGTTCAAGCATGACGGGGGGCTGCCTCTCAGGATGCCTGGGTTGGAGTTTAAAATCTTTTGACGTGCGGAAATCGTGAACTGGATGAAAAAACGGCAATGTTACCGGCTCACGGGCCTCAGGCCAAGGGATGATTGACAGTTCAGTGAGCCGCGTTATCTCTCTGTAGACGGATATCAAAACGCACGGCGGCCATCCGCACAATGACAATAAATGACAGACCGATGGTCAGGGCGAGCGACTCGCTTTCCAGGAACCACTGGCAGACGAAATAGAGCCAGCAGCCGGCAAACGCGATGGAGGCGTAGATCTGGTCTTTGCGGAAGATAAACGGCACTTCGTTGCACAGGGTGTCGCGAAGCGCGCCGCCAAAGCACCCGGTCATCACCCCCAACATGGACGCAATAAACCACGAATGCCCAAGGTCCAGCGCCAGCTGGGCGCCGAGGATGGAGAAAATACCCAGCCCGATGGCATCCGGAAACACAATGCGGGACTCTTTCAGGCTGTGGGCCCGGCTCCAGTAGCTGAACACAATAGCCATGGCCAGGATCAGGATCGGCTGCTCTTCGTGCTTGATCCAGTAAAGCGGGTGGTTGTCCATGATCAGGTCGCGCAGCGTGCCGCCACCCAGGGCGGTAATAAACCCGATGGCAAAGACCCCCACCGGATCCATGTTTTTCGAGCGAGCCACAATCATGCCGGAAATGGCAAACGCCACAATGCCGATCATTTCAAGGGTGTAGATGATGTCGAACATGGCCGGCTCTGGGGCTGAAAGTGGACGAAAAACGCATTCAGAACGGGAGCGCGAAGCATAGCCGAAAATGGCCTGCGATTCATCCAGTCGATGACACGGGGTGCTTGAGGCAGGAATGCTTGCGCGCTGTTATTAGTCGGGCTAATAAAGTCCGATAAGCTAACTTTATTTGCTTCATGCCGGAACTCTGTTTAGCTTGATCTCCCTCAATAAAATACCGAACAACAACGGTGCCCCCTGTGTGCGGCGGCGCCATCAGGAGAGATCATGAAAGCTATTCTGTGCAAAGAGTACGGCCCCGCCGAAACACTGGTCATCGAAGACGTACCCAGCCCGAAAATGGGCGACCGGGGCGTAAAAATCCGCGTAAAAGCCGCCGGCCTGAACTTTCCCGATACCCTGATCATTGAAGGCAAGTACCAGCTGCAGCCCCCCATGCCATTTTCCCCGGGCGGCGAGCTGGCGGGTGAAGTAATTGAAGTGGGCGACAAGGTTACCCGCTTCAAACCCGGCGACCGGGTAGCCGCCCTGACCGGTTTCGGCGCCTTTGCCGAGGAAGTCGTCGCCCCGGAATCCAACCTGCTGCCGGTACCGGACAACATGCCGGATGAAAAAGCCGCCGGCTTTATGATGGTGTACGGCACCTCCTACTATGCCCTGAAACAGCGGGCTAACCTCCAGCCCGGCGAAACCCTGCTGGTGCTCGGTGCCAGCGGCGGCGTTGGCCTGGCAGCGGTGGAGTTGGGCAAGGCCATGGGCGCGAAAGTGATTGCGGCGGCCAGCAGCTCCGAGAAGCTTCGCATCGCCAAGGATGCCGGTGCCGACGAGCTGATCAACTACACCGACGAGCCCCTGAAAGACGCGGTGAAGAAACTCACCAAGGGCAAAGGCGTGGACGTGATCTACGACCCCGTCGGCGGCGACTTCACCGAACAGGCCCTGCGCACCATGGCCTGGAACGGCCGCCACCTGATCATCGGCTTCGCCGCCGGCGACATCCCGAAAGTGCCGGCCAACCTGACGTTGTTGAAGGGCTGCTCGGTGGTTGGTGTGTTCTGGGGTGCCTTTACCCGCAACGAGCCGGAGGTGAGTGCACAGAACATGATGGAGCTGCTGCAGATGTACTCTGAGGGCAAAATCGACCCGAAGGTCAGCGAGGTGTTCGATTTCGAGCAATACGCGGAAGCCCTGGGCGCCCTGACGGGTCGTCGGGCTACCGGCAAGGTCGTCCTTCGTGTCGGGGCTTGAGTGGGTGCTTAACTTGGGCTCCTAGCCTGTTTGTTTCGGGGGTGTGCTCGGGTTGGGGCGCGCTTCCAAAAAACCGCTACAAGCACGTCCCTGTGCGCTTCTCTCCGGCCATCCATGGCCTCCGAAATTTTTTGGAAGCGCGCCCCAACCCGGACTTTCAGCCTACGAGTAATAGTCAGTAAGCTGATTGCGGCAAAGGTGAGTTTTTTTGACTATTACTGCGAAGTTGGACTGGCGTCTGTGGGGCATGCCTCCCAAAAATTTGCGGAGCCATGGATGGCGGAGCAGAAGCGCCACAGGGACGTGCCGCAAGGAGCGGTTTTTGGGAGGCATGCCCCACAGACGCCGCCCCCCAAAACCAGCAGGCTAGGGCCAAAAACAGGCCCCAACTCAGGGCTGAAGGCTAAAACCGAACCCCACCATAGTCGATGTCAGAAACCAACTCGGGCGTCAGTCGGGTATAACCGGACGTGCCGGGAAGCCAGGCATAGACTTCCTCGTGGGGCCGGTCCAGGGAATAGCCGAGCTTCTGGATATCCACCTTCCGGTACTTGAAGGTTCCCGTTTTCTCGATGGCGTGGGTTACCCGCACAAACACCGGAACGGCATAAGCTGGCAGGTTGTCGCTCAGGTAAGCGAACAGCCTGTCCACATCAAAATCTGCCTCCGGATTCTGGGGCACCAGGGTCACCATGCCGGCCTTGCCGTTGGTGTTCGGGATTTCCACGCCGTACACGATGGCTTCCTGCACCATGCCGGAGCCGTCGATGATGTTTTCCACTTCGGTGGTGGAGACGTTTTCGCCCTTCCAGCGGAAGGTGTCACCCATTCGATCGACGAACTGCAGGTGCCGGCAGCCGATTTCTTTCAGCACGTCGCCGGTGTTGAACCAGGCGTCGCCGTTTTTGAAGGCGTCTCGCAGGATAGATTTTTCGGTGGCTTCTTTCTGGGTGTAACCCTCAAATGCCCACTTCTTGGTGATTTCGCCAATCAGTAAGCCCGGTTCGCCTTTTTCCACTTCTTCCAGCCGGCCTTTCTCGGTGCGGATCGGGTCCCGGGTGCCTTCGTGGTATTTCACCAGTTTGTAGGGCGCGGTGGAGAACCCGACGGTGTTGTCCATGTTGAAGAAGTTGCTGAAGCCGATGTTGCCCTCTGAGGAAGCGTACAGCTCTGCCACGGTTTCAATGCCGAAGCGGTCCTTGAATTCTTTCCAGATAGAGGGGCGCAGGCCGTTGCCGATCATCTTGGTCAGGCTGTGGTTTCGGTCCTGGTCGCTGGCAGGCTGGTTCAGCAGGTAGCGGCAGAGTTCTCCCACGTAGCCGAAGGTGGTGGCTTTGTAGCGGCGGACATCGTCCCAGAAGGCGCTGGCGGAGAATTTCCGGCGCAGGGCGATGGCGGAGCCACCGGCCAGTACCGAGCCCCAGCAGACCAGCAGCGCAGTGCCGTGGTAAAGGGGCAGGGTGCAGTAGAGAACGTCTTCCGGTTCCATGGCCAGGGACAGCATGCCGAAGCCGCCGTAGGCGCGGATGAATTTGCGGTGTGAACCCGGGGCTGCCTTGGGCAGGCCGGTGGTGCCGGAGGTGTACAGGTACACCACGGTGTCGCCCATTACCACCGGGTTGCTCAGGGTTGGCCGGGCCGAGGGGCAACGGCTGACTTCCTGTGCCAGGTTGACGTAGCCATCCGGCGCGTCGCCGTAGATGTTCAGGGTGTTGGTGTCGGCCAGGTAAAGGAACGGGTTGCTGTGTTTAAGATCGATTTCTTTGCGAATGCCTTCGGCGTGCTCCAGCAGTTCTTCCCCGACCACCAGCATTTTCGGTTCAATCAGGGTGATGCTGTGGGTCAGCACCTTGCCTTTCTGGGAGGTGTTGAGCATGGCACAGGCCACGCCTACTTTGCCGGCGCCGGCCACCAGGGCCAGCAGCTCCGGGCGGTTGTCGAGCAGTACGGCAATGGCGTCGCCTTTGACCAGACCCTGATCTTTCAGATAGTGGGCGATCCGGTTGCTCCAGGCATTGAATTCCTGCCAGGTGATGGTCTGGTCGTCGCACAGTATGGCGGGCCGGTTCGGGTATTTTCTGGCATTGCGCTCCACCAGCTTGCCCAGTGTCAGTTCCTTTTTGTCATCTTTAACGGCGTAGTAATAAAGCCCCTTGGCGATGAATGGGAACCGGCGCAATACGCCCGGCAGGCTGCGCATCAGGTCTCTGGCGGTTACGTTGTCTTGGCTCATGGCGCGTCCGTTCCGTTGCTGACAGGGCAGGGGTGCTGCCCTGCGCCTGTTATTGTGTTTGTTCTTCGGTTTCGTTGGCGGCCAGCTCTACCAGTAACTGGCTGCGCCGTACCTGGTCTCCGCTGCTGGTGTGCACCGTTGCCACGGTGCCATCCCTGTCCGCTTTCACCGGATGCTCCATTTTCATGGCTTCCAGGATCACCAGCGTCTGGCCTTGTTGTACGGTGTCGCCGGCGGCAACCAGCACATCGATAATCGCCCCGTCCATACTGGCCTGGATACGGCCACTGCCGGCGCCCTGGGCACCTGTGGCAGGCTGGTGGGTGATGTCGGTTACCGACCACGACCGGCCGAGTGCCTGCAAATATAGGGAATCACCGGCCCGGGAGTATTGGCACCGCTGACGAATCCCGTTGTCGATAATGCACAGCTGGCCTTGTTCGTGGCTTTGGATCAGCAGTTCGTAGTGGTCATCGCCATGGGAGACCAGCAGTTTGTGGCCGCTGTGACGCACCAGCAATTCCACGGTGTCTTCCTGTATTTCCAGCTTCATGGGAATTACTGTGGCCGGCGCGTTGCTCCAGCCTTCCTGCCCGGCGCTGTTGAGGCTCAGGGCGCAGGCGCTGAGGGCCAGTTCGCGGATGCTCAGTGCTTGCGGTGCCAGCGACGGATCATCCTTGAACGCCTGCTGCAGGAACGCCGTGGTGGCTTCTCCGGCACCGAAGGTGTCGTCGGCGATGATGCGGCTGAGGAAGTGGCGGTTGGTGGTTACGCCGAACACGGTGGTGTCTTCAAGCGCCCGGATCAGGCGGCGGCGGGCTTCGTCCCGGTTCTGGCCCCAGGCGATGACTTTCGCCAGCATGGGGTCGTAGTGAGGACTGACCACGTCACCGGAGCGCACGCCGGTGTCGAACCGTAAGCCTTCGCCCTCGGCCGGAGTGAACTCGTGCAGGGTGCCGGTTTGCGGGGTAAAGCCGTTGGCCGGGTCTTCGGCGTACAGGCGCACTTCGATGGCGTGGCCATTGAGTTCGATGTCGTCCTGGGCCAGCGGCAGTGGCCGGCCTTCGGCCACCATCAGCTGCCAGGCCACCAGATCCTGCCCGGTAATCAGTTCGGTGATTGGGTGTTCTACCTGCAGGCGCGTGTTCATTTCCAGGAAGTAGAAGTTGCGGTCTTTGTCGACAAGGAACTCCACGGTACCCGCGCCTTCGTAACCGCAGGCCAGGGCCGCTTTGACGGCGGCTTCGCCCATGGCTTTGCGCAGTTCCGGAGTAACGAAGGGCGAGGGCGCTTCTTCCACGACTTTCTGGTGCCGGCGCTGGACGGAGCAGTCTCGTTCGCCGAGGTAGACGGCGTTGCCGTGGCGGTCAGCGAAGACCTGGATTTCCACGTGCCGGGGTTCGATGACGGCTTTTTCGATGATCAGCTCGTCGTCGCCGAAAGCTTGCTTGGCTTCGGAGCGGGCCCGTTTGATGTTGTCGGCCAGCTCGCTTTCGCTCTCGACCAGGCGCATGCCCCGGCCACCGCCACCGGCGGAGGCTTTGAGCATGAGGGGGTAGCCGATGTCCTTGGCGGCGGCGATGAGTTCGTCGTCGTTGGCCCCGTTACCTTTGACAGGGCCTTCATATCCAGGGACCACGGGCACGCTGGCTTCCTGCATGGCGATTTTGGAGCGGCGTTTGCTGCCCATGAGTTCGATGGCGTTTTCGGGCGGGCCTACGAAGGTGAGGCCGGCTTGCTTGATGGCTTTGGCGAAGCCTGCATTTTCGGAGAGGAAGCCGTAGCCGGGGTGGATGCAGTCGGCGCCAGTTTTGGCGGCGGCATCGAGGATGGCTTCGGCGTTCAGGTAGGAGGCGGCCACTTGGGCCGGGCCGATGCAGACGGCTTCGTCGGCCTGTTCAACGTGCAGGGCGTTGGCGTCGGCTTCGGAGTAGACGGCAACGGTTCGGTAGCCCAGTGCCTTGGCTGTGCGGATGACCCTGACGGCGATTTCGCCCCGGTTAGCGATGAGTAGTTTTTTTAGCATACGCGTTATCTACCTTGTTACTGGACCGCCCCAGGTTGGTGTTCGTCCGCACCACTGGCGGGATCAGCCTCCGGAAAACCGCTACGAGCACATATATGTAGACCTCTTGTTGCGCAAGCCTCCCAAGCTCTCGGTGGTGTAAAAAGTTAACTGGGTAAAACTGCGCACGTATATCCGGCCTTTATGATGAGTCACTTCGGTGACTCTGGCCTCAATGAA